>Ga0209187_1000121_pt1 | contig 173489 bp, 160 predicted proteins | sample BantaG_FD_187430 | JGI IMG/M metagenome (GOLD analysis project Ga0209187, IMG submission 187430) | Marine algal microbial communities from Bantry Bay, Ireland - BantryBay_4 metaG (SPAdes) (version 2) | ecosystem: Host-associated > Algae > Red algae > Unclassified | place: Bantry Bay, Ireland...
TTTCGTCCCGCAGATGCCATAACAATCACCTCCATGATCGCTCACAGAAACAAACCCGACACCCAAACCCAAAATTCCCTAAACCCAACAATATATTTACAAGCGAATTAAGGACTCAGGACACTAGTGCCCTATCAGGTTGACCATGGCGGTAACCCAATCCAACGGAAAGGTCCCCAGCCCAGCGTGGGGCTGTCGCCCCTGACCTACCACATGTGCAACACCAACGGCTTGTCGACGTCCGACAACGTGGCCAGCCTCGGGGGCCTCATAGCCTTCGTGGCCTTCGCAGCCGCCATCTTCACCGTTGCCCGCCACCCGAGGCCTTCACCCACCCCGATGCACCAGTGATCAGGCGGTCTCGGCGATCTGCGATTGCAGACCGAGGTCGGCAATGGACTTCTCGCGCATCTCGGCCTTGCGGATCTTGCCGGTGACGGTCATGGGAAAGTCGTTCACGAAGGAGATGTAGCGCGGGATCTTGAAGTGCGCGATCTTGCCCTTGCAGAAGTCCTTGATGGCGGCGTCGGTTACGGATTGGCCCTCGGCGAGCTGGACCCAGGCCATGATCTCTTCGCCGTACTTCAGGTCGGGCACGCCGATGACCTGGGCATCGGCGATGGCCGGATGGGTGTACAGGAACTCTTCGATCTCACGCGGGTAGACGTTCTCGCCGCCCCGGATGATCATGTCCTTGATCCGGCCGACGATGTTCACGTAGCCGTTGTCGTCCATGATCGCCAGGTCGCCCGAGTGCATCCAGCCGTCGGCGTCGATGGCCTCGGCGGTCTTCTCGGGGTCGTTCCAGTAGCCGTTCATCACATGGAACCCCCGTGTGCAGTACTCACCTTCGGTGCCTCGTTCGACCGTCTCGCCGGTTTCGGGATCGACGATCTTGGCTTCGACATGAGGAAGAACCTGCCCGACCGTGGTGACCCGAGCTTCGACCGAATCGGTGGTGCGGGTCTGGGTGGAGACGGGTGAGGTCTCGGTCTGGCCGTAGGCGATGGTGACCTGGCTCATGTTCATCTCGTCGATCACCCGACGCATGACTTCGATCGGACACGGCGAGCCGGCCATGATGCCGGTGCGTAGCGAGGTCAGATCTTTCGATGCCAGATCAGCATGTCCGAGCTGGGCAATGAACATGGTCGGCACCCCGTACAGCGATGTCACGCGCTCGGTTTCGAGCACGCGCAGTACCGCCGCAGGATCGAATGTCGGGCACGGAATGATCATGGCTGCGCCGTACACCGCACACGCCAGGTTGCCCATAACCATGCCAAAGCAGTGGTAGAAGGGCACCGGGATGGCCACCCGGTCGGTTTCGTCGTAGTCACACATGGCACCCACGAACTTGGCGTCGTTCAGGATGGCTCGGTGGCTGAGCGTGGCGCCCTTGGGAAACCCGGTCGTTCCCGAGGTGTATTGGATGTTGATGTCGTCGTTCTGACTCAGCGATGCCATACGAGCTCGCAGGTCGTCGCTGGTCATCGACTGGCCAGCGGCGATGAGATCTGCCCAGTCGTCGGTGTCGAAGTACACGACATGTTCGAGATCGGGACAGTTCGGACGGACCTGCTCAACCATGTCTCGATAGGCCGAGGTCAGGTACTCGGTGCGGGTGACCAACATGGTGCATCCCGATTGGTTCATGGCGTATTCGAGCTCGCTGGTGCGATACGCCGGGTTGATGTTCACCTGGATCGCACCGATCTTGGCGGTTGCGAATTGCACATAGACCCACTCGGCGTAGTTGGGGCTCCACATGCCGACCCGGTCACCCGGCTCGATGCCGTATGCCATCAGTCCCTTGGCGACTGCATCGACCGACGCATTGAACTCGGTCCAGGTCTGGCGGATGCCCTGGTGGTCGACAACCAACGCCTCGCGATCGCCGAAGTGGCGAACGGTCTCTTCGAGATTATCGCCGATCGTCTGCTCGATCAGCGGAATCTCGGTTGCGCCTGCATCGATTGCCAGTGCCACGAAGTACTCCCCTATTGGCCACGAATTTCTTCGAAAGCAATGTTAGATCAAGATCCCACACCACGGGTGAGCGACGCCATTCGGGGCACTCAGCAACGTTGCGGGAGATGCCTGGTGCAGGTTTCGCCTGCTGTGCCCCGATCCAGTCACCCGGTTCGATACGCAGGTACTCCATCAGACCTATGAGCGATGCGTCGTAGTTCACTCGCCAGCCCGAGTCGAGCAACGGCGATTTCGCGGTCGAGATATGCGTTGTAGACCGTTGGCAGATAACTGATCACCACGCCGAGCAGGCCCAGGCCGATCAATGCCTCGATAACCACCAATACCAACGTGAAGGAGTCGTCGGTCAAGCGAATGCCGAGCGGGGTCGCTGAGGATCCGCTCAGCTGGCATCCACCGGCATTCTTGCGCACCCTGCTCGCAACGCCTCGACCCCAGAACACGATCGCGAACCCAAGCGTGATGAGGAACCCAAGTGTGATGAGGAACCCAAGCGTGATGGGGAACGCCCAGACGAAGGAGAGCGTGATGGGACCGAACAGAGCGAGACCGGGCATCGAAGGTATTTCGAGTTTCGGGATCACTCAGCAAACGGTGGGCCGACCTGCAAAGAACCCCGATGAACTGGTGGCCCGACAAAGCAGAAGATCCGGCCGGTGAATCCCTGGCCGGACCTTGATGTTGTTGTTTGGTTTGTGCGACACCGCTCAGCCGGCCGCCACCCGTGGAAGGAGCGAGCGTGGCGTCGTTCGATCCGTAGCAGGTCGGTTCCACCACTTGCGCAGACCGCTTCGCCGTTCGGGCCGGAGAGCCGCTCGCAGCCTTTGCTGCTCGGCATCGGCCAAACGATCAGCAAGAATGGCGTGTGCCAGTCGGGTATCGAGCAAAAAATGTAGCATGGCTGTCTCTCTCTTCTGTGAGGGTGTCGTGAGGGGATAAACCAAACCTACGGAACCAGCAGGAACTCGTCTGTGTCCGAGAAGACACTTGGGAGTTGACACATTTCGCAGCGATGCTGGCCGACAGCGATGAACTTCGTAGCGATATCTGGTTGGGCGCGGCCGTTCGGCGCAAGGCAGGCCGAGCGCTCGCCCGGCGCGACTTAGCCCGAAAACGGACAACAACCTGCTGAAACTCGCCGAGACCATGGCTGCGCCAGACCAGTACATATTCCTCATCGACTTCTTCGACCATGAGCGATTTGCGCAACGGGCGGGAATCCAGGCTCCTGGCACCTGCGAAGGCGAAGCGGATGTATCGGCTTACATCGACGGTCTGCTCGAAGTCACCTCCGCCTACCCGCTCTCGATCACCGACGCCCAAACCCATATCAACTATCCAGACGAGGTGCGCACGTCCTTCGGTTTCGACATCTGTGATGTTCGGGCGAGCGCGACTCCGTCGTCGATGCTGGGTTTCGGACCATCGAATGTGGCCTTCTACCTGACATCGGTCGAGAAAGATGCCATCGCCGCTGCCGTGGCCACTGATGCCGAGTGGAGCAGCCAGGCCACGGCGACCACCATTGGCAGCGCCGAGCTCTACGACTGGGGGGACCGGCCCGCAGCCGCGAGAAGTAGCTTGGTTCGGCCACTGGGTATCGGTGGGCAGCTGGCCGTATTGGATGCCGGCATCGTCACTCGCACCCGCTCGAGCACGGACATGGATCGGGTACTGGACCGTGACGTAGACCGACTCATCGACGTGCCCCACGTGCGCGCCGAAATGACCAAGCTGACCAACGCCGGCGCATTCGCCGTGAACCTGTCGAATTGGATGATCCCGGCGTCAGCGGTCGATGGACGGTTCTCACAGGCCGGAATAGAACCGCTGGTGCTCTGGGATCTCCTCGTCGAGGGTCGCCGCATCGACGAAGATGGCAACGTCACGCAGATGGTGTTCCTGCACGGATCTGCCGAAGACGCACGACTCAATGCGGCCCGGATGCAACGCAACTACGAGAACGGTACTGACTTGCTCACCGAGCAACCGTTCACGGAACAGTTCGCACTCGCCGGCATCGACGTGGATGGCACACGAGTGGTCGTCACGATTCGATCCGAACTCGGCACCGTCACCGATCCTGCCGAGCGGTCCTATGCATCCAAGGCCATGTTCCTCACCGAGGGCTGACTGCGGTTGCCGGATTCCTTTCTCCGCGACGGTGTGTTCGGCTCAGTCGATCAGCAGTTCCAGGTCGACCATCAGGTCATGGGCCACGGCCTCGAGCGCGGTGCGCAAGCCGTCGAGCTCGATGTCGGCGGGTAGTTCGAGTACGGCGTTGGCGATGAACAGATTTCCGCCTTGAGGAGCAGGCGCAACCGCCGTCTCGAGTTCATCGATGCTGACGCCGAGTCCCGCCAGAACATGAGAGATCTCGTGCACGATCCCAGGATGATCCTGACCCGTGAGTTCCAGCGCCACGTGGGTGGCCTGAGCGTCGTTGCGGTCGACGCCCGCGGGTTCGGCAGTGATCGCCAGCAATCCCCGCGACTCGAGCGCGCGCAGTTCGGTCAGCATTGCGTCGACGGCATCATCGGGAAGCTGCACCAGAACGATGCCGGCGAACTTGCCCGCCAGCTCGGCCAGATGGCTGCGGTCCCAATTCCCACCGTGACTGGCAACGACCCCGGCGACGGCATCGACAAGTCCGGCTCGGTCGTCGCCGATGAGTGTGATCACCACAGATGCCATGATGGCGAGCGTAGTGGCGTGCGTCACAGCTCGCGTCCGCGATCACGGAATACCCGGCTCCACGCGTGGGTTTGACAACCCCGCCACCATCGGGTGGCAAACACCGGTAGGAGCGCCAATGAGCACCAAGAACATCACCACCAGCGAGTTCGAAGAAACCGTTCTCGGCGACGGCATCGTCTTGATCGACTTCTGGGCAAGCTGGTGCGGCCCGTGCAAGTCGTTCGCTCCGGTCTATGAGACTGTCTCCGAGCGTTACCCCGATGTCACCTTTGCCAAGGTCGACACCGAACAAGAGCAGCAACTGTCCGGCGAGCTCGGCATCCGCTCGATTCCGACCATCATGGCGTTTCGCGATGGCATTCAACTGTTCTCACAGCCCGGTGCCATGGGCGAGAACGATCTGAACGAACTCGTTGCTCAGATCGAGAAGCTCGACATGGACGAGATCCGCAAAGAGATCGAAGCCCACGCCGACGACCACGAACACGAACACGGCGAGCACTGCAACCACTGAGCACTGGTTTCGCTACTCCTCGAATACGACCAGGTGACGGGCTTTCTTGCCTCGTTGCAAGAGCAGGAAACGGCCGTCGATCAGATCGTCGCCGCGAACGTGATCCGTGTCGATCTTGGTGCCATTCACGCTGATCTGGTTCTCACCGATCTTGCGGCGAGCGTCGCCGCGCGACGAACACAGGCCGCTGTCGACGAGCAACCCGATCAGATTCTGCTCGGTGTCCAGTGCCGCCGATTGCACCGTGCTCTCGGGCACGATGCCTCGTAGAGACTCGGCCATCTCGCCGGTGAGGTCGGCGCCGCCGAACAAGGCATCGGCGGCCAGGTTCGACTGGCGCACTGCGTCTGCGCCGTGGATGATCGTGAGCGCTTCGTCGGCCAGACGGCGTTGCGCCAGTCGTTGCTCTGGTGCGGCGTTGTGCTGCGCCATGAGCGTGTTGATCTCTTTGACCGCCATGAGCGTGAACCACATGAGCATGCGCTCGACGTCGGCATCGGGTACGCGCAGGAAGTACTGGTGGATCTCATAGGGCAGCGTCCGGTCGGCGGTCAGCCAGATGGCGCCGTCGGCGGTCTTGCCGAACTTTGCGCCGTCGCTGCGGGTCAACAACGGCCACGTCAATGCGAAGGCCTGGCCCTGTGAGCGTTTGCGTACCAGGTCGGTACCGGCGGTGATGTTGCCCCACTGATCGCTGCCCCCCATTTGCATGATGCAGTTCTTGTTCTCGTAGAGCCACCAGAAGTCGAACGCCTGCAAAAGCATGTAGCTGAACTCGGTGAACGAGATGCCATTTTCGCTCTCGAGCCGGCTCTTCACCGAATCCTTGGCCATCATCTGATTCACGGTCACGTGTTTGCCGACGTCACGCAAGAAGTCGATGACCCCGACCGGACCTGTCCAGTCGTAATTGTTGACCATTTCCGCGGTGTTGTCGGCTCCGCTGTCGAAGTCCAGGAAACGACGCAGCACTCCCGAGATACCCAGCAGATTCTTTGCAAGCGTGTCGGCATCGAGCAGGTTGCGTTCTTCGGAGCGGCCGCCGGGGTCGCCGACCATGCCGGTGGAACCGCCCACCAGAGCAATCGGCTTGTGACCCGCGAGCTGCATACGGCGAAGCGCCATGATGGGAATCAGGTTGCCCAGGTGCAACGAGTCGGCGGTTGGATCAAAGCCCACATAGACGGTGACCATGTCGCCATTCAGCGCCTCGGCGAGCGCGTCGCGTTCGGTTGTGTCATGGATCAGGCCTCGAGCTTCGAACTCGGCCAGCACGTCAAACTTCACACCCGCGATGGTATTCGATCGGGTGCTCGTTGCTGGGCGAATACGCGCCCAGCAACCTGGTGTGCCAGATCACCACGGCTCGCGACGGTCCAACTCGCCAAGTCGTAACCCAAACCGTGCACACTGGTAGTCGATGGAACCTTCGACAAACGGTCACGCGGGAAGCACCAACGGCAGCGGTTCTGGTGGACGGCCCGCCCACGAGCACGACTCGCTCAACACTGTTCCGACCGGATGGCGACACTCGCTTCCCCGGTACATCGGCTTCACGGTGTTCGTCTTGCTGACGGTGTTTTGGATCTGGGCGTTCGCCAACCGTGACAGCATCGATCACCCCGACCAGTTCGACGACCCCGCTTTCATCCAGGCAGCCGAAGCAATCTGCGCTCCTCGCCAGGCCAACATCGCCGAGATCCCACTGGCAACCGCAGCGGAGAACCCGGTGGAACGCGGTGAGCTGCTCGAACGTGGCACCGATCAACTCGAGCTCATGGTTGGCGAGCTACGAACCCTTGCGCTCCCGACCGATCCAGAGGGCGCCGAGAGTTTCCCCCAATGGCTCGATGACTTCGACCTTTTCCTGAACGACCGTCGGGTCTACGCCGACATACTTGCTACCGGTGACGACCCCGCCTTTCTGATCAGCGGCAACGCCCAAGGCGTGCGGGTCACCGACCTGCTCACCACTTATGCCGAAGTCAACCAGATGAACAGCTGCGCCCCCAGCGGAGACATCTAGCGGACCCCCTCGCAATCGCGGCTTCGCTCCGCTCGGGCCACTCTGCGGACCCCCTCGCAATCGCGGCTTCGCTGCGCTCGGGCCGCTCTGCGGATCAGCGGGCGGCGACTTGGTCTCGTAGATCGCGCTTGAGGATCTTGCCGCTGGCATTGCGGGGCAACGACTCGGTCACCACGGTGACGAGCGATGGCACCTTGAACTTGGCGATTCGCTCCCCCAGGAATTCTTGCAGGGCCGAAGCTTCGAGCGTTTCGCCGTCTTTGACCATGACGTGACAGGCCAGTTCTTCGCCGAGCCGATCGTGTGGAACGCCGTAGACGGCTGCCTCGTATACCGCCGGGTGCTCGTAGATCGCGGCCTCGACTTCGATGCAGTAGATGTTCTCACCACCTCGAAGGACCATGTCTTTGGCCCGGTCGCTCACATAGACAAAGCCGTCGTGGTCGACATGGCCGAGGTCGCCGGTACGTAACCAACCATCTTGCATTGTCTCGGCGGTGGCCTCGGGGCGATTCCAGTACTCGGAGATCAGCATCGGTCCACTGAACCAGATCTCGCCGGTCTCACCAACGGGCAACACATTGCCCTCGGTATCGGTAACTCGTACGCCCATGATGGGCACACACTTGCCGGTCGACGTCGGATTCTCGACGAACATGGAGCCGGCGTTCTGCGGGCCGTACGCGTTGGTCTCGGTCATGCCATAGCCCAGGCCCGGGCGGCCGTTGGGGAAGTTGTCTTCGATGCGTTGCACCAACTCGGGCGGCATCGGGGCGCCACCACCACCAACAGACTTCAGCGATGACGTGTCACGCAATGCAAAGCTGGGTGCTTCGAGAAGATCCCAACTCATGGTGGGCACACCGACAAAGTGGGTCACCTGTTCGGTTTCGATGAGCTCGAGCGCCCGCTCGGGGTCCCAACGATGGGTCATGACCAACGTGGCACCGCTGACGAACGACCCCAGCATGACCGGCACCAGGCCGGTGACGTGGAACAGCGGTACACACAACATGAACACCGGCGCGTCGGCCGGATCGGCGGGATCACCCTCGGCGGGTTCGGTCAGACCTCCGACTGCGGCCCGGGCGGCGAACGCCAGCAGCGCGTTGAGCACGGCGCGGTGTGTCGACACGGCGCCCTTGGGGCGACCGGTCGTGCCCGACGTGTACAGGATGGAGATGTTGTCGTCGGGAGCGATCTCGACGACCGGCATTATCGCCCCGTCGACGAAGCCGTCTTCGAGCTTGGCCACGCCGTCGGGTATCCCGCCACTCGACCGCACGGCAATCAGCGTTGCCTGCGAGCCACTTCCTTCGAGAATGCGCGCCAGTCGCTCTTCGTCGGCCAGCACGACCAATGAACCCGAGTCTTCGATGGCGAACTGCAACTCGTCGGCCAGCCACCACGCATTCAGGGGAACGGCCACGGCGCCGACCGACACGATGGCGACATAGGCGGCGATCCACTCGGGGTAGTTGCGCATGGCCAGACTGACCCGGTCACCCTTGGCCACCTGCCAGGTGTTCACCAGCGCATGGCCGATCTTGCCCGCCAGCTCAAGTACCTGCGGCATGGTCCAGCGCTCGTCCCCGTAGATGATGAACTCGCTTTCACGAGCGGCGGCGAGCTGAAACAGTGCGGTGATGTTCGGTGGTGCCCCGGCAAACACCTTGGTGGCCACGCCGCGCACCTCGGTTTCGGTGATCTCGAACATCGTGCCCGGGGCGCATACTGCTGCGCAGGCCTCGTCGTAGGTCATCGGCATCGGTTGTGGTCTCGCAGTCCAGGTCGGCTTCTAGATCAGCAAGTGTCGCCGATAGGACGGCCGAGTGCCAACACGTTCCGGGGCAACTCCTACCGCCATGTCGAAAGCCGCCGTGCCGATACCGTGGCCGGGTGGAAGCCGATGACCTGCGCTCACAGGACACCATGTCGGATGCGGTTGGCGACCGCATCATCGCCGACCGACTCGACGCCATGGAGGCCGAACGGGTATTGCAGCGTGCCCTGGAACTCGAGTCGGAATCGGCAGACGAACCGCATCTGATCACCACCGCACAGCTCGATCGCATCGCCACCGAAATCGGCGTCGATCCCACCTTCGTACATCAGGCTCTGGGCGAGCTCCGCCTCGCCCCATCCGAGCAGAGTCGATTTGCCCGATTCATTCTGGGCGATCCCATTGCCGAGTCGACATCGCTGAACGGACTGACCCGAGAAGATGTCGACGCATCGATCAGAAAGTGGATGACCCAACACGAAGGCATGATTCCAGGCGGTGTGCTGCCCGGTGGCCTGGAATGGCACGTCGACCGACGCTGGCGTACTCGGGTACTCGCGCGTTCGATGAACGGCGGCAACCGCATTTCTCGGGTGGCAGGCGGAGACGTCACGCATCGCGTGCACACGCTGGCCGACGAGGAACATGTGGTGGCGATGCAATCCGAAGGTCGTTGGCCGCTCACGTTTGCGACCCTGGTGCTCTCGGTCGGCACCATGTTGAACGCCATCATCGTGCTGGGGGCAGCAGTCAGCAGTGAACTGCTGATCGGACTCGGCACATTCGCAGGTATTGCTGCCGCCACCATCGGCGTTGCTGTTGGCGGTGCCAGGTGGTGGGCCGGTGGCATTCGCAACGCGCTGCGCCGCTCACTGATTGGGCTGGCAAGCGCGGCGAAACCCCAACGAACATCTTGGTTGGGTCGGCGACGCCAGAAGAGTGCCGAGCGCCGCAACAGCTAACTTGCTGTCAGCGCGGCTGCGGCCTCGAACCCTGCTCGGGCCATGCGCCGCAAGCCGTCGTCGATATCGAAGTCCACGAGTTCGGCGGGCGTGACCCAGCGAAGCGCCTGGCTCTCGTGGTTGCCAACGGGCTCGGCACCTGCAGGGGCGATCACCAGGTAGCGAACGTCGAGATGCAGGTGGGCATCTTCTTTGGGTGGATCGACGCGGTGGATGTCGACATCGATCGCCGGCGTCACGACCCGAAGACCCGCGATGCCGGTCTCTTCCTGGGCCTCGCGCAACGCGACATGGGCCAGATTGGTGTCGCCATCGGCATGGCCCCCGGGCTGCAGCCAACGCTGCAACTTGGTGTGGAACAACAACAGACACTCCATGCGACTGGGATCCACAACGAACGCCGATCCGGTGAGGTGGCCCGGCCGACAGGTGCGTACGGCAATGTCCGAGTGTTCGTCGATCAGATCCGAGATGTGGTCGCGATCCTGATCGAAGCCCGCACCTACTGCGGCTCGCAGTAGCCGCCGGGCGACGTCACGATCTTCGCTCGCTTCGAGCACAGCGGGATCCGTGGCGATGGAAAATGGCGAAGAAGTCACCGTCTCAAACTATCTTCGAGAGATGCGTCATCAGCTTCTGCCGGGCGACCTGCACCCGTTCACCGACTTCGACATCCCCCACCTGCTGCAGCGCCAGGCCGACGTGCGTGGCGATCACCCTTTCTTGATCTGGGAACCGTTCGAAGGTGATCGACGAACATGGACCTACGCCGAGTTCGTCGATGCGACTCGTCGGGTGGCGGCCGGCCTGGTGGCAAGAGGCGTGGAGGTGGGCGACCGGGTGCTCGTGCATCTCGACAATTGCCCCGAGAGCATCTTCAGCTGGTTTGCATGTTCGGTCGTTGGCGCATCGGCGGTAACCACCAACGCCCGCTCGGTCGGCGACGAACTGGCGTATTACGCCGAGAATGCGCAGGTTGTCGGGGCAATCACCCAGCCTCGCTTCGCCGAGCTCGTGCAAGAGAGCACAAACCCGGGCTTCTTGATCGTGACCGAGACCGACAACGGAGCGCCGCCAGCAGCAGGTCAAGCACCTGCTGCGGTCGACTCGTTCGATCGGCTCTTCGAGAGCAACCCGATGGACTTGCGCGCTCCTGATCCTCACCTGAACTTCAGTGTGCAGTTCACCTCGGGCACGACATCGCGACCAAAGGGTGTCGTCTGGAACCACGCCAATGCGCTGTGGGGCGCTCGCATGTGTGCGCGCAACGAACATCTGAACGCCAACGACGTACATCTGACACACCTGCCGCTGTTCCATACCAACGCCCAGGCCTATTCCGTATTGTCGTCGTTGTGGGCGGGCGCCACCGTGGTGGCTCAACCTCGTTTCTCGGCGTCACGATTCTGGGAGGTCTCGTTGCGCAACCGATGCACGTGGAGCTCCATCGTGCCCTTCTGCGCCAAAGCTCTGATGGCTCGTGATGAACCAGTGCCTGATCACCAGTACCGCATGTGGGGCAACGGCGTGCAGATACCCACCTGGGACGACCACTTCGGTCTGAAGACGATCTCGTGGTGGGGCATGACCGAGACCATCACCCAGCCGATTGTCACCGACCCCGCCGTGCCATCGCTCCCGCTTTCGATGGGTCGCCCCTCGCCCGCCTATGAGATCTCGGTCCGCCACGACGATGGATCTGCGGTCGGACCCGGCGAGACCGGCGGTCTGTTCGTTCGCGGTAGAACCGGGCTTTCCTTGTTCAAGGAGTATCTGAACAATCCCGAAGCAACCGAGGCATCGTTCGACGATGCCGGCTTCATGATCACCGGCGACCGGGTCAAGTTGCTCTACAGCGGCGATCTGCAGTTCGGCGACCGCGACAAGGACATGTTGAAAGTCGGTGGCGAAAACGTCGCCGCCAGCGAGATCGAACGGGTTGTCAGTTCGGTCCCTGGCGTGGCCGAATGTGCGGTCGTAGCCAAGCGTGATCCAATGCTGGACGAGGTTCCCGTGGTGTTCGTACTGGTGCCTGCTGGCAGCAGACCCGATACCGACCGGTTGGGGGCCGAGGTGCTGGCGGCCTGTCAGGCTTCGCTTGCCGACTTCAAGGTGCCTCGCGAAGTTCGCATGGTCGACGAGCTTCCCCGCTCCACCCTGGAGAAGGTGGCCAAGGCCAAACTGCGCGAACTGGCCAACGAGTAGAGGGGGATCTCGACATGGAGCAGCCCGAAATCGAAGATGCCGCCCTGTTCCTGCTGCACCTTCGAACCCAACGAGACCAAGTCCGCTGCCTGCCTGGCGAACTTACCCCGAAGACCGTCGACGACGCCTACGACGTCCAAGATGCCACGCATCGATTTGCGGGGTGGCCGATCGGCGTGCTCAAGGTGGGTTGCACCAGCCTGGCCGCTCGTGAAGCGCTCGGCATCCCTCATGCCATCGGCGGCCGGATTCCCACCGAAGGTGTCTTCGCTGCCGGGGCGACCGTGCCGCCGAGCTTCCTGGCGAGCGAGCCACTACTCGAATGCGAGATCGCCATGCGTATCGATGCCGACGGCAAGGTCGACGCAGTGGCACCTGCAATCGAATTGGTGAATGCCCGGTTCATCGATACCTCACGGGTCTCGGGGCCAAGCATCATTGCCGACAACTCCGCCGGCTGCGCCGTGATCATTGGTGACCCGAGAACACTTGCCGACATCGATCTCGATGCAGTCACCATGGTTCTGCGCGAAGGAGACGCCGAGATCGCATCGGGAGTGTCATCGGCGCTGGCAGACGGGCCGCACGGTTCAGTCGACTGGATGCTCGCCCACGAAGCAACCCGTGGGCGCAGCGTCGGCGCTGGCACCTGGATCATCACCGGCACCTGCACCGGGCTCACACCAACCAAGTGGGGCGCCGAATACAGCGCCGACTTCGGTGACCTCGGCACCGTCAGCTTCGCGCTCGGCGGCTAGCCAATGGTGGGTGCCAGCACAAATTCGGCACCCACCACGCGGTGGTTCTGATCAGCTATGGCCATGGCCATCCCGACGCTGTACACCGAACGACTGACCCATCGGGCCATCACGCTCGATGATGTTCCGGCGATACAACGTCACTTCGACAACTGGAACATCATCCAGCATCTGACCAACAGGTGCCGTGGCCCTACCCTCCCGATGGAGCGACGACGTTCGTGAGAGAGGTCCGGGTTCCAGCATTAGCGGACTAAAACACCAACGTTGGGACTGTAGATATTTCTGTGTAACCGGGGTGGTCTGACACGGTCCGCGACGCATTGCGGCTGACACGAGTTCCGAGTGGGGGTCTCCCGACATGGACAGACCACGGCAACTCAGAGTGCTGCTTGAACGGGTGCGTATTCGAGGAGTGCATTGGTATGGGTGTCCGCCCATCGTTCTTTGTGGCCAGTTGCTGCAAGCCGGTAGTAGATGATTCTGCGCATCGGGTTCCATATGTTTCCGCTCTGGTTGTGGGCGAGCAGATGGTGGGCCAGCAACACATCCCCGCGGTTTGCGAGCACTGGCTGGCCGTCGCCAAAGTCTGGCGCTGGGTCGAGCAGACACGCATGTCCGCCCATTGACTCCTCGCTCATCAGAATGTCAACACCACGTTCTCGGAAGAGGCGCTCGTGCCCTAGATGTGACCCGGGCCAGACCCACAAATTGCCTCGACCGGCTTCGGTTTCGTCGCCAAGGTAGATAGCGGCGAGCATCGTGAAGCTGCGCGGCTCGGTTTGGCCGGGCGTTCCGTAGCCGTCGATGTGTCCACCGCCGGGTTCATGGTCCCAGCCATAGATGCTTGTCGCTACCTGAATATGATCAAATGCGAGATCGATCGCCAGCGGTGCAACGAACTGTTCGGCGAGTGACTGGACTCCGGACAGGCGTAGCGCCCGGTCAGCGACGGGTAGATCTGTTGGGTGCTCGAAGTAGTGATGGAAGCCGACCTTGTCAGCAGGAGGTGGCTTGCGAGTGATGAGGCGGTCCACTTCGGAATCGAGTTCGACCAGTACATCTTCGTCAATCATGGCGCTCAGTACGAGGCCAAGCGTACGCAACTCGTTGTCGGGTTCCAGCAGTAGCGGACTAAAAACCAACGTTAGGCGTCGTCGAGCGGTACTCGCGTGTTTGTTCTAGGTTCGGTTGTGTGCCGGTTCGTTTCCTATCTGGTGCGCAACGGCCAGGCATCACGGTTATTGAATAGCACCTGGTCGGGGCCGAGCGTGAGGACGCTCGCAAGGACCCAGCTCGCCGCGTCCAACCACTGCTGACACCTCAGCGCCGGGAGGCCTCGGAACTACTCATCGAGGTCGATCCGGACCTGGGGGCTGCTCGGGCTACCTGGCTGCGTCTTCGGCCGGTGAACGCTACGCCAGCCGGGATCTGTGAGGAGCTGGACAAGCTGGAGTTTCTTCGAGGGTTCGGGGTGGACGAGAGTTGGTATCTGGCTGTGATTGAGTCGCTGAACGCCCGGTCCCGAAGGCCGCTGTTCGACGAGGTCATTTCCCGACCGAGCAGGCGGCGATGAGTGTCCTGTACCCTCTGTCGATCGAACGGCGCAAGAATTGGACGAACCCCACTGGACAGATCAACGGTTGGAAGTCGATACTGAACGCCCTGACCATGCACTACAGCCACCGCCTGGTCGCCGCTCACCAATAGTCATGGCCATCCCGACGCTGCACACCGAACGACTGACCCTTCGGGCCATCACGCTCGATGATGTTCCGGCGATACAACGTCACTTCGACAACTGGAACATCATCCAGCATCTGACCAATCAGGTGCCGTGGCCCTATCCTCCCGATGGAGCGATGACGTTCGTGACCGAGGTCGTGCTGCCGTCACATGATGCGGGCACGTCGCTCATGTGGGCGATCACCGAGACCGGCGCGGACGAGCTGATCGGCTCGATCGATTTCAGTTTCGAAGACGACGGCGCAGGCAATCGGGGCTTCTGGCTGGCCGAGCCGTACTGGGGACGCGGTTACGTCACCGAGGCGGTTGTAGCCGTGCAAGACCACGTCCTGCTCGATCTCGGCGTCGAAAGAATGACCGTCCTCAACGCCGTGACCAATCCTGCGTCTCGCCGGGTCAAGGAGAAGACCGGAGCACGCTGGATCGGCCAGATCGAGCTCGAGCATCGCAACGGCGAGATGCTCTCGGACAAGTGGGAGGTCACTAGGGCCGACTGGGCACGACACCGCAATCGCTCCTTCGACGACTAGCGCTTCGCCTTCACCACGTAAAGCGCCACAGGCGGTCAGGCGCCCGGTCCTCACTGAGCCCGATTCGCGGAGTTTGCGTTGGCTCGGCTGGTGGCGGAGTGCCATCGTCGCATATTCGCGCTGCAGCGGTAACGATTGGAGCGCCGTTCAGCTCGGCAGTGATTCCCAGTGCCTGGGTGAGCTTCCCCGGTCCGTTGGCCAGATCACGGTCGCGAACACTGCCCCGGGCCGCACGCATCGCATCTATTCCCGTGAGCGGTTCCACGGCACGAAGAAGAACCGCTGCTGCGGTGCCCGGGGCGCTGGCCACCACGTTTGCACACCAGTGCACGCCGTAGCTCAGGTAGATGTACCAGTGCCCGGCCGGTCCGTACATGAGCTGAGTCCGTGGCGTGGGTCCTCGCCATGCATGGCTGCCGGGATCGTCTTCGCCGCCGTAGGCCTCGACCTCGACGATCCGCCCACTTCGCTCACCTACCACCAGCACCCTGTTCAACAGCTCAGGTGCCACCTCGAGCACTGGGCGCTCATAGAAGTCTTGTCCCAGATCGCGCACCAGGCAGACCGTAGTGCCAATTGTGAAGTCCCCCCGTGGACATCACGTTTCGATTGGTGATGGACGCGTGTTTCCGGTACGTTGCCCGCTTGAGGGATGCCAGCTTGTTCGACTCAGATGCGCTGCGCCGAGTCCTGGATCAGGCGATCGTGACGCCGATCGAGGGTTCCACTGCCTCGGTTGCGGCGGTGTTTCGTAGCGGCGACCATGGCACGGAGCTGCTCTTCATTCAACGAGCTACCAAGGCCACTGACCCGTGGTCGGGTCACATGGCCTTTCCTGGCGGCCGCACCGACCCCGGTGATGGCGACGCCCACGCGACTGCGGAGCGCGAAACGCGCGAAGAAGTCGATCTCGACCTCACCGATGCGGTCCGACTCGGCTCATTGAGCAACTTGATCCCCGGGCGCCACCTTCAGGCCGTGCACGCCCAGGCTTACTGGCTCGAGGGCCCTCGCCCACTGCTCACACCGAACTACGAGGTGGCGGCGACTGTCTGGGTCCCGCTGGCGGACTTGGCCGACCGGACTCGCTACATCGACTACTACTACCCACTGAGCGATTCGACCTGGCCCGGGATCCAGCTCGATATCGAGTCACAGGTCGTGTGGGGGCTGACGTTGCGATTCCTCGCCGATCTCTTCGGCCGCATGCAGGTGCCGTTCATCGAACTCGCTCCATGGCCGACTGACTGACTGCGAGCGGGAGATTTCGTCTGCTCAGGTGGCGGGCGTGATCGAACGCAATCGTCGACTGGGCCGGGCACGACCGGAGTCATCGGGGTCGGGTTGGCAGTACCGCGAGGACGATGCAGGGTCATGGGTAGCGGCCAGATCGACGTCGTTGTAGCTGGCACCACTGCCCCAGGCGAACAGGCGCTGGAAGATCGGCAGCAGGCGTTTGTTGGAGAGGCCATCGAGAAAGAACTGTTCGTGCTCCTTCTCCTTGATGCCCATTTCATAGAGCACGTGGTCGTGGTCGGTGATCCCGATCTCGTGGAAATATTGCTGCATGATGAAGTACTCACACACGTTTCCGCTCTCGAGCCGACCGGCGAAGTAGTACGGCATGAACCAGCCGATCAGGTAGCAGCTGGCCGCTATCACTTTGCCGACAAGAAAGAAGCGCAGTTCAAGTATGCGGCTCACCCCGATGTCATAGGTCTGCATGATCTGCAGCACCGCGGCGCGATGGTCCCATTCGTCGGCTTCGATCTGGGTGAGCGCCGCCTTCTGCGTGGGGTCATTGACCGAGCCGGCATGGCCGATGTAGGCATAGGCCGCCGCTCGTTCGGCGGAATACGCGAGCCGCAACAGCTGGACCAGGCGAGCGTGGTGCTGGACCGCCTGGATCGTTTCGGCTGTAGCGAGGGGCATGGTCAGTCGGCCACCGTGAAGGCCTCGCCGTCATAGGTGTCGATGGTGACAAAGTCCTCGACGGGATTGCGGCGCAGCTTGGTCAGCTGTTTGACCGGCACACCAATCGGCAACATGGCGGCGACTGCGTAGTGGCTCGGCAGATCCAAGACCTGTTGCACCTCGGGTTCCTTGTCCGCCAGGTAGGTGGTAAGCACCCCGCCGAGGCCTTCGTTGCGAGCCGCCATCAAGATGTTCCACACCAGCGGATAGATCGACGCACCGCTGATCACGCCGACCCGGTCCAGGTACTTGTCGAAACTGGCGACAACCGACAGGTCCACCGCCACGACCAAGACGACCGGAGCATCGATCATGCCGGCGACCCCCGGAAAAGTGACCGGCCCATCGGCAGCTCGGATGGCTGCTTCATCGACCGACGTTGGGTGAATGGAGTTCCAGGGGGCTTCGCCAGCGTCGGTCTGCGCCATGTAGATGTCGGTTGCTTCTCGCACCAGCGGAGCCAGTTGACGCCGAACGTCTTTGTCCTTTACCACGATGATGTGCTGGCCTTGGCGGTTTCCGCCGTTGGGAGCGAATCGGGCATTGTCCAGGATGTGGTGCACGGTCTGGTCGCTGACCGACTCGTTCGTCCACTCACGGCATGCGAAGGTCGTTCGCATCACGTCGTAGAGCTCCATAACGTTCTCCTGCATATCGAGGTGGTTGCGAGCGAGAGTAGCTGTCGAAGCCTCAGTCGCGAACTCGACGGGGCCGGCCGATGCGCACGCTCACACCTGGTGTCCAGTGCACCACGGGATCGCCGTCGGGAATCGGAAAGCCGGCGGCGGCCATGAGACCATCGTCGAGATAGGTGAGTTCGCCGTGATGCAGGGGCCAGGCTTCGTGGCTGATCGGCGCGTACAAGGTGTGTCCCAGAAACGTCGAGTACAGGCCCCAACGGGCGGTCAGAAATCGTTCGATTGACGAATGTTCGTGGATGGCGTCGCCGGCAGTGACATCGACATCGCAGCGTGCGCCATTGGGACCAGGCCACTTTCGCCGAGAGCGATACGTCCAGTCGGGTCCTTGGTTCTCGGCGGTCATCTCGGCCCAGTAGTAAGGCAGGCCGTAGGTGGTCCGTGCTACTGCGGTGGCTGACAGTCGCCCCGCTTCGAGCGAGCAGAACCACACGCCGGGGGTGCCGTCGGGGCCTCGCACATAGGTTCGCACGTTGGTCTCGGGAAACTGGCCTTCGCGAGGAATGCGAATGCCGCCTGGCAACTGCACCTCCATCTGAAAGGGCACGAGCCCGATCCACGCCGCGCCGTCGAACGTGTCGACGGTCAGGTTGCGGGGCAATACGGCCTGGACTTCATCGGGATCGAACTGCCAGTGCAGAAACGCCAGGTTGAGCCAGCGCATGTGCATGACCTCAACACGGATGTCATGAGGAGCATCGAGAGGATGGTCGCTGATATTCGACACGGCTCTTGTATAGCGGTGTCGGCGTAATGCAGCGCGTGGAATCGACGAGAACTCCAGGATCGTTTCGGTCGGATCTACTGCCAGCAGCGAGGCCGCTCGTGCCGCTCCGGCAGACGTGGCGACGAAGCGATCGACATTGACAGGTTCGCCGCCATGTTACTGCTCCCGCCTCGCAGCCAGCGTCAGATGGTCGGCGAGCGTGTCGATGGTGTCGTGGGCGTTGAGGCCGCTGGTCGATGGCATGAGGTAGACCCGACGCCCAGCCACGGTCTCAGGTTGCCAACCCCGCTGGGCTTTGCGATTCACCGCGGCCCGCCACCCGGCGAGTCCAACCATGCAGATCGTTTGCGGCTGTAACCATTCGACCAAATGAGTCAGTCGTTCGAACCCCGACCGGTATTCGCTCTTTTCGAGTTCGTCTGCACGCCGGGTGGTGCGCTTGACCATGTCGGTCATGCCAACGCCGTGCTCCTCCAATGCGTGGGTGGGGTCGCGATCTCGCGTGACCAGACCCGCTTGCAACGCAGCAGGCCAGAATCGGTTGCCGGCTTTGAAGAAACCAATGCCTGAGTCAGCCGAGCTCGGGCTCGGATTCAGTCCGGTTATCAGCAGTTCCATTTTTGCGCTGACGTAGTCGGGCAGTGTCCACCGTTTGGTTATCGGGACCATCAGCTGGCCGATACCGTCCTTTGACTTCCAGGTGATGAAGTCTCCCGAGTCGAATCCTGCTCCTTCGATTGTCCGTCGAAGCAGGTTCTGGGGCCAATACGAAAAGATGCGCCCGGCGAACCGGTCGTCGGGCCAATCTCGAGAATCGTCGTCGCCCTCGAAGAGCCAGAGGTAACCAGTTGCACCGATTCGCATCACCCGGTGAAGCTCGGCCAGCGCCATCGGCACTTCGGTGCGCGGCAGATGAACCAGACTACGACTGGCCCACACTCCGCCGATGGATTCCCCGGAAAGGGGAAGTCTGCTCATGTCGGCCTGCACGGCGGGACCGAAGTCCGCCGCGAGCCGTGCCATCTCGATCGATACGTCGAGACCGATCGCAGGTGCAAGGCCGGGAAGATGCCAGCCCGGACCACATCCCAGATCGAGGATCATCCCCTGGGCGTCAGCTCGCAGCTTTGCGGCCAGCTCGAGTTGGTGAGGCTGCGAAGTCGTCGTCCATCCAACGGCGTCTGCGTCGTACGCCGCCCGCGTCAGCTTGCGATGGTTCGGATCTGCCACGACCCGAGTCTGCCACCCAACCTGCGTAATTGACCTGGTCGCTTACGCAGGTTTTGCTATGGCAGGTTGGCTTTCAGTTCTTCGAGCGCGGCGGTTGCGGCGACCAACTGGTCAGCGACCGGCCCCGGCCCCGAAGCACCGGGACTGGTGCGCAGTTTGATGCCGACACCGGGGGCTAACAGTGCAGCAGCATCGGCGCCGAGATGTTCCGCCTCGGCGGTGACTTGGGCCAGAGTGCGATCGCTGTCGATCGACTCACGCACGACGTTGGCGACCACTGCGTGGGCATCGCGGAAGGGCATGCCGGCCCGCACCAGGAAGTCAGCGAGGTCCGTTGCGCCGGCGGCCGACTCGTCGGCAGCTGTGGCCATGGCATCGGTGCGGAACGTCGCCGTGGCGATCATGCCGGTGACGGCAATGAGCCCCGCAGCTATCTGGTCGATGGCATCGAAGAGCCCTTCTTTGTCCTCTTGCAGGTCACGGTTGTAGGACAGGGGCAATCCCTTGAGCGTTGCCAGCAAACCGGTCAGGTTGCCGATCAAACGGCCGCCTTTGCCACGGGCCAGTTCGGCGATGTCAGGGTTCTTCTTCTGCGGCATCATCGACGAACCAGTGGCATAGCCATCGTCGACCGTCACGAAGCCGAACTCCTCGCTCGACCACAGCACAAACTCTTCGCCGATTCGTGACAAGTGAATGCCGATCATCGTCAGCGCGTAGAGCGCGTCGGCCACGTAATCACGATCGCTCACGACGTCGAGCGAGTTCTCGAAGCGGGCCGAGAAGCCCAGGTCTTGAGCATTGCCGTCGGGGTCCAGCGGTAGCGTGCTGCCAGCAAGCGCACCCGCACCGAGCGGCGATACATCTGCGGCCACGCGAGCGGCCATGAGCCGAGTGACGTCGCGACGGAACGTCCAGAAGTGCGCCAACAGATGGTGCGACAACAACACCGGCTGCGCCCGCTGCAGATGCGTATAGCCAGGCAGGTAGGCCCCGCCGGCTTCGACAGCGCGATCGTGCAATACCTGTTCCAGGTCGACGACCAAGCCGGCGATCATGGCCATGTGGTCTTTGACGAACAGCCGCAGATCGGTCGCCACCTGATCGTTGCGGCTCCTGCCGGTGTGCAAGCGGGCCCCTGCCGGCCCAGCGATCTCGGTGACCCGACGCTCCACCGCGGTGTGGATGTCCTCGTCGCTGGGCACGAACACGAAGGCACCTGATTCGAGCTCGGCTTCGACCTCGTCGAGCGCAACCAGCACGGCGTCGGCGTCGGCCCGCGTCAGCAGATCAACGCGAGCAAGACCACGCACATGCGCCCGTGACCCCATGATGTCGTACTTCGCCAACCGCTGGTCATAGGACAAGCTCACCGTGTACTTCAGCAACGCTTCGCTGGGCCCCGAAGCAAACCGCCCATGCCAGAGCGTCGCCGTTTCCTTCGCCATTGGGTCCTCGCTGCGCTCTGGACCCTCTGCGGATTGGTGATCATCAGTCATAGCCAACAAGTTCTTTCGTGAAAGTGATTAGTCAAGAGCAAAAGGTAGGAGCGAGGGACGAGCGAAAAGCGAGCGCTCGAAAGCCTGCGATCCCAGACCGCTGCGCTACCCACGTAGGAGCGAGGGACGAGCGAAAAGCGAGCGAGGGACGAGCCGCACCAACCGAACAAAAACCATGTCCGACGAACGTCGGCCCAAGCGGAGCGAAGAGACACCGCTAACCGTCGCGCCTTGCCAGGTTGCGTAGGCGTAGGGCGTTGAGCTTGATGAAGCCTTCCGCGTCCTTTTGGTCGTAGGTACCGCCGTCGTCTTCGAAGGTGGCAATCTTCTCATCGAACAACGAGTCGGCGGACTTGCGGCCGGCGACCATCACGTTGCCCTTGTACAGCTTGAGCGTGACCGTGCCGTTGACGCGTTCCTGGCTGTAGTCGATCGCCGCTTGCAGCATGTGTCGTTCGGGCGACCACCAGAAGCCGTTGTAGATGAGCTTGGCGTAGCGAGGCATGAGCTCGTCTTTCAGATGCGCGACTTCGCGATCCAGGGTGATCGACTCGATCGCCCGGTGACCGGTCAGCATGATGGTGCCGCCCGGCGTCTCGTAGGCGCCACGTGACTTCATGCCCACGAAGCGATTCTCGACCATGTCCAGGCGACCAATGCCGTGAATGCCACCGAGCCGATTGAGTTCGGCCAGCATCGTGGCCGGCGAAAGCGCCTTGCCATCGAGGGTCACGGGATCACCCTTCTCGTAGCCGATCTCGATGTATTGGCCCTCGTTGGGTGCGAGCTCGGGTGAGGTCGACCAGCGCCACATCTCCGACGGCGGTTCGTTGTCGGGGTCCTCGAGCGGGCCGCCTTCGTAGCTGATGTGCAGCAGGTTGGCGTCTTGCGAAAACGGCGACTTTGCCCCGCGGGTCTTCTCGATCGGGATGTTGTGTTCTTCGGCGTATGCCAGCAGGGTCTCGCGTCCGCCGAGATCCCATTCGCGCCACGGGGCGATCACCTTGATCTCGGGTTCGAGAGCGTAGGCGCCGAGTTCGAAGCGGACCTGGTCGTTTCCTTTGCCGGTTGCGCCATGACTGATGGCGTCGGCGCCGGTCTCGCGTGCGATCTCGATCAGGCGCTTGGCGATGAGCGGGCGAGCGATCGACGTGCCGAGCAGGTACACGCCTTCGTAGATGGCGTTGGCGCGAAACATCGGGTACACGAAGTCACGCACAAATTCTTCGCGCAGGTCATCGATGTAGATCTCTTTCACGCCCATGGCTTCGGCCTTGGTGCGGGCGGGTTCCAGTTCCTCGCCTTGGCCCAGATCGGCGGTGAAGGTCACGACTTCGCAGTCGTATTCGACTTCGAGCCATTTCAGGATGACCGAGGTGTCGAGACCGCCGGAGTAGGCCAGCACGACCTTGTTGACTTCGGACTTGTGTACGTCGGACATGGGAGTGGATTCGTCTTTCGGGTGAGGGGTTGCTGGGAAGTTCGTTCAGTGGTGCTAGCCGAGGTCGGCATAGCTGCGGAAGAGTTCGGCGACCGATCGGCCGGAGTGGCCCTCGGCGGCCACGACCATGAGGGTGTCATCGCCGGCGACCGTACCCAGGACCTCTTCGAGGCCTGATCGGTCGATGGCCGAAGCAACGACATGGGCGCTACCGACCAGCGTACGCAGCACCACGATATTGCTGGAGCTGTCGACGCCCACGACCCATTCGGAGAAGATGCGACGCAGATGGCCCGACGGTACGACGTGCTCGTGGGGATGGTCGGGTATGGCGTAGGCGCTGGCGCCCCCGGGGATGCGGACCTTGATGGCGCTCAGATCTTCGAGATCGCGCGACACCGTGGCCTGAGTGGCGGTGATGCCCTGCTCGGCCAGGTGATCCACGATCTGTTCTTGACTGGTGATGGCTTCGTCTGCCAGCAGGTCGGCAATCACCTGCTGCCTCTGCGCCTTCGATGCCCGACTCATGAGCTTTCTGGACCGATTCGACGACTATTTCGCTCAAACGATTCAGAAACGTGGGGTGTGGCCATCATCCGTTCAGAACCCCATCGAGCACGGCGATGCCTTGTTCGATCTCGGCGAAGGTGATCGTGAGCGGAGGGGCCACCCGGAGCGCGGTTGGTGTGACGCCGTTGAGAATCAGGCCGGCGTGTAAGCAGGCATTGGCCACCTCGCCGGCGCTTCGGCCATCGAGGACCGCCGGATCGAGTTCGGCGGCGATGAGCATGCCCCGGCCTCGGGTGCTGACCACCCCGTTCAGCCCCATCAACTTGTCTCGGAGTGCGGCGCCGACGGTGTTGGCCAACGATGGCGCGTCGATCGACTTCATGATCTCGAGGGTGGCCAGAGCGGCCGACGCCGCCATTGGTTGACCACCAAAGGTCGTGGCATGATCGCCCGGGCTGAATGCAGAAGCGACGTCGGTGCGGGCCCAGATAGCACCGATTGGCATGCCGTTGCCCAACGCCTTGGCGATCGAAATTGCGTCGGGTTCGATGCCGTAGTGCTGGAAGGCAAACCATGCTCCGGTCCGGGCCAGGCCGGTTTGGACCTCGTCGAACATCAACAAAATGCCGCGCTCGGTGCACAGCTCACGGACTGCGGGGAAGTATGCCGGGTCGACCTCGTTTATGCCGCCTTCGCCTTGGATGGGCTCGAGTAGCACGGCGGCGACGGTGTCATCGAGCCCTTTTTCCAGTGCATCGATGTCGTTGTAGGCAACATGGCGGAAGCCTTCGGGAAGCGGCTGGAACGGTTCGTGCTTTTCCGGCTGTCCGGTCGCCGCCAGCGTGGCCAGCGTGCGGCCGTGGAACGAACGCATGGCCGACACGACGACATGTCGGCCGCGCCCGCCGTGTTTGCGGGCCAACTTGATCAGCGCTTCGTTCGCCTCGCCGCCGGAGTTGGCGAAGAACACCTTGCCCGGCGGCCCCCCGACCAGTTCGTCGATGATGCGAGCGACCTTCCACTGCGGCTCGGTCGCGAACAGATTGCTGACGTGCAACAGCGTGGTCGCCTGCTCGGCAATGGCTTTGGCGACGCCAGGGTGGGAATGGCCCAGCGACGTGACAGCAATGCCGGCCAGCCAATCGATGTATTCCTTGCCGCTGGGGTCGTACAGACGGGATCCTTCACCGCGCACGAACATGACCTCGGGCGGGCCATAAGTCGCCATGATCGGACAATGGTCCGCATCGGCAGGGATGTGTTCGACATGGGTGTCGGTCATGAGAGGTGCTTTCTCTGGGGCAGTCTCGATGGTTGGTTCATTGCGAGCCGTCTCCGGGGCGGATGATGGTGCCGATGCCCGAAACCGTGAAGATCTCGAGCAGCAGCACGTGCTTGACCGTGCCGTTGAGCACGTGAGCGGTGTTCACGCCATTGTCCACCGCATGCAGGCAAGCCTCGACCTTGGGGATCATGCCGCCCGACACCGTGTGGGTGCCAACCAATGGATGCAGCTCATCCGAAGTCGTTTGGCGAATCAGCGTGTCCGGATCGTCGGGCTCGCGACGCAGGCCATCGACATCGGTCAACATCACGAGCTTGTTGGCACCTACTGCGGCGGCGATGTGTCCGGCGACTGTGTCGGCATTGATGTTGTAGGCCTGGCCGGTCTCGTCGCTGCCGATCGTCGAGATGACCGGAATCAGACCTTCGGCTTGCAACTTGTGCACGATGTCGGGATTCACATCGACCACTTGGCCGACGAAGCCGTGCTCGACACTGTGCGGCTTGGCCCGAATCAGACCGGCGTCTTCGCCGGACACGCCCACGGCCAGCGGTCCATGCACATTGATCCCGCTCACGATGTCGCGCCCGACCTTGCCGGCGAGCACCATGCGAACCACGTCGAGCGTCTCGGCATCGGTGACGCGCAGCCCATCGACGAACTCGGACTGCTTACCGACCTTTTCGAGCAGCGCGCCGATCTGAGGACCGCCGCCGTGCACGACAATCGGCTTGATGCCGACCGAGTGCATCAACACGATGTCGGCAGCAAACGTCGTGAACAGCTCAGGGTCAACCATGGCATTGCCACCGAACTTGACCACCACCGTCGTGCCGGAAAACTGCTGAATATACGGCAGTGCCTGCGTCAGAATCGACGCCGTTTCCTCGGGAGTATGAGTTGCAGGATTCATGCGCTGTGGCCTCCGGACGCAGTGCTGCTTTTGCCTGCTTGCTTCGCGGCGCAGGCTGCGTTGGCACGCAGCAATGCATAATCGGTCGGGGCGCTCCGCTCCGCTCCGCTTAGACGCTCGTCCCTCGCTCTAACTCTTGAGGGCCCGACAAATCGCACGACGGAGCCCGACAACACCGAGCAAGCGGAGCGGAGGGACGGAGCGACCAGAAACGCCATGTCGTGCTGCGTGCCAACGCCAAGGGCGGAGCCTGCGTAGCCCGGCATCGCGGTCTTCTTCATGACCGGTACCCGGCGTTGATTTCTATGTAGCCGTGGGTCAGGTCGCAGGTCCAGATCGAGGATGAGCCTTCACCCATCCCCAGGTCGACTCGGATCAGGATCTCGTCTTGTTGCAGGAACTGGTTGGCGCGGTCCTCGCTGTACTCGGGGTGGATCTTGCCCGCGTCGGTGACCTGTTCTTCGCCGATCCAGATGGCCAGCTTGTCGCGACTGGCGGGTTCGCCGGCTTTGCCGACTGCCATGACGATGCGGCCCCAGTTGGCGTCTTGGGCGGCCATTGCGGTCTTGACCAATGGCGAGTCGGCAATCGACCGGGCGACGATTTCGGCTGACTCGTCGCTCACTGCGCCTTCGACGCGAACCTCGATGAACTTGGTGGCACCCTCGCCATCGCGCACGATCTGGTGGGCCAGATCGAGACAGACCTCGAACACGGCGGCGCTGAAAACGGCCCACGCCGCGTGACCGGGACCATCGATCGGGTCGTTGCCTGCGGCACCAGTGGCGAACAGCAACACGGTGTCGCTGGTCGAGGTGTCGCTGTCGACGGTGATGCGGTTGAAGCTCTCGCTGGTAGCCGAACTGACAGCCAGTTGCAGCGCCTCCGAGGTCACCGCCACATCGGTGAACAGGAAGCCGAGCATGGTGGCCATGTTGGGTGCGATCATGCCGCTTCCCTTGGCGATGCCGACCACATTGCCGGAGACCTTCGCGCCTGTCACGTCGGCGAAGGCTCCCTTGCTGAACGTGTCGGTGGTGGTGATGGCCTGGGCGGCAACGGGCCACGATGCGCCGCCGGCTGCGACCAGTTCGCCGAGAGCGCCGACGATCTGCTGGTCGTCGAGGGGTTCGCCGATCACGCCGGTCGAGGCCACATAGATCTGGTCGGCAGCGATGCCGAGCCCAGCGCTCAACGCCTGGACCTCGGCTTGCACCGAAGCCACGCCGGCCGCCCCGGTGAACGCATTGGCATTGCCCGCATTACACACGACAGCTCGGGCCGTGCCGGTCGGCAGGATCTGCTTGCACCAATCGACCGGCTCCGAGGCGCAGGCCGACTTGGTGAAGACACCTCCGACGGTTGTGCCCTCGGGCATGACCGCCAGGAACAGATCGGGGCGCCCGCTATAGCGCAGGTTGGCTGCGTAGGCGTGAAGTTCGACGCCAGGGATCGACGGCAATTCGGGAAAGGCCGCTGGTGCCAGCGGGGATACGACGTTGTCGGTGCTCATGGCATGAGCCCTACGAGTGGGAGTCCGGCCATCTCGTCGAGCCCGGTCACGATATTCGCCGACTGCACCGCCCCACCCGACGAACCCTTGCAGAGGTTGTCGAGTGCGCAGAAGACCATGGCGGTTTGGGTCCGTTCGTCGTAGCGGGCCGAGATGTGAGCCGAGTTCGAACCGAGTGTCGCCTTGGTGGTCGGCAGGCGTTCGCTGACGTGCACGAACGGTTCGTCGGCATAGAAGTCAGTCAAGATGGCCAGTAGCTCACCGGCCGAAGTCGGGCTGGTCGGCTTGGCATAACAGGTCGCCAGGATGCCTCGGTTCATCGGTGCGAGGTGAGGCGTGAACACCACCTGGGTGCCGAGCGACTGTTCGATCTCGGGCGTGTGCCGGTGGGTACCGACTCCATAGGCGCTGAAGTCTTCGTCTACTGCACAGAACGTGGTGTTCTGTTTCGGGGCCCGGCCGGCGCCGGACACGCCGCTGGCTGCGTCGATGATGATGCCGGTTTCACTGATCGCACCGGCCTGGAGCAATGGCGCCAGCGGCAGCACCGCGGTCTGCGGATAGCAGCCGGGCACGGCGACATGCTTCTTGGCGACTATGTCGTCTCGGAACAGCTCGGGCAGCCCATAGGAGAACCGCTCGATGAGTTCGGGCACCACATGGGGAACCTCGTACCACTTCTCGTACACCGCAGGGTCGTTCAGTCGGAAGTCGGCCGATAGGTCCACGACGTGCTCGACATGGTCGATCAGGCCGCCCACGATCTCCTGCGAGGCTCGATGCGGCAGACACGCAAAGACGAGATCCAGTTGGTCGAGCCCGGCGTCTTCGTAGCGGACATAGGTCATGTCGCCGTAGGCGGGCGCCAAGCTGGGATACAGGTCGGCCACGGTGTTGCCAGCCTGGGTGTCGCCGGTGACCGCCTGCACGTGCATCTGCGGATGGTTGACGAGTAGTCGAAGAAGTTCGGCTCCGGTGAAGCCAGAGGCACCAACGATTCCAACGGACAGCTGTTCAGGCATCGCATGACTATACACACCGATGCATGAACATGCGTAAATTATTCCAAACCGCATGCGATGCATGCGAACGGATAACGCAATGTGTCACTTGCAAGCTCAGCCCGGCGTTTGAGCTTCGGGCGGTCCGAGTAGATCCCAGAGATTGCCCGCGATGTCACGCCCACCGCCACTTGCCCATAGGGCTCGGTCCGAGGCTCGCTGGTGAACTGCACTCCCCCGGCCAGCATTCGTTCGTACTGCTCTTCGAAGTCGTCGACCGTCAGGAAGAGCCCAACACGCCCGACGAACTGCTCACCGATCCCCGCGACTTGGCGATCGCCACGTGCCTGAGCGAGTAAGACGCCGGTCTGACCACCGGGCGGCTGCACGACGACCCAACGCTTGCGCGTGCCATCGTTGGCCATACTGGGCGAGTCTTCCACCAGCTGAAAGCCGATGACGTCGACGAAGAATGCAATGGCGTCGTCGATGTCATCGACGATCAGAGACACCAGTGAAAGATGCACGTGACAGACCCGGGCCGACTCGAACCGAGTCAGGTTGCTGCGTGGACCAGTCGACGTCGCGCGCTCAATACGCCGGCACCCGACGTCATGAGTGCGACGCCGAGCAAGGCCACGGGCACAGTCGTGGAGCCGGTGAAGGCCAAACCATCGTCGGTGGTGCTGCCGCCGTCATCTGCGCCCGCACCGTCACCGCAGGAGTAGTAGCTCACGATCTGAGCGACAGCCTGTTCGACGTTGTCGTGGAAGGGTGAATCATCGATGTCGCCTGCGATCAACGCCAGCGCGGCGTCGATACCAGGAGGTGATGGCGTCTCGATACGCCGCAGCAACCGGGCGGCCTCGACTGCGGCCACAGCATCGGTGCCCCCGATCTGGGTGACGAACACACACCGATCCAGATTGGCGCAGGCTCCACCGAAATAGGCCTGAAGGGTGGCGAGCGCAGCATCGATCTCGGCCAACTGCGGTGATTCGTTTGCGAAATCGGCCGCGGCCACGATCACGTCTAGCGCGGCTTCGATGCCCGACGGGTTCGGCGCACCGCGAGCTCGCAGGCTCTCGGCGGCTGCTATGGCAAACGGGCCCTCGGGGATGGAGAGCACGTTCAGGTCACCACACGTTGCTGCGACATCTGCAGGAATTCCTCCAACGGGCGCGGGGTTGGGCACAGCAAGCAGCACGCAGGGGAAGTACGACTCGACCTGGGCTCGGGCTTCGGCGACCGATGCATGGAAGGGCGACTCGTCGATCTCGCCGGCGATCAGTGCCAGCGCGGCGTCGATTCCCGGCGGCGCAGGTGCGGTGATGCTGCGGGCGAGTCGTGCTGCTTCGGCCGACGATTCGTCATTGGTCGCAACGGCCTGACGGATCAGTGGGCAGATATCGAGATCCGCACAGAGGTCTCCGTAGTAACCGTCGAGCGCCGTGGACGCATTGTTGACCGTTTCGGAACTCGGTCGTGAGCCAGCTGGCGGCACGTCGGCTTCCAAGTTGATGATGGTTTCGAGTGCGTCATTGATACCGGCAGGATTCGGGGCGCCGAGCGCCTGTAGTGCCGTGGCGGCGTCGGCGGCGACCTGTCCACCCGTGCCAACGACCCGGCCATACAACGCACACGTCTCGTACTGGTCGCTTTGTGCCTGAGCAGGTGGAGCAGCCACTGCCAATGATGTCAATGCCACTGCCAGCACAGCCACCACTGCACCGAACTTCTTGATCCGCCATGATGTCATGATTGCGAACCTAGTCGGTGATCGGCACTGGGTCGAGCGCTCACGCTGAGGTCGAACGCACCCTTCGGTACAGCTGTCTGTCGAACTTGTCAGTAGTCTTTGGTGGTGACTGCAAACCAGACGGATCAACAACACGGAGCGACCGCGCTCAGCACGGAGTTCTCGCGCTACGACCAGGTCGACAAGCCGGCATACCATCTGGCCGAATCCGCCGACGGTGCCGATGCCTTCGACGAGAACTTTCACCTGACCACCGTCGACATGAGCCAATACCTACACGGCAACGCCTCGGACAAGGCAGCGTTCGCCGATGAACTCGGTTCGGCCATGCAAGAGATCGGCTTTGTGATCTTGCAAGGTCACGGCGTCGACGCTGCGCTCATCAACCGAGCCGAAGACACTATCGAAGAGGTCTTTACGGCGGCGTCACTCGACGACAAGATGCGGTACCGCGCCGAACGCCACGGGGCCGTGAGCGAGGGCTACTTCCCCGTCAAGGAAACCAGCGACATCCACCCAGACCTGGTCGAGGGCTGGGTATTCGGCCGCCGAGCATTCGACCTCGACAACGACTCCGCCTACACCCCCACGGACTTCTGGGCGACCCCACACGTCGAGCCGATCTTTCGTGAACTGGTCGAAGCCGAGCTTCCGCTGTTCCAGCCGATCATGCAGAGCGTGCTGCAATCGCTGGGCTGTGATCCACACCTGTACGACCAGAAGCTGACGCAACCGAACCTCGGGCTGCGACTGAACTACTACCCGCCGCTCGACGACGCCGAGCAAGCGAGTGGGGCAGGTCGGCTGCTCGGACACGAAGACGTCGACCTGTTCACCCTGCTGCCCGCTCCTGCCGTCGATGGGCTCCAGGCGCTGCATCGCAACGGCAAGTGGATCCGCATCAATGCTCCGGCCGGGTCGATCGTGATGAACACCGGAGATTACATGCAACGCATCACCAACGACCTGATGCCATCGACCACCCATCGGGTCAGCCCACCTCGCCATCCCGATCACATCGGCAAGCTCCGCGTCAGCATCCCGCTGGCGGCGTATCTGCGGCCCGACGAGATCCTCGAGGTCTTGCCCAACACCGGTGAACCGAAGTACGACCCGATCAAGGTCGTGACCTTCCACACTCGCACCACGGCCAAGTTCTACGGCGACGAGTACGCCGTCGACTGACCAGCCTGCAGCCGGCAACAAACTCCAGGTGTGCTGGATAACACAACCTAAGTGTCGTCTCGGACACAGTTCACATGTCGCCGGGTGAACATAGTGAAGCCATGGAAACGAACCAGGCCCGATCAACCGCAGTAGCCGTCGCATTTGCAGCACTCGTGCTGGCGGCGGCAGCGGCGCTCGCTCTCACCGTTTCCGGCGGCTCCAGTACCGTGTTGGCAGCCGACCCGCCGGCGAGTGCAGCCGGTGCTGCTCAGAGCGAGATCAACGTCACGACCGACGGATCCGGCGTAGAGCAAGCCACCACGGCCGTAACGACAGCAGGTACGACAGAGGGCGCGGCGGGTTCAACCGAAGCCACGCCTGCCAACAACACCGAGCGCAATAGCGACGAGGCAACATCCGCCAGGCAGAGCGACGGCAGCGACGACGACCTGCGCACCAACGGGACCGTCGACAATGCTGACACCGAAGGCGAGACGGCCGCCACCCAAGACGATGCAGCTGCTGCGAGCGGCGACACCACAGCCGAACCAGCCGAGATCGACGCCTCTGGATCGGCCAGCGACCCCCAAACAGAAACGAACGACGCTGCTACTCAAGACTCCGCAACAGAGGATGCTGCTGCAAACGACAATGCGACCGGCCAGGCCGCCGCAGACGACACCGCAGCAGACGCACCTGCTGCCGCTGGCGACGCTGGCAACCCAGCAGCAGCTACACCAGATGCCAACTCACCTGCCGATGCTGATAGCTCGGCAGCTGACGACGGTGCTGGCGCTGCGACCCCTGCTCCGGCCGAAGAAGAGGAGTGTCTGCTGTACGCGACCGGCGTCGACGGTCAGCCAGATGGATGCTTCGATGGAGACATTGCCATCTGCAATCTCGCTGTAGGCGGCTGCGCACCCCTCGAAAACTGTAATGACTGCCTGGGTGTAATCGACGGCGTAGTCGAACTCGACGGCAGCGAGGCAGGCACCGGCATCGTTGAAATCGGTTGTGACAACGCAAGCCGCCCGTCAGAAGACGGCTCATTGCTAGCCCTCCCGTGCGACAGCACCGAAGCAGCAGAGCCAGCGCCAGCCGCTCCTGCTGCAGATGCGGGTCCTTCGGCCACAACCCCCGATGTCACCAACGCCGCCACCCCCGGGTCGGATGAACCAGCCATCGTCACTCCGGTCGCTCCGGCCCCTGCCGACACCCCCGACGTGGTCGAGATCGGATGTTCCGGCGAACAGACGTTGATCGACGGCATCTGCCAGACTCCACCCCCAGCTGCTCCTGCGACAATCGCGGGCGGGAATGTCGACACGCCGGGTGACGACAACCCCAACGTCATCGCTCCCGTCTCTCCCAACGGTTCCGACGACGGGGCGCTGCCAACCATCGATGCCCCACCCATCGCTGCCGCACCCACCTGTGGTGCTGGCGAAGTCTTGGTCGGTAACACGTGCCTGGTCGACCCAATCGACAACCCGCGACTCATCAACCCCGGGCAGCTGCCACCCGCCGACGGCGGGGACACCATTGCTGAGATCGCTACGAATGACGTGATCGACTCCGGCGTCCTTCTGGCGCCCATCGGTGGCGGTGCGTTCGACATCGATCCAATCGCTCCCTGAACGCCGGGACGAATTCAAGCGGGTGTTGGCGACAGGGCCACTACGATCAACAACCGCATGAGCTCATATGAACAGCTAGCGACCGACGCCGTCGCCCAGATCAACGGAGCGGGTGACCTCGACTCGCTCGAGGCGCTGCGACCCGGTCTGCTCGGCAAGAAGGCACCGGTCTCGCTGGCCAAGAAGGATCTCGGTTCACTCGAACCAGATCAACGCAAAGACGCCGGCCAGGCCATCAACGCCGCTCGCCAAGAGATCGAGTCGGCCTTTGCCGCCCGACACGCCGATCTCGCCGGCGCAGCCCGGGCAGTGGCACTCGAAGCCGAGCGGCTTGATCTGACCGAGTTTCGTTCGACCGCCGATGCCGGCCATCTCCACCTGATCACCCAGTCACGAGACCGGCTCGAAGATGTCTTCATCGGCATGGGATACACCGTGGCCGAGGGACCCGAGGTCGAAACCGCCTGGTACAACTTCGAGGCGCTCAACATCCCCGAGTGGCATCCGGCTCGTGGCAGCTTCGACACCATCTTCGTGAACCTGGGCGAGCCCGAAGAAGTCATGCTGCGCTCACACACCTCGCCGGTGCAGATCCGCACCATGGAAACCCAGGAGCCGCCGATCTACATCATCGCCCCCGGCCGCACCTTCCGCACCGACACCGCCGACGCCACCCACCTACCGGCATTCAACCAGCTCGAAGGACTGGTGATCGACAAGGGCATCACGCTGGGTGACCTCGCTGGCACCATCGACGAGTTCGTGCGCACCTTCTTCGGCGCCGAAGTCAAGACGCGGCTGCGCCCGTCGTACTTCCCGTTCACCGAACCATCGGCCGAATTCGACATCAGTTTGCCCGATGGGAGCTGGCTGGAACTTGGCGGCTGCGGCATGGTCCACCCCAATGTGTTGAACAACTGCGGCATCGACCCCGAGATCTGGCAAGGGTTCGCCTTTGGCTTCGGCATCGACCGGCTCGCCGTCATGCGCTACCAACTCGACGACATCCGCGAACTCGTGAACAACGATGTCCGCTTCCTGCGCCAGTTCTGATGAGAGATAAAGAAGTGTTCACGACCAACAGTCCGCAGAGCAGCCAAAGCGCAGCGACGCTGCGATGTACACAGCCGCAGAGCAGCCAAAGCGCAGCGACGCTGCGATGTACACAGCCGCAGAGCAGCCCAATTGTCCATGCGCCTGGCGCATGGACAATTGAGAATGGGCATAGTGAAGCGACGCAGCGATTGCGAGGTGCACAGTGAAGGTTCTACTGAGTTGGTTGCGCGAGTTCGCTCCCGATATTGCTGGTGACCCGGTCGATTTGGGCGAGACGCTGAGTGCGCTCGGCCTGGCCGTCGAGGAGATGACCATCACCGGTCAGGGTCTCGACGGCATCGTGCTGGCCAAGGTGCTCGATCTGTCGCCACATCCCGATGCCGACAAGATCCAACTGGTGCAGGTCGACGCCGGCGACGGCGAAGCGCTGCAGGTCTGCTGTGGTGCCTTCAACATGACCGTCGGTGACCTGATCCCGTTCGCCACCATCGGCACCGTCATGCCGAACGGCATGGAGATCGCGCAACGCAAGATGCGCGGCGAGATGTCCAACGGCATGTGCTGCTCGGCCAGCGAGATCGGCCTGGGCGAAGACCACGACGGCATCATGTTGCTGACCGGTCAGACCGACGCCGAGCTGGGCGCACCCATAACCGAGGCCCTGGGCATCGTCGAAGATGTGCTGTGGGATCTCGAAGTCAACGCCAACCGGCCCGACGCCATGTCGGTCTCGGGAGTGGCTCGCGACCTGGCCGCCAAACTCGGCGTGCCGTTCGCATTCCCCGAGTTCACCTACACACCCTCGGGTCTGGCAGTGACCGACGAAGCCAAGATCGACATCCTCGACCCATCGCTGTGTGGCCGCTTCCTGGCCCGCACCATTCACGACGTCGAGATCGGCACATCACCGCGGTGGATGCAGCAGCGACTGATCGCACTGGGCATGCGGCCCATCAACAGCGTGGTCGACATCAGCAACTACGTCATGCTGGAACTCGGGCAGCCGAACCACACCTATGACCTGGCCACCGTCCCCAACGGCAATATCCGGGTGCGGCGCGCCCATGACGGCGAACAGATCATCACCCTCGACGGCGTCGAGCGTTCACTCGTGCCTGGCGACGGCGTGATTGCGAACGGCGACGACATGGCCATCGGCCTGGCCGGTGTCATGGGAGGCCAAGACACCGAAATCGGCGATACCACCACCTCGGTGCTACTGGAGATGGCCTGGTGGGACCCACCAAGCATCTCGCGCACGATCAAGCGTCTGAACCTGCCCAGCGAGGCCGGCACCCGCTACCGCCGCGGCGTCGACTGGGGCGAGAACATGCCCCGGGCTCTGGACCGTTTCTGCCAGCTGATCTCCGAATCAGGCGCTTCGGTCGCCGGCGGCACCATCGACGAATCCGGTGACACCCCGGACCGCACTCCCCTGCCGGTTCGCGTCGCCAAGATCAACGGACTGCTCGGCACCGATATCGATTTCGGCACCATGAGCGAGCACCTGGCGAGCATCGGATTCGACGTTGATTCGGCTTCTGACGAGATGCTCAACGTGACCATCCCCACCTGGCGTTGGGACACCGAGACCGAGACCGACATCGCCGAAGAAGTCGGCCGCATGTACGGCTTCGAGAACATCAAGCGCACGACCCCTCGCAGCGACATCATCGGGCACCTCAGCGAGTACCAGAAGTCACGACGCGCCGTTCGTGCTGCACTGATCGGAGCGGGCTGCGACGAGATTCAGCCGCTGCCGTTCCTGGGCCCCGGCGATCTCTCGAAAGCGGGCTTGCCCGAAGACGGCGTCACCTTGGCCAACCCACTGGTGCAAGAGGAATCGATCTTGCGCACCTCACTCATGCCCGGCCACCTGAAGGCCATTGCGTACAACCAGTCGCACCGATCCGGTCCCATGCGGTTCTTCGAGATCGGGCACACGTTCCTGCCGCCGACCAATGATCCGCTGCGGCCCGACGAGAACGAATATCTCGCCGTCTCTGCGTCGGACTCCGAAGCACCCGTGGCGGTCGAGCTCCTGGATCTGCTCGACGCCACGCTGGCGCTGCCCAACGTGCAACTGCGTCCGGCGACACCGCCCGGCATGCACCCGACCCGCAGCGGCGAAGTCGTGATCGCAGGTCAGGTCCGGGGCCATGTCGGCGAGGTCGACCCCGACGTGTGCAAGGCGTTCAACATCGAAGGTCGAGTTGCCTGGCTCGAAATCGATCTCGAAACCGTACTCAACGGACCCTACGGCAACCGCAAATACACTGCCGTCAGCAAGTACCCATCGAGCGACGTCGACCTGGCCTTCGAGGTACCCGACGAGATCCCCGCCGCCACCATCGCCGGCGCACTCCGCAAGGGCGGCGGCAAGCCGCTGACCAAGGTCGAACTGTTCGACACCTACCGCGGCACCGCCGTGGCCGAAGGCGCACGCAGCCTGGCGTTCCGGCTGCGTTTTCAGGCATCCGATCGCACCATGACCGACGACGAAATCGGCGAGCTGCGAGCCGCCTGTATCAACGCCGCCCAAAAGCAAAAAGGCGTGACCCTGCGCTAGCAGGTTGCTGGAGAATCACAACAGGTCGACGAGGTTCAGTTCGTCGATGGCCCGAGCGCAGCGGATGCTCATATTGTCGACCAGCGCATACTGGCGAGGATCGGACAGGTCCATACCTCGGCTGGCAACAATCGGGTAGACCAGACAGAACAGCGCGGCGATGCGGTAGTTCTCCCACAACCCGGCGGTGTCGATTTCGCGCACACCCGCATCGACAAGTGCGTCGACATAGCGATCGAAGAGTGCTCGTTCATTCTCCGACGCATCATCGGGCTTCAGGCTCTGTGTCACGAAGTACGCCAGGTCATAGGCGCCGGTGCCGAGCCCGGTCAGCTGGAAGTCCAACAGCACCACATTGCCGGCGTCGTCGAAGAAGATGTTGTCGGCCCGGTAGTCGCCGTGGGTGAGCGTGGTGGGTGCTGTCGACAGCGCTTGCAACATGCTCGGCAGCTTCTCGACCCAGCGAGGCGCAACCTCAGCAATCGTGGGGTGGACTTCCATCTCGGCCTGGATTTTTTCCCAACCTTCGGCGAATACGACGGGTAGCACACCCAGGTAGATTTCGTCGGCCAGGCTCACCGCGGCACCGGTGGCCACATACGGCTCTGCCCCGCGCCAGAATTCGGCGTGCCACTCGGCCAGGGCATCGACGGCGCGCTCCGCATCTTCGATCTCCATGCCGGCGTTCTGGTCGACCACCCGGTGCCCACCCATGTCCTCCATGAACAGGTAGTACTGCGAACCGTCGTCGGCGATCGCGCCTCCGTAACCCTCGGGCACGATGATGGGTGACCTACCCGATACCTCATCGAAGAACTTCACCTCGCGTGCGTACATGCGCAGCATGGTGCAGGTGAAGACCGCTGCTTCGTCGAAGGCCTGCAGTTTGAGCACCAATGTTTCTGGCACCCGCTCACCCTGCAGCTTCAACCGATAGACCGCACTGCTGACGCCGATGCCGACACCGATGATCTCGTGTTCCAAGGCGGTGACCTTCAGACCGGTGGCCTGCGAGACCCATTCTGCGGTGGCCTGTTCGATTCCACCGATTAGCTCTGCCATCGTTACCCCCAGAAGGCTCGCCGTGCAGGTTAGTCCGAACTCATCTCCGATAGCGACGCCGTCACCGAGCTGAATATTCCCACGCCGGCGCCTGCCAACAACGCCGCGCCCAGGCAGGTGGCTTCGGCGACTTCGGGGACATGAATTGGTCGACCACCAATCGAGCGTTTGCGGTCGATCAGACGAGGGATTCGTGTGCCACCACCCGTTGCCAGATGCGTGATCTTGCTCGGATCGTCACCGCCCGACGCCCATGCCATCTGTTCGAAGAGCGCCTGGCCATCGACTGCCAGCGACTCGATCATGTCTTGTTCCGGGCCGGGGCTGTCGGCTGCCTGCAGATACCGCTCGAAGCTCAGACCGAGCTCGGCCCGGTGGGTATCTATGCGCCCTGCTCCATCGCCGATCCCGGTCATGACATAGGTGAGACCGGGCACGACGTGGATCCCCTGGTTGAGTTGGTCGGGCCAGAAACGCCCGGACAGGTCTGGCGTCGATCGGGCGAGGAAGAAGGCCTCGGCGGTGCCGATCGAGTCCAAGATGATGCCCGGCTCGAGCACCCCCATCGCCAGGGCGGCACAGACATGGTCTTGTCCGCCGCGAATGACCGGCAAACCAACCGGCAAGCCCGTGTCCTGTGCCACCAGCTGGTCGACGTTGCCCATGGGTGTGCCCGCCGGAACCAGTTCCGCCAACAGGTGATGGCGGATCCCGATCGCATCGGTGAGCTCCCGGGACCAGCGCCGTTGCGCCAAGTCCAGCACGAGCGTGCGCGATGCCAGCGAATAGTCCGTCGACAAGGACCCACACAGACGAAACTCGGCGTAGTCACCAATGTTGAGCCAGTGCCGCCCTGCGGCGTAGGCAGCCGGCTCGTTGTCTCGGATCCACATGAGCTTGGGCATGCCGAACATGGGATGAGGCACGACCCCGCTGATCGCGGCGGTCTCGTCGAAGCCGACAGACTCTCGCCACCACGTGATTTGTGGGTCGGTCCGATAGTCGAACCACGGGATGATCGGATACACGGGCCGCAGCTGCGCATTCAACAGCACACCGGCTTCGGCCATCGACGTGCATGCAAGCGCTACGGGCCGCACGTCCGACTCCTGCAGCTGGTCGCTGACCGACCGCAGCGCTGAGGAGCACACAGCCCACAGCTCGTCGGGATCGTAATCGCTGTGGCCGTTCGGATAGTGGCGTGTGGGTGTGGCTTCGATCGCCTTGGCCAGCTCGGCGCCTGCGAGCGAGAAGGCAACGGCTTTGACGCCGGTTGTGCCGATGTCGAGCCCGATGAGCGCGCCGCACGACTCAGTCAAGCTCTGACCCAGAACTCGTCGCCGACCGCGATGTCCACGGGATCGGTGTGACCGGCAAGTCCCACGATGAAGCCCCGCATGCCGTCGTCGAGAAACGATCGGTGCGGCGCCACCTTGTCTTCGGGTGTGAGCTGATCACCCAGCAGGTAGCGGGCGAAGGGCACACATGGTTTGGCCACCTGGGCACCGGTCAGCTCGATGATGCGATCGCCTCGGCGCACCTGCACCCCAGCACTCACTTCGTCGAGCGTGACCACCCGGTCACAGTCGACGATGATGTCTTCGGCTGCACACCCGATGGGTGCGGTGCCGAAGTGGTCGGCCATGGCGTCGTAGTGGCCGGTGAAGCCGAACGACAACAACCGATGCGGCAGATGCGTGCGGTGTTTCTCGGTCGCGCCGATCGTGCGAGTCGGATGCAATCGATGGTGGGCTTGCAGAATGGCCTGGTCGCCGACCAAGCCGACGACGCCATCGGGGCTCAGCCACAACGACTCGACCTCGGTCAGGTAACGATCTTCGTAGACACCGTCGTGGATCATGCGATCCGTGTGGATCTGGCACAACACGATGGAACCGAGTTGCTTCCACTCGTTCTCATTCACGGCGCCATGCCGGTTTACAGCTTCTCGATGTCGAGGTCGAGCTCGGCGAGACCTCGCAGGATGAAGCTCGGTTCGTATTCGAACGTATTCCCCTCGCTGAACGACGGCAGCTTGATTCGCTGGGTCAGCTCTTCGAGTGCCACCCTGCCTTCGAGTCGAGACAGCGGCGCGCCGATGCAGAAGTGATGGCCCTTGCCGAAGGCGATGTGTTCACGCAAATTGTCGCGGCCCGGGTCGAATGTCTCTGCGTCTTCGAAGGTGCGTTCGTCGCGGTTGGCCGCACCGAACATGACCCAGACGCGGGTGCCCTTGGGCAACGAAATACCGTGGAACTCGATGTCATTGGTAACCACACGGAACAGTCCCTGATTCGGCGATGACACCCGCAGGCCTTCTTCGACCAGACCGTTCCAGCTCCCTTCGGGGTCGTCGCGCATCTGGTCCCAGAATGTGGGGTTCTCGATGAGCATGCGCATGGTCTCGTTCAGGAATTTGGTGGTGGTCTCGTTGCCAGCGACCATCAACTGCTGAATGATGCTGAATATCTCGTTGAAGCGAAGTTTGCGCATTTCGCCCTCGGGTGTGTCGGGGTCGTCGAAGTCGGCATGTGCAATGTCGGACAAGATGTCGTCTTGTGGCTCGACCAACCGGTTCTCGTACTCGGAGAACCAGTATTTCTGGCACTCGACCTGCTCGCGAGCGGCTTCGAGACGCCGCTCGTCGGTGATGCTTGCGCCCAGCGCTGCCACCGACGCATCGGACCAGAGCTTGATCTTGTCTTCGGTCTCCGGAGCCATGTTCAACGCAAAGTGGATCACCCTGACGGGAAACGAGACTGCGAAGTCGGCGTGGAAGTCGATGCTGCCCTTGTCGGGGAACTCCTGTATCAGCTCCACGGCGACCTCGCGGATCTTGTCTTCGAGAGCGGCGATGCGCCGCGCAGAGAAGGCCCGGGCAACGAGCTTGCGGTACTTGGTGTGATACGGCGCATCGATGGTCAACATCGTGTCGGCGCGGGGCCAACCCTCGGCCATGATCTCGGCCACCTGGCTCATGACTTCGCCACCGCCTGCGGTGCCAGCACTGGCCATACGCGACGAGAAGTTCGTGGTGTCGCGCAGGATCTCGTTTACGATGTCGAGCCTCGACGCAAAGTACATGTGCGTCTGCTCGTGGAAGAACAGCGGGCCCTGATCGCGCAACGCGGCGTAGTGATCGAACGGGCACTGCTGCACCTCGCGATCCATTGGGTTGTACGTGCTCAGGTCGACGTTGGCCGTATCGGTCATGCCTCTATCATCTCGCACAGCGCTCGGTCGGACCTAAGAACTCACCAAAATTGTTTGTGCGTTCGTTTGGCTCATCGACCCGCGAATGCAACTCATGGATCGGTGTGGCGGCTACCCGTCCACCCCTTGCTGGCGATCACGGTTTCGCCGAAATGGCGAGGCGCATCCTCGAGCGAGGTGGCCATGGTGTCGTTCCAGCGGTTGAGGAATCCGAAAAACGACGACACGGCCACGATGGCGGTGATTTCGTCGTCGGTGAAATGCCGTCGCGCCGCGTCGAAGTCGGCCTGGGTGGCGGCGTTTGGTTGCTGGCCCGAGTGCAAGGCAATGCGTAACGCAGCTCGCTCTGCGTCGTCGAACAACTCGCTGGTTTCGAAGTGCCACATCGCTTCGAGCTTCTCGGGTGCCACCCCCATCCGCTCGGCGGTATGCCCGGTGTGGGCCTGGCAGTAGCGGCAACCGGCACCGACACTGGACATCATGGCCACCAACTGCGCCAGTTCCCGAGCAATGATCGGATTGGCGAGCACAGCTGCACCCATGCCCTGAAACGCCGGCAGCAGGCCGGGCACCCGGGCCATGGTGAACATCGAGTTGGGTACAAAGCCCATCATCTGTTCGACAATGGCGAAGCCGGGTTCGAACTCGGCGAGATCTTCGCGGGCCAGAGGTTCGATGTGGGCCATGGGCATCTCCTAGGAACCGAGTGTGACCGAGCTGAGATCATCACACACGATTACCTCGCCCTCGTAGCCGCCCTGTCTGACGTCATCGACGAACAGCTGCTTCTCGTGATCGTCGAGCGGCGCCGGAATCAAATGGGTGAGCATGAGTGTGGGGATCTCGAGCTCCTGCGCTTGAGCCCCGATCAGGCGGGTATCGGCGTGGTACTCCATGATGTAACGCATGTGCGGCGGGCGCTCCATAATGCGATCGAAGCGCATGGCTTCGTACACCACAACGTCGGCACCTCGGGACAGTTCGGCCATCTCGTCGCAGACCTTGGTGTCGCCAGAGATCGCAATCACCCCGTCGGGAGTCTCGACCCGGTAGCCGACTGCGCCTTGGACCGGCTCGTGGCGCACCTGTCCAGCAAGCACCCGCACGTCGCCGCTGGACCACACCTCGGTCAGCCCATCGGGTACGTCGAAGCCGACAGTGGCGGCCTTGGGGTTTGCGTCGCGTCCGTTGTGCAGCGCACGCACCGCCAGGTCGTTGTCCCAGATCGAGAACATGCGATCAAGAAACTCGGTCGTGGGACCGTGGGGTGCCACCACCGGGATCGTGGACCAATCACCGTGCCAGTCTGTGACCCAGTGCGTAAGCAGCAGATCTGTCAGCCCAACCACATGATCGCTGTGATAGTGCGTCAGGAAGATGGCTGACAGTTCCGAGACGCTCGTGCCCATGCGCAGCAACCGATTCAGAGTCATACGCCCGGCGTCGAACTGCAGTCGGAGATCGCCACACTGCACGTGAGTCCCGGCGCCTGCTCGATCAAGGTTCGGGATCGGGGTGCCGGTGCCGGTGGTGGTAACGATCGTGGTCATCCACTCACCGTAACCGCCTTTGTCGGATCACGATTTGTGCTTGACCGGACGGTTCCCCCGACCGCGGTGCTGTCAGCCTGGTTGGTCAGCCGTCGGCAGTCGCACGAACACGCCTGGTTGACCGTCGCTGAGTAAACCCCACCCGCCCTTCAAGCTCGTAACGATTCGGTCGATCAATGCGAAGCCCAGGTTGATCTGCGCATCGGCGAGCTGCGTCTGATTGGGCGCTGCATCGAGGTTGTGGGGTTGCTCGATCAGTTCGGGGTCAATGCCAAGGCCTGCGTCGCGGACCTCGACGACTGCGTGAGCTGTAGATTCGTCGACTCGGCCGAGGACGGTGATCGCGCCCGGGCCGCTGTGTTCCACCACGTTCGACAGCAACTCGTCAAGGAGCAAGTCGACTTCTTTGGATCCGGGCACCGACGCCTCGGTCCCTGGCAAGAGCTCAACCGACAGAAGTTGCCCCGCTCGCAAACAAGGCGTATGCCACCGGTCATGCACACTCGCAAGCACTTCGCTCAGCGGACGCGGTTCGCCTTTGCCGGTGAGGTCGACGTTCTCAAGTTCTACGTACGTGATCAGCCGCGTCGTGAGCCGCTCGAGACGACGGGCCGAGCGCGTCGCCGACGCATGCCATTCAATGACTTGGCGGTCGCAAAGCTCATGACCGAGAAGTTCGAGCATGCCGAGCAGCCCATTCAACGGCGTATTGATCTGATGGCTCATCTGACCGAGAAATGACGACTTGGCGTTGTTTGCGGCTTCGGCTAGGGCCAGCGCCCGATGCAGTTCTGCTGTTCGTTCCAGGATGCGCAGATCAAGTGCCGTGTTTGCGTCGTACAGCGAACGAAGGCCCTCTTCGGCGATCGTCTCAGCCTCCTGGCGGGCGCAGCGTTCGCGCTCCAATCGCCGCTCGAGACGCAACACTCGAGCTCGTAACTCGTGGTCTTCAGAACTCACTGCTGACTCAACGAGACCAAGAAGCGGGTGCTGGAGTCGTCGTCGGGTGCCAGCACCGCGACCTGTACCTCGACGTCGAACATCAGCGACACGCCGGCGAGCAGGCCTTCGGCTAGGGCAGGCATGTTGCGCGTCGATCGGTAGCGCACGATCAAGCCGTCTGGATGATCTTCGAATTCAAACACCGGAGGGCGCGCACTCGGATAGATCTTGAGGACCGCAGGATGAATGATGTCGTTGACCTGGCGTAGGAATGCGATTGGTTCTTCGGCCAGTGTGAACGTGCTGGGTATCCGAGATGCCAATTTGGGCAAGCCGTGGTATCCGACCAGACGAAGTACGTCGTCGGCACTTTTGCCGGTTGCCGCCGACGCCGCCGCGACGATCGCCACTAGCTCGTCGTCGGCATAGTCGCCTAGCGAGGTGTAGGCGCCCTCTACGTCTGCCGCGTCGAGCAGGCCGTCCCAGGTTTCGGCGTCGAAGAGCTCTTCGACGACTTCTTGAACCACGTTGAAAATTACGCCTTTCATCGGGCGTTCTCCAGTCTCTCGATCAAATTGGTCACTTCGGTCTCGGTACGTTCTGCGACGGCCACCAGGTCTGCGGTGACTTGAGCCGCTACTGGGCGACCGCTGCGGGTGGTCTCTTCGATGTGCGCTGCTATGGCCCGCAACGGCTCCGCTCCAACCATGGCGCTGGTGCTCTTGAGCGTGTGGGCAGCCAGTTGGGCGGCTTGGTGGTCGTTGCTGGCTCCAACGATCGAATCGACGCGTCGGGGAAGCTCGAGCAGGAAGGTTCGAGCGAGGGAGCACACGAGATCGATATCACCCAGCTCGTCGAGCAGGTTCGAGAAGGCGTCGTTGTCGGCCGACGAGGCACCATGCTGCGGCTCGGCTGACGATGCCCCGGCCCATTGTTCCAGGACCTCACCGATCCGGCCAATGCTTGCTGGCTTTGCCACGAAGTCATCGGCGCCGGCGTCGCGACATGCCTGGACGTCGGCGGCCATGGCGCGGGCGGTCACCGAGATGATCGGCGTTCTCGGTCGACCTTCGCGTTCCTCTCGTTGGCGCATGCGTCGGGTGGTTTCGAGCCCGTCCATTCCTGGCAGGTGCCAGTCCATCAGGATCGCTCCATACGACGAACGTTCGCTGATCTCCAGTGCCCGATAGCCGTCATCGACGATGTCGTAGTCATAGCCGAGCCGATTCAATTGCGCTGCTGCGAGCATCTGGGTCTCGAGGTTGTCTTCGACCACCAGTATCCGACTGGCCTTGTGCGCCTCGGGCTCGGCGATGATGGCGGTTGCCGGGGCAGGAGCCTCCGTCTCGGGGAGAGGCAAGACCAGCTCAAACGTGGACCCATGCGGACTAGATTCGCTCAGCTGCAGCCGTCCGGACATGGACTCGGCCAAACGGCTTGAGATCGCTAGTCCGAGGCCAGCCCCGGCAGCCGATGGATTCAGACGTTGGAAGGGTTCGAAGATGTCGGACCGGCGATCCTTGGGCACGCCTGCACCGGTGTCGGCCACCTCGAAGGCAACCAAATCGCCAGCATGCTTGCGCACGTGAAGACCAACGCTGCCGGTCGACGTGAACTTGATGGCATTGCCGAGCAGATTGTCCACGATCTGACCGACTCGCCCGGCATCGCCGACGGCGTAGATCGGCAGCGCATCGTCGACCGTGATGATGAGTCGCAGACCTTTCTCATCGGCAGAAGCCTGGGCACTGCGCACGGAACGATCGATCATGCCCCGGACCGAGAAGGGTTCGGCGTCGATCAACAGGTTCCCCGTGCCGAACCTGCCGATGTCGAGCAGGTCACTGACGATCGACGTGAGGTTCATGGCTTCACGCATGATGATTCCCGCTTGCCGCTGCGCCTGGGTATCGATATCGGAACTCGCGAGCAGTTCGGCCAAACCGGCAATGGTGTGCAGCGGGTTGCGTAGCTCATGGCTGACGCGGGCGACGAACTCTGACTGGTCCCGGGCGGCTTCTCGCAATTGGGCTTCGAAGTGCACGTGGGTGTCGATGTCCTCGATTACCCCGAGCACGAGTAGTTCGTTGCTCGAGGTGGCGAGCCGCTGTGCAGTGAGCCGTCCCCAAAACGTCGTGCCATCGCCGCGCACGTACTTCTTCTGGACCACCACCGACTCTCGTGCGCCGCTCAGCAGATCTTCGAGGTAGGAGTCGGTGTCGGCCTGCGACTCGGGCTCGGTGATCGACGCCACGGTCAGCGTGGTGTTCTCGGGGTAACGAAACAGCTCCCAGAATTTGTGGTTGGCAGCCACTTGGCAGCCATCGGCATTCAGTACCGAGTAGGCAACGGGTGCGTCGACAAACAGTTGGTTGTTTTCAAGGTCGAACATGGAATGGCAATTGACGATAGGACGGCGATTGAGACTGTTGTATCAATTTTCATCAGCACTCCGGTCGTCGAAACCGAGAATCGTTCTTTGCGCCTACGGGCCCCGCACAATCACGTCGCTAGGCGCCCCATATGCCGCTGACCGTCGGATACTCGACTCGCGGCCTTACGCCCGCCTGGGGGCCGACACTTGGATCGTGCGGCATTGGGTCGATGCCGAAATGGGCCAATGCCAGATCGGCGGAGCGCAGTGAACCGTTCGCCCAGCCGTGCATGTCCGAGATGGCCTCGTTGCAGAAATGTACGCCGGGTAGCGGCTGTGAGAGATAGGCCCGGATTTCGCTGTCTTCGACGCCGAGTCGCCATTGGTGATAGGCAAACTCGAAGTCGTCGGAGCCGTCCCACAATCGGTAGCTGGTCAGCAGCGGTTCGGGAATGCTTGGTATTCCGAACAGCAGGGCGAGCTGCTGCTTTGCCTCGTCGACGAGTGGGCGAGACGCAGCCCACAGTCGTTGCGGAACCCGGTCGTCTTCTGCGCGTTGCATCGTGGACTCGAACGTGGGGCTCAGACTCTGCAGGCCCTGCCAGAAATGCGTGTTGGTGAAGTCGCAATAGATCGTGAGGGCGGCCGGACCATCGGGAATCTTGTCCCCGGGGTTCAGCGCATAGAACGGGTACACGGCATTGACCGGCAGGCTGCTGAAATTGGGTCCGAACTGCACCGGCGGGGTGACGTCGCCGCATTCCCACCATGCCTGGTCGAAGTACAGGTTGATCTTCATCAGCGACATGCCACGGGCCGCATGCATCGCCGCCCAGAGTCGGTCGGCTTCAGCGTGCTGATTGAGCACCGGCGAGGTGGCAAACAGCTGCTTCATGCCCGCAGTTGCGGCGGCAATGATCGTCTGGTCTGCGGTGACCGTTTTCACTGTGCCGTCTTGTGTGAACGCATTGGAATTCTGGCCGGGAGGGGCCTCGGTCAGCTCGAACTCCAGTCCGTTGCTGGATCGCGTGATCCTGTCCACGTTCGAGCTGAGCAGGATCGTGAACTGGTCGCCGAACTGTTCCTCGAGTTGGTCGGCAATGGCGTGTGGTAAGACGCTGAAGCCGTGGCGAAAGGTCTGGTACGAGGGGTCCTTGGGGAAGTCCGCCAGGATCTGGAACGCCTCGCCGGCGTTGATCGGCGCTTTGAACGGGCCCGCGAAGCCAATTGTCTCGGTCAGCATGTGGATGCACTCTTCGGAGTGACCCATGTCGCGCAGCAGGCCCCACATGTGCCAGTTGTTCAGCGTGACCCCGTTCCATGTGCAGGTCTGGCGGAACTGTGTCCACTCGTCGGGGCTCTCCGGGACCGGACAGTCGCCGTTGGCTTCCCGCACTCGGCGAAAGACCTGGCCCACGATCTGGGTCGGCCCCAGACCGCGCTCGTTCTCGTTCAGGTCATAGATTTCGCCCCAGATGCGGTTGCTTCCCCAGGCGGCGTCGGCGCGCGTGAACGTGCAGCCGCGCAGGTGATAGCGGTTGGTGTCACCTTCGCTGCTCATGGGGAACGGCACGATCTCGTCGCACAGGCCCATTCGTTTGGTCAGGTTCATCAACTCGGCCATGGCGAAGTTGAAGCGCATACCTCCTTCTTCTTCGCGGACCTGCGCCCCGTCTTCGAATTCGATGATGTCGGTGTCGAGGCGGCCACCGATGCGGTTCAAGCGTTCGACGATGGTGATGCGCCGAGTTGGATCGGCCTCGAACAACCGCAGCGCGCAATAGAGACCAGCGATTCCCGCACCGACGATCACGATGTCTGCGGCGTCCTGGTCCGCCGCCTGTGCAAATCCTTTTGCGCTCATAGAGGAAAGCTAGTGGCCCGTAGCTACACAGGCCAGCGGCCCTGGTCCTCGTATCGAGCCCCTGTAGATGCGAGGATTGTGCTCATGAGCGACGTCGCCAACGGCACAGATACCGATCTCGAAACCGAGGCGGCACACGGCTGGTTGTCCGATGAGGATCTGCAGGCAACGCGCGCCCGCGTGCCAATCGTTTACGTCGATGCCGTGCCGGTGCGAGTTGATGGACTCGGACAGGTCACCGAGATCGGCATGTTGTTGCGCCAGGCGGCCGACGGCACGCTCAGCCGCATGGTGGTATCCGGTCGCGTGTTGTTCGGTGAGTTGATCCGCGAAGCATTGGTTCGCCATTGCGAGAAGGATCTCGGCGAGCTGGCCCTGCCACGGATCCCGACCAACCCGAGCCCCTTCACCGTCGTCGAGTACTTCCCCGATCCGGATCGCACCGGGTTCTACGATCCCCGCCATCACGCTGTCAGCATGGCCTATGTCGTGCCCATCGACGGTGACTGCGAGCCGACCCAAGAGGCGCTCGACATGGAGTGGTACACGCCCGAAGAATCGGTGAGCCAGGAAGTCATCGCCGAGATGACGAGCGGTCACGACCGACTCCTTCGTCTGGCGTTGGCCCACGTTGGTCGGCTGCCTTAGGGGCGGAACAGACCTGCGCGCTAGAACATGGTCATGGAACTGAAGGCAACGGCCTATTCGGTGCGCGATCGGGTTGGGCTGATCACGCTCGATCGCCCTGAACGCGGTAATGCGTGGACCGGGCGGATGGACACCGAGTATCGCTGGTGCCTACAGCAGGCCGAAGTCGATCCAGCGGTCCGCGTCATCGTGGTGAACGGTGCGGGCAAGCGTTTCAGCGTGGGTGGCGACAGCCAGGCACTCGAAGGCCACGCCGATCGCGGCGGGTACGACCGCGGGCTCAGCGATGAGCAGGCCACACCCGGCTACGGGCTGAGTCCTGACTTCGACCAGCCGTTTGCCGCTCATTTCGGGCTGAGCAAGCCGATCATCGCTGCGGTGCATGGCGCCGCCGCTGGCATCGCGTTGGCGCTGGTGGCGTTCTGTGATTTGCGCTTTGCCGCCGAGGGCACCAAGTTCACCACCGCCCACGGCAAGCTCGGCCTGCCCGCCGAATACGGCCTGTCGTGGTTGCTACCCAAGATCATGGGCACCACTCGGGCCATGGAGATCCTGCTGACGTCACGAGTTTTCCTGGCCGACGAGGCGCTTGAACTCGGCTTCCTGAACAAAGTGCTTCCCGAAGACGAGCTACTCCCCCACGTGCTGGCCTATGCCGAGCAGCTCGCCAGTTCGGTCGCGCCCACGTCGCTGCAAGAAACTCGCCGTCAGGTCTACCTGGATATGCATCGCCCGGTCGGCGACTCGGTCAGCGAGTCGATGCGCCTGCTCAACGAGATGATGGGCACGCCCGAATACAAACAAGGCGTCAAGGCGCTCGTCGACAAGCAGCCACCGGGCTTCTGACTGCAGCTCGGCGTGCTCGTACTCGAGCAAGTGTCAACAGCCGGTGGCGTCGCGCATTCGTTGGCATGCTTGCGCGAGGCGTGGGGGTTCGAGCTTGACGACTTGTTGGCGGAAGGCGCTTCGGGAAATCGTGTGGATGTTGTCGAAGTTGACGACGCAATCTGTCGGGACGCCGTCCTCACTTGCGGTGAGCTCGAGTTCGGAGACGAGTCCGCGAACGGTTCGCGTGATGGCAGCGACGACGACGGACCCGATGCGATCGGCAACTGGGTCTCGTGTGAGCACAAGTACGGGGCGATCGCCGCCCGGCGTGGCCGCGAACCAAACCTCACCTCGCTGCATCGGCCCAGTCCGCCCAATCTTCGGCAGGTCCCCATTCGGCGATCTGGCCGATCGTCGATTCGTCGTCGGTGAGGGGTAGCTTCGACCATGTCTCGGCGTCGTGTTCCGATGCGAGTCGAGCCAGGTGACGATGAAGCGCCTCGCGCAGGAGCTCGGACTTGTCGATGCCGAGTTCGTCTGCCCAGCGTTGTGCCGCTATTGCCTCGGAGTCGTCGACTCTGAAACTGATCATTGCCATACGTCAAGCCTATGGCGTATGACACTGCTCGGCAAGAGGCCTTCTCGTCGATGCAAGCTCGGCGACACCGGGCACATCGTGAACATGCCGCGCTGTTTACCCAGTGCACTGATCATGAGTGCAGACCGTGGGCACACCAAGCCCGCAGTCCTAGCCTTTACCGACGTCGTCAAGAAATATCCGAGCACGCCGCCAGTCCGAGCACTTGATGGGGTCTCGTTTGAGATTACGCAAGGCGAGCTGCTTGCCATCGCTGGACCCTCAGGCTCGGGCAAATCAACCCTGCTGCATGTCATGGGCACGCTCGACCGGCCGACGTCGGGCGAGGTGATGGTTGCCGACCACGACGTGTCGGCATTGAGCGATGCTGAGTTGTCCGGTCAGAGGGCTCGTCACATCGGGTTTGTCTTCCAACAGTTTCATCTGCTCAACGGTTTCACCTCGCTCGACAATGCGGCCGACGGCGCTCTCTACGGCGGCGGCAAACTGAGCGACCGGCGTGAGCTCGCCCGAGAAGCGCTTCACAAGGTGGGACTCGGCCATCGCGTCGACCATGAAGCGATCAAGCTTTCCGGCGGCGAGCGGCAACGAGTTGCGATTGCCCGAGCGACCCTTGGTGACCCTTCGATCATCCTGGCCGACGAGCCAACCGGAAATCTCGACTCGCGTAGCAGCGACGCCATCGTTGAATTGATCCAGGAACTCAACAGTGCCGGCGTGACGCTCGTGGTGATCACCCACAATGCCGAGATCGCGGAACTGTTCCCACGAGCGGTGAGCATCCGCGATGGTCAGATCGAGCGCGACACGCTGGCAACACCGTGATGTCGACGAGCACCGTAGAGAGCAGTTTCTCGGCGAAGCACTGTTGTTGGGTCGGCGGCGTTGCCCCGGGCCTGCTCGCGACCAACGTCTACGCCAGCCTGCGCGGTTGGGACACCATCGTGCCCGCCATCGCCATCTACGGAGGCTTAGGTTCGGCCCTGGTGATCGGCGCAATCGCTGGCCTGTACCCCGCTATCCGGGCAGCTCGATTGTCGCCTACCGAGGCCCTTCGGTCTTGACCTGACGGTTCGACGCTTGGGGTCGCGCAAAGTCCAATTTCGGAGCTGGACTCCTGCATCGCTGCATTCGCGTCGCACCTTGACGACCCGCCATGTGATGGCGTGGCGGGCTGATCGGACAGGTATCTGACCATGTGTTCGAGGTGACGTTGGCGTCGCCCCTTTAGTGACAAATCCCTACGCGCACGCCTAGAGCAAGATGTGCCATTGGTCACGATCGAGATGTCGGCTGCGACACAAACGCTTCCTCCTGGGTGAGCGAAGATTGGCAGATGACAAACAAACCGTTCTGCCGACTTGCACCTTCCCGTGTCGTTCTCGCGCTTATCGCGATTGCAGCGCTCACTCTCGCTGCGTGCTCTGGATCGAGCTCTGAAGCCAGTGCTGCTGGTCCTGACGAGGTGAACACCCAAGCGACGGGTGACGAAGCAGACCAAGCCGACGACTCCGGCTCAGAGATAGGCGACGGGGATGGGGCAACTACCGCTGGCGGCGGGGTTCCGGACTGGTACGCCTGCAATGCAGACACGTTTTTCGCAAGCTCGATACCCGTATCGGTCGTTGGGGCAAGCACCCCAGATGACGAGGAACTGGGCGGCATCTTTGCCGCTGAGACCGTCACCCCCCTCGTACCAGGGGACAATTCGCACTGCGAGATCTTCTATGGCCCAGACTCGGAAGCACTACGCCAAGGAAACCTCGCTGTGGTAGGGATCGTCGGTGATCCAACCAGCACGTCGCGCCTGTTCGAGAACTTTGTCAACGGCCCCTCCGAGCCCGAAACAATAGGGTCGGTTGAAGCGCTCGTCACCACGACGAACTCTGGGGTCGGGATCTACTTCGAGGTGGACGGCGCTGGCGTCATCCTGACTGTCGATAGCTTCGTGGCCGAGCACGATGAAGAAGAAGCTGGCATCATTGGGCGCGAGCTCACCGAACTTGTTGTTGCAGCCGCAAGCTCCAGTTAACGCCGAGGGCGTCCCTGGGCCACACATGCGGCGAAGTGTGGCACTACTGCGCTAACGCAAACCGATCGAACGCAACGCGCTTGACCTGCGTCAAGTTGATTCACATGCCGAGCTAATCGGACAGGTATCGAACCATGTGCTCTAGGCGACAGATCGGAAGAGTCCCACAAGTTCTGCCTAATTTAGGCGTTCGGCTTGGTTGATGTTTGCCGCTGCCGGTGGGCCGTCGCTGGCCTCACCGCGTCCCGGTGTCACCAACTCGCGTCCTGACCTTGGTGATGTATGTCGAACCCCATCGAACCACAATCCAGTCCTCGCAATTGAGATGGACCCAATGAGTGTGAGCCCAGCAACCCTCGTTAGTTCCGGAGTTCGTCAGAACTCAAGGCGACGTCGGACTCACCGGACAGGCATCGAACGGCGTTCCGCAGGCGAGAACCCGATCAGGGTTCGAGATCCGACACCAAGAGCTCAATCTCGCGTTGCACCGAAGCCATCGAAGCGTGCCGACAGGTCGCGTCAGAGACTGCGATGTCCCTCTCTGACGCGAGTAGTTCTTCAATCTCCGGATAGAACGCTGCGACACGCTCTAGATCAGCGCCGTCAACGATAGACGCTGAATGAAGTTCCAGAAGAGGACCTTGCCCCGCTTCGCGCTCCACTTCGAACAATCCTGCGACAACGCTGACCGCCGTCGGGAAGTGTTGGCTCAAATACTCTGCTCTTTGGAAGGCGGGATCTCGAACAACGACCTCGATCCCATCCGACGCCATGCATGCGACCCAGTCTTCCGAGAATTCCTGGTATGTGGGAAGCGCAACAACTCGCTGCATGAATTCAGCTCGAATTTCATTGAACTCGTCAGACACTGGATCGGGCAACCGCCCGTCCACAGCCCTGAGCCGTGCTTCTCGTCCGACACCCCGGCAACCGTCGCCCACAGGATTCTCATTCTCCGAGTGATCGTGAGCGGCGTCATTGAACGATCCCAGTAGAGCGTTGTCATAGCTTGCCAGCTGCTGTTCGCTAGTGAGTTGGCCTCGCGGTTCGCCGCTCGGCGCAAGCGATGCAATGGCGTTCCACACGCCGCCATAACCAATCACGTCTGGACTATTCAGGTCGGTCAACCCGTCGAACGGCGAGGGTTGTGTCTCGTCGTCGGTATCGACTGCCACATACGCACGAGTGGTGTACTCGAACCCAGCGGCCGCCATGCACGACCGAGTAGCTTCTTCCGCAACCTCGTGAAGTTGTCTAGGCGTCACCGAAACTTGGTCAGAGACTGCGGGCGAGGATGAGCTGCAACCGATCGCGAGCAAAACGACCAGTGGCCAGAGTGCCTTTCGTGCGCCTCTGTCGCCGCAACGCAACCGACTGAGACTCAACCTAGTAGTACCCACAATATGCCGACCCGATGTACTGCGTATTGTTTCCTCCGACCCCTGAGTAGTCGAAAGTGAACCAGGGTTGTGTGCTGCCGGTAATCGGTGCCCCATAATGAATCACGTATGTTCCAGCGCTGGGGCCTGGGCCGCCGCAATAGCCGACATAGGCCTCCGCTTGCGGCGCTGTCGAACCGCCTACAACTAGTGCAGTCGCGACCATTGCCACCGCGGCGGCGAGTACTTTGAGATTCCGCATCTCATCTCACTTTCGTTATCGTCGTGAGTCGACCCCGTTGGATCAACGATCCAACCCTACCCCCCCCCATATTGGGGCCGTCAAGGGCGAAAACGCTCAGCCAAATAGCTGGCGCTGGGTCGGCAAGTTTGCAGACCGGCTCAAGGAGCTGCGCGTTTGACAACTGATCACGTTCATGGCTTTGCGGGCTAATCGTAGTTGAACTCGACTCCAGATCGCATCCATACCCCAAATGGGTTAATCGAACATTTGTTCTGAATCGGGGCTGATTTGGGGCGAGATTGTCACAGGGCACTGTCAGTATTGAACCCATGACGGCGTTGTTCGATCTCGGGCCCACCGAGACCACCGATACAGACAGGGCGCAGCGGGCGCTCGATGATGCAACAGCCGATCATGCGTTCACTGCCGCATTGGCCTACGCCGAGCTTCGTGGTGGTCGCTCTGGTTTGCGTCGGTTGCAGTCCTATCGCGATCAGATCAGTGCGGCCGAGTCACGCATCCTCGAAGAGCATGTGCTCGACGATGGCAACACCCGTCGAGCCGAGCGAATGCTCGACGACGGTCGCACGTCGAAGAGAGAGCAACGTAAGCGGGCCAGCCGAGCGCGAGCCGTTGGCAAGAATCCCGAGCTTGCCGACAAGCTGGCCGGTAGTGAGCTCAGCGAAGAACAAGTCGATGTGATTGCTGATGCCGCAGCCAAGAGCGACGGCGACGCCGCAACCGATGCTGAGCTGATCGACAAGGTGGCTGCCGTGTCGCCGGAGCAGGGCAAGGCAATCGCCGACGAGTACTTGGCCGATCGTGCTACCGCCGATGGCGTTCAGACCGAACACGATCGACAGCGGGCACTGCGGCGGGCTGCCAAGTACAACAGTAAGAAAGACAACCTCGACACCATCTCAATCGCTGGCGACGGCGTCGCAGGCAAGGCAATGTGGGACGCCATCGTGAAGCGAGCCGACGACATCTACAAGCGAGATGGCGGGCGCAATCTCCCCTCCTCGCAACACCCACGGACGTTGGATCAACGGCGATTCGACGCCGCCTACGAATTACTCACGGGCAAGTCCACTACCCCCGACGGCCGAAGCCTGCGTCCCAACAAACAGCCAGACAGCAGCGAAGCCAAACCATCCAAGCGCTACACCCCATCCAAGGCGCGGCCCCAGATCGTCATCGGACTCACTGTCGACAAACTGTTCGGCAAAAACCCCGCAGCCATCGCACTACAGCATGGGCTCGGGTTGATCCCCGACAGTGTGCTCGCCGACTACGCCGCCGACGCCGACTTCTTTGCTGCGCTGTTCGACCGCAACGGTGAACCACTCTGGCTCGGTCGGCTGCACCGCTATGCCAACCACACCCAAATGGTTGCGCTCATTCTGCGAGACCGAGGATGCGTTCTGTGTGGCGCCGACCCAATGAAGTGCCAAGCGCATCACACCATGCCCTGGAACGCTCCCGGCAAAGGCCGCACCGACCTCGACGACCTGGTGTTGCTCTGCGGCCCCTGCCACACCCGGTTACATGGCGAGGTTCGCACGATCTATCAGGACCAGCAAGGCGCCTGGCGTACTCGACCAGCCACACCCGACGAAATACCGCCCCCACGCCCTACCGATAGCCGCAACACGGTCCGCCTGGAATAGGCCGCAGCAGGCGCGATGAGTCAAACAACGCGCAGACCCGTGTTTGGCGCGGGTTACCGCGTCTCGGATCGCCTGGCTACAGGTGGGGTGCGATGGCGGCAGCGGCAGCAGCAACGCCGGAGCCGCCCATGGGGGCACCGAGCGAATGTAATGCAGCCTCGATCGTGCCGATAGCACCCAGGATCATAGGTGGATTGAGATGACCCATGTGTGCCAGGCGGAAGCCATCGATCCCGGCGATTCCCAGACCCAGAATCAGCCCCGCCTGCTCTTCGCACAACGAACGCAACGTCGATGCATCGAGTGCCCCGGTGAGCACAGTGGTCACACAGTTCGAACGGCTGGCTGGATCGGTGATGTTGAAGTCGAGACCGCCGGGGGTCGACCATGCCTCGACCGCCGCTTTGACGCCCGATGCCAGGATCTCGTGGCGGCGCCAGGTGGCTTCGAGGCCGCCCTCTTCTTCGATGATATTCGTGGCTTCGAGCAGGCCCCGCAGGTGCGCTATCGGCGGCGTACCTGCGTAGTAGCTGTACATGTTCTCGCCCGAGCGGCGTGACTCCCAGTCGAAGTAGCCCACCCGGTGGTCGGCACGTTCGTGAGCGGCGAGTGCCTTCTCGCTGGCCCACACGAACGAGATTCCCGGCGGCACCATCAGGCCCTTCTGGCACCCGGCCAGCGCGATATCAACCCCCCATTCGTCCATCAGGAACTCTTCGCAACCCATCGACGCTATGCAGTCGACCATGAGCAGCGCCGGGTGACCGGCGGAATCCATCGCTCGCCGCAGCGCCGCAATGTCGTTGCGCACCGAGCTGGCCGTGTCGACATGAGCAACTAGCACGGCCTTGATTTCATGACCGGTGTCCTCGGCCAACCGGGCCTCGAGCGCCGCCGGGTTCACTGGCTCGCGGTCGTTGCCCTCGAGTAGCTCCACGTCGACATCGGACACCGACGTGTACACACCCCAGATGGTGGCGAATCGACCGGCTTCGGCCACCAACACCGTGTCGCCAGCCGCCAGCGTGTTCGACGTGGCCATCTGCCAACCGGCGTGGCCGTTGCCGGTGATGATGAAGCACTCGCCCTCGGTCTTGGCGATACCGGGCAGCCGTTCACGAACGATGGCTTGCTCATCGACCAACGGCCCGGCGTACAGGTCCGGCATGGGTTGTGAGAAGGCCGCGAGTACTCGATCGGGAATGATCGACGGGCCAGGAATGGCCGCCATCTGACGACCCCACTTCAACGAATTCTTATCCGACATCACCCGCAACACTACTGGTGTCAGCACCAAGCTTTGCTGGTCGGGCAGTCAGCCGAATTTGACCATGAGTTTGCCGATATTGCCGCCGGTGAACATGAACTGCAGCGCATCGGGGAACGTCTCGATGCCTTCGAGGATGTGTTCGGGGGTCAGCAGCGATCCATCGTCGAGCCAGGTATTGAGTTCGGCCGTTGCCTGCTCATACAACTCGGGGAAATGGAAGACAGCGAAGCCGACCATCGTCGACTGGCGTTCGGGCAGCCGCAGGTACATCGATGGCCCGGTCACATTGCTCATGTCGTCGTACTGGGAGATTGCGCCACAGATCACGACTTTGGCTCGCATCGCAATGTTGTCGAGCGCAGCATCCAAGATATCGCCGCCGACATTGTCGTAGAAGATGTTGATGCCATCGGGGGCGAGCTCGCCGAGCCGCTCACCGACGTCGTCGTTCTTGTAATCGATCGCAGCATCGAAACCCAGCGTGTCCACCAGATAGGTGCACTTCTCGGGGCCACCAGCGATACCGATCACATGGGCTCCAGACCGTTTGGCAATCTGGCCGACGAGCGAACCAATCGCTCCTGCGGCAGCCGACACGACAAAGATGTCGTCGGGCTGCGGCTTGGCGACCTCCTGGACGCCGATCCACGCAGTGACGCCGGTCGAGATGCCCAACACCCCGAGGTGTCGGCTGAGTGGCCCACCCGTGTCATCTACCTCGACCAGCGAAGCCGGGTCGAGTGTGGCGACGGTTTGGGCACCGACCCGCCCCAAGACCGCTTGACCGACAGGCCAATCGGCTTCGTTCGACTCGACGATGCGTCCAACACCATGGGTATGGACGACGGCACCCACGGCAACTTGTGAGTGGTAACCCTCGCCCTGCAACATCGTGCGCAATCCGGCATCGATGCTCACGTACTCGACGCCCACCCGCACCTTGCCGGGTTCGAGCGGCCCGAGTTCCTCGGTCTGTATCTCGAAATGTTCTGACGTTGCCGCACCTTCGGGTCGGCGCAGCAAGATCACTTTGGTGTTCGTCGAAGCCATCCCCAACTGTCGCATCGCTACCACGAGGCCGGTTAATCACCGACCAACTCAATTCCCGCAGATTTGACCCCCATCCCGGACAACAGATCGAACAGTCTGCAACCGCGTCCGACCGACTCAATTCCCGTAGATCTGATCCCAATCCAGCTGATCATCAGGCGGAAGCACAGCCCCCAACCCGGACAACAGATCGAACAGTCTGCAACCGCCACCGACAGCTGATCATCAGGCGGAAGCACAGGCCCCATCCCGGACAACAGATCGAACAGTCTGCAACCGCGAGCGGCCGATTCAATTCCCGTAGATCTGATCCCAATCCAGCTGATCATCAGGCGGAAGCACAGCCCCCATCCCGGACAACAGATCAAACAATCTGCGGCCATTCGCTTCGCCGAACTGCTCCCACACGGGAAAGTCCAATGCGTCGGTCATGGCTTCGATCCGGGTGCGCCCTGCGTGACATTCCGCAGTCGCCTGGCCATCGGTATCCAGCCAGCCTTTCGCCTGCAGCCGTGCCACTGCTGCTGCTTCATCTTCGGCAGACCAACCGGCTTCGTCTCGAATCCATTCGCGGGGCGCCCCACCGATGGCAATGTGCGAAATGATCGACTCGATTCCATCGAGGCCTTCGGCGCAAACGGAGATCAGATGGTTACCGCTGCGATACTCGCGCAACAAGGTGCACCCATGCCACAGCGCCAGGTGAGGTTCTTCTGGCCAGTCCAGTGATGCCCACCCGGCATAGAGCAGGCGCCCTATCGGCTCACATCCCTGGGCGGCTTCTCGTATCAACGCCGCAGCCTCGGCGAAGGCTGGCGTGTCGACGCGGTCGTAGGTGGATCGCAGAGCGCGATCCATACCCCGGTATCGAGCGGCGACGATGTCGGATGGAGTGGCGAACTTCCAGGCGTCGGGGATGGCGCGATGCACTCGTTTGGGCCCGTAGTAGAAGAACGTCGACTCGACGGTTGCCGGGCCCGCTGCACCGACCGGGGCGATCCGGGTGGCGAAGTAGTTCATCCAGAAACCCTTGAGTCCAACCGCGGATCCTTCTTCTCGTACTTCTGGTGCGGTGTAGGTGAGACCGTGGAAGCGTTCGACGGCTTCCCACATGGTGCGGCTGACACTGTCGTCGATGCTCATCGCAGCGCGAACTTCAGCGCCGCCGGCACCGCTGCAGCCAGTGCCGCCGTGGCAGCAACAATCCCGACTGCGGCCCGTTGTCCTGCGCCAAGTGGTCCGAGCGGGCGGTCGTCGACGCACAAGATCTTGCCCTGACTACGCACCGACAGGATCGAACCGGCAGACGAGAACGACAGGATCGAGCCGGCAGAACCAACTGACAGGATCGAGCCTGCGGATCCGACCGACAGCATGGATCCGGCGGAGCCCACAGACAGGATCGATGCGATCGACGACGCCGATTGCAGTGAACCGGCACTGAGAATGCTCGACTTGCTGAGGTAGGACTGCATCGACGCCATGACGCAAGCTCAGTCGTTCACGCTTCGAAACGCAAATGTCGCTTGGGCCACGCTCGCTGCTGTCCAATTTAAGTGTGTTCCTATACCCACACTTCTATGGTCATCATCTATGCCTGACCCCCCATGATGACGAGCGGCTTGGGGTGTGGCACTACTGTCAGACACATGATCGAGACGAAGAAGACGTTCTGTCGTATTTGTCACGCGGCGTGTCCCATGGAACTCGATGTCGAAGATGGCACCCAGATCGTGGCCGTTCGGGGAGACCGCTCCGATCCGCTGTTCCAGGGCTACACCTGCATCAAAGGCCGCCAGCTGGCAGATCAGTATCACGACCCGGCGCGACTTCGAGGACCACTTCGCCGCCAACCCGGCGGCACGTTTGCGCCGGTGACATCGACCGAGGCGTTGGACGACATCGCGGCGCGCATCGCTGCAATCGTGGCCGAGCACGGCCCCCGATCAGTGGCCAGCTACACCGGCACCGGCGCCTATCAGAACAGCGTGGGAGTGCCGGTGGCCACGGCCTGGCACAGGGGCTTCGACTCGCCCTCGATGTACACCTCGCTCACCATCGATCAGCCGGCACACCGCACATCGCTCGCTCGGCTCGGAGCGTGGGAAGCCGGGTGGCACAACTTCACCGACGCCGACGTCTCCATGGCCGTCGGCTACAACCCGCTCGTCTCCAGCTATGCGGCAGCTGGCGGACTGCAAGGAACCAATCCGTTGATCAAGCTGCGCGAAGCCAAAGCCCGAGGCCTGAAGCTGATCGTCATCGACCCGCGCCGCAGCGAGTTGGCCACCTATGCCGATGTCTGGCTCCAAGTGGCTCCCGGCGAGGACCCAACGCTGCTCGCAGCCATCACCAACGAGATCCTGCGCCGTACTATGCACGACGCCGAATTCTGCGCCGCGTTCGTCGAGCCGGGACAGCTCGAAGCACTCGGCGAATCGGTCGCGCCGTTCACCGTCGACTACGCCGCCGAGCGCTGCAGGGTCGCGGCCCCCGACATCGTGGCTGCCGCCGAGCTCTTCGCTGCTGGCCCACGAGGTTCGGCCGGCTCGGGCACAGGTCCCAACATGGCGCCTCACGGTTCATTGATGGAATCGTTGGTGCTGACCCTGAATGTGATCTGCGGCCGAGTGAACCGCGAAGGCGACACGCTCGAGTCCCCCTACATGCTCACCCCCGGCGACACCCGACGAGCCCAGGTCATTGCCCCGAGCGATCCAACTCCCGGTGCAGCGCACCGTGTACGTGGCCTACGTGGTTTGCCGGGCGAGATGATGACGAACGCACTCAACGACGAGATCTTGCTCGAGGGCGAAGGTCAGGTCCGAGCGCTCATCGTGAGCGGCGGCAATCCGGTACAGGCCTTCCCCGATCAGGCCAAGACCATCGAAGCCATGCAGGAGCTCGATCTGCTGGTCGTGATCGACCATCGCATGACCGCCACCGCTGAACTCGCCGATTTCGTGATCGCACCATCGGGCCAGCTCGAACGGGCCGATGTCCCCAACGTGATGGACCGCCGCTTCCCCCAGCCCTACACCAACTACACCGACGCCGTCATGAACTCCAGCGACGACGTGTTGAACGAATGGCAGGTCTTTGCCGGAATCGCGGCTCGCAACGGCACAACGATAGACCTGCCAGGCGGACGCCTCGACGTCGACGACCCGACAGTGACCGACCACGACGTGATCGATCTGTGCTTCGGCGGCGCTCGCCTTCCACTCCGCGAATGGCGCAAACCCGAGAACCGAGGCACGATCCACGCCGATCGAATCCGAGTCGTCGCCGCCGATCCCGACGCATCCGGACGCTTCGCCGTCGCTCCCGCCGATGTGGTCGCCGAGCTGGCCCAGGTCCGCAACGAGTCCGTCGGCCAAGAACTGCTGCCGGGGTTCGATCCCGCAGCGTTCCCGTTTCGACTCGTCGGCCGACGACTGAAGTACGCACTGAACTCGCTCGGCAGCGAGCTACCAGGTCTGGCCAAGGTCGCCAGCACGAACTACGCCTATGTACATCCCGATGACCTGGCTCAGCTCGATGCTGCACCCGGCGATCTACTGAGGCTCACTTCGCCCAGCAGCTCGATCACCGGCGTCGCTGAGGCCGACCCCGATATCAAGCGAGGTGTCGTGGCCATGTCGCACTCGTGGGGTGGGCTGGCCCTGACCGACGAGAAGGTCCGCGACATCGGCACTCCGACCAACCGACTCGTAGCCAGTGCCGAGGGCACCGACCGAATCACTGCACTCCCTGTCATGAGCGCCATCCCGATCGCCGTCGAGCGCATCGCCGTCGAATGCATCGACAACATCAACCCGAGCTAACCCTCAAAGCCAGCTCGATCGCGAAATTCGGCGGTCGTGTTGTTGTGGAAGAAGTCCTGCTCGGGCACTGGTAGCTCGAGCGCTTCGCACAGCGGCCCCCACCCCTGGCTCGCCTGCCACCGCACGAGTCGATCGGCAGGGACTGCTTCGGCCACGGCGGCAACGTAACTGTCGTAGAACGCCATCGCGGCCTCGGGCGTGTCCCAGTCATCGCCCAGACCCGCCTTGGCGCGCATCTTGGCATTGAACTGGGCGAAGGCGGGATCGAGCTCGGGGCGGCGCATCGCTGCCCACACCGTCTTGTCGACGGAGTTCCACCATGTCTGAGCATCGTCGCGATGCGACAACAGCACCAGTGCGTCGGGGTCTTCTTCCATCAGCTCGCGCCAGAACAGCGCTGCGGGCCAGTCGACCGCAGCGCCATACCCGTCGAGCGCCTTGCGGCGTGAGTCGTCGTCTCCTTCGAGCGCAGCCCACCAGTAGATCCCGTGGTCGGTGTTCTCCATGACTTCGAACATGTGGTAGCACGGCTCATGCAAGAGCAGTTCGAGCGCAGCTTTCAGCGACGAAGTTCCTGTACGAGGTAGACCAGCACCGATCACACGAAGACCCATGTCCGAACCGTAATCCGTGCTTCGACCACCGCGCAGGCGAGGAGTCAGCGGTCGAGCAGGTGACGTAACCAGCCATCGATGCGGGGTGCAACCGAATCGCTGGTCAGGTCGTGACGACCACGCGCATTCCATGCATGGGTCGGGAACGTTCCGACGGGCCCCGAGAGCACCGTCGACAGATCGAACAGGGTGACGTCTTCGCTGTAGCCGGTCAACCTGTGTACCGCCGACGAAAGGCCGCCAGCCAGTTCTTCGACGGCGACCACATGGTCGTGCAACTCTCGTTCGACCCACTGCAGCGTCTGTGGTGGCGGCGGCGAGGAAGGCGAAGATGTCGGAACCCAGTCGACGAATTCTGCTTCTCCTACGTCGCCATCGGTCACGGCTTCTTGTACACGGCGTCGCCTCGATCGCGCCCGCTTTCGACCCATGCTCCACCCATGCTCTCGCCGAGTGGCTCGATTCGTGACCAGTCGACTCGCAACGTGCGCATTGCGATCTTCCAACCATCTTCGCTGTGCTCACATCGGTCGATGTAACGCCCGTTGAACGTATGCAGCTTCTGGCCCGAATCCGTCTCTTGCACATGGAAGGCCAGCACATAGGCCTCGCACACCGCCCGCCGATGGCCTTCGTCGAATTCGATGGCGACGTTCGAAACCCGATGTTGCGTGGCCGAATAGGCCTCGCCGAGTCGCGGTATCGCATAGGTCACGAAGTCTTCGATCGCCATGGGCTCGGCCCCGTAGTCGACACAGAGCGCACCGGGATGAAACGCCGACTGCACCATCTCACCGTCGAGCCGATCGATTCCTCGGGTGTAGCGCAGCAGGGCGCTGGTGATCTCGTCTTTGGCTTCAAGCTGGCTCATGGTCCGAAGGTAGTTCACGAGACCTGCCCGCTTGACATGCGCCGAAGCCAGCACGATCATTGGGCATGACGCTTGAGTTCACCGCCCCCGGTCCCGGCCAATGGGCGCTCGATCGCTCCCACTTCCCCGGCGGGGTCACACCCATAAGTCAGTGGTTCATCACCGAAGGCCTGCAGAAGGGTCTCGCACGGGTGTTCGCCGAACTCGGTATGCCTGCCGAGACGATGGAAGTGAAGTTCGTGAACGGGTTCATGTACACCCGCCTGCGGTCACTGGTGGGCGGTGATCGCGCCGTGACCAAGGCGCCGCCGGCGTTCGTGCTCGGTCTCGTGGCCCGACTTCATCCCGAGTTCCGTGCCCGCAACAAGCGTGCGATTGCCACCTTGCGTGATCGGCCGTCGAACGAGGTCGTGGCCGAATGGGAGAACGAAATCCGGCCGCGCCTGGTGAAGACCAACACCGACTTCCAACAGTTCGATGTCACGAATGCGAACGACGTCGAGCTGCAGTCACACATCACTGCCCTACTCGACCAACTACGCGACAGCTGCGAGCTGCACTTCTGGCTACACGGCCATGACCTGGGACCCATTGCTCGCTACCTGCACGACGCCCTGCGATGGGACCTGGACCCGAACCAGGCAATCGCTGCGCTGGCAGGCGCATCCCCGTCGACCGCCAAACCCGCCGAGACACTCGTGAAACTTCGAGCGATGCTCGACGCGTCACCGAGCCCGATTCACTCGCTCGATGATCTGCGCAACATCTCCGGTGAGGCTCGTGATCTTCTGGCAAAGTACCTAGACACCCGCGGTCATATTCTCGCCACTGGCTACGACCTCACTTCTCGCACGCTGATCGAGATGCCCGATGTCGTGCTCAGGTCGATTCGAGCGGCCGAGCCGCCTCCCCAGCACCGCGCCGACGGCATCGCCGGAGAGCTGCGCAACCGTGTTCCTGCCTCAGATCGCGCCGAGTTCACCATGCGTCTCGAAGACGCTCGCAACATCATGGACATGCGAGACGACAACGGCCCGCTCACCATCGAATGGCCCGTCGGTCTTCTTCGAAGGGCAATGCTCGAGGCCGGACGCAGACTGGTCGAGCGATCGACCATTGCGTCTCACGATCATGTGTTCACGCTCACGCACCTCGAGGCGCGCAACATGTTCGTGGGCACACTCCCGTCAGCCGAAGTCTTGAGCGACCGGGCCGAACGCCATCAGCTCGAGTCTCGCCTCGACGCACCGATCACCCTGGGTCCCGACGAAGTCGAACCCGACCTCAGCGCGCTGCCCACTGCGCTGGCAGAACTCATCGCCATGACCCAAGTGGCCATCGACTACATCGGCATGGGCGGAATCTCGCCCGACGACAAGCTCGCCGGTGCGGGTATCGGCGATGTTCGCTACGTCGGCACCGCCCGGGTCGCCACATCTGCCGACGAAGCTTTCGACCACCTCGAACCCGGCGACGTGCTGATCGTGCGGGCAACATCTCCTGCATTCAACGCGGTGCTGGCCATCGCAGGCGCAGTCGTGACAAGCGACGGTGGCGTGTTGTCGCATGCAGCCGTACTCTCCCGAGAACTCGGCATCCCGGCGGTGATCGGCGCGTCAGGTGCATTGTCGATCCAAGATGGCTGCACGGTCGAAGTCGACCCCGTGGCAGGCATGGTGCGCGTCGTCTCCTCGATATCGGCCTGACGGCGACAGACCCACCTCCTAGGGTGTGGCCATGAGCAACACGACCGACCTCGAAGCAGTCAAGACATTTGCGACCGGACTCAGCCCGTGGGCACATCTGGCATCGGTAGGCGCCGACAACAAGCCCGACGTGGTACCGGTGCATCCGTGCTGGGAAGGCGACGACTGCTGGGTCATGCTCGGGGCATCCTCGGTCAAAGCTCGCAATACCGCAGCGAACAACCAGGTCGCAATGCATTGGCAGGTCACCGAGACCGGCGACGGTGTCGAGATCTGGGGCACCGCAGAACTCTTCGACGATCTCGAGACGAAACGGCGCCTGTGGACCGGCGTATTCGACTACGACCTGAACGCCTTCGCCCCCGGCGGGCCCGACAACTCGCCCGAGACCGCATTCATGAAGATCACCGTCGAACGAGCAATCATCTTGCATCAGTACGGCATGGGCGGCGTCGACCGCTGGTCCATCGCCTGAAACAATGCAACGGTGGCCACCAGCGCGCCGAGCCACTCGTCGAGTTCGTCCTAGCGCAGGAATCGGTCGAAGTCGCAGGACGGAGACATGGGGCTGCTTTCGGCGTCGATCAGACGTATGAGGTCAGAATTGCGAAGTACTGGTCGGCAGGCCGAACAGATAGCGGCCCAGCGGTTCCAGGGTGCGCGACGCAACCATGCCGTGGGTGATGGCCACATGGGCGTCTCGAAACACCCGTTGCAACGGGCTCGTGGAGTACACCGCGCTGCTGCCTGCGGCGTGGTAGCAGAGATCGACGGCTTCGACAGCGCGATGAGCTGCCGACGTGGCGGCCAGTCGCAGCTCGACTCGGTCGTCGTCGGCAACCGGAGCGCCCTGCTCGGACCGGTCCCAAATGGCGTCGGTGGTCGAGTACAGATAGCTGCGTGCCTGACGGACATTCGCGGTTGCCTGGGCCAGATCAGCTTGCACCGTCGCCCGCTCGGCCAGCCCCTTCTTGGATCCGGTCGAACGTTTCTCGCCCAGAACAATCAGCTCGTCGATGGCTCGTTCGCCCAGACCAATGAGACACGACGCAACTCCTGCACCCAACGCGCCGAAGAAAGGAAACCGCCCCAGTGGGCTGTCGACAACCGGAGAGCCGCCCATCAGATTCGCCCACCGCCCTTCGGGCACGAACGCCTTGCTGACCGCGTAATCGGTGGATGCCGTTCCCTTGAGACCAGCCACGTGCCAGGTGTCGAGCAGCTCGACATCGGACGGGTCGAAGAAGACGAACGGCGCGAACGCTCCGTCGCCGGTAAGCGCTTTCTCGCCCGCCGCATCGACCACGCGCACGCCGCCACCGATCCACGTGCAGTGATCGGTGCCAGACCCCCATGCCCATCGCCCCGTTACTTCCAGACCACCGTCGACCAGGGTTGCGGTCCCAGCTGGCATGCCGAACCCGCCGGTACACGCAGCAGGATCGCGGTAGATGGTTTCGGCCCAGTCCGAACGCACACGGTGCGAAGTCAGCGCGGTGGTGTTCGCGATCATCACGCACCACCCGGCAGCGCCATCGGCTTTGGCAGTGGCTTCGATGGTGCGCAGGCCATCGGTGACCGAAGCAGCTTCTCCCCCACATTCCGCTGCAACCCACCGACGGAGCATGCCGGCATCGGTCAGCGCTCGGGTGACCTCGGGGTGCAAGGAGCCCAGCGCTTCGGTGTCGGGGGCTCGTTCTCGGGCGAGATGCAGCGCAGTCTGTTCGGGCACCTGTCCAATGTAGATGCATGCTCACTTCGGTGTGAAGCCCAGTTTCTGACTACTCTCGAGCGATGGCAACAGTTTCTTTCGAAGGCGAAACCCACGACGAGATCGTGAGCAAAGTTCGATCATGGCTCGAGTCGGTCGAGTCCGGTCAGAACGACGTCGAGGCGATGATCAACCAGCAAGCCGAACTGACCAAGGATGCGCTTCGCATCATCGCCAAGTCCGCGCCCGGTCCGATCTCCGACAATGACGTCGTGAAGTCGCTGACCGAGATGGGTTACAAGGCAACCGACGCCACTCGCGACGCCGCACTCAACGCGCTGAGTTCGCTTGAGTCGGCGACCGGTGGTTCGATGGTCAAGAACGTGGCCGACCAGGGCTCCAAGGCCATGTTCAAGATGAACGCCGCCATCGCCAAACAGTTTCTCAAAGCCGTCACCGACTGAGACATCTGCGAGTCTGGCCGAGTGCGCTGCGCCAACTTGGCGCTCATCGGTCCTTACCGCAGATCGTTGAGTCCTGCGATCGAGGTGGCGGTCACAAAACCAACCGGGCGTCCTTCGCCGTCGAGTACCGCCACCGCAGCGGTGTTGTAGTCGCTCATCGCCCGAGCCGCTTCGAGTGCTGGAGTCGTCTGGGTGACTGCGGGGATATCGCGCATGATCAGATGCACCTCGGCATCCATGCCGTGATCCATGAGGCATGACGCGATATCGGCGAGAACGAGGAGGCCGCGGTATTCGCCGTCGGAGTCGCAGACCGCCACAACACCAAGGCCGGATGTTTCGTCGATCTCGTCGACGACTTCGAGCAGGGGCCGTTGGGGTTCGACGCGATCGGTGAACGGGACAGTTACTTGTTGGGTAGACAGCCGCAGCCGGGCTTCGAGTTGACCACCTCGCTCGTCGACCTGCTCGGTCGATACCGAGACGTCGCCCATGAGCGACTGCGATACCGCGGTCGCGATCAGAGCGGGAATGACGAATTCGGCACGTCCCGTTGTCTCGGCCACGAACATCACTGCCGCCAACGGCGTGCGGTAGCCAGCCCCGAGGACCGCCGCGAGACCAATAACGGGGTACAGGCCGTTCGAGGGAGCATCGAAGATGACCTCGACCACTCGTCCGAGCAGAAGACCCTGGACAACCAGCGGGATGAAGACACCACCGACGCCTCCGGCACCGAGCGTGACCGACGTTGTCACCGCCCGGATTGCAAACAGCGCAATGATCACCCACACGCTGATTGTCGGATCCAAAACCACATCGACGATCGATTCGGCGCCGGGGCCAAGTGTGACCGGGATGTCAACGAGTTGATCGGTGATCAACACGGCCGCAGCCAGCGACGCTGCGGCCAGGGGTAGCCGCACCGCAATCGGCGCGACCTTGCCCGCAGTCTTTGCGAACTGGAACATGGCGGCAATACCACGGGCTGCGAAACCTGCCAGCAACCCGATCACGACGGCACCGAAAACCTCGTCGAGCAGCGGGACTTCGGCGGGGCCGATGGACAAGAGCAGCCCTGGACCGAGAATGATCACAAAGGTGATGTAGGAAGCAGCAGATGCGACGAGCGCAGGAATCAATGCATGTTTCGCAATATCTCGGCGAAACGGGGTCTCGAGCGCGAACAACACGCCGGTCGCAGGCGCCCGGAACACGGCAGCCACCGCAGCGGCCGCGCCGGCGGCGAGCAAGAGCCGGTGGTTGCGGCCGCCGAGCACCTTGAGCTCACGCCGACCGAGCCATTGACCAAGGTTTGCGCCGGCAAAGATGGCCGGGCCTTCCAGACCTGCGGATCCTCCCATGCCAACTGTTGCCAGGGAGGCGGTGAGTTTGGGGCCCAAACGACGCGGTTCGAGTTCGACGCTGCCATGAAATGCTTTGACGTACTCGTCAGACGTGCTCGGCCCGCTATCCCACGCCACTCGCAGAATGATCGCAGTGAGCGCCAAGCCGATCCCCGGGGCCACAACCTGAACCCAGAGCGGGGCGACGACGAGCCAATGCAGCATCTGTTCGATGGCGATCCAGTCGATGGCCACCACGACCAGACCAACACCGATGCCGAGCACGGCATACAGGACGAAGCGACCAATGCCCTCGACGCCTTCGTTTGTCGACTCGATGCCGGTGGCGCGTGTTTGGCGCAATCGTCGCCGCCAACGATTCGCGTCGGAAGATAGTGGAATCTGCGCCATGCAGGCTCGATCTTACGAGCCCGTCGCTTCTACGCTGGGGACATGGCAACTCCTGGTTCTGATCGTCGGCTCGACATTGTGGTTTTTGGTGCCACCAGCTTTGTCGGCCAGATCCTTTGCAGGTATCTGGTCCAGCGGCACGGAACCGACGGCGAGCTTCGCTGGGCGATCGCTGGTCGCAATGCCGACAAGCTCCAGTCCACCGCCGGCGAAACCGGCGCCGATGTCGAACAGATCGTGGCCGACGCTTCGGACCCAGCGGCGATGGCCGACTTGGTCGCCGATACCTGCGTGGTCATCTCCACCGTTGGCCCCTATGCGTTGTACGGCAGCGCGCTGGTCGAGGCTGCCGCCGCGGCGGGAACCGACTACTGCGACCTGACGGGCGAGCCGCAGTGGATGCAGAAGATGATCGACGCCCACGGCGCTGCGGCCCGGGCCAGCGGCGCCAGGATCGTGCACACGTGCGGGTTCGATTCGATTCCGTCGGACCTGGGAGTGTGGTTCACCCAGCAGCAGGCGATCGCCAAGTTCGACACCCACTGCTCGTCCATTGCCATGAGGGTCAAGGCCATGAAAGGCGGCGCCAGCGGTGGCACGATTGCCAGTGGCATGAACGTCATGGACGAAGTCGCAAACGACCCGGCGTTGCGCAAGGTGCTGGCCAACCCCTACGCGCTCGCACCAGCCGACATGCGCACCGGACCAAAGCAACCCATCGTCACGATCCCCACGAACAGGGATGCATCGGGCGAATGGGTGGCGCCCTTTGTCATGGCCTCGATCAACACCCGGGTGGTACAGCGCTCGCATGCCTTGCTCGGTCGACCCTGGGGCGATGACTTCTTGTACGACGAGGCAATGATGATGGGCGATGGCGCCGTCGGTGCTGCCAAGGCAGCCGCCCTGACCGGAGGCCTCGGCGGCTTTATGGCGGTGGCAGCTGTTGGACCCATCCGCAAGCTGCTCAAGAACTACGTTCTGCCCAAGCCCGGCACCGGGCCGAGTCCCGAAGAACAGCAAGCGGGCTTCTTCGACCTGCGGTTCTTCGGCGAGACCGCAGCCGGGCAGAAGATCGTGACCAAGGTGACCGGTGACGCCGATCCTGGCTACGGGTCGACCGCCAAGATGCTCGGCGAGGCGGCAGTGGCGTTACTCGATCTGGACCGCGCCGAAACCACAGGCGGCTTTCACACCCCCACCACGGCCTTCGCCGACGACCTCATCGGGCGGCTCGTCGAACATGCCGGACTGTCGTTCAGCGTCCTGGACTGAGACTTCGATTTACGGGCATGCGCCGCGGCTGACATCATCTAAGTCCAGGCACAACGATCCACGAAACGAGTGCGGGCCATGGATATCGCCATCACGACCGGCTTTTCTCACAAGACGCCGATCGACTTCATCGTCGGCGCAGCCCAGCGGATTGAAGCCGCTGGCTTCGCCGCCGTCTGGGTCCCCGAGCACGTCTTGTTCTTTCCCGATTACGCATCGTCGTATCCCTACAGCGACGACGGCAAGGTGCCCGGCAATCCCGATGGGGTGCTCGATCCGTTCACGGCGCTGACCTTCATCGCTGCCCACACGACCACGCTTCGCCTCGGCACCGGGATCTGTCTTGTTCCCCAGCGACAACCGGTGTACACCGCAAAGATGGTCGCCGACCTTGACTATCTCTCGCAAGGCCGGGTCGATTTCGGCATCGGCATTGGTTGGCTGGCCGAAGAATTCGATGCGCTCGGTCTCGACTTCTCGGCCCGGGCGGCACGGTGCAACGAGTACATGGCGGCCATGAAGGAGTTGTGGGGTCCTGATCCGGTGAACTTCTCGGGTGAGACCGTGACCATCACCAACGCCCAGTTCAATCCCAAGCCGGTGCAGTCGCCCCACCCGCCGATCTTCGTCGGAGGCGAGAGCACCCCTGCTCTACGACGAGTCGCCACCTTTGCCGATGGCTGGTATGGCTACGGGGTCGCGCCCGAGGATGTCGCCGACATGCTCGCACGACTCGACGAACACCTCGACGCCGCTGGCCGCAGTCGGTCCGAGATCAAGATCTATCTGTGTCCGAATCGACTTCGGGTCGACCCCGACGTCACCGCGGCCTATGCAGAGGCTGGCGTCGACCAGCTCATCTTGGGCCTGTCTGGTCGAGACCTCGATCATCTCGACCAGCGCATCGACAAACTACGCACTGCAACAGGAATGAACTGACATGGCCCACGAGCACCACCATGAAAACACTCATGATCACCAGCACGGCAACCCCAAGGATCGTGAGCTGAAGTCGATCTTGCGCTACATCAAGATCGCTCCTCGCATGTGGCGATCCGAGGTGAACAATGCGGTTGTCGACCTGATCGATCCCCAGCCGGGCGAAACCGTGATCGACATCGGTGCGGGCATGGGACCCGGGGTCATGCGAGCTGCTCGCAGCGGTGCAGAAGTGGTTGCCGTCGACCCGACGCCGTTCATGCGCACGGTGATGACCGCGCGACGATTCACGACGACGCACCGCAAATCGATCAGGATCGTCGATGGTGCCGCCGAAGCCCTGCCTGCGTCAGATGGCGGCGTCGATGCACTGTGGTCGGTCAATACCATGCACCACTGGAACAGCGTCCCCGACGGTGCAGTCGAGATCGCTCGGGTGCTGGCCCCGGGTGGCCGCGTCGTGCTGGTCGACGAGAACTTCGCCGACCCCCGCCATCCCCATTCCGAGCAGTGGCACAAGCGCCATGGTGACAGCGACCATCACGGATTCTCCATGGTCGACGCCGCCGAGATCGGCGAACTCATGGCCGAAGCGGGACTGACCGACGTCGTGGCCGAATCGCGTGACATGGCTGGTCGCCCCGTGATCGCCGTGACCGCCCGAGGGCCGAACCAGGACGCGGCTGAGTAATGCCGGTGCTTCGTATGGGCGGCCGCGTGCCAGTAGTAGCGACCGTCCGAACCAAGGCGAACATTCTTCGCCGAGCCGTCGAGGTTGCCGTTTCCTCGCCATGGCCGCGCGAGTCCAGGGCGATTGCGTAGTAGCCAGCCTGGTCCAGCGTCTGGTCGGCGCCCGCCATGCGTGTCGTGTCTGACCACCACCATGCTGCAACAGCAGCACCCGGCCGTTCGGATCGCCCCCCACGCATCGCCGCGGATCGTGACACCGCTGGCGCCCTGCCATTCGTGCATGGGTACTGGAGCACCCGGCAGTGACGTCCGTTCGATGGTCTCACTACCCGTCATGGCTCAACCATGCAGGCCACACCTGTCGAGCAACAAATTCAGAGCATGGGCTGGCGTTGATGCGTTATGGTGCCGAGGTGCCAGCTATGGCATTAGATGCCGCCGAGTTTCAAGAGTTTCAAGGAGGGTTGACATGACTATCTCATCGATCCCCATCCTTGGCCGCGTGCACTGACCCTCTGCTGATCGCAGATCTCCTCGTGGCCGTCCCTGAAACCGCCACATCAACTGGAGAACTGCTATGCGCACCCCACCTCCATGGCTCGTCGATGAGCCGTGGACCGACACCGACTTCGGTGTCATCAAATCGGGCAAGGAAGCCCAGGTCAATCTGGTCGAACGCACCAACGGCGATGGCGAGACCTGTCTGTTGGCGCGAAAGCGCTATCTGCCTCGGGAGGTGAAAACCAAAGGGCAACTCGACGCCATGGGCGTGCAACGGGCGTCCACGTTTGTGAACGACGCCCGTTACCGGGAAGGCAGATCGTTCCGCAAGAGTCGCGACCGTCGCGCCGTCGAACGCCGCTCGACCTACGGCAAGCAGCTGATGCAGGACAGGTGGACCGGCCAGGAGCACCAGGTCATGTCCCGGCTATGGGATGCAGGCATGGCGGTGCCCTACCCGATCGCCTACGCCGACGATGTGTTCGACATGCAATACATCGGCGACGGTGACCAAGCAGCCCCGCAACTACATGCCGCTCGGCTCGACAAGACAGAACTCGCCAGTGCGTTCGACCAACTCGTGCACGGTTTGCGTCGGTTGACCGGCGAGGGACTCGTGCACGGTGACCTGTCGGTCTACAACCTGTTGTGGTGGAACAACGAACTGTGGTTCATCGACTTCCCCCAGACCATCGACCTGGCCGCGAACCTGCAGGGCCTCGACTTCTTGCATCGCGACGTCGTCAACGTCTGCACCTGGTTCAACCGCAAAGGCCACGCCGTCGACCCCGACGAGCTCTTCGCGGAACTACTCAGCCATACTTAGTGCCGTGACCGATGACGAACCCGTGACCGAGCCTCACCCCGAGGGGATCGATACCGGGTTGATCGACGTGCACGGTCACATCGTGCTCGAGGGTTCGCTCGGCGCGGCCGGACCGGTGTGCGGACCCGAGCTCGGCGCGCACGAAGATGGCACGCCATGGTTTCGCGTCGGTGATTGGCGCCTCGATGGCGTGCCGTATCGCGAGTCGTTGTTCATGCAGGTCGACCTGCGGCTGGCCGCAATGGATGCCGCTGGTATTCGGGTGCAAGCGCTGTCGCCGAATCCGCTCACCTATCTGCATTTCATTCCCGCCACCGACGCCATCAACTACTGCCGAGCACACAACGACGACATGGGCGCCATCGTCGCCGCACACCCAGACCGGTTCGTGGGCCTGGCGTCGCTGCCCATGCAGGACATCGATGCTGCGGTGGCCGAACTCGACCGATGTGTGAACCAGCTGGGTCTTCTCGGCTCCTACACCGGCACCGATTTCGGCATGCACCTGGACGACGAGCGGCTCGATCCATTCTTCGAAGCATGCGTGGCGTTCGATGTCCCCTGGTTCTTGCATCCGGCGCCGACCGGGCTCGATGGTCCGCTACGCGATGATCGCATGAGCAGGTTCAGCCTGGAACTCGTGGCCGAGTTCTCATTGGAAGAGATGTTGGCGGTGGCCATGCTGGTCTTCGGCGGCACCTCTCGCCGTCATCCTGACCTCGATATCTGCATCTCGCATGGCGGCGGCTCGTTTCCGATGCATCGAGCCAAGATCCGCAAACTGGCCGAACGCCGCCCGTCGTCACCCGACTGGATCAAGGAGCCAGGGGCTTTCGACGCCGCCGTCGATCGACTGTGGTTCGACTGTCATGTGACCGGCCCAGCCGAATTCGCCTTTGCCGTGGATCAACTCGGTATCGATCGCCTGGTGTTCGGCACGAACTTCGGTGGCTGGGATGGCGGCACAACCGACCATGTCGCCCATCTCTCTCGGACCTTGAACAGCAACGCCGCCAGACTGCTGCGCCTGGCTAAAAGAGCGCCGCACCTACTCGTTGGTGACACCCAGGCCCAGGCCGCCGTCGACGGTTAACACGTTGCCGGTGGTCCACTCGGCTCGCACCAGGTATTCGAAGGCCTCGGCGACCTCCTGCACGGTGCCGATTCGTCCGAGGGCATGCAGGGAACTCATGGCACCCAATCGCTCGCGCTGTTCGTCTGTTGTCGTCAGCCCGGCACGCACGTTGATCTCGGTCATTACCGCTCCTGGGCGCACGCACCCGACGCGAATCTTGTCCTTGCCCAGCTCGGCCGCCAATACAGCGGTCAGTGTCTCCAACGCGCCCTTGGTGGCGGCATAGGGAGAGGCATTCGGAAACGCCCGCTGCGTATGCACCGACCCCACGAACACGATGCAACCCTGACGAGCGGCGAGGTGAGCGTGCGCTTCCTTGCACAGCATCATGCCTGCGACCACGTTGGTATTGAAGATGTCGAGTAGCTCGGTCTCGTCGAAGTCGGCCACGTCGCTGCGGTACATGTTGCCGGCGTTGGAAATCAGCACATCGAGTTGCCCGCCATGGTCCACGGCCGCGCTGACCATACGCGCCCGATCCTCGGCCACGGTCACGTCACCAATCACCGCCAGACAGCCGGCACCGATCTCGGAACCGACCCGGTGCAGCGGTTCGGGCCTACGGCCAGCAATGGTGACGTTGGCACCCAGTTCGACAAAATGGCGAGCGGCGCCCTCGCCAATACCCGATCCCCCACCGGTGATCAGGATGGACATGCCTGCGACATCGCGCACTAGAGACCAGCCTCGGCTCCCGCTGCGGACGCAGCCTCCAGATCGATGCGATAGGTGGCGGCGGCCGTGTTCACGAACAGGTCAGCTTGCTCTTCGGCCGAGTAGTCAGCGGCCATGATCTGCATGGCATTCCAGAGAACTGCGTAGGGCAGAGATTGCCGATCGACCGGAAAGTTCGATTCGAACATGCAGCGACTCGGTCCGAAGGTGTCGATGCTCCATCGAACGTCGTCGGACCAGTAGTCGGCGACCTGTTCCGACGATGGCGGCTTGTGGAAGTCGCTCCAGCCGGTGCCGAACGTATTGTCCATACCAATGCCACCGACTTTGAGCACGATGTTCGAGCATTCGGCGGCGGCCGACATGGCTTGCTTCCATTGCGCCACGACCTCGGCTCGTCGCGTGGCATAGCTGCCCACGCCCAATCGACCGCCGAGGTGGTCGAGCACGATGGAGAGTTCGGGCACCGCCTGTGCCAGTTCTACGAGTTCGGGTATCTGATGGTGATACAGCCAGCTGTCGAAGCTGAACCCCATCCCGGCCAGGGTTCGTGCCCCGTTGATGAACCCGTCGGTCTGCATCATGTGCTGCATTGAACCGGTGTGCGCGTTGTGGGCCTGCGGGTCTTCGTCCCACGGCGTTGCGTGGCGGATGCCGCGGAAGAGCCCAGCTCCGGCTTCCTCGTGCGCCGCAAGTACCTCCTCGACTTGCTCGCCGAGCATCAAATCGGCATGGCTCACAATGGCCCCGATGACCGCGCCGTCTCGTTCGGCCATCTCGGCGGCCTCACCGGCAACGAATCGGGTCTCGCCCACCGGAGCCAGATGGGCATCGGCGTCATGGTCCCACTTCGAACGGCATTCGACGAAAACGGTGTGGGTGACGTTGTGCGTGCCTCCGGTATCGGCCAGTAACTCGTTGGCGAGATAGGTGCTGTCGTTGCGGTTCCACAGATGATGATGCGGGTCGATGATCTGCTGCTTGGGGTCCATTGCTGCCTCGGTGCGCAGCGACAGCCAGTCGAATCGATCCAGTTCCATAGGTGCATTGTGACGAACGGCCGCGCCAATGGCTAGTCCGATATCAACAGGCCACTGGGTTCGACCCATGGCTGCACCGACAGAAGAAGAGATCATGAAGCTGGTGGGCCACCGTTTCCCCGGCGGGAATCGCGTCATCGAGCACTGGGAGAACTGGCTGCTCACCGACTGCACCGGTCGCGAGCAGTTGCCCGATGAACTCGTGCGTCCGGTCGCGCTGTTTCATGTGCCGACACAGGGAGCTGGCACATCGATCGCCGAACTGTGTGCGCTGGTCAGGTCGAAGGAGCCGGGTCGGTCGGTCTCGACAGATACGACTGGCAGTACTGAGCCGCTCCGTGAAGGAATCGACTACCGCTTCGAGGGCAGGTCTCTCGTAATATCACCAACGTGCTCACGGCCTGGCAGGATGTCTCTTGTATCCGGCGCCTGCAGGTGTCCTTCGGCGACCCGGTGCTCGACCATCAAGATGTCACCGCTACCGGAACCGTGACCTCGGTCGATACCCGTCGACGGCGAGCTGCGGGCCACCTGCAACGTGCGTTTGCTTCGAGACGGAGCATCGGTTGTGACCGGCGTTGCCGCGATTGCACTGGCGTAGGTATTCGATCTGACGTCAGCGGATGAGCCCCAACAGGTGACCAGCTCCGGTGACTCTGTCGACGAACTCGGGTTCGTATGCGCTCTCCGGATCAGCCCGCACGAGTTCGTCGATCGCATGGGCATCGACGCCAATCAGTATGCGCCATTGCCCCGCGAGCACCGCATCGAGAATCACCGTGGCGGCGGCGGTTGAACTCGTCGGCGCATCGTCTCGAAACGCCTCGCCCAATCCGGCAACCAGGGCTTCGATATCGCTGTCACTCATGTGGTCGACCGGGATGTCTTGCAGCGCGAGACGCTTGCGCACATCGATCACGTTCACACCGCCGTGCACTTCTGCGCTGTTGAGCATGATCGATGTGCCGATATGGCCGGGCATGACCACGTGTGCCGACAGGTGCGGAGCGTTCACCCGAAAGTCCGCAATCAGCGCCTCGGTAAACCCCTTGACCGCAAACTTGGCCGCGCAGTAAGCGGTGTGCGGCCGGTCGGCTCCGACCGAAGCCCAGAAACCGTTGATGCTCGACGTGTTCACCAATGCACCGTCTTCGCTGCGAACCAGTAGCTCCATGAACGCACGAGCGCACAGGTACACGCCGTTCCAACAGATGTTGAACGTGCGTTCCCAGTCAGCACGCTCATCGGCAACGAAGCTGCCACCACCGCCGATTCCCGCATTGTTGAACAACACATCGATGTGATCGGCTTCGTGACTGGATTGCACTGCATCGCGGAAGGCCAGCACCTGTGCTTCGTCGGCGACATCACAGACATGGCTGCTGATCCGGCAATTCGGCGACAACGCGGCAACCAACGCTGCCGTCTCGGCCATGTTCTCTTCGCTGATGTCGCACATGGCCACGTGCGCACCGGCCGCAGCCAGCTGCAGCACCAGCTCGCGTCCCATGCCGGTCCCGCCGCCGGTGACCACCGCCAACTTTCCCTCATACGTGTTCATCTGGTTTCTCCTCGATCGACAACCACTGTGGCACCGTCCCACCCGCCCGACGAAAATGGTCCCTTGCCCCTGGTGAGATCGCTGATGGTGCTGCCGTCGACCCTGCTATCAGAAGCAGCGACGCTAACGCTGCCGCATCGGTCGTGCTGGGCGGCGGAGCTGACATTGAAGTTGTTACCGACAGCATTCTCAGCTCTCGGAGAAGCGATCGCGAACGCCAAATCATCTCGCCATCGAGAAGAACTCGTCGTTGGGGCGGATGGCTGCCAGGTTGGCGATCCGGTTGGACATGGCGAAGAAGGCGGCGATCGCACCGATGTCCCATATCTCGTCATCGGTGAAGCCGTTGGCTCGCATCTGGTCCAGGTGCGCATCGGCGACCGTCGCCGACTCGTGTGCCACCTTGAGGGCGAACTCGACGATGTACTGCTCTCGTTCCGACAAGTCGGCCTTGCTGGGGTTCGTTGCCAGCTGATCTGCGATCAGCGGGTTCTTGGCCCGGATGCGCAGAATCGCACCATGGGCGATCACGCAGTAGAGGCAGCCGTTCGTGGCGCTGGTTGCGACCACGATCATCTCGCGTTCGGCCCTGCTGAGACCTTCGGATTTGTCCATCAGGGCATCGTGCGCAGCGAAGAAGGCACGGAACTCATCGGGCCGATGTGCCAGCGCAAGGAACACATTGGGCACAAACCCCGACTTCTCCTGCACGGTCTCGATCATCTCGCGGATGTCGTCGGGCAGGTCAGCCAACGCGGGAACAGGGAACCGGGAAATTGCGTGATCACTCATACCCAGCAACCTAGAGCGCAACGCCCAGGTCTGTGACCTCGACCCGGTGCTAGTTTTCGCATCGTGGAGCTCGATGCCTTCAACGACTTCTGCGGTTCGCTTCCTGCAACCACACACGTGATCCAGTGGGGTGATGCTCATGTGTGGAAGGTCGGTGGCAAGGTGTTTGCGGTCGGCGGTTGGGGCGACGGCGAACGCCTGGGCGTCACGTTCAAGACCACGCCCGATGAGTACGAGTTCCTGATCGAGATCGAAGGCGTGCGCCCGGCGCCCTACCTGGCGTCACGAGGTTTCACCTGGGTCCAAGAGTACGCCGACCCAGGACTCGACGAAGACGACCTACACGAGCAGATCAAGGAATCACATCGCCTGGTCGGATCAGGCCTGTCCACGCGCAAACAGCAAGAGCTGGGTCTTATCTAGGAATCGAATTCCGAGGGTGGCACGAAGCTGAGCGTGCTGAGCAACTCGTCGATGCTTCGTTGCGACTCGGCTGCGTCCGGTGGCGCTTGGCGGTCACTAGTACATCGACATCATCAACGGTGTAGATGACCGGCCCATCGTCGTCACGTGGGTACTCAGGCCCGCACTGCGTGGTTGAAGCCAATGGTCGTGCGGTGCAGCAGCCGTTCGTGGCCGTCGTAGCCGCTTGTCGCCTTGTGCAGCACACACCGGTTGTCCCACATCACGAGCATGTCGGCTTGCCATTTGTGGGTGTACACGAACCGGTCCTGGGTCTGCCAGGCGTAGACCCGTTTCAGTAGATCCATGGCTGCCGCCTGCTCCATACCTTCGATGCCGATGATGTAGCCAATCGTGCTGTACAGCGTGTCTTCGCCGGTCTCGGGGTGCGTGCGAATCAGCGGGTGTAGCTGGGTCGCGTAGGCACTGTCGTGGGTGACGATTTTCATGGCCCGGGTCGCGCCCTGGTCCTGCTCGCCATACGTGCCATCAGGGGCGTAGGGCAACTGCGCCGAATGAATTGCATGGAGCCCTTCGATCTCAGCTCGCAGATCGGTTGGCATGGCCGCGAGCGCCGCAGCCTGGTTCAGGAACAGCGTGTCGCCGCCGACCGGAGGGATGACCTTGGCGAACAAGCAGGTGCCATCAGGCGGGAACTCTTGAAAGCTCCAGTCCGCATGCCACGCCTCGGCGAACACCGGCGCCGTTTCGTCGGCGGCTCGTGCCACCGCGGCAATATTGGGATGACCATCGATCGATTCGAAGAACGGATCGTGGCCGAACGGGCCGAAGCACTGCGTGAACCGCTCGAGATCTACATCGCTCATGGGCTGATCGGGAAACGCCAGCACGCGATGTTCGAGCCACGCTGCTCGAATCTGCTCGACCTCGGCGCCATCGAGTTCGCAGGTCAGATCCACACCGCGAACCGTCGCGCCGCAGGCTTGCCCGCTCGGAGTGATCGAAAGGGTCATGTCCACCGTTCTAGCCCGTGAACACAACGGGATAGGAACCGAAGTACGGCCGGGTGGTCGATTCGTCCATCACGGGTGGATTGTCGGGGTCGGGTCGACAGCCATGGTCGAACATGGTCTGCACCGCCACCGGCACGAGCCCGAAGAGGTGGTCCTTCTCGGTCGAATCGGTGTCGAAGATCAACCCCGCCGCCACATCTTGCCCAATGCAGGCATGCATACCCTGACCGAAACTCAAGCCCCACGGCGCAGCGCCATTGGTCAGCTGGCGATCGGGATTGAAGACCTCGGCATCGTCGCCGTACACGTCAACACTTCGGTTCGCCTGATTCAGATCGATGGTCACGCGATCTCCCTCGGCGATCGTCAGACCCGAGCTCAGTTCGATGTCGGCGAGCGCCCACCGTTGACTGGTCGGCGACGAACCCTGCAATCGAATCGTCTCGTGGGTGCACCGTTGCACGAACACGCGCTCGTTGCGCACTCGATCGGCGTCCCCAGGATGCAGCTCGAGCCATTTGAAGATGTTGTGCATACATCGGGTGAAAGCGGTAGCCGAGGTGTGTGCACCCGCCAGCAGGTAGAACGCGATCTCTCGACGGAGCGCATCGCGGTTCAGGTCGACCTTGTCCTGATTGCGCAACAGCACCATGAGCACATCTTTTGGCAGGTCTTCTTCGCCCAGATCGCCCGCCTCGAACTGCGCCAACAACGCCTGACGGCTAGCAATGCCGGGGTCCAGGAACTCACGGTCGAATTCGAGGAGCTTGGCCTGCACCTCATCGCGCTTGGCGTCCTGGTCACCGGTGTAGTGACTCAACGTGGCGCCTTCGATGAAGGTGGTCAGGTAGTCGTACAGATGAAAGGTTTCCTCAGGCGTGCCGCGGGGTCGGTCGACGCCGGCGGTCAGCGCGGCCAGGTTCATCATCAGCTGGTGACCGAAGTCGACCAGCTCGGCCTTGCCGTCGGCAATGTACGGCTTGACTGTCGCCTCGATGATCTCGGGGAACAGCTCGCGTTCGTACATGAATGCGGTGTCGCGCCGAAACAGACGGTTCTCCAATCGACGCCGGTCGCGATGCTCGGCGGCGTGCAGATTGACAAGCACATCGCCCATGATCACTTCGCCGGCGTCGTACAGCGCCTGGCGGAGATGTTTGCTGCGATAACACTCACGAGCGTCATCGAACTGCGTGATCATGATCTCAGCCATGGACACTCCCCTGGTTCTGCTGGTCATCGTAGAAGACGACCGGGTAGCTACTGAAGTGGGCGCGAGTGGAGTTCGGATCGAGCTGGGGTGCGTGCGCCGGATCACGACGCCCTCCGGCCGAAAAGAACGCGTGGGCCACGATCGCGACGGTGCCATACAGATGGTCGGCGTTCACGCCAGCAGCCGGATCGAGACCTCCATCGAGTTCCGCACCCACACACGCGTGCATGCCACCGCCGAAGCTCATACCCCACGGTGCAACGCCCTCTGGCAGCGTTCGCTCGGGGTCGAAATCGGCGGCATTGTCACCAAAGACATCCGGGTCGGTGTTGGCGGCCGTCAGGTCGAGCACCACCCGGCTTCCCGCCGGCAGCTCGGTGCCATCGGCCAGCACCACATTTTCGAGCGGCGTGCGATAGGCAACGGGGCTCGCGGGATGTAGCCGCAACGATTCGTGCATACACCGCTGCACGGTCGGCAGCTCGATCGCTCCCGTTTCGATGTCGCCGGTTGTCGCCCACTCCAACAGCTCGTCGACCGTGTGGACGAACGCGTTGGCTGTGGAATGTGCTCCGGCTTGAAGGTAGAAACAGATCTCTCTGAACACGGTCAGCGGGTCGAGCAGCAGGCGGTCCTGGTTGGCGAGCAGTGTGCCCAGCACATCGTGTGACTCGCCCGGAGCATCGTTGCGACGGCGAAGTGACGGTGCGTAGAAGTCATGTTCGAACTCCTGAATTGCAGCCGCGACCTCGGCTCGCACCACGTCCTTGTCACGAGTTGAGTGCATTAGCGTGGCGCCTTCGCTGAACGTCTTCACTACCTCGTACAGGCGATCGGTTCGTCCCTCGTCGGCGGGGTCGATGTCGACACCCGCGATCTGTGCTGTCAGATTCATGGCGGCCCTGTAGCCGATCTGCACCAGGTCGGCACTGCCCCGCTCGACAAAGGGCTGCATCGTGGCATCGATGGTGGCGCCCAACACTCGGTGCTCCCAGTCGGCAAAGGTCTGGCGACGGAAGAGTCGGTTCTCGACTCGGCGTCGTTGCCGATGTTCGACACCGTGCAGGTCGAGCAGCGTGCCTGCCATGACCACGGCGCCTTCGGTGTAGCCCGCCTGGCGCAGGTGCTTGCTGCGAAACGCCTGTCGCACCTGGTCCCACGAGGTCAGCCGAATTTCGTCCACTCGGTCAGCGCCCGTACGCCCGGTCCCACGTCAGGATCTCGGTTGCCCAGTTGCCGACCTTCCAGCCCTTTATCGGTCCGTGTTCGGGCCACGGTGCCGACAGATCGACCCGCTCGCCGCGACTTATGACCTCGCGCAGGCGTGCCTTGTCGTTCAGCATCGTGATATCGGTTGTGGGATCGCCGTTCACCACCAACAGATCGGCGAGCTTGCCGACTTCGATGGTGCCGAGCTCGTCTTCTTTGCGCATCGCCCAGGCACCGTTCTTGGTCGCCGTGGTTATCGCTTCGAGTTCGGTCAGCCCGAGTTCTTCGACGAACACCTGCATCTCGCGTCCATGCCAGTGTCCATAGGGAGTCAGGGCGAAGCCGCTCTCGGATCCCGAGATGACGCGCACCCCGGCGTCGAACGCCTTGCGCATCATCTTGGCCGTGGCCTGGATCTCGCCCCGAAAGATGTCTTCCATACCCGGCGTGGCTCCAACGGTTTCACCGAAGTCGGCCAGGTTGGCCAAGAACGTGAACGTGGGACACAACGATGCCCCACTGTCGATCACCGCTTGCAGGCCATCGTCGTCGATGAACGATGCATGCAGGATCAGGTCGACGCCGGCTCGAGCACAGATCAGTGTGCTCTCGGCGTTTCGACAGTGGGCCATCACGGGGATACCGAGCGCATGAGCCGTGTCACACGCGGCCTTGACCTCGTCGTGGCTCCACACCATGAGTTCGCCGGCGCGACCCGGTACCGATCCGGTGGCGTGCAACTTGATCCAGTCGGCGCCGTACTTGATATGGCGGCGGGTCCACATGACGACCTCGTCGACCGAGTTCACGATCTGGGCATACCCAACAGTGCCTTCGTCGGGTATCAACCGCCCGGCGGTGCCACCAACTGCGGTGAGCAAGGCCTGCACGCCGGTAGCCATGCGAGGCCCCGCAATGACACCGGCTTCGATGGCGTCGCGGATCTGTGGACCAACACCATGGGCTGTATCGGGATCCACGAACGAGGTGACGCCGGCTCGCAGGATCTTCTGCAAGTTCTGCGCCGTCGTGAGCGTGACCATGGTCGGGTCTCGATGGAAGAAGAGTTCGTCGTTCGACTGCACGTCGTCGAACGTGCTGTGCAGATGGCTGTCGATCAGACCAGGCATGATGGTCTTGCCGGCCGCGTCGATGGTCATGGTGTCGGGCGTGGCCAGGGCGGTGGCATCGCCACCCAACGCGGCGATGCGGCCGTCGACCAACAGCACCGCCGTGTCTGCCGCCGGGCCGGCACCGGTGCCATCGATCAACGATCCGCCGGTGAGCAAGAGATCCTGGGCCATGGCATCAGGGTAGGTCAGCGGATCGGCGAGTCCATAAGGTAGCCGCATGGGATATCGCATCGAAGTGGTGGTCGACGAGTGCATGAGCTCGGGCAAGTGCATCAGCGACTTCCCAGAAGCATTCACCTTCGACGACGATGAACTCGCCAGCCTCGTCGACGGCGCGACGGCGCTGAGTGATCACCACATGGTGCGGGCCGCTCGCAACTGCCCGAGCCAAGCACTGCAGGTCTTCAACGAGCAAGGCGAGCAGGTCTCGACATGACCGAGTCCATGATCGTGACCGGAGCCGGTTCCGGAATCGGTGAAGCGATCGCCCGGCACGCAAGCGACGCCGGCTACAGAGTCGGCGTGCTCGACATCGCTGGTGACGCCGCCCATCGAGTCGCCGACTCGATCGAAAACGCCGTGGCCCTGGTCGCCGCAGTCGACGACCCGGTCCACGTCGAAGCGGCGCTGGATCAATTCGGCACCCCCACCGCGCTCGTGAACAATGCGGGCATCGTTCGCTTCGGAGCACTACTCGAGCAGAGTCTGAGCGATTGGCAAGCTGTCGTCGACGTGAACCTGACCGGCATGTACGTGTGCTCGACGGCATGCGCTCGCCGCATGGCCGATGTGGGTGGCGGAGCAATCGTGAGCCTGACCTCGATCAATGGAATTGCACCGGGAACGAACTCGGGTGCCTATGGCCCGACCAAGGCCGCCATCGATCTGCTGAGCAAGCAGATGTCGATCGAGTGGGGGCCGATTGGAATCCGAGTCAACACCGTGGCTCCAGGTCTGATAGACGGCGGCATGTCGGCACCGATATTCGTCGAACCCGAGTTCCGCCGCCGCCGCACCGAAAAAGTGCCGGCGGGTCGACTTGGTACCGTCGACGACGTCGCCCGAGCCGTGATCTATCTGTGCTCCTCCGATGCCGACTACGTCACCGGGCAACAGCTCGCCGTCGATGGTGGCGTGATCAACTCGATCATCGCCAACCTGCCGCGCCCGGCCACGCTCTACGGCGAAGACCGATAGGTCCCCCGTAACGCGAGGCTGGCGAAGCGGCTCCAAAGCCACTCCGCCAGTTCGTTTCAGCAGTTTCTCAGTTGTTCATCGCAATCAGAACAACGGGTAGACACACTCCCAGAAGACTTCAGTCACATTGTTGGACAGAAAGGCCACCTGGCCTTCTGGGCAGCAGACTCCGTCGCCACGCAACCGGTCCGTTGGACATATCGGCTCGAACTCGATAACCGGAGGGCAATTTTGTGCCTCCGGCACTCGGTCGCCGTTGGGGCACTGCTTGGTACAGCCCGCACCAGGGACCGGCTCGCTCTGGTCGGCGCAGAGGCACAAGGTGCCGCTGGCAATGGTGCCCACCGGACATGGTGGTGGGCAGGTACCGCCGGGCTGGACCTGCTGTCCGGCTGGGCAGAAGCACTGACTTCCGTCGGCGACCGATTCGGTCGGGCAACACTCACCGTTGGAAAGCAATCGGTCCGGACAGTCGGGAACCTCACACAGATCACCGGTGCCATCGCCGTCGCTGTCGTCCTGGAACCCGTTGGTCACGAACACACAGTTGTCGCAGGCATCGCCGACTCCGTCGCCATCGCTGTTGTTCTGGTTGAAGTTCCGCGTGTCGGGGCAGTTGTCCTGTGCGTCACAGATCTGATCCTGATCCCTGTCCTGGCAGGCGACCGGACAATCGTCCAGCGTGACCGCTCCCGAACCATCCGGGCATGTCACGACGGGATCCGGACAGCCCTGAGATGCTGGAACCGTTGAACCATCCGGGCACGTCACGACGGGATCGGGACAGCCCTGAGATGCTGGAACCGTTGAACCATCCGGGCATGTCACGACGGGATCGGGACAGGCACCGCGGGCCGGGGCCGTTGAACCATCGGGACACGTCACCGGTGGAGGAGTCGGCGTTGGGCACTCATTGGCCGTCGGGGCCGTTGAACCATCTGCACAAGTCACTCGTGGAGGGATCGGCGTTGGACAGTCGTTCAATGAATCAACTTCCTGGCCGTTGGGGCAGCGAATGGCAGGTGGTGGACAATCCTGCAGGTTCTCCACGATGGTCTGGCCATCGGGGCACGTCTGGCGGCAGTCATCGCCGAAGACGAAGTCGGTCTCCACAATGAACTCGCCATCGTCGGTCCCGTAGCTGACCACGCCGAACTCTTCCATGGTGTCGCCGGTCAGGGTCACAACCTCGAAGATGGGCCCACCGGTTGCGCTCAACATCGACACGCAGCACATGTAGATGTTGAACGGCCCGTTCTCGAAGTCGTCGACAATCGTCTGGCCAACAATCGAGTTACCCGGACATTCGACTTCGGGGTTGCAGGCCATGCCATTCACCAGATTGCTTGCCAACGCCCACACCGTGCCGTAGCCGGCGGTGTCGAACTCGTACCAGGTCTGGCCTTCGAACTCGAGGACGCCAACGAATTCGCCGAACTCAGCAGGGTCGACCAGCAGCGAGGTCTCGCCGGGGTCAGAATCAGCAGGGTTCTCGAAACGCACGATCCCCGAGATACAACAGTCGACGGTGGACCGGAACTCTTGGGCCACCGTGGCGATTGCGCCCTGCAGGTTGTCGCAGGGTAGATCGCCACCGCCGTCGCACTCCTCGAGATCGAGGAACTGGCTGACGTGGATCCAGGTCACGAAGTCCTGAACGATGACTTGGTACCAGTCGCCGTCGATACCGATCACGATGACCGAAGTGGGCTCGGTCAGAGGCGCTCCGGAGTCATCGGCAAAACTCGGTCCGCCATGCGTGTTGCCTTGGGCACAGCACTCGGCGGTGTCACCGGGATATACGAAGGCCAGCGCAACCGTGTTCTCCGTGTCTCGCTGCAGTTCGTATTGGTCGTAGATGCCGGGGACCATGGGGTTCGGGCATTCGACGTGCTCGCAGATCGATGCGCCAACGACCTGGATGGCAGCGAACCAGTCGCCATCGGCGGTGAGGTACCAGCCGGGGGCAGGCGTATGAGGTCCACTGACCACTTCGACGAATCTGGGGAACTCACCATCGGCGTCTATGCCGGACTGGATGCCCGTAGACGCACCGGCAATGCAGCAGTCGCCGTCATCTTGTGGTTCGGGGTCGTACTGGCGTGGCTCTACGACCACGGCGTACAGCTCGCTCGCAAGCTCTTGCTCTACACGATCTCCGAGAGGCGGCACCAACGTGGGTTGGGGGCACTCAGCGATGCAGTCACCGAAAGTGACGTGCATCTCGTTGAAGTAGTCGCCGGTGTCGGTGAGATACCAGACCTCATCGCCGCCTCCGTTGTCGACAACGACAGCTCCAATCACCGTGACCTGCACGGGAACCAGCTGACCCATCACCGGGGTGCTGGTGTCAGGCGTTTCGAACAGCGCCGAGACACAACATTCGGTGATCGTGGGTCGATCATTGTTCGTTGGATCGTCGATCGCTATGACGGCGCTGGTGCGGTCCGAAGATGTCAGCGCTGCGATGTCTTCGCTACGTGGCGGCAGTTCGTCACGTTCGTCGTTCCAACCGTATGTCGGGCAATCGACCTCGGTTGTGGGGTCGCATTCTTCAGACGATGCCGGGAGCAGGTTGAGCTCGTTGATCCAGTACCTCGAACCTGCAACCTCTATGCGGGTGTAGGTCGGGTCGGCACCGTTGGTGTGAGCCCGCTTGCCCACCACACCGATGATCGATGCGCTCTGGGCGCCGATCATGGCGCCTTCGGTTGGGAACTCGGCGTATGCCGCCACGGTGGTGACGTAACACTCGTAGTACGGGCGGCACTTGGCGATGTCGGCGGTGAAACGCTCTTCGTCGATCCAGCCTTCGGGGCCACCAGGTGTGGCCATCTCGACCAGTACTCGGCCGTCTTGTTCCGGCCCGAGTCGGGTCACGGTGGCGTTGTACACGTGGCCAATGTGGTCGTTGCCGGTCGAATCCTGGTAGACGATCGCTCCAAGTTCGCCGTAGTCGGTCACGCATTCATAGCCGGGCGCATCACACTCTGCGTCTTCGAGAGCGGTGTAGAAGATGCTAGTCCAACCAGCGGTACCGCCCTGTTCGACCAGACGGACTTCGGTGAGAAACCCGACTTCGGTGACGAAGCGGCCAGTGAACTCGACCTGCATGACACCACCAGCGTCGATGATGGCACCGCCGCCACGAGCCCATACGGGGCCGTCGGTTTCGATGCACACCGGCACCCGGAAGCAGTTCTCTTCGTCTTGTTGCAGATCATCCAGCGCCACCCAGGCGCTGTTCTGGGCATTGTTTGCCTGGGTGAAACGGATCAACATGAAATCGTTGACCACGGTCGGGTTGGGTGCACCGACCGGCTGGACCGGTCCGAAGATGTCGGTTTCACCAGTAGAGGTGCGCACCGTGCCGCTGTGCCAGCCGACCTGGTCGGTGGTATCGGGATTGGCCCAGACAGGGACGCGTTCGGGTCCGGGACACTGCCATTCGATCTGCTCTGGGGGGCAGTAGTGCTTGCGAAGATTGTCCGAGCGGACCCAGCCAGTCTGATCGTTTGCGTTTCCCCACTTGACTTCGAGCCAGAGAGCACCCCCAACGGTGGTCTCACGGCCGGTCAGCAGCACGTCACGCACGGCGTTCGCACGGCGCTCATCGCCTGCGGGCTGCACGTAGATGTGTTCGATCCACACCACACATCGTGGTGGCATGTGCTCGGGCGGCTTCGGTTTGATGGGGTTGCCGCAATAGCAACGAGTCCGGATGTCGCCGTTCTCGTCGACGAGCACTGCGGTGCCGGCGGCCAAGATGGTGTCGATCTCGTAGGGCGCGCCGTTGTCGGGGTTGAAGCCGTGGTTCAGCACGTTGGTGTCCTCGGCCAGTATGCGAACGTCGAGACCACGGATGTAGTCGGCGATCTCGACGAACTCGATGCCTTGGACCTTGGCCCACGCTTCGCCCAGATCCGGGTTGGCGTAGAGGAACGAGATCAGTCGCTCGGGATCACACGTGTTCTCCTCGGTGCCGCCGTAGAGCCCGGTCTTGACCGCCTCGTCGAGTGCGGCAACGTCGAACGCCGGTACCTCGACCTCTTGGCCCGGTTCAGCCCCTTCGAGGATTTCTTCGGCTTGTTGGCGTACGCCCTCTTCTTGTTCTTCCTGAAATGCAACCAGCTGCACCTCGAGCGGGAAGAACGGATCGGCGCCGCGTGCATCGCGCGGTTCGAAGACCGGGTCGGATGCGACCGTTTCGGTCAGCACGTACCGGGCATCGTCGGCGGCGGTGTCGGAGTCTCGGTTGGCCATGAACAGGCCTGCTCCTGCTGCCAAGCCGGCAATAACGACCAACAAGACGCCGACCACGGCAAAACGTTTGCCCTTGCCTGCATTCTGGCTCTGATTGTTCTGCCCCGACGGTGGTGCACCGCCGGGTGGCTGTTGCCAGTTGGTCGTCATCTGACGCACTCCTTCGTTGGGGTACCTCTAGTGTCGGCCAAGAGCCGTTTCCGAACCGTGCTGCGATTCACACTTGCGCCATGACGTCCGACACCCCCAAAGTGTCGCCTGGAGCACATTTATTGGGTGCCTCGCCCCCTACCGTCTAGGTTCGAAACACATGCTGGCCTCGCGACCACTCCCCCTCAGTGGGGTCACCGTGCTCGACCTCGGGCAAATTTACCAGGGCCCCTACGCAGGGTTCCTGTTGGCGCAGTCTGGCGCTCGGGTGATCAAGGTGGAACCGCCACAGGGCGAAGCTGCCCGAACACGAGGGCCGAACCTGGCCTTTGCCATGTTGAACGCCGGCAAAGAGTGCGTGACTCTGGATCTGAAGACCGCCACCGGTGCCGCGCAGTTCAAGAGCTTGGTCGTTGGCGCCGACGTGGTGCTCGTCAACTTTGCGCCCGGTGTGCCCGAGCGACTCGGGATCGGCTACGAGGATCTGTGCGCAGTGAACCCTCGCCTCGTGTACGCCCATGCCTGCGGATTCGGCGTGCGCAACCTCGACGGCTCGCCGACCGAGTCGACAATTCCGGCGATGGACTTGACCGTGCAAGCCCACAGCGGCGGCATGAGCACGACCGGCAACGAACACGACCCTCCCCTCAAGTCCGGCACGGCCTACATCGATTTCCTGGGAGGCACCCATCTGTACGGCGCCATCACCACCGCACTGTTCGAGGTCGAACGGACCGGCCAGGGTCGTTCTGTCGAGGTCGCCATGGCCGATGCCGCCTACTTCACGCTGGCAACGCACCTGAACCAATGGCAGAAGACGGGTGCCACGATGCGCAATGGCAACCGTCATGCCGGCCTGGGTATGGCGCCGTACAACGTCTACGAGTGCGCCGACGGCCATCTGGCGATCATTTGTGTTGCCAACCGTCATTGGCGATCGCTGCTCGAGACGATCGGGCGCCGCGACCTGCTCGACGATGAGCGGCTTCGGGGCCAGAGTGGCCGTTCCGAGCACATGGTCGAAGTCGATGCTCTGGTCACTTCCTGGACATCACCGTTGCCAAAATTCGAAGCGGCTCGTCGCCTGCAACAGGCCCATGTGCCCGCCGCCGCGGTCAGAACCGTCGACGAACTGACCCACGACGAAGTTCAGATCGAACGTCGAGCAATCCAGTGGATCAGCCATCCGGACCTGGGTGAGATACCGCTACATGCCAGCCCGATCCGTTGGCACGACAGCGAGCTGGCGCCGCTGGTGGCCAATCGCCCACTCGGCGCCGACAACGCCATCCTCGACGACCTGCTCTAGCAGCGTGGGATCAGGTCGCGTTGGCAGCGATCAGATCGTGATCGCGTAGGTCAGGTCGTGGTGGCGTAGACGCCGCGTTCTTCGATGGTGACCTCGAGTGATCGAAACTTCCAGCCCTGGCCGGTGCGCACGTAGGATTCGTCGTAGGTGCCGATGATGCGCACGAAGGACTGCTCGTCGATCGCGGTGTACATCATCAGGAATCGCCATTGGCCGGTGGCGGTATCGCCGTCGACCTCGATGACCGGGTTGAACACCTGGTGAGCCGAACGCTTCATCTGGCCGCGATCTCGCACGCCGAACATGAAGTCTCGAATCGCATTCTGACCCGACTCGGGCACGTTGCCAGCAGCTCCCCAGGTGCCGTCGGGCACGAACAGCGCGGCGACGGCGTCGCCGTTGTGGTCGTCGTCGCAGGCTGCGCAATAGGCAGCCTTGAGCTTGCGTATGGCCTCGATGTCCTCGAGTACCTGAATTCGCTGTTCGAGATCGACTGTTGTCATGTTTTGTCAGCCGCCGAGCTCGACCAGGCGCTCGAGCGGAATGCCACAATCGGAGAAGATCGCAAGCATCGCTGCCGGATCCTCGAGTGCTGCGGGGTTGGCCAGGTCGATCTCGCCGGTGATGCAGGTGGCCTCGCTCTCGGTGAATCCAGCCTCGATCAGAGAGGCCACCACCTGCTCTCGAATCGTGCCTTCCAACTGAAAGTCTTCATCATCACCAAGAGCATCTTCGCCTTCGATGGTGCCATCGTCGAGAATCACTGGTGGCGGTCCGGGATCGGTGCCGATGCCGCACTCGTTGAAGCCATACAGCTCGATGTTGTAGTTGGACAGCGACATTGGGCCGTCGAGGACGTCGATCACCGAAAGGTCCAGGTCGAGAAAGACCCAGTTCACGGCTTCGAGTTCGCTGGCAACGGTCGAGAATCCGGCGATGACCTGTTCGACATCATTGGCGATCTCCGCCGGAGCAACCCGCTGCGCTGCGGTGATGACAGCCAAGATCTGTGTGATGCCTTGCTCGACGGCAATCGGATCGGTGAAGTCGGCGGCGTCGAGCAGATCAGCGCTGTCTTCGACCGCTTTTGCAGCGGTGCACCAATCGTCGGTATCGAGGACTGCCTGCACCGCTTCGGCCCTGGCTCCAGCTGCGTCGCCCTGGTCGCCATCTTGGTCGTCGTCGGGTTCCGCCGTGGGAACTTCGGTTGGTTCTGCAGTGGGAGCCACCGTTGGTTCTACTGCCGGCACTGCGGTTGGTTCTGTCTCGTCGGTGGCGTCGGCCGGCGCAGTAGTCGGTTCCGTTGTTGGTTCGGCCTCCTCGGCGTCTGCTCCGGTGTCAGTGGTGTCAGAGGCCTCGGGGGTGGCGATGTCTTCATCAGAACCGGACTCGATCGTGGTCTCCGTCGAACAGGCCCCAGCGAACAAGGCAAGGACTGCGATGAGTAGCGCAAACTTTTTCATATCCATCGACGGTAACCCACTGGACTCGTGTCGGGCATGTGCCGCTTCACACAGTGCCGAAATTTAATGACCACAGACCTGCTAGAAGACCACCACGCTGCGGGCAACGCTGCCGGACTTCATCGCGTCGAAACCATCGTTGATCTCGTCGAGGGAGATGGTGTTCGACACCATCTCGTCGAGCTTGAGGCGACCGTCTATGTACATGTCGACGAATCGTGGCATGTCGGTGCGGAACTGGTTGGAGCCCATGTTCGAACCGGTCAGTTTCTTTTCGTAGAGCAGCTCGGGGCCGTGCACTTCGATCTTTGTGCCCACCGGGATCATGCCGATGACCGTGGCTTGTCCACCGTTGCGCAGCATGGAGAAGCACTGCTCGGCGGTGACCTTCATGCCCACGGCTTCGAAACTGTGGTGCACGCCCCCGCCGGTGATCTCTTTGACTGCCTCGACGGCATCGACTTCGCTCGCGTTCACGACATGGGTGGCTCCCATGGCCTGAGCGAGTTCGAGCTTGGACTCGACCATGTCGACGGCGATGATCTTGTTGGCGCCAGAGATGCGCGCCCCCTGGATTGCGGCCAGGCCGATACCACCGGCGCCCACAACACAAACCGACTCACCGGCGGCGACCTTGGCGGTGCGAAAAACGGCGCCCAGGCCGGTGGTCACGCCGCAGCCGATCAGCGCGGCCTTGTCGAGCGGCATGTCCTTGTCGATCTTGACGAGCGCCTGCTCGTGCACCAGCATCTTCTCGGCGAACGACGACATGTGTAGGAACTGGTTGACCGTCTCGCCGTCGCGGCTCAACCGAGGACTCTCGCCGGGCTGGCGTACCAACTCGGTGGCCTTGTTCTCGCACAGGCTCATGTGACCATCGGTGCACTGTGAACAGTGGCCACAGAAGGCCGAAAGACAGGTGATCACATGGTCACCGGGCTGCACATAGTGCACCATCGAACCCACAGCTTCGACCACACCTGCCGACTCGTGGCCCAGCACCGCCGGGCACGGGTAGGGATACTTGCCTTCCATGAAGTGCAGGTCGCTGTGGCACACGCCAGCCGCCGAGGTACGAATCAAGACTTCGCGAGGACCGGGATCGGCGATCTCGATGTCTTCGATCTCGAGCACACCAGGGATGGAGTTCAGTACCGCTGCCTTCATGGGCCAGCCTTTCGTTGATCAGTCCGCCAATTGTTCCACATGACCCGTGGCGAATGCCCTACCGGCGGCCGTTATCGATGTTCGGCACGGCGCAGGACCAGGAACCACGAGAGCACGCCCGACATGGCCACCAGGACCACCGCCATGATGCCGGCTTCGGCCACGAACGATTCTTCGAACGAGTTGAAGATACGGGTTGTGAGTGTCTGATAACCAATCGGCGAGATCAGCAAGCTGATCGGCAGTTCTTTCATGGTCGACAGCAACACCAGCCCAACGGCCGCCAACAACCCCGGGGCCATAAGTGGCAAATCGATCGTAGCGAAGCGCCGCACGCGGCTCGCGCCCAGCGTGGCGCCCACATCGTGAAACCGGTCAGGCACGGACTGAACAGCCACCAGAGTGATGCCCATGGCCAGCGAGCCGAACCGGACCATGTACGCAAAGATCAGCAGTGCCTTGGAGCCGGCGAACAACTCCCCGACGAAACCCGAGCGCAGCGCCCAGAAGCGAAGCGAGAGAGCAATCAGGATTCCGGGCAACGCAAAGCTGCCGATCACGATGGCGTGCGAGAACGATCCCGCCCGACTGCGAAAGCGACCCACCAGTAGCGCGATCGGCAAAACTGCGGCGACGGTCACGAGCGAAGCAAGCACGCTCGATTCAAGCGTGTGCCACGACGCCTCCACGACCTTGTCGGCGTCGATGGTCAACGGCCGACCGTTGCGGGTGGCCCGAAGCAGTCCATCGCTGGCCCAATCCAGCATGGCCACCAGGGGAGCCCCAACCGCCAATAGCGCAACCACCACGACGAGAGCAAGGGACGGCAATCGCCACGCCCCCAACCGGTATTGCACCACGCTGGTTGCTCGCGAGGAACCACTCGACGCCATCTTGCGGGTTACCGACCGCTCGCCGGCAACAACGATCACCGCGACGAGCAACAGCAACAGGCTGAGAGCAAACGCCACCGGTGGCCGCACGATGTAATTCGTGTTGATCGCACGAGTCAGCGTGTCGTATCGCATCAGCTGTACGGCGCCGAAGTCGCTGATCGTGTACAGGAAAACCAGCAGCGTACCCGCCAGAACTGCGCTGGTGATCTGAGGAAGAACCACCCGGCGAAAGGTCTGGCTGGCGGTGTCACCCAGGACTCGAGCGCTCTCTTCGAGCGAGCCAGCCAACCGTTGCAGGCGAGCTGCAACCGGCAGGAATACATACGGGTAGGTGAACAGGGTGAGCACCAGCCAGGCGCCGAACAAGCCTCGAAGCTCGAACGTGCGATCGATGCCAACCCCATTCAGCACATCGTTGGCCAGACCACCGGGATTGAGGGTGCGAATGAATGCCGCCGCCCCAATGAAGGTCGGAAACACCAACGGGAGAGGCAGGATCGTGCGCCAGAGTCGGCGCAGCGGTACGTCGGTGCGAGTGGTGAGCCACGCCAGCGAGGTACCTATCGCAGCCGACGCCACCGAGACCAGGACGGCAAGCTGCAGGCTGCGGCCAAGGGGGTCAAGTGTTCGTGACGAGCCCAGCAGACCAATGGGGTCAGCGTCGGTGCTGATGTTGCGCCAGATGACATAGAGGCCAGGGAAGGCAAACGCCACCGCCAAAACCACGCCCACACCGCGCAGCGCCCAAGGGGGCCGAACGCGTCGCGGGGTGGAGATCGATGGCGCCATCGCTGCGCTCACTGGTTGGCGATGCCGCTCGCTTCGATGATGTCGAGCGAAGCCTCGAGCCCGCCGCCCAGCGCATCGAAGTCAATTGTTCCTGTGCCGGACGCATTCAGCGCAGGAAGGATGGCGGCTGGCTGCACCCCTGCGGCAAGCGGATACTCGAATGTCTCTTCGGTGTAGTACCGCTGCACGGGTTCCGACAACAGGTAGCCAATCAGCTCGTTGGCTCCTTCGACGTTGCTGGTGCCCTCGATGACCGTGGCGGCGGTGATGATCAGGAGTGAACCAATGTCGTCGCCGGCCAAGTCGTGATTCAGTGCTCGATGATCCTCACCGATCGCAGCGGCTTCTTGATAGTTGTAGTAGTGATTGACCAATCCCAGGTCGATTTCGCCACGGCCAACGGCATCCACGATCGAGCGATTGTTGGCGTAGTACTTCGCCCCGTTGGCGACCATGTCGTTGAGCCAATTGGTGGCCACGTCGTCTCCCTCTTGCTGGCGAAATACCGTGAACCAATCCTGGAAGGAACCGTTCGTGCCGGGAATGGCCACCCGGTCCTGCCACTCGGGTGCGGTCAGCTCGAAGACCGAATCCGGGAGTTCGTCGCCGTCGACCGAGTCGATGTTGTAGACGGCGACCCGCTTGCGACCGGAGAAGCCGACCCAGAGATCCTCGTCGGAGCGGTACTGCGGGTCAACCAGACTCAATACATCGCCGTCGATCTCGTCGAGCAGATTCCGTTGGTCCAGGAACCCGATCGGACCCGGGCTGTTGCTCAAGAAAACGTCGGCATCGGTGCGGTCCCCTTCCTCGGCCAGTGTCAGCGCCAGATTGGTGGCACTCTCATAGCGGACTGCTACCTCGATACCGGTCTCACACTGGAAAGCGCTCAGGACCGGATCCATGAGGTTCTCGCTGCGGCCTGAGTAGATCGTGACCGGGTCACCGTTGAGCGCAACACATTCGCCACTGTAGATATCGGCGGCAACACCCTCGAGTGGTTCAGATGTTTCGCCGCCACCGCCACAGGCAGCAGCGCACAGCGCAATAACCAGAGCAAGAACGATAGGACGGATCGGGGAAGATGAGCGTGTCATGAGCAGGCACCATAGCGGCCCATGTGGAGAATAGTAAAGGATGCCTAACTTTTTTTGGCGTGCTCGGTGAACCCTGCGTCGTGGCTCAGCGAGGCCGGCGCTACGGGTCGGCGGCCGTTCACGCCGAGCTCGTCGATGTGATCCCCGGCGCCCTGCCGTCATCGTGTGTTAAGCAATCCTTACAACGAACTGATGATACGCTTCACGCCATGAGCTACGACTCCACAGAACACCACCCCGCGTTCGAGGAGTACACCGAGACGATCTATGAGCTCGCCGAAGATGGCATCACCGTCATTCAGGCCCGTATTGCTGAACGGCTCGATGTCTCACGGCCGGCAGTATCGGAAATGGTCAGACGAATGGACAGCGAAGGGCTAGTTGTTGTCAACGACAACGGCCACATCCTGCTGACCGACTCAGGCGAGTCATTGGCAACAACCATGGTGCGTCGTCATCGACTGGCTGAACGATTCCTGACCGACGTCCTCGACCTCGATTGGACCACGGCCCACCACGAGGCCGGGCGATGGGAGCATGTGATCTCGCCGACCGTCGAAGAAGCCATGCTGCGAGTGCTCGAAGATCCCACCACCTGCCCCCACGGCAACCCCATTCCCGGCAGCGACTACGTCGAGCCAACCAATGCCGTCGTACTGGCAAAAATCGAAGCCGGCAATGACTTCACGGTCATCCGCATCCCCGAAGAGCTCGAGTTCGAGCCGGGCCAACTCGAGTTTCTCGAAGGCTCCGGTCTCATGCCCGGCCGGGTCGGCACCATGCTCTCGATTGCCCCCGATGGCACGGCAACCGTGCAAGTCGATGGCACACCCGTTGGCTTGGGCTCCAGGACCACAAGCCGCATCGTGGTGACAACCGCCCCGTGACCTTCACATTCGACGCGCCCTCGGTGGCCGTCAGCGGAGTTCATCACGCCTACGATGCCGAGCCTGTCCTGCACGACGTGAGCGTTGCCATCGACGCAGGACAGTCTCTTGCACTGCTGGGTCCCAGTGGCTGCGGCAAGACCACACTACTTCGACTGATTGCTGGCCTCGAACGCCCGCTTCAGGGCACTATCACCATCGGCGACAAGATTGTCGCCGGCGACGGCAAGTGGTTGCCTCCCGAGCGACGGCGCGTCGGCATGGTGTTCCAGGATTGGGCACTGTTCCCCCATCTCAGCGTGGCTGCGAATGTCGGCTACGGCCTGCCCCGCACCGACCGCAAGGGCAGTCGGGTCGGCGAAGCCCTCGAGATGGTCGGGTTGAAGGATCTCGGCGACCGCATGCCAGACACGCTCTCGGGTGGCCAGCAACAGCGTGTTGCGCTGGCTCGCGCCTTGGCACCCCAGCCCGCCGTATTACTGCTCGACGAACCGTTTTCGAATCTCGACACCGCACTTCGCATCGAGGTCCGCACTGACGTGCACCGCCTCCTGCACGAACTCGGCATCACCGCGGTGTTCGTCACCCACGACCAAGAAGAGGCGTTCGTTCTAGGCGATCAGGTCGCCGTCATGCGCAGTGGCCGCATTGTGCAGGTCGACACCCCCCAGGGCTTGTACACCGCCCCAGCCGACCGAGCCGTGGCCGAGTTCGTCGGCGCCGGATCGCTCGTTCGTACCACGGCAGCCAATGGGAAGGTCGACATCGCCTGCGGTCGCGTCAGTGTGAGCATCGAACAGGGCGAGGTCGACGTGTTGTTGCGCCCCGAACAGCTCGAGCTGCGCGACCACGGCGAGGCGACCGTGGATCTCGTGGAGTACTACGGTCACGACGCCATGGTCTTCGTACGAGTGCCGAATATACACGCCGGTGCCGACGACCTGCTGCGTGTGCGGAGCAGTCCAACCACGTCGGTGCGGCGCGGCGACAAGGTGGGCCTGGCTTTCATCGGCGAAACCGCACGCGCCTTCCCTGTCTGATTTTGCCAACCGTTTCTGCGACTGAGAAGGTGACAGCATGAACGAAGACGCGCTGCGACACGAAGCTGCCGACTGGCTGGCCTCGAACTGGTCAGGAGAACGTTCCGACGCCTTCATCGAAAAGGTGGTCGACGCCAAGCTGGCCGCACCCAGCTGGCCCATCGAATGGTTCGGGCGTGGGGTGTCATCTGAATGCGGCCAGGTCGTGGCCCAAGAGTTCGCCAAGGTCGGCGCACCGGGCGCCGGGCAGGACATCACCAACCTGTGGGCCAATACGGTGCTGGCTTTTGGCACCGATGAACTTCGAGCCGAGCACATCCGCGATCTCATGCTCGGGCGCACCAACATGTGCTTGCTCTATTCCGAGCCCGGAGCCGGCTCGGACCTCGCCGGCATACAGACTCGGGCCGAGCGCGACGGCGATGAATGGATAGTCAACGGGCAGAAGGTATGGACGTCGATGGGTCGCAACGCCGACTACGCGTTCCTGATTGCGCGCACCGACTGGGACGTGCCCAAACATCGCGGTATCAGCTTCTTCTTCCTGCCCATGAAACAGCCCGGGGTCGAAGTCCGAGCGCTGCGTCAAGCAACCGGTGACTCGCGCTTCAACGAGGTCTTCTTGACCGACGCTCGCGTGAGCAACGCCAACATGCTCGGTGATCTGGGGCAGGGATGGTCGGTGCTGCAGACTGCGCTCGCCTACGAACGAGCGGTCATGGGCGAGTCGAGCCGCCGTCGCAAGGCCAGCGACGGCACCGAAGCCGAGGAAGGCAAGGCCGTACGATCGGCAGGCGACGAAGCAAACGCACCCATTCCCGATCTCTCACTCGTGGAGCTTGCCCAGACCATGGGGCGCAACGCCGACCCGGTCATACGACAACAGCTCATGGCGCTGCACAGCCTGGTACAGGTCAACCAATGGAACGGTCAGCGAGCCAAAGCCGAACTGGAGCAAGGCACGTCGTCCTCGATCGTGTCACTCGGAAAGCTGGCGATGTCGCGTATCTTGCACACCGCCGGCTCGCTGCAAGCCGAGCTATTGGGTGCCGAAGCAATGATCGGCGGCAACGATTCCCCTCGCGCTGCCGACGCTACGTACTCCATGCTCAACGCCTTTTTCACCTCGATCGGCGGTGGCACCGACCAGATTCAGCGCAACATCATCGGCGAACGAGTACTCGGGCTCCCTCGCGAACCCGAAGTGGACAAGGGTGTTCCATTCAGCCAGGTGCGCAAGGCCTCGGTCGCCGAACGGTGACGGAGTCTGCACGACACGGGCCCGCTATTCAGCAGAGGTAGCTATCTCGCTCTCGGGATCCCACACCACCGGGAAGACATCGCCAAACTCGAGAAGCGGTTGGCCGGTTTTTGGTTCGTGGTCGTACAAGCCAATCGGATCGGGAATGATCTGGCCAGCGCGGTGCCGGTAATAGACGTCGCGTCCGGCCCACAGCGAGGCATGAGCTCGTCGTGTATCGGTGCTGACCACACCACCGAGCGCCGAGTGCAGGATGTGTCCGTGAAACAGAATCACATCGCCGGGCTCGTAGTCCCAGCCAATCACGTCGAACGAGTCTCGATTGGCGTCGATGTCAGGAACCAGTGGCAGCGACTCGTCTCGCACGCCACTGAAGTACGACCAGTTTTCGTAGGCGTCGCGTCCCAACGCAGGCGCATCGTTCGTGGCCGTGTCGAACTGCTTGCGAGCGATCTCATCGGTCGCAGCATCGCGACCGGCCAGCGGGGCATATGTTGCATTCCAACGGTGTGAGCCCCGAACCACCTCGAGGCTGACCTCACGAGCAACCGGATCAGGCGAGACCCAGGCTCGGATCAGATCATGTCCGTCGAGGTTGTAGTAGCAGGTGTCTTGATGCCAGGGCGTGGGCGCCACCAGACCCGGCGGCTTGTGGAACATCTGGTCCATGTAGAACGCGACCGGGCTCTCGAGAGCACGACCGACGATTTCGGCAATCGGTGATTGGTCGACCAGCCGCCGGAGTTGGGGAGATTTGGCTGCCGGAAACTGATCGACGCGCAACGAGCCGCCTGCCAACTCCGCCGACATGACATCGGGCTCGGCCATGGCAGCATCGAGCCCCTCGGCCGCCAGCCGGACCCACTTTGCGGGCAACACCTGCTTGATCAACACTGCGCCATCGCGATGAAAGGTCGCTATCTCGTCTTGAGTGACCGAACGAAGCGGCGAAGCAGGCATGGTCCAACGTTAACGACTACCCATCAGCGGCAAGAAACTCTTGCAGCTTGAGCACTGCAGGGATGGCCGCTGCTTCCATGCGATCCAGCAGCCCGGCCGGGTCGCCTCCGGCTTCGCCAACTGGAAACCGGTTTCTGAGCGTTTAATCGCACCTGGCACAGTGTGCAGCCCACAAACGTGTAAACGTGGGTGGGTGCAGATCGAACAGATGGTTGCGACGTGGGAAGACGTGCGGGCAACTCGCTCTCGCCTGAAGAAGGTCGAGTTGGTTCGCACCTTGTTGGCCGATACGCCGATCGACGATGTGCCGAAGGTGGTGTCCTATCTTTCGGGCGAGCTGCCCCAAGGTCCTATCGGGATGGGCTACGCAGCTGTCGGTGCGGTTTCCACCAACGCCAGCGAATCGTCCACGCTCACCCTGGACGATGTCGATGCAACGTTGTCGGCGATCAAGGCGGCGACCGGCGCAGGCTCGAAGAAGGCCAAGTCCCAACTTCTGCACGACATGCTCGCTGCCGCCACCGACTCCGAGCAGGAGTTCCTGCGTCGGCTCATCGTGGGTGAGCTTCGCCAAGGCGCGCTCGAAGGCATCATGCTGGACGCAGTCGCTGCCGCCGCAGACGTACAGGCGCCCCTGGTGCGCCGGGCAGCAATGGTGACCGGCGACCTGGCCATGATTGCTCGCCATGCGCTCGATGGTGGCGTCGACGCGCTGGCGGAATTCGGACTCGAGCTGTTCACTGCGGTGCAGCCGATGCTCGCCAAAACTGCAGAGAGCGTGCCCGCCGCTTTACTCAAGACCGGCGAAGCTGCGATCGAGTGGAAGGTCGATGGTGCTCGCGTCCAGGTGCATCGCCGGGGCGACGAGGTGCGGGTATTCACGCGTAATCTCCGCGATATCACCGACTCGGCGCCCGACGTCATTCGTGCAGTCGCTCGCCTTTCCGTCGACTCGATCATCCTCGATGGTGAAGCGGTGGCCAGACGAGCCGATGATCGACCGGTTCCCTTTCAGGAGACCATCAGCCGCTTCTCCACCGAGGGAGACGGATCGTTGTCGGTGGTGTTCTTCGACTGTTTGCACCTCGATGGACGTGATCTGATCGATCTCGACAGCACGCAGCGCTGGGAGGCAATGCAGTCCGCGTTGCCGCCGGAACTCTTGATCCAACGATTGGTCACCAACGACCCCGATGCCGGTCAGACGTTCTTCGACCAGGCACTACAGGCCGGCTACGAAGGTGTGATGGTCAAGGATCTCGCAACGACTTACGAGGCCGGACGCCGAGGTGCTGGTTGGCTCAAGGTCAAGCCGGTGCACACGCTCGACCTGGTGGTGTTGGCGGCCGAGTGGGGTTCAGGGCGCCGCCGGGGTTCGCTGTCGAACATTCATCTCGGCGCGCGTGATCCCGCGGACGACGGTGCGTTTGTGATGCTCGGTAAGACGTTCAAGGGCATGACCGATGAGATGCTGCACTGGCAGACGAAACGCTTCCTCGAGCTCGAATCACATCGCGAGGGGCATGTGGTTCACCTGCGGCCCGAGCAGGTCGTCGAAGTCGCCGTCGACGGCATTCAGCGTTCCACGCGGTATCCCGGCGGCGTTGCGTTGCGGTTCGCGCGTGTGAAGCGCTACCGAGACGACAAAGACGCCGGTCAAGCCGACACACTCGCCACGGTGCAGGGTCTTGGCTAGTTCACGCGCCATACATACCCCACTTTTTGGGTCTCATGGCCGAGACGCCTCTCTCTAGACTGGGGCGACGGATACGCCTAGTGGGAGGCGCATATGGACGCCCAGTCGGATAGCGACGAGAATGGTAGAGACGCTGGCGGCGACGATCCGGGGCGGCGCGAGAGCTTTTCCAATGATCCGGAGTTCTATCGGCGCGTACTCCACTACTTGCCCACCCCGGTTGCGGTGGTCGACGACCAAGGGAAGATCATCTATTTCAACCAGTCGCTGTTGGCGCTGGGTGGCTGGCAGGTCGAACCCGACACAGACGTCGACTTTCTCTCCTTCGTCCACCCCGAAGACCAGCATGAACTGGCGACTGCATTCACCGAGATCGTTCAGAGTCCGGGCGCACGGATCCTTGGTTCACGTCACTGGGCCGAGATCTTCTTTCGCCTCATCGCCGCCGATGGCACCACGTTGCCTGTCGAGATCGTCGGCAGCGGCGGACTGCTCGATACCGCAGTTGGTGGCATCATCTACGAAGTGCGTCCTGCGCAACGAAGCGACCTGCTTCGCCGGGTGCTCGATGGCCTCAGCAGCGGTGCGACGATGCTACAGCTGCTGTCACTTGTAGGCGAAATGATTGCCGCTCCCCCACTCGATCTCGAAGCCGTGATCCTGCAATCGTCTCCGCACGGGGGACTCGTACTCGCGGCATCGACTTCGACCGAGCTTGCGGCGGTGCTTCAGGGCAACCACATCGGTGCACCGTGGGAACAGCCGGCTGGGAAACCCGTGCGCGTCGATCTTGCGAGCCTGGAACCAAGCGTGAGAGAACGTTTCGAACAATCGAGCTTTCACGATCTGTGGTACGTGTCTGTCGAGTCGCAACTGACCGCCAACACCCTGCGCATCGTGGCGGCATCGCCCACTCATCATGTTTCTGCGAACGGCCCCCGCAGCCGGCTCGAGCGGGCTCGAGAGATTGCCGCCGCAGTGCTGCTTCGCACCCAGGCCGATGTGCTGCTCGCCCATGCTGCTCATCACGACTCGCTCACCGATCTACCCAATCGAGCGGCCTTCTATCAGTTGGCCGAATCGCTCGATCCCATGCTCGAACGCGGTGCACTCCACCTGGACCTCGATGGGTTGAAACCGGTCAACGACACTTATGGTTCGTTCTGCGGTGATGCAGTGCTTCGTATCGTGGCCGACCGTCTGCGTGCCGCGGGTTCCACCGCCGACATCATCGGGCGGATAGGCGACGATGAGTTCGCCATCCTGCTCACTCGAGACGAAACCGCGGAACCAATGATGGACCGGGCGGTCAAGCTCGCGTCGGCGGTGCTCGAAGCCGTGAGCGATCCAATAGTCGTCGCCGGGCGCTCGTTGCACATCTCGACCAGCATTGGTGTCGCCGCGGTTCCAGCCAACGTGAGCACCGACCACCTCATGACGTGGGCCGATGCAGCTATGCACGATGCCAAGGCTGCGGGTGGCGGGCGAATCAGCCGCTTCGGCGTCGCCTTCGGCTGAGTGCCTCTGGTGTTCTAGAACACAGGAAAGACTGGTTCACGTGCTCGTTCGGCGCGAGCGAGTGCGTGGATGACCGACCAATCGCCGTGCTGATGTCGAGCGATACCCATCACGATGTCGATGATCTCTTTCGTCACATCGGGCGAGAGTTCCGGGGTGGGTGCGCCCACGCTGTGTGCGAGGTCATCGATGTGCATGCCGATCTCGATCATCCGGGTGCGGCAGAAGTCATCGAGGGTCAGCATGCGACCGCCAAGTGCACCCACGAGACGGTCCTCTGGTTCCTCGGGCAATCGGCTCGCGAGCATGTCGGCGACTTCGGTGGCCCGAGCGGCAATCTGCTCGTGCCCGGTCGCGGCCTCGTCGGCGGAGACCTCTTTGATCCGCCCGTGAATGGGCGAATCGATTGCAGCGTGGAAGTAGCTGACCTTGGTGAGCAACTCATCCTCGGGTTGCCGCGCTGGCGGCGTGCGATCGAGATAAGCCAAGGTTGCGCCTGTCGCTCGAACCAGATGCGCTGCCAGCGCCCCCACCGTCATGCCCGCTAGTGCGCTCGGCTCATGCCATTGCTCACGCACCGGGGTCGAGTCGACCAGCGAAGCGGCAGTCGCCGCCGAATCGATGACCATGCGACGAACGCGAGCAGAATCCATGGTTCGGGTTTACACCATCAACAGACACAGCCAGTAAAACCTGGTATGACCTTTTCGACACCGCTGGAACGCGCCGGCGACAACCTCAGCGGCCCAATGCGTGCGCCCGTTCAGATGTTGGCGGAACAAAGCTACGACGACCACCTCAGCGTGCACGACGAAGCCACTGCGGGATCGATGGGTTTGAGCGGCGCCCCCATCGAGGGCCCCACCCATTTCTCCCAGTTCGACCCACTGGCTTTCGAGTTGTGGGGCCAGCAGTGGTTCGAGACCGGCTGCATCAGCAGCCACTTCACCACCATGGTCGTCGAGGGTGAACAGGTCCAGGCTCACGCCACGTCGACCTCACCGACGTCGGCATCGATCCGTGCGATACGAGACGACGACGCACCCGTTCTGGCAGGCACCATCTCGATCGCACCCCACCCCTCCACGGCGCTCGAAGAACGGCTCGCCAACCGCCGTGATCCAGGCGAGCTGTTCATCATCGACCAACTAGCCGAGGGTCTTGTCAGCTCCGCTCCCATCGAGACCACCATGGACCTCACCACCAGCAACGGCGCCCTCTACCCGTTCTCGCTACGGCGAAAGCTCGAAGGCATCACCGAACGCAGCCCGTGGTACGACAGCGGCGACAATCCCTGGGGTCGTCCCATTGTGCCCATGGAGATGCTGAGCGTGCTGGCCAACAAGGTCGGCGATCGGTGGCCGATCCGTCAACCTTCGCTCGGCCTGTTCCTGGATCTCGAAGTCCGACTCGAAGGCACTCCCGTCTTCGTCGACGAGACCTACTTCGTCGAGCGCGAAATCGTCGGCTTGTCGGCCAGTCGTCGGGTCGAGTCCTACTGGACCCGCAGCTCGTTGACCGAAAAAGCGACCGGCCGACATGCGGCAACCGTCTTGTTGCATTCGGGCGTCTTCAAGGACAGCTACCCCGACTACCCAGTAGAAAGGCTCGCATGAAGCCACTCGACGACATCACGGTGATCGAAGTCGACAACTGGATGGCCGCGCCGTCATGCGGCGCCATTCTGGCCGACATGGGTGCGAACGTCATCAAGGTCGAACCGCTGGGCGGTGACCCGATGCGCAACATGATGCGGCCGCCCAAACTCCCCGATGAACTCAAGTCCTACGACTATCAGTTCGACGTCGACAATCGCGGCAAGAAGTCCGTGGCCATCGACATCAGCAACGACGAAGGAGCGGCCGTGCTGCACCGACTCGTGAGTGATGCCGACGTGTTTCTCTGCAACCTTCTCGTCGAACGTCAAGAACGCTTCGGCATGGACCCAGCCACGCTGCTCGGGCTCAACCCGCGCCTGGTTCATGCAACATTCACGGGGTACGGGACCATCGGCCCAGAGGCATGGCGCCCGGGCTACGACGTGACTGCATTCTTCGGGCGATCGGGCCTGTACGACGCCATGCGCGAAGGTCAAGACGGCGACGTGCCGATGGCTCGACCTGCCCAAGGCGACCACACAGCTGGCTTGGCGTTGTATGGGGCAATTGTGTCGGCTCTGCGGCTGGTCGAGCGCAGCGGCGAAGGCCAGGTTGTCGAATCCTCGCTGTATGAGACCGCGGTTTGGACCCAGGCGACCGACTACAGCGTCACCGCCATGGACAAGGCGCCACTTCGCCAACGTGGACGCCACAACCAGATCATCGCCACCGCCAACCGCTATCCATGTGGCGATGGCAAATGGGTTGTCTTCAACATGCCGAACGATTCGGTTTGGCCACACTTCGCTCGCACGATTGGTTGTGACGATGCCCTCGACGACGAGCGTTTCGTCGATTTGCGCAGTCGATTCCAGAACATGCCGGCGCTGGTCGACATGATCGACCTGGCCCTGGCCGAGCGATCACGCGACGAGTGGGGCCAGATCTTCGACGATGCCGGCCTGATCTGGGGACCAGTGCTGGCACTGCACGAGGTCGTGGTCGACCCGCAGGCGCTTGCGCTGGGTATGTTCCCGACGATCAACAGCCCAGAGATCGGCGACTACACCACCGTTGCCAACCCGTTGAAGTTCCGCACCGCCGATGTCGGCCCACAGGGACCGCATCCCAAGATCGGCGAGCACACCCGCGCGATCCTGGACGGCGCCGGTCTATCGGCCGACGAGATCGATCGCCTGCTCGACCGCAGCGTCATTGGCGAGATCGGCAGCAGCGACTGAACACGGATCGATTGTCTGGGGCGCATACCCAAGCGCATCGAACGCGAAACCCCAGCGATCTTCGACCAGCGATGCCGACCGTTCGCTGATGGCGAATCCGTTCTTGCGATAGTTGCGCTGACTGTCGATATAGGTCTGCACCCTCGGGGCGGCCTCGCTCCAGCCGGCAATGCCGAGGCGTTCATAGATGTGTCTGACGGTCGCAAACGGCTGCGCGTCGAGGTCGGCGTAGGCGACCTCGACCAGGTTCTCGGCCGGGATCTGGTGGCGATCACGCAGGTACGTGGCCATCACTCGTTCGTAGATCGCGAGCACATTGCTCTCGATCAGTTGGTCGTCGAACTCCTGCAACGACGTGAGCGCAAGGATCTTGCGATGCAGGTTGATGGCCGACGGATAGACCTCGTAGGGCGAACGATGGATGGCCACGAATTTCGCGTCGGGGAATAGCTCGAGCAGCATCGGGATCCGAGCGGTATTCACCGGGTTCTTCAGCAGCAGCCGACGGCCGTTGTCCAGCAGCGATGCCGTCTTCAGGATCTGCAGGTACTTACGCTTGACTTCGTTGCCGATGCGGCGAGGGGTTTCGTCGAACAACACCCCCTGCTTCAGTAGATCCAGGGCTTGTTTAGGAAAGAAGAACTGCATGTACCACGAGTACGGCGTCATCTTGGCCAGCGGTATCTCTTCTTCCTGGGGTGCATCCATGGGCCATGTCAGGTTGTCCATTGGCCGTTTCTGTGGGAAGACCTTGGCGAACAGGCTCGGCAGCCACCCACGCGTGGATACCGCGCAGTCCGGGCTCAATGCCTGAGCCATCCGAACACAACCGAACTGCTCGTCGTGACTCATCAGGTTGTGCAGATGGGTGGTTCCGCTACGCCAATGTCCGATGATGAACACCGGTGGTTCGTCGAATTCAACCGATCGAAGTTCGTGGCGATGGCGAAGCATCTCGAACATGCGCAGGGGAGACCCTGCGAGCCCGCCGGCAAAAACCGCCGCTGCTCGCCCCAGTCGTCGAGGCGACATCGTTGGCAATCGTTTGGTGTTGCGAATGAACGAGGATGGGCGAACGAAGGAGATCAAACCGAGCTGGTAGCCCAGGTCCGAGTGCTTTGACTTAGACATCGTGTACTCCGGTGCTGTCGAGGGCGGGGTCAGGGGTGGTGGCGTCGGGGGTGGTGGGGTCGGGGGTCGTCGGTGGGTAAAGCGCAGCGATCACCGCGGCGGTGAGCAGGAAGAAGACGCCACATACCGCCCAGCTGGCGCGGAATGCGGCTATCTCGTCGGTCGACGTTTCCGAGGTACCCACGATCGCAACCGCAATGGAGATGCCGAAGGCGAGTGCCACCTGACGGATCGTGGTGTTGCCTGCGGCGCCGACCGCATATTGCGTCGGTGGAACGTCGTGCATGCTGGCCGCAGTCAACATGGGGAAGCCAATGCCCACGCCGATGCCCAACAAGATGGCGCCGGGTAGAAACGACGAGGTATAACCACTTGTCTCACTCACGCTGAGCAGCCACAGCGCAACCGCTGCCACCGAGATGAGCGCGCCAATGGTGATGATCAGTCGATAGCCGTGCTTGGTGCACAGGCTGCCCGCAGGTCCAGCAGTGAGGGCCATAGCCACTGGTGCCGGGGCGATGGCGAAGCCGGCCTCGACGATGCTGTAGCCCCAGACCTCGACCAAAAAGGTCGGTGCCAGGACCAGCCATCCGGCAAAACCGGCACCGAAGAACAGCGTGCCGAGTGCACCCGTGCGATAGCTCGGCACGGCGGCCAGCGTGGGCGGGAAGAGTGGGGATCGATGGCTTCTGGTCCGCAGGACGAATGCGGTGAGCGCCACCAGGGCAACCAATGCGGCGCCCAGGACAACCGGAGCGAACAGTCCACGCACGCCGGCGGCAACGATCGCAAACACCAATGCAGCCACTCCGGCAGCCCCCAACGGAGGGCCGATCAGGTCGACGTCTGTGGGCGCATCGGGGTCGTTGCTCTCGTGTAGCAGTCGGGGACCGAACCCCAGCGCAACCAGGGCAATCGGCACGTTCACGAGGAACACCCAGCGCCAGCCCGCGGCGTCGACCAAGAGTGCGCCCAGCGTTGGTCCCACGGCGGCAGCGAGTCCCGCCATCGCGCCCCAGATACCGATCGAGGCATCCTTCCTTTCTGCGGGGACGCCGTGCAGGATCAAGGCCAGCGAGGCCGGCAGCAACAGGGCGCCACCTACGGCTTGCACGACGCGGCCGGTGATCAGAATGCTCACCTGCGGCGCCGTTCCACTCATGACCGAGCCAACCGCAAAGACCGCCATGCCGATCAGGAAGATCCGTTTCCTCCCGTGTCGTTCGGCGAGCCAGCCGGCGATGAGCATCAGTGATGCCACCCCGACGTTGTAGGCGGTGAAGATCCATGACAGCGTCGACCGCGAGCTGGCCGGGAAGGCCGCTTCGATCTCGGGAAGTGCAACGGAGATGATGGTGATCTCGAGTGCAATGAGGAACACCGCAATCGATGCCAGCACGACAGTACAGGTGCTCTTTGTCGGCGCACCAGCTCTGGGCGTAGTGTCCGTCACCACCGCAGGCTCGCTGAACAGATCGATGACCTCTTCCCTGGAGACAGCGGGCTGTGAGCCGTTCATGCGATCGCTCCTTCGGATGTCGGCGCAGCATTTTTGCCGAAATTCGTGTCGAGCGCGAACGCCATGATCGTGTCGAGGTACTCCGATCCCGGAGGCATCTCGACACCGAAGACTCGCAGCACGTCGTGGTCGCGGGTGGCGTCGAAGATCGTGTCCACCCGTGCATATGGCAGGTACACCGCACACTGGTCGATACATCGCCGGGCGACCCGAGCCTTGGTGCGCACCGACCCGGCTCGCTTGGGCAGGCGAGCCATCATGGCCACGGTTGCCGTCAGGCAACGCCATCGAGCCGGGCCGAGCATCTTGGTGTCCGACGGATCGAAGGCCGGGTGCAAGCCGGCCTGCTCGCTGGTGCGCCGGATCACATCGGTCGCCGTGATCGCCTTTGGTCCTGCAGTTACGTGGTGCGTATGCAGCGACTTGGCATCGAGTTGCGAGAAGATCGCCATGGCGTCGACCAGCACGTCGATCGCAATGCAATCGACCAACTGGCGTCCACCGAACGCAAATGCCGGCAGTACGCCTCGGGCGACCATTTTCATGGGCACATACAGCACGTTCCAGTTTGTGGTTGCTCCCGTCACCGAGTCCCCCGCGATGATCGACGGACGATGAATCGTTACCGGCACGCGGGTGCTGGCATGGCTGCGCAGATAGCGCTCTGCTCGGGCCTTGGTCTGTTCGTAGGAGTTGCGAAACAAGCTGGTTCGGTCGGGCGGCAGATAGTCCGAGTTCACTCGGCCCTTGGCGAGCCCAGCCACATAGGCCGTGCTGACATGGTGGAATCGTGTGAACTGACCGTGTCGTTCCGCCGCCGCCATCGCAACCTGATGCACGTGTTCGGTTCCAACCACGTTGATCCGGTGGGCTTCGTCGAGCGGCAGGTCGAACGACACCGACGCAGCGCAGTGGAAGATCTCGTTTGTCACCATGGCAACGTCGTGCCAGGTGGCGTCGTTCCAACCAAGGTGCGGTTCTTCGATGTCGGCGCGTAACCATCGAACACGCTTGCGGTAGCGGTCTGCGTCTTCGCCGGCGAGTTCGTTGAGCCGCTTCTCACCTCGCTCCTGCGCAGCCGCAGAAGAGCCCGCCCGAACCGGGCAGATCAATTGCTTGTTCGAGTCTTTCAGCAGCTTGATGAGAAGTTCGCCCCCGACAAATCCGGTTGCACCGGTGATCATCGTTTCGAACGTCGTCGTTCCGCCATTGTGAATCTGCTGCACGGCAGTTCCTTTGTTAGTCGCCGCACTGAAAGTACGCACCGGCATCCGTAGCGGTCTGTCGTGGTCAGCACACCCGACCCGTGACATCGGACACGGCAAAAACATTTCGATCTCGGGAACCAACGGCTTCGAGCGCTCGTCGTACTCCCTGAAGCAGCCCCACACGCAGGAAGCAAACCTCATGACCTACCCACCGTGCCAAACCTCGTCACCCAGAAACCGCCGCATGGAGCGAAACCGCTTTTCGGGCCGAACCATCGCAGCAGTACTGCTGTTGTTCACGCTGCTCGGCGCAGCATGCGGTGGCGGTTTCGACAATGCGGACACGTCGGCTGACTTCTCGGTAGCGAGCGACGCTGCAGACGGTATGGCCATGGAGGAATTCGACAGTCCCGAAGTCTTATCCGACGCCGGCGACGACTTCGAGGTGGCGGCAGCTGCCGAGGAGGCACCGGCCGACACCGACCGAGGCAGCGACGCTGCCGGATTCGCGACTACCGGTGCCGCTGGCTCCGAAGCGACCGCCCAGCTCCCCGATCTGGGCCGCGACATCATCTTCACCGCCTCGTTGGAGATTGCATCGACCAATGTGCCCGAAGCCACCCGCCAGGCAATCCAGTCGATCGAAGGTCGAGGCGGTTTTCTGTTTTCACAAGAAACCCGCGGCGGAGCCGGCGGCACCAGCGTGCTGACGTTCAAGGTGCTACCCGAGCATTTCCAGGCCGCACTCAACGATCTCGGCGCCGTGGGCGAGGTTCGTTCACAATCGATTTCTGCCGACGATGTGAGCGCCGTGGTTGTCGATCTCGAGAGCCGCATCAACACCGCCGAGGCGAGCGTGATGCGCCTGCGCAACCTGCTCGACGATGCCAGCGAACTCGAAACCATCGCCACCCTCGAGAACCAGCTACTCCAGCGGGAGACCAGCTTGGAGCAGTTGCGAGGCCAACTACGAACAGTACGCAACCAAGTTGATCTGGCCACCATCACCGTGGTCGTCTCGGAGTTGTCGAACCGCCCTGGTCTTGCGCTCGAGGCCATGTCCTATGAAGGCCACGACGGTGGCTTCGGGTGTTTCGACACCAGCTCGGTGCGATCGATCATTGCCGGCGACCCGCTGACCGTTTGTTACCGCCTGACCAACACCGGTGACACTCCACTGGTCGACATCAGCATCGACGATGCAGTACTCGGTGCTTCGGTTGGATCGGTTGTGGTCGTCGATGGTTCGATCACGCAGATCGATCCCGGAGCCTCGCTGCTCGTCGCTCATGAGACCGAACTCAGCGAGGCAGTGCGGGTACGCACATCGGTGACCGCCACTGGACTCGATGCCGACGGCAACGAGATCGATACGGTTGTGCAGGCCACCGCCGCCACCATGCGCTTCGACATCATCGATACCGACGACGGCATCCCCGGCTTCGGCGAAGTACTCGCCAACAGCTGGAATGCCCTGGTCACTGCTGCGGTGGTGATCGCTCTCCTCGCCGTGGCCGTGGCTCCATTCGTGGCCGTGGCACTGCTCGTCGGCGTTCCGATCTGGAAGGTCATCAAGCGCCAGCGCCGAGCACAAGCAGCCGCTCGCGCCGCCCAGCCGGCTCCACCTGCGCCCCCAGCGCCTCCGACCGAAGACCCAGCCGACGCCTCCAGCGACAAAGAAGCCGCTATAACTTCATAAGAAGACTTCTCGCCCCACGGGTGCTGCTCGAGAGCAGAACCTCGAAACGGCAACAATCTGGGACTCGTCACTGGAGGGGGTGACGAGTCCCTTCTTCGCGTTTTGCTTGACGAGTCCCTTCGGTGCCGTTACCTTGGCTAACAAGCTACCTTGCGAACCACAGTAGCTTAGATAGCCTAATACCGTAGATAGCCGGGTACCTGCGATAGCAGGACACCACCCATTCGAGAACGACGCTGCCAACCGGAGCATCCGTGGAACACAGTTCACAACTACTGAAAGGAGTCCTCGATATGTGCTTGCTCGCCCTGATTGCCGAAGAATCAAGTTACGGCTACGAAATGGCGAGCAAACTGCAGTCTCGAGGACTCGAACTGGTCAGCGAAGGCAGTATCTATCCGCTGTTGTCCCGGCTGCAGAAGCGGGGTTACGTCGACAGCTACTTCGTGGAGTCACCGGGGGGTCCGGCTCGCAAGTACTACCGCATTCAGCCCAGCGGCACCGAACGGTTGCAACGCTGGGCGGGCGAGTGGACCCGAGTGTCCGATGGCGTCGGCGAGATCCTTAAGGGAGGAGAGTATGTCTGATATCAACACCATTCTGAATGCCTGCGAGTTGGTGTGGCGACAGCAAAGTGTTGGGGCCACCTCGATTGCAGACATGCGTGTTGAACTGGAATCGCATTTGATAGACGCCCAGGCCGCAGGAAAATCACCCGAGTCGGTGGTGGGGTCGAACATCGATCACTTCGCCCGCTCATGGGCGGGAGGCCAACCAATGCGACCAATTCCTTCGTCGGTCACCACCGCCCAGTCAGAGCGCGAGGCCGAGGCCGATGCGACCAGGGTTCGCCTCTACATCTCGATCGGGGCGATCGTTGCCGTTACGTTGCTCGGCCTGCTACTGGGTCCAAAGAGCGACTACAGCGGACTCGAAACCTGGCAGTGGCTCTTTGTGCTGTCCACATTCACCTTGCTCATCGGTGAGATGTTCACCGGTGGTTTCTTCGTCTTGCCATTCGGTATTGGTGCCGCCGCCGCCAGCGCCCTCTCTTTCGCTGAGGTCGAACCGCCGGTCTTGATCGTGGTGTTCATTGTCGTTTCGGCATTGTCGCTGTGGGGCCTGCGCGAATTTGCTTCCAAGGACGACGACGTGATCGTGCGAGTGGGCGCAAACCGCTATGTCGACGAGACCGCCGTGGTAACCGAAGAGATTCACGGCGTGGGCAGCGCCGGCCGGATCCGTTTGGGTACCGAGAGCTGGGTGGCCATCAGCGACGGCCAGCAGTTCATTCCCGAGGGTGCGCTGGTTCGGGTCAGCGAAGTGCGAGGCACCCGCATGGTGGTGACCGCCACATGAGCAACCACCACCAAGATCAGACAGTGCTGCGTGCCAACGACGTTTTGTGCCGCGTAGCAAACCTCACCCGAGCCCACCACCAAGATCAGACAGTGCTGCGTGCCAACGACGTTTTGTGCCGCGTAGCAAACCTCACCCCAGCCCACCACCAAGATCAGACAGTGCTGCGTGCCAACGACGTTTTGTGCCGCGTAGCAAACAAAACAAAAGCAAAACAGGAGAAGAAGTAATGGATCCACTTGCAGGTTTTCTACTGCTGGTCATCGTGTTGCTGGTGGTCTTCGCCGCCCGCGGTATCCGGATGGTCCAGCAATCTGAGCAGGGCCTGGTCGAGCAGTTCGGTCGATATCAGAAGACGGTTGGACCGGGTCTGCGTTTCATCGTGCCGTTCATCCAGAATCTGCAGCGGGTCGACATGCGTGAGCAGGTGGTCGATGTTCCTCCTCAAGAGGTGATCACTCGTGACAATGTGGGCGTGACCGTCGATGCGGTTGTCTACTACCAGGCGACCGATCCGGTGAAGCTCAAATACAACGTGGCGAACTTCATCGTGGCCGCGACCAAGCTGGCGCAAACGAATCTTCGTAACGTGGTCGGCGACATGGATCTCGACGAGGCGTTGACGTCTCGTGACACGATCAACAACGAGTTGCGCAACATCTTGGATGTGGCAACCGATGTGTGGGGTACTCGGGTGGTCCGGGTCGAGATCCAACGTATCGATCCTCCGGCCGATGTCACCGACGCCATGCACCGCCAGATGAAGGCAGAGCGTGATCGTCGTGCCCAGATCACCGATGCCGAGGGCACCAAAAGTGCTGCGATTCTGAAGGCCGAGGGTGTCCGTGAGTCACAGGTACTCGAAGCCAATGGTCGGGCCGAAGCCATCAAGCAGTTGGCCGAGGCCGAGGCCTTTCAACGGGTTACGCTGGCCGAGGGTGAAGCCCAAGCGATCGAGCGCACCTTCCGAGCAATCCATGACGGCAATCCCACGCCGGACCTGCTCGCCGTGAAGTACCTCGAGACGCTCGGGACGGTTGCCAACGGCCAGTCGACGAAGATCTTCATGCCGCTGGAGACCAGCGGAGCGCTGGCATCGCTCGGAGCGCTGGGCGAAGTCTTCACTGCCAAGAATGACGAGGGGACAAACTAAGGAACCGCTGCTTTCGGAACGCCCCGCACGCGGGTCCGGCCCATTCGGGTACCGGCTCGTTGTCCGGGGCGTGGTCGCGTCTTGGCTAGTCGGGCTGGTCGCCGTACCAGTCGAGCCAGGCGCCATGGGGGTGGCTCAATCCCAGAATTGCGGTCTCGTCGGCTACTCCCCCGCCGATCTCGACCCGGCCGATCAGTGAGTCGATGACGTCGCGTGCAGGGGGTTGACCGAGTTCGGCGACCACGCCACGGCCCTCGAGGCTGTACCAGCGAACCCGTCGTTCACTCTGTCGAAGCAGTGCCAATACGGCCAGTTGCGTCGCCTCGGGTAGGTAGTACCAAACCCAGGTGGTGGTCATCACGAACGCCGCGTCGATCGGGGCTGACTCGAGAGCCTGGGCGACACCCTCGACGGCGTCGGCAGCAATGATCGTGTACGGATGCGCCTGTGCAGTCTCTATGGCAGTGGCCATGCGAGCACGACGCTCTGGTTGGTTTGGCCATAGGCAGGCCTGCAGCCACCGGGCCTGATCGGCATCACTGACCTGTACCGGTGACCGGTCGACGCCGATGCGCCATGCAATGTCGGCATGCGTGGCATTGATGGTCGGGGTACCGGTTCGAACCTGGCACTTCAGTGCCAGGCGGGCATCGTGTGGCCCCGTTGCGGCCGACCGCCCATCGAACTCGTAGTCGATGCGAAATCGATCGATGTTCAAATTCAAGCCGCCGCTCGTTCCGAGATCGAGCCAGGCCAGCGGTTGTCGAGCACGTTCCTGGGCGTCGATCAGCATGAGCGCAAGCACGGCCGATCTTCCGACCTCGTTGGTCTGCGTGCGGTTGCTGCGCAGCAAGGCATCGATCGCCGGCCGGTTGGTCAGAACGGCGTCGGCGAATACCGGGGTCACCGGCAGCGACGAGGTGCCGTCATAGATCTCTCGCAACGGATGATCGAGACCTGCGAGCAGCAGGTAGTGCACCGCGGCGAACAACAAGTTCGGTTGTCGGGCGTCGGGATCGTGAGCGGCGATCAGCGCCACCAGGTCGGGGTGCTCCCCCAAGTGGGCGCATACTTCTGCGTAGACCGGTGCATCGTCGGCGAACGAAGACTCGCCATAACTACGATAGAACTCGATCAACTCACCATGGCCGGACACCGCTCGAACGTATCCGATTGGGGCACACTGGCATCGTGACCGTCGAAGCCTCTGCGCCACCGAACTTGGTGTTCATCATGAGCGACGACCATGCAGCTCATGCCATCTCCGCCTATGGCAGTCGTATCAATCACACTCCGAATCTGGATCGTATTGCCGACCAGGGCATGCGGCTCGACGCCGCCTTCTGCACCAACTCCATCTGCGCTCCCAGCCGGGCCGCGATTCTCACGGGCACCTACAACCATGTGAACGGTGTGACCACGCTTGACGCTCCACCGGTACTGGATGCACCGCGACGGTTCCCACATGTGCCCGGCGCACTACGGGGTGCGCACCAAAACCCACAAACTGATCTGCTACTACAACGACCCAATGGGGCAGCCGGGCGCAAACGGCCCGGCCGATCCGGTCGATTGGGAACTGTTCGACCTGGTGGCGGATCCACTCGAGGTGAACAATGTCTGGGGAGACCCGGCGTACGTCGAGATCACGGCCGAGCTGTGATCGAGCTCGACCGGATGCAACGCCGGGTCGGCGATGATCCCTTCCCCGGCGCATCATCGGCTGGTACCGGTGCCTGATCCCACCAGTCCATCGGCGCTCGACCGGAAGTACGGCGCCATCCTGCGGTCCTGCAAGGATGACTTTGTCACCGAGGTGCGCGACACCACGGTGGTAACCCAACACGGAGCGGCTGCCATCGCCACTCCTGATTGGCCGGGCTGGCCATGCGGGCTGGTTGCGGACGAACCCATCATCGAGACCTTCGTGGCAGGTCTCGATGAGGTGGTGGCGACGAGTGAGAACGAACCGTTCGTCAGCGCATGGATGCCACTTTCGGTGTGGATGAACCGCACGGTGCGCACGGCCCTCGCCGCTATCGATGTTCATCTCGCTGGTGACGCCTTCATCACCGCATCGCTCACGCCGACGGCGCTTCTCGAAGGGGTGGCGCACCTCGACGACGACCAGTTCCTGCCATCTGATTCTGTTTCGATGGTGGCGATCATCGGTGATCTCGCCGGTCCCCGGATTGCGACTGCACCTGTGCCTGCGGCGCAGCTACGCCCGTTGGCGCCTGTCGTGTTCCCCGATGAACTTCTCGACAGTTTCGCCCGCAATGCATTGCATCGCTGTGTCGCTTCCGCTCAGGAGTTGGTCGTGTTCCCGCAGTTCGGACAGCTCCACGCCGGCCCTGCAGCCGAGCATGTGGCTCATCTGGCCGTCAACCGCCAACTATTGGTCATGCGAGCCGCCGTACATCCTCGGATCCGCTCGACCGAATAGTTGGTCACACTCAGGGCACTGCCACAGGAGGTGCTCCCGGTTTGTCAGTCGTCTCGGTCGTCTCGGTCGTGATTTCTGGCAAACCGAGCGACGCAGCGAATGCGATACCGAGAAACACCGCAGTGCCCACGAGCGCGGCGCTGAACCCGCCCATGACGAACAGGATTCCCGACAGCAGTGTGCCCACCAGGCGCCCGGCGGCATTGGCGGAATAGTAGAACCCGACGTCGAGCGCAGTTTCGTCGTCGTTCTTCGAGTACGCCAAGATCAGATAGGAGTGCACCGACGAGGTGAGAGCGAACAGCACTCCGAAGCCAAGGAGACCAGCGACCGTGATCAGCGCCTGCAGTTGATGTTTCGACACAGACACGGCGATGAGAATCGCGATGGCGGCCATGGGAGGCAAGAATCCGTAGGCACCGAACGACACGTTGCGCAGCGCCTTCAGCATCTTGGGTGCCACCGCCTGGATCATGCCGTAGCCGATCACCCACAGGGCGAGAAATGCGCCGATGGCGGGATAGGACCAGCCCAGAACGTCGTCGAGGAAGACCGGAAGCGCCACCACGAACCAGATGTCGCGAGAGGCAAACAAGAAGAACCGAGCGATCGAGAGGCGCTGGATTGCCGGCGACTTCTCAAGCACTGCACCAAGTCGGGTTTTCCGCTGGGCCCGACCCACCTCACCCAGCAACAGCAACACGAGAGCGAGCACAATCGCGAGCACGACGGCCATCAGCGCAAGCGCTCTGTCGAAACCCAACCAACTCAGTAGCGCAGCGCCGATGAAGAAACCCACTCCTTTCAGGGCGTTCTTCGATCCGGTCAACACCGCCACGAACCGGAAGAGCTTGTGTTCGGGCGCCACGAACTTCACTGCGGTCTTGGAGCTCATCTTGGTCAGGTCCTTGGCGATCCCAGACAGCGCCTGCACGGCCATGACCCAGCCAACCGCCACCCACTCACGCCACGATGTTTCGTGCAGCGTCAGTGCGAGCAGGGCGATGACCTGCAGAGCCAGACCGCTGACCAATGTGCGATGGAGTCCATGGTTCGCCCCGAACCACCCGCCGACCAGATTGGTGACGACACCGAAGAACTCATAGAGCAGGAACAACAACGCCAGCGACACTGCGCTGTACCCGAGATCGTGGAAGTAGAGCAGAACGATCATGCGTAACGCGCCGTCGGTCAAGGTGAACGCCCAGTACGAGCCGGTCACGAGCAGGTACGACCGCATGTCCATCGAACGAGCGGTGAGAGACGTCACCGCCCCAGTCTTGTACATGGGCGCCCGCGACGGGAACAATCGATCGGCTCTACGATGGCAGCCGTGGATCCTCTCTACGTTGCGCAGATCTCGCAGCTCACCGCGTCGGATTGGATTGCCGCGGGCGCAACCGCACTCGTCACCGTACTGATCGCCATCGTCATCCGGCGCCTGACCAAGCGGCGGATCCGCAAGAAGGACACACACGCCGAGCTCATGGACTTCGGTGGACGTCTGCTGATCGCCCTGGTGCTGTCCGCCGGCGCGTACTACACCCTCGAGGCGCTGAACGTCGAGCTCGGGCCGGCGCTGGGTGCCTTCGGTATCGGTGCCTTGTTCGTGGCAGTCGGGTTGCAACCGCTACTCGTGAACATCGTTGGTTCCGTCGTTCTGCAAGCTCGCCGCCCGTTCCGCCGTGGCGATCAGATCATGAGTCATGGGTTCGAAGGCACGGTGCTCGATATCACGTCGACGTCGACGGTGCTGCTGAGCTACAACGGCGAGTCGATACATATTCCCAATGGTCAGGTCCTGAGCGAACCGCTCGTGAACTGGACACATGAACCCGTGCGGCGCACGATCCTGCCCATCAGCGTCCCCTACGGATGCGAGTTGCCGCGGGTGCTGGCCATGGTCGGCCGTGCCACCCGGAAGGCACTGAACGACGAGAATCTGCCCCCGGCCGAGGCGCTTGCCACCAGTTTCGGCGCCCATGGCATCGACATCGAATTGCGTTTCTGGCATTACAGCGATCGCCTGGAATCACAAGTCGCGCTCAGCCAGGTCATCGTTGCCGTGAACGACGCATTGAACGAAGCGGGCGTGGTCATTCCGTTCAACCAGCTCGTCATCCATCCTGCCGAGCTGCCCGCAGTCGCCGCTGAGCCCACACCGGCGACACCCCCGGCTGCCAGCAACTAGTTCATCAGCTCCCCGGGCGACAGCAAGGGTGCGATGGCGTGCAGATAGTCGACCAGCCGGGCGGCGACTTCGAACGCCAGCTCGGGGTCCTCGAGATCGGGTGCCAACCACACGTCGGAGATCCGTCGCCAGTTCTCGGCGCCGAGAAACACTCCTGCTTCGGCCTCGTGGCCGAGCAGTCTTCGCCATGACCGCTCGTGACGCAGCAGCTGTTGCAAAACCTGATCGTTGCGCGCCGGGTCCTTGTACTCGGCGTGGAAGCCGATTTCTATCGCCATGCCGTCGAGCCCATCGACGTGGCGCCGGGTGATGATCTGGGCTTCGTAGTGAGCTCGCGTCGGTTTCTCGTCTCCAAACCAGGCTTTGACCCCGCGTCGATGCCATCGTAGATGCAGCGGCTCGCCAGCGGCTGGGGTCAAGGATCGAACAGCATCGGCGACCTGTTCGAACAACGGCGTCTCGAGCATGTAGGCAACGTAGCGTCGGGCTGATCGCCGCGCGTAGACCGCTGTACTGTGGGTCCCTGATCTGTCAAGATGGCAACTTGCAAACGTCTTCCACATCGGCATTCTTTGATGGTGTTCCCTTTCCGATGGCGCTACTCGACAGCGGGGGCTCCATCCAATCTGCCAACGGAGCCTGGCGCGATGCCGCCACGGATCAAGGCACCGCGGCGCACGCCCTTGGCCTGATCGGACGCGACGCCGAGGATTTTGCGGATACTGCGAAACTTGTCGGCGACGATCGGGTGGCCGACTGGCTCGATCTCGATGCGAACGTGTTGCGAGAGAAGCGATGGTCCCGTTGCCATCTGTGGCCCCAGCCGGACACCGACTTGATCGTTGTGGCCATCATCCCGCTGCGCGAGACTCGCAGCGGCAACTTGTCGCGGATGGACATCGACCACATCGAACGCATCCTCGAACACACCGCCGATGCCATCACGATTGTTGCCGAAGACATGTCGTTGCGCTTCGCGAGCGGTATCGCGACTCGGTGGCTCGGCGTGTCAGGTTCGTCTTTCGAAGGCCATCATGCACTCGGTTTCGTGTTCGCCGATGACCACCACATACTGATCGATGCTTTCGCACGGTGCATCGAGAACCCACGGTTGCCCATAAAGGCCCGCTTTCGCGCCGTGCACGAGAGCGGCGATCTGATCTGGGTCGAAGGCAACGGCACCAATATGCTCGACGATCCGGCCATACAGGGGATTCTCGTCACATTGAATGACATCACCGAGCTGGTCCAGGCTCGGGCCGCAGCCGAGTCGAGTCAAGCCGAACTCGAAGCCGAGAAGCAACACTTCGAGACCCTGGCCCAGTTCACGCCCACCGGGGTCTTCGAGCTCGACGAGGACAACCGAGTCACCTATCAGAACAAGCGCTTCGACCAGCTCATGGGGCTCAAGGATCACACCGAGTTCGACTGGGAACTCATCGACGAACGCGACCGCGATGCGCTCCAGACTGCGATGTCTCGCGCCAGCAGCGGAACCACCACCCAGTCGACCGTTCGTCTCACCCGACCCATGCGTGACGGCGAACCTCGATGGCTCGCCATTCGCGCGGTGCGCCAAGCCAGCGGCCGAGTGTTGGCCTCGGTCGAAGATGCCACCACGCAGATCGCCAGGCAAGCCGAGCTTGCACACCGAGCTGACCACGACGACCTCACGGGACTACCGAACCGGGAGAACCTGCTCGAACTGCTGAAAGGTCTGACCGAAGCCCGAGAGGACATCGCGATCCTGTTCCTCGACCTGGACCACTTCAAGGACATCAACGATGGACTCGGACATCAGGTCGGCGACCAAGTACTGATCGAGGTCGCCGAACGGATCCAAGCGGTGGTTCGCCCCAGTGACATCGTGGGGCGACTGCATGGCGACGAGTTCCTGGTCGTGTGCCGCCGCACGCGAGATCTTCGCATCGCACGCGAGATCGCGTCACGCGTCGTCGAGTCGGTCAGCGCGCCACTGAAGTCCGCGCCGCAACAGCTGGTGGTGTCCGGCAGCGTGGGGATTGCACTGAGCAGCGATGGCGACAACGCTGACACCACACCCGAGAAGCTGCTCGTTGCTGCCGACGTGGCCATGTACGAGGCCAAGCGTCGGGGCGGGTCCCGTTCGGTGCCGTTCAACGAGTATCTGGGCAAGCGAGCCGCAGATCGTCTGCGGCTTCACGGCGAGGTGCAACGGGCGGGCGAGCTCGACGAATTGGTGGTGCATTACCAGCCGATCGTAGATCTGCGAACCGGTCAGGCGGCGCGAAGCGAGGCGCTGATTCGCTGGCACCATCCAACACAAGGCTTCATTCTCCCCGAACGCTTCATTCCCGATATCGAGAAGTCGGAATTGATCGATGATCTCGGCACGTGGGTGCTCGACCAGGTCCTCACCGACCTGGCTCGATCTGGGCCCGCAGCGTTACCTGTCAACATGAACGTGTCGCCCCGCCAGCTCAGCGGTGACAACTTCGCCTCGTCGACGCTGGATCGGTTGCAGCATCATCAGATTCCGGGTCACCTGATCACTATCGAGATCACCGAACTGGTCATGATGGAAGAGTTCGGTCCCGTCGAGCGCCAGCTGCACCTGTTACAGAGCCATGGCGTCGGCATCGCCATCGACGATTTCGGTTCGGGCTACTCCGCGCTTTCTTACCTGCAACGGTTCCCATTCGATCAGGTCAAGATCGACGGGGTCTTCGTGCAGGCAATCGACTCTGTCGAACGCGATCGTGCGATCGTGAGCTCCATCATCGAACTCGTCAAGTCGCTCGGGTGCACAACGATTGCCGAGAAAGTCGAGCGCCAAGAACAAGTCGATGTCCTGCTGGAGCTTGGATGCCCCTTGGCACAAGGTTTCCTGTTGGGTAGACCTGAACCGCTACCGAACGGTCGACTCTAGGGCTCGTACGGACCTGACCTGGTCCGACCGTTCCCGGCGCTAAGCGGCGCACCGTCGGCTCAGCTCGAGAGTTCGAAGCCCTGATAGTCGGCGGCGGCGACCGCATGACATTGCTCGGCGTAGGGCAGGAAGCCGAGCAGCGGCATGAACACCCGGGTCTTCGCCAGGATCAGGAACCGGGCCTTGGTGTGGCGGCCGTCGTCGCTGTCGACTTGCCTACGGTCGGCGACTTCGTCGTAACGCGCACCCTGAACGCGCGTGTTGCAGCGAACATACTGGCGCTGGCGCTAGGAGACTGCGTCTGTGCCCGACGAACCTGCGAAGATCAGGAATGCAGCCGCGGCCACGCCGACGAACACGGCATTCACCCCGATCGCGAACGAAATCGATACGGCGTCCGCGAGCAGCCCGCTGAGAACCGGAGAGACCACCACGCCGATGTCGCCGAAGGTTCGATACAGACCCATGGCGGCACCACGTTGATCCTCGGTCACCAACTCTGCCACGTAGGCAGCCGGCGCCGGACCGGTGATCGACGAGCCGAATGCCGACATGGTGAGCCCGATGATGAACACCGGCAATGAGTCCGCCACCGCCACGATGCCGATGCCCACGGCGATGAGCGCAGCAGTGGGAACAATGATCGTCTTTCGACCGAACCGGTCTGTTGCTGCCCCTGCCGGCCATATCAACACCACCCCGATCACCCCGAGCGCCGTGAACAGCACCCCGAGCTGGTCGACCTCGAGCCCGAAGGATTCGCTGAGCTGCAGCGGCACCAGTGTCTGGCGCACCCCTGCCCGCACGGAGAAAACGCCAATGGTCACCAGTCCAACGAGCAGGAAATCGTTGGAGCGAAGCAGCGCCCAACGAGATGGTTGCTCCCCGATGGTGTTCTGGGCCGCCTTGGACTGGGCAGCGCTTCGGGTCTCGGGCAGCCGTAACAGACTGTAGATGGCCGTCAGCACGCTGGCGCCTGCGACCACATAGAACGGCATCGAAAGCCCGTAGCGATCGGCGATGAGGCCGCCGAGCGCAGGTCCGAATCCAACACCGACCAGCAATGCGCCCTGATTGGCGGCAATGAAGCGGCCCCGCTGCTCAGCCGATGCAATGTCGAGCAGATAAATCGTGGCTCCGGTCATATAGAGCGCCGAGCCGAGTCCGGCAACGAATCGGAATGCCAGTAGCACCCAGATCGTGTTCGCCAGACCCGAGCCGAACATGCCGAGCGCAGTGACCAGCGGACCGCCGATCAACAGCTTGCGCCGTCCACTTCGGTCGGCCACGATCCCCGCAGGCACGTTGGTCAGCAGGCGGGCCAGCCCAAAGGCCGTCACGGTTGCACCAACGAGTGCGGTCGATACACCGAAGCTGTCGGCATAGAGCGGCAGGATCGGGCTCACGATCCCCTGGCCGGCCATGACCAGAACCGTCGAGATGCAGATCGCTATGAGCTGTTCGTACTTCTTCACGAGACCCGAAACGTTCCGAGTCCAGCGTCCACGCAGTGAGCGTAGGCGGCGAGCGTGAGCGTGGAAGAAATCTCGCGCCGCGTGTCTACGCGCATGCGTGGAGTTTTCGCCGAGATGTAGCGCCACGGACTAGCGCCCATCTACCGGCGCTCATGGCGCTACGTTCTGGTCATGGACGTGAACGAAATCGAACATGGCTATCTGTATGACCATGTGTGGGGACTGCTCGCCACGGGTCGCGCCGATGGATCGCCGCAGATGTCGATGGTCGCGTACGACTGGAACGGCCGAGATCTGGTCATCTCGTGTCGCAGTCGAGCGGCCAAGTACGTGAACGCGAACCGCAATGCCAACGTGGTGTTCGCCGTGCCCGACGATCTCGACAACCTGACCGTCACCGGCACGGCCAGGTGTCACGCCCGCGGCCCTGATCGCGACCAGATGACCCGGCGAGTGCGGGATCGACTTGCCGACGGACACCAGTGGGCATGCGACATGCTCGACGCAGACATCGACGCCGGTCTCGACGAAACCAACCGAGTCATCATCCAGATCGAGCCGTCAGCAATTCATCTGATCAGGCCACGGCACTAGTGTCGACGACATGAGCGAACAGCTGGCACCAGGCGAGGCACGCGAGATCGGCCCGACGCTTTTCGATCAGCTACGGGCTGACCCGACCCCACCTCCCCAAGCCCTGCTCACGGAGAGCTATGACTTTCTGGGCGACGACGACATTCCGTATGCCGTCTACACGTCGACCAACTATGAGCAGGCGGAATACGACTCGATGTGGCCCAAGGTCTGGCAATGGGCATGCCATGTCGACCACATCCCCGAAGCTGGCGACTACTACGTCTACGACGTGGGCCCTCATTCTGCGCTCGTCGTGCGCGGCCACGACGGCGAGATTCGGGCGTATTACAACGCCTGCATGCATCGCGGCACACAATTGAAGCCTGCGGGCAGTTGCGGATTCTCGAAATCGTTGCGCTGTCCGTTCCATGGTTGGACATGGGACCTCGACGGCACCATCGTCGAGATTCCCGGTCGCTGGGATTTCCCGCATGTGACCGATGAATCGCATCAGCTACCGCAGATGTCGGTCGATACGTGGATGGGGTTCGTGTTCGTGAACTTCGACCCGCAGGCCGACCCCTTGCAGGACTGGCTCGGTGCCATGGCCGACCACTGGGCTGATTGGGGTCTCGAAGACCGCTACATCGAGACTCATGTACGCAAGCGCTTGCCGTGCAACTGGAAGGCGGCAGCCGAGGCATTCCTCGAGGCCTATCACGTACGCGAGACCCACTCGACAGGCAAGATCGGTGATGAGGTCACCGCGGCCTATGACATCTTTGGTGACAACGTTTCACGCTTCATCCACACCACGATGCTGAACAGCCCTTTGCGCAATCCACCTCGCACCGAGCAAGAACTGCTCGCTCGCCAGGCCAGTCGGCGCGGCACCGATGCCACCGAGCTACCCGACGGCACGAGAGCTCGTGACGTGTACGCCAAGATGATCCAGGACTCGATGAGCGAGAAGTACGGCCACGACTATTCGCATCTGAGCGAGTCGATGACGCTGGATTCGATCGAGTACTTCCTGTTCCCGAATGCGTTCTTCTTTCCCGGGCTGCAGTTGCCGATGGTGTATCGCTTCCGCCCCGACCCCGACTCGATCGATCACAGCTACTTCGACCTGCTGATGATGCGACCACGCCCGGCCGATGGCAGAGTGCCGTTTCCGCCCGAGGTCATCGAGCTCGATGTCGACGACAGCTACAGCCTGGCCGAAGGTCTGGGTGGACTCGGCCGTGTCTACGACGAAGACACCGCGAACATGGCGGCACAGACCCGCGGGTTTCGAGCCAGCCACAAACGCGGCCAGACGCTTGGCAACTATCAAGAAGTTCGAGCGCGCCATCTGCAGCACCGGGTGCGAGATTACCTAGGCGCTTACCCCACCGATTGACCCTCTGGTTGGCGTGGCTAATCTGAACGCGACGTGGCCATGGAAGCCACCAAGGGTGTCGAAAGCTCAGGCGCAGGCCGAACACGCCAACCGTGAAGCCCAGATCACGATCACGACAACTTGTGGAGCCATCCACCAACCGTGCGCAGGAATGTTCCCCCCCCAGGCGTTGCCAAAGAGCGCAGCCATGTCTCGAAGCCAAAAAAAAGCGGCGGCGCCGGTCAGTTGAGTGGGGCGAACCGGATGATCGCGGTGCCTTCGCCGGTGTCGTCGAACACCGCGGTAACTGGCGCACCGATCTCGACGGCGTCGACATCGCAGTCCACGATGTTCGTCAACATGATGGGGCCTTCGTCGAGTTGCACGTAGGCCAACACGAACGGCAGGTGCTCTTTCCATGTGCGGCTGACACCGGCCCGGGTGACCGAGTACGAGTAGATCGTGCCCTGCCCCGACATTGTCGTCCAGGTCATCGACGTGCTCTGGCAGTCGGGGCAGATCAATCGCGGGTAGAAGGGTATGAAGCCACAGGCATCGCACTTGGCGAGATCGATGCGACCCTGCGCCGTGGCGTCCCAGAAGGGTTGGGTTTCAGTCGTTGGGTGAGGCGGTTTCGCCGGCAGGTATGACTGGTAGGAATCGGTCATTGGTCTCTCCCCAGGATCAAGGTGGCACTGCCCATGCGAGTGGCCATCGAACCGCCGGTGCCGTGGGCCAGAGCGAGCTGGCAGTCGGGGACCTGTACCGCAGCGTGCGCTTCGCCCCGGAGTTGGCGGACGGCCTCGATCACCTTGGTCATGCCGCCACGGTTCGCTGGATGGTTGTTGCACAGGCCGCCACCGTCGGTATTGAAGGGCAGTTTTCCAAACGGGGCCTGTAACGCTCCGTCGAGCACAAACTCGCCGCCCTTGCCCTTTTCGCAGAAACCGAGGTCTTCGATCGTGACGAGCACGGTGATCGTGAAGCTGTCGTAGATCGATGCGTAATCGATGTCGTCGGGTGTGACCTGAGCCTCGTCGAAGGCCGCTGCGCCCGACGTGCGGGCGCCGGTATAGGTCAGATCGACTCGGCCCGAGTTGGTGCCTTTGAAACCGAAGCCGGTGCCCAGCACCGGGATCGTGTGGCGGTCGAGCGTTTTCGCCACCGCTTCGCTGACAACCACCAAGGCTCCTCCCCCATCGGTGATCACGCACGCATCGAGCAGATGAAGCGGATCCGAGATCATGCGTGATTCGAGGACCTGTTCGACGCTCACGACATCCTGCAGAAAAGCACCGGGGTTGTGCTGAGCGTGGGTCGAGGCGGCGACCTTGATCTCCGCGAGTTGCGCGCTGGTGGTCCCGAACTCATGCATGTGCCGGGTGGCAGCCATGGCGTAGCCACTGATCACCCCCATGCCGAAGTGGTTCTCGAAGCCGGCCTCGGGAGCGCTGCTGAAGCGAGCGCTTCCGCCGGGGCCGGCGCCTCCGGTTCTGGGCTTGCCCGCCAGAGTGATCAGCGCAACTTCGATCTGGCCCGCAGCAATGGCTTGGGCTGCGTGTTGCACGTGCAGCAGGTACGAGGAGCCTCCGGTCTCGGTGTCGTCGAGCTGGTGGCAGTCGAGCCCCAGATAGTCGGCCATGGACAGCGCCCCGAAACCAGGCGCGTCGCCGGCCGAATAGTACGCATCGACGTCGGCCATGGACAGGCCCGCATCGGCCAATGCGCCAACCGCAACTTCTGCATGGATCTGGGGGACGGTCTTCTCAGGAATCTCACGTAGCGGATGCTCAAACACCCCGGCGATGTGCGCCACACCTCGAACACTCATGGCAGAAAGCTACCGGGCCGTGCGCGAGACTTCTAAACCTTGCGCTACTCCCATGTACTTCTGGACCTCGATCACACGCTCTTCGACACCGAAACATCGCTTCGGATGGCCTACCACGATGCCCTGCAATCAGTCGGCGCCGACGGCTCGCAATCCTACGAACGGTTCGACGAGATCAACCAGGCATTGTGGCGCAGGGTCGAGGCTCACGAGCTGACTCCGCCCGAGGTCCACATTGCTCGATTCGTCGAGCTGGACAGCCAGCTCGGCCTTGGCGCAGACGCGCAGGACATGGCCGACGCATTCGCCGTTGGAATGGGTGCACACGGCGAGCTCTACCCCGGAGCGCTCCAGGTCCTCGATCAGCTCGCCAGCAAGGCAACGCTGGCATTGGTCACCAATGGCTTGAGCGACATCCAACGAACTCGAATCGATCGCCTCGGTATTCGTGGCCACTTCGCTGCGGTCACCATCTCGGCCGAAGCCGGCACATCGAAACCGGGGGCTGCGATCTTCGACCTCACGTTCCAGGCGTTGGGCGACCCCGATCGATCGACCGCAGTCATGGTGGGCGACAATCTTGGATCCGACATTGCGGGCGGCAGGAATGCAGGGATCGCCACGTGCTGGTACAACCCCGCGGGAGCAGCCGCCAGCGATGCGCAGCCGGCCGACTACACCATTGGGTCGCTCGATGAATTGGTATCGATCATCGCAGGCGAGTGAGCGTGGTCTGATGACAACACCGGGGTTCCACGGATGGAAAGTGGTGGCTGCCGCGTTCGCAGCCCTGTTCGTCGTCTATTCGATTCAATTCAGCTTCGGCACGTTCGTCGATGATGTTGTCGCCGACACCGGCTGGTCCGAGACCCGGCTGCAACTGATCTTTGCAATTTATGTATTCACCTACAGCGCACTGTCGGCGGTCACCGGCGCGTTCACGGACCGATATGGACCCCGTCGAGTCGTCGCCACCGGCGCAGTTCTTCTGACCGCCGGGTACGTGATCTGGGGCAGTGCGCCCAGCCTGTGGGTGGCATTTCTGGGGTTGGGTGTCGTTGCTCCACTGGGGATGAGCGCGTCGTGGGTGCCATGTAATGCAACCGTGGTGCGTTGGTTTGTAGCTCGCCGCGGCACGGCTCTTGCGGTGGCTACGTCTGGCACCAGCATGGCCAACATCCTGGCTCCGCCCGTGGCCGCCAGCTTGGTGCAGGCCTATGGATGGCGAACGGCACTCACTTCGTTTGCGCTTACGGGCGGCGTGATCATGTTGGCCAGCTCTTGGTGGTTCCGACGTGACCCGGAGTCGATGGGCCAGCATCCCGACGGGTTGAGCCAGCCGCCACCACAAGATGTCGCCGGTCCGGGGCTCGAAGCTGGTCAGGCCATGCGCACGGCCACCTATTGGCTCATATTGGGTATGTATGCGCTCTCGTTCGTCGTGGTGTTCGTGCCGTTCGTGCACAGCAATCAGTTCGCGATCGACATGGGTGTTTCGCCGGTCACCGCAGCCACGGTGATCTCATCGATCGGCGTGGGCGGACTCGCAGGGCGTCTGTTCGTGGGCCCTCTGTCTGACCGCTTCGGCCGCAAGCGACTGGTGGCCATGGCCTTCGCACTCGAAGCGGTCGCCTTCATCGGCATCGGGATCTCTCAGGGTTTGACGTTGCTCTATCCGTCGGCGGTGGTCTTCGGCTTCTCCTATGGAGCAACCGTCACCCTGTTACCCGCGCTCGTTGGTGACTATTTCGGTCGGGCCCACGCCGGCGCAATCGTCGGCAGGATCTTCGGTACTGCCGGGGCGCTGGCCGCGGTGGGACCATACGTGGCTCAACTGCTCGTGGACTCATCAGGAAGCTACCGATTCGCGTTTGCACTCTCGGGGATCGCCAACGCCGCTGCCTTCCTGATGGCGACGCGACTGCCGCAGAAACGAGTAGCCGCTCTTCGAGGGCAGATCGTGCGGGATTCGAGCGCCTCGATCCTATGACCGGGTGGTCGGGCGAACATCGCCCATGGTCGCAGGCATGGAACAGACCCTGGCTCGCATGAAAGCCGTGATCGAGCACGACACCTGAACATCGAGTGCGAGTTACTGTTGAGCATGGCAGAACTCACCACGTTCGACCCTGACCACGATCTCGACGAAGTGCTGGCGGTCTTTCAGCGCGATGGCGCTGTCATCATCGGTGGCTTGATGGATCCAGCGCTGCACCAGCGGGTCCATGATGAGCTACAGCCGTGGATTGCCGACACGCCGAAGGGCCGCGACGATTTAACTGGCCGCCAAACCACACGGACCGGAGCACTCGTGGCGCGCAGTCCGGCGTGTCGAGAGCTCGTGATGCACGAGACCGTGCTCGATCTGGCGCATCGTTTCTTGGCGCCGTTCACGAACAAGATCCAATTACATCTCACGCAGGTCATCAACATCACGCCTGGTCAGGGCACCCAGCCGTTGCATCAAGATCGACTGGCGTGGGGTGGCTACATACCTGCGGGCGTCGAGCCCCAGTTCAACACGATCTGGGCGCTCACCGACTTCACGCTCGAGAACGGAGCGACACGGGTCGTGCCGGGCAGCCCGCATTGGGACGGCGACCGTCGCGCCACCGACGACGAGAAGACGCAGGCGGTCATGGAAGCCGGATCTGTGCTGCTCTACTCGGGTTCGGTCACTCACGGCGGTGGCGAGAATCGGTCCGATGCCGACCGAACCGGTATCAACATCACGTACTGCCTGGCGTGGCTGCGCACCGAAGAGAACAACTACCTGTCCTGTCCGCCTGAGATCGCCAAGGATCTGGATCCAGCGCTGCAGGAGCTGTTGGGCTACACCATGGGCAATTACGCCCTCGGCTACTACAGCGACCCGCATGCGATCGACGGAGCGACCGACATCTTGCCGCCGGAGCACGCGCTCGGCCGCGGCCCCAGCGCAAACGAGAAGATCCTGGGCTGAGGGTCACCTTCCCCTGGGTAGGTCGCTTCAGAGGCGGCCGATGCGCTGAGCGAGCAGTGCGTAGAAACGATCGCTGTCGAGATCGTTGGCGACCCAGGCGTTCTTTGGGCGCTTCGTTGCTTCCCACCAGTCGACGACCGTTGTGCCCATCGTGAGTTCGGACTCGGTTTCGATCTCGACGTTGCAGCGCCGGCCGGTGAAGATGTCGGGCTCGAGCAGATAGGCGATCACGCAGGGGTCGTGGAGCGGGCCGCCTTCCATGCCGTAGCGCTCGATGTCGAATCGTTCTGCGAAGGACAACATGCCAGCGGCACTCGTGGTGGCCTCTGTCGCCTGGTCACGGAACGCAGCGATCCGTGCCGGCGAAGTGCGGGCCTTATGGGTGACATCAAGAGGCATCACCACGATGTCGATGCCGCTGGAAAACACCGTTGCGGCAGCAGCCGGATCGACATAGATATTGAACTCGGCCATCGGCGTCACGTTGCCGCCTTCGAAGTGCCCGCCACCCATCAGGACAATCTGGTCGATCTTGTCGGCCAGGTCGGGCCGTTGGTCGAGCACGTCGGCAAGGTTCGTGAGTGGCCCGAGCGGGCAGAGCGTGATGGCATCGTGGAGTTCGAGTTGCTCGATGATGAACTCGGGGCCAAAACCCGGTGTGACCGCAATCGTCGGATCGGGACGGCCTGCACCGTCGAGGCCGGTCGCGCCGTGCACATATTCTGCGGTCACCAATGGGCGGCCCTTCGGTCCGAGATGTCCTGCGACCACCGGCACTTCGGCGCGGTTCGCAAGCTCGACCATCATGAGCGCATTCTTGGTCGTGAGCTCCAGCGGCACATTGCCGCCAACCGTGGTGATGCCAAGGACATCGAGCTCGTCCGGAGACGCTAGAGCGGTCAAGATCGCGATCGCATCGTCCTGCCCCGGGTCCGTATCAATAATGATCTTGCGCATCCACCCACCGTAGAGCGCATCAGATGGTCGCAGTCGCAGCCTCGACCCGAACCGGATCCTCAAAGCCTCGTGCATAGCCCGCGATCCGTTCGTCTATATCTCGTGTCCGCAACCAGATGCCGATTGGTTCGCGAAGGAAGCAACGATCTTCGGGCGCACAGAAAATGTGTAACGCCAGGTCGCCTGCGTTCCCGAATCAACTTCGTCAAGGCTCCAGCCACCGCAAAGTTGTCGAAGAACCACGGCCCCTCGACCATCTCCATACCGACCTGAGTCGGCGGTCGGAAGCTCGTGTATTGCGACACCATGCGCAGTCGATGGCGGACCTGGTCTCGGTTCGCACGCCCTTGGCCGGCACCACGGCACCGTCGAGCAACTGCTGCTCGGCTACGACGGGTCCCACCGATATCGAATCTCACCCGTCGTCTATGACGCCGCAAAAGCCACATCGATCACCACCGGAACCACAATCGACGACTCCACCCGCCGCATGACCGCAGCGACAACGACCCCGAATTGTCCATGCGCCTGGCGCATGGACAATTCGAACGAGAGTGTCGCACCCGCGTTCTAGCGTCGTTTGCATGGGTTCACGACCACGCCGCATCAACTACGAGCATGCTTATCACCACATCGTCAGCCGAGGAACGGATCAATGGATCATCTTTCTGGACGACGAGGACCGCCACAGATTTCTTCAACTACTCGCCCGGGTCTGCCGCCGATATGGCGTCGAGGTGCTCGCGTACTGCCTGATGGGCAACCATTTTCACCTGGTGATCTACGTACCGAACGCAAACCTGTCCGACGCGCTACGAGACCTCAAAAGTGCCTATGGCACCTCGTACAACAAGCGTCATGGACGGACCGGACCGGTCTACGGTGCCCGGTTCTGGTCCAAGGTGATCGGCGACGACGAGCACCTGCTCGATGAGATTCGCTACAACCATCGCAATCCCCTCGGTATAGACCCCCATATTTCGCTTGCGCACTATGAATGGTCAAGCCACGGCATCTACCTCGGACTTCGGCCCTGCCCTCCTTGGATGCACCCTGAGTTGGCTCAAGACATGTTCGGGCCGAACTACCAACACACCGTCGAGATGCCGCGCCATTCAGACAAGATCCAAAATCGACCCGGCCAAATTGTCCATGCGCCTGGCGCATGGACAATTCGATCGGAGCCGTCGCTGAGTGAGATCCTTCTTGCGGTAGCGCATTGCGCTGATGCTGAGGTCACCGATGTGGCCCCCTCTCTACACAATGGCCTTATCGGCATCGCTATTCTTGTTGCAAGCGATCTCGGAGGTTTCTCTGCTGAAGAGATCGCCGAGCCGTTTGGCTTCAGGACCAGGGGCGCAGTGCAGAAGCAGCTGCAACGAACCCGCCAGCGCGTCAGTACCGACGCCACGAGCGCGGCCCTGCTCTCTGGCGTCGAGCATCTTCTCCAACACCGCAGAGCGGCGTAGCTGCAATTGTCCATGCGCCTGGCGCATGGACAATTCAGTCGGCGAGGTAGGTGGGGGCGGTGGGTTTGAGTGGGCGGGCATACCAGAGCGGGCGGCGCAGATTGTTCGGGCCTGGACCCGGGCGGGTCTTGGCCAGCCACTCGAGGTAGGCCTCGCGCGACTTGTTGGTGTCGACCACGACGTCGCCGTACTGGTCGCCTTTCTCGGCCGGGGTGACTCGCACTCGTTGATGCCAGCACTGCATTCCCGAGATGGGATCAGGTTGCACCGCGAACGTCAGATTCTGGTGCACGCCGGTGTCGTTCCACCAGATGCGCTCGGTGTCGGTGTCCTTGCTCTTCCATCGACGAATACCGTCGGTTCGATTGAGCTTCCAACCACCTTGACCATCGTCGCTGATCTTGGCCTTGCCGGCACCCCAGGAACGGGCCTTGTCTTCTTCGATACGCCAGCGACCCATGTGATGCGACGCAGCAACGATGCCCGGGCGGATGCCTTCGGTACGCCACGCCTGGATCACGAAGTGACCAATGCGCGTGGTGATCCGCACCAAGCCGTTCTCGTCGATGCCGAGCTTCTCGGCGTCCTCGGGATGGATCCAGAGTGGGTGACGGTGCGAGATCTCCGACAGCCACTTGCTGTTCGAAGACCGGGTGTGAATCAACGTCGGAATGCGAAAGGTCGGCAACAGAATGCGTTCGTTACCTTCCATGTCCATGTCCTGGTGATGCACATGCGACGGGATCCACTTGGGCGTGGCGTACTCGGGCCAGCCCCATTCTTTGAGCGTGGTCGAGTACAGCTCGAGCTTCTTCGATGGGGTGACGAAGCCTTCCTTTAGCTCACCGTCGATCTCGATGGCTGGCGAACCGTCGCCGAGTGAGTCGAGTGTGATGTCGGCCAGTGTGTCGGGCGAACCGTCCCACGCGCCTACGGTGCCCGGCTTGCGGTAGACGCCACCTTCGTCCTTGTGTGATCCCTCTACCGCGCTTGCATCTATGTTGCGTTCGTACGGCGTCGTCTGGTCGCCTTCGATGGCGAACGCGCCGCGGTTGCGCATGAACTCGAGCGGCGTCTCACCAGCCGCAGCCGCAGCTTCAGCCAGGCCGGGAACCGAGTCGCGGAACATGATCTCGTAGTACTCGTCGATACCGATCGGGGTGCCGGGCTTGGCTTCGCTCTCGAACCATTGACGGATTCCCATTGATCCGTCGGGGTCGATTCGCCACGACAGGTCGATCCAGAACTCGTTCTCTTCCCAGACTTCACCGGGGTTGTATTCGTGTGTTCGCGACTCGGCGGTGACGACGTCGCCCTTGCCGCGAGCAGCTTCGATCTCGGCGTAGCGACGGAACACCGGCTGACGAAACGCAATCCAGCGGCCGGCATGGGTTTCGTAGCTCACGACGTCGTGACGCTCGGCGCCCACGCCCATGGGCAGCACGTAGTCGGCGAACCATGACGTCTCGCTCCAAGTGGGAGTGAGGGCCACGTGGCAGTTCACGAGCGCCTTGTCCTTGAGCGCCTCCATCCAGGTGAATCCATCGGGATTCGTCCAGATCGGGTTGTAGACCCGGGAGAAGTAGGTATCGAGTTTGCCCCGGCCTTCCTTCAGGAAGTGCGGCAGCAGGATCGACATCTCGTGGTAGCTGAGTGGGTACTCCGGGGGCCATTCGAGATGATTCCACTTGGTGATCTTGGGTGCGCCAATGGGTGCCTTGGGTGCAAACTTGTTCCACCCGTTCCCGCTGGTGCCGCCGACGGTGGCCACCGAACCGGTCATGACAGCGATGAAGAACAGGCAGCGAGCCACTTGCCACCCGCCCTCGTTTCCGGCACCGGCAGCTCGCCAGTTGTGCGACGAGAACTTGGTCGGATGGGCCCCGATGATGGCGGCGATCTCACGAATCTTGGCGGCGTCGATGCCGGTGATACCCTCGGCCCGTTCGGGGGTGTATTCGGCGTAGTGCTCTTTGAGCGCCGTCTCGACCGACTCCCACTCTTGGGGCAGATGGGGGAACTCTTCGGCCAGGAAGGTGTCCCAGTTGACCCAGCGCTTGACGAAGTCGCGATTCCAGGTGTCGTTCGCGAGCATCTCGTGAATGATCGATAGACACAGGAACGGTTCGGTGCCCGGCCAGGTAGGCAGCCAGTGGTCGGCCTTGGATCCGGTGTTCGACAATCGCGGGTCACACACGATGACCGTGGCCCCCTTGGACTGAGCTTCGATGATGCGCTGCGCATGCGGGTTGAAGTAGTGCCCCGACTCCAGGTGGGCGGAGATCAGGAAGATGACTTCGGCATTGGCGTAGTCAGCCGACGGCCGGTCATGGCCCATCCACGACTGGTAGCCAATGCGAGCGTTCGACGAACAGATGTTGGTGTGACTGTTGTGTCCGTCGACGCCCCACGCCTGCAATACCCGGTTCGTGTAGTTCGTCTCGCCGGGGCGGCCGACGTGATACATGATCTCGTTGTTGCGCTCTTCTTGGATGGCCGTGCGGATGCGCGCCCCGATCTCGTCGAGCGCTTGATCCCAACTGATGCGCTCCCACTCGCCGCCACCACGCTCGCCGACCCGTTTCATCGGATACATGACCCGCTCGGGGTCATACACCTGGTTCAGCGTGGCCGGACCTTTGGCGCAGTTGCGGCCCCGGCTTGCCGGATGCTCGGGGTTCCCTTCGATCTTGTCGATCTCACCCGTGTCCTGATTGAAATAGCAGACCAGGCCACAGCCAGCCTCGCAGTTGAAGCACGACGTGGGCACCAGCGTGTACTTCTTCTCGACCTTGGTCGGCCACGCCTTGGCATCGAACTCGGTCCAGTCATGCCACTGATCCAGCGGCGGATAGTTCGTGAGTTCAGTCATGCTGCTTCCTTCGCAATCGCAGCGTCGCTGCGTTCGGTGCGTTCTGCGGCCGTGTTGCTCCGCTCGGGCCGACGTTCGTCGGATATGGCATCGGTTCGGTTGGAGCGGCTCGCCCCTCGTTCGCTACCCGCTCGTCCCTCGCTCCTACGCGGGATGGTGGTCAACTCTGCGGCACTGCCCGAATGATTCATATCGCGGATCTCAATCACGACAGGGGGACGCTTTGGCCGGCGCGGACGAAGGAGTCTTCGTAGGCGAACATGCCGACGAGGGCCAGCACGCCAGCCACGGCGACGTACGCCGAGTGGGAACCGGCGCTGAGTGCAAAGATCAAGATGGCGGCAGGGATGACGATGCCGATCACCACACCCCCGGCCCAAAATTGTGTGCGGTACGCACCGTGGGTCATCTCATGCACAGCCAGCTCGACATGGCGGCTTCCCTTGGACGTGAGTTCCATGGCGATCAGAGCCGCGGTTGCCACCAGACCGGCGAGAAGTACCCAGCAGATGGCTCGGCCCTCGGGGACGTCCATGAAGACCTCCATGATGGCGTAGGTTGCGCCGCCGGCGGTGACCGCTTGAGCCAACAGCGTTGGCAGAAGCAGTGGGGTCTGCCACAGGTCACGGCCTTCGCACTGACCGAACAAGAAGGCGGTGTAACCAGCGGTGCCCAGGCCGCCCAGCACCGCTGGTATCGCCAAGACCTTCAGCAGGCCGCTGTTGTCGGCGAGCCCGCCGATGAACCACAGCCCACAGACCACGGCGAACGCCATCAGGATGTAGGCGCCCTTGACCAGCCACGACTGCCAGTTGCCTTTGGTGATCAGGTAGTGGAAGCGGCCGGGTTGCTTCAGATCCGAGATCAGCAGCACGCCGGTCAAGCCCAGGAACACGCCGGCGATGATCGGCGGCACGATGCCCACTGCGGCTTGCTCATCGGCGTGTCCCATCAGCACCAGCAGCGCCGCGACCAGCATGACGCCGGCTGCAATGGCCTTGGTGACCAGGTAGCCCGAGACCTTGGCCTTCCAGGTCATCTGGTGGGCCGTGGTGTAGGCGGTGCGAGCGACCACACCGGCTTCGTCGGTCGGCTTGGAGCCGAGTGCCACCGGCACAGACGGATGGCTCTTGCCGCCGGGATCGCCGGCGAACAGTCGATCGGCCCAGATCATGCCGTCGTTTGACAGTGCGCTGCGGGTGGGGTCCAGCGACGCCTGGTCGGCACCTTTGTAGAACACCTTGGGCTTGGTGTTCTGCTCGGGCGCTCGCACGGACGTCTCGTTGCGGGCGATGATCTGGCTGATATTGCTGGCTGGGTCGTCGAGGTCACCAATGATGATCGCCTCGGTCGGGCAGACGATCTGACACGACGGCTCGAGCCCGACTTCGACCCGGTGATTACACATGTTGCACTTGTGTGCCGTGTTCGTTTCCGGGTTGATGTAGAGCGCGTCGTAGGGACATGCGTTCATGCATGACTTGCAGCCGATGCAGTTGTCATCCTGGAAGTCGACCACGCCGTTGTCGGCCCGGAACAGTGCGTTCGTGGGGCAGATGGTCATGCAGGGTGCATCGTCGCATTGGTTGCAGCGCATCACCGAAAATTTTCGTGCCACGTCGGGAAAGGTGCCGGTCTCGATGTACTTGACCCAGGTTCGATTGACCCCCAACGGCACGTCGTGTTCGCTCTTACATGCAACGGTGCAGGCATGGCACCCAATGCAGTTGTCGCTGTCGAGCACAAAGCCCAGTCGTGTCATGGTCCCTAGGTGACCAGAGTCACGACATCAGCGCAAGAGGTCAACTCTTACTAAGGCCATAGCTTCAACCTATGACTAGACGGTAGGGTCAGCCCATGCCACTTGGTCCTTCGTTTCCCGAGATCGCGTCACTCGACCTGTTCGTGTCGGTGGTCGAACTCGGCAGTGTCAGCCGAGCTGCCACCGCCCATGGTGTGGCCCAACCGTCGGCCAGCAGCCGCCTGCGTCACTTGGAACGCCAGCTCGGCCTGACCCTGCTCGAGCGGAGCCCCACCGGTTCGGTGCCGACCGATGCCGGGGTAGTCGTTGCTGGTTGGGCCGAAGCAATTCTGCGCTCAGCGCACGAGCTGAAGGCGGGACTGCAGGCGTTTCAAGCCGAACAATCGGGTCGTTTACGCGTCGCCGCGAGTTTCACCATCGCCGAGTATTTACTGCCGCAGTGGCTCGGTCGCTTTGCTCGAGAGCATCCGGGCGATTCGGTTGCGCTCGAAGTCGCCAACTCCACGTCGGTCATCCAACGCCTGCATGACGGAAGCGCCGATCTCGGGTTCATCGAAACGACATCGACACTCACCGATCTCGACGAACAGCTCGTCGGCACCGACGAGCTGATCGCTGTGGTCGCCCCGACACACCCGTGGGCGAAGCGCCGCCAGGTGCCGGTCGAGGCTTTGGCCGCCACTCCCCTGGTCACTCGAGAGGCCGGATCCGGGACTCGCGAAGCACTCGAAGCCGCCCTGGCCAGTCTCGACCTCGGCCCTCCGACTGCGATCCTCGAGCTCGGCAGCACGTCGGCGGTGCGCTCCGCGGTGCTCGACGGCAACTCACCCACCGTCATCAGCCGGCTCGCGGTGGCAGCCGAACTCGACGCCGGCTCGCTGGTCGAGATCGAGGTCAAAGACCTGCTGATCGGCCGCAGTTTGCGAGCCGTCTGGCCCAAGCGCAGTCCGCTTCCGCCGCTGGCGGCGCAGCTGCTCGACAGCTTGCACTGACCAGCAGATCTCGGCGTGCAATCACGGCAACACACTCGTAACAGGCGCCCAACACTTTGGAAACACCGGCCGGTTTGACTGTCCGCATGGCACGCACATGCGAGCCATACACCTGACATAGCGCAAATGCACCTGGTTCGGAGTTCCCCCCTGAAGAAGGTGCACGTGCGCTACGTGGCCATATTCGTCGACTCGATGTTCCCCCCGAGTTGTTCGATTTTGTCGGAGCTCTCCGTCACCTTCCGGTGGCGGAGAGCACGGCTATGCCCCGGCAGTGTCGCTTGTCTTGCCGGTCATCTTCGGCCCGAGCCACAACACGCCGATGATCGAGCCGATGAGACCACCGGTACTCGACAACGCCAGGTCGCCAACGGTGTCGCCGTAGGTCAGCGCGAGGCCACCGGCACCGCCGAAACCGTCTTCGCTGACCGCCCATTCGAAGATCTCCCACAACACGATCATGAGTGCGCCGAATCCGTAGCCCAGCAAGAGCGCGTCTCGTCGATCGTGCACATTGCGAAACCGGAAGGCATGGAACGCGATGACCAGCCATACCCAGTTGATGGTGTGTAACACGTCGTCGGTCACCACGAACTCGTCGTAGAAACCCAACAGGTTGCCCAGCGTGTCGAGCAGGAACGGCAGCGACAAGAAAGCATCGGCGGTGTGCGGGTACGGTTCCCAGTCGCGGAAATGAGCCAGCAGCGGCACCAGGATCGCGGGCGCAAGAAACAGCGGAGCACGAGCGCCGATCGCCTTACCTTCGAGCACATCGGGCGGGAAAAAGATCGCTATTGCGAACGAGAGTATGAGCGCAGCCTTGACGACGTAGTTGAACCTGGCCATCGATGGAAGCCGGTCGGTAGCCAGCACTGCGCTCTTCGTCACCCAATCGAGAGTAGGTGGCGCTGGTCACCTAAGCTCGACCAATGAGTCTTGCGATCCAGGTGGAGGGGCTGACCAAGTCCTATCGAACGAAGTCGGGCGAGACAGTCGACGCCGTCAAAGGCATCGACTTGCAGGTCACCGAGGGCGAGATCCTGGCCTTCCTGGGATCCAATGGCGCCGGCAAAACCACGACAATCGAAATCTTAGAAGGATTTCGAGATCGAACGTCGGGCGACGTGTTGGTTCTGGGCGAGGACCCACAGGATCCATCGCCGACATGGCGCGAAGACATCGGCATCGTGCTGCAAGAGTCTGCGCCGGACCGTGACCTGACTGCGCACGAATCGGTGTCCATGTACGCCTCGTTCTACGACGCGCCCCGAAACGTCGACGAGGTGCTCCAGATCGTTGGTCTGGCCGACAGTACCGAGCAGCGCACCAAGGCGTTGTCTGGCGGACAGAAGCGACGCCTCGATCTCGCGATTGCACTCGTCGGCGATCCCAAGCTGATCTTCTTGGACGAACCCACCACCGGTTTCGATCCCTCGGCGCGTCGCGAGGCCTGGCACATGATCGCGGAACTGCGCGACGTCGGCGCAACGGTCTTGCTGACCACCCACTACATGGACGAAGCCGAACACCTGGCTGACCGCATCGTGGTCATCAGCGATGGCCGCATCGCCGCCGAGGGCACCGCCGCCGACCTGGCAGACCAAGTCAAGCTGCTCACCCGAATTGGTTGGGACCCGGCCGAGATTCCGCTCGACGCACTGCCCGACGGCTTCCGCGCTGCGGTCCAGACCGAAGCTCATGAGCTGATGATCGAGACGACCGAGGTCACCGCAGTGGTGCATGCGCTGACGACCTGGGCTACGTCGAACAATCGCCGTGTCGACTCGCTCTCGGTGATGCGGCCAAACCTCGAAGACACGTTCCTGCGACTCACGGCCGAAGGAGACGCCAAATGATGGCCAAAACGCTGAGCTCGGCCAAGTACGCACTGCTGAGCTTCCGCAGAAACCCTGCGGCAACGTTTTTCACCATCATCTTTCCCCTCTTGTTCCTGGTGATCTTCGGCTTCGTCTTCGGCAGCGAGACAACTGGCCCGCCTGACCAGCAGGTCGACGTCGCCACGTTTATCGTGCCCGGCATTCTGGGATTGTCGATCGTGTCGGCCACGTTCGTGAACCTGGCCATGGGACAGGTCATTCGCCGAGAAGCAGGTCAGTTGAAGCGGCTACGCGGCACGCCGTTGTCGCCGCTCAGCCACATCATCGGGCAGATCCTGTCCGCGCTCGTAATCGTCGTCTTCATGACCGTGCTGGTCACGGTCATCGGGCGCTTGTTCTTCGGGGTGGAGTTCAACCTGAATTCAATCGGCGTGTTTGCGCTCAGCATTGCGTTGGGCTCCGTTGCGTTCTCCGCCCTGGGGTTGGCTATCACCGCCATCATTCCCAATGACGATGCCGCGCCTGCCATCACCAATGCCACGGTGTTCCCGCTGTACTTCATCTCCGACGTCTTCTTCTTCAGCGACGACGACAGTTCAGGCTTCATCGACACGCTCGGCAGTATTTTCCCGGTCAAGCCATTGGTCGAGAGCTTGCAAGACAGTTACAACCCGTTCATCGAGTCGGTGTCGATCCCGTGGGCTAACTGGGCCGTGGTTGCCGCCTGGGGCGCCTTCGGTGTGATCATCGCCGCCCGGTTCTTCAAGTGGACCCCGCAAACCGAACGCCGGTAACGCTGCGTCGCCAGATGGCGACCGAAACTACTTGCGGAACTACTCGTTTCGGCGCCGCGTTGCGTCGCACTCGCGCTGGGCATGGATCTCTGCGCCGAGAAGCACCACGAACGCCGTGATGAACAACCACAACAGCAGGATCACGATGCCGCCGATGCTGCCGTAGGTTTCGTTGTAGCTGCCGACCGTCGATGTGTACACCGTGAACAGCGCTGACAGGCTGATCCATAAGACCATGGCGGCAGTGGCACCAACGGTGACCGGGCGGTACTTCGTGTCGCGGTCCGGGCCCAGGTAATACAACGCACTGAGGGCAATGATCATGACCAAGCCGAGCACAGGGAAGCGCAACCAGACGAACAGATCTGCGGCGGTGTCGCCCACGCCGTCGACCGAACGAAGGATCGGCGGCATTGCTGCGAGCAAGAAAATGGCGCTGGAGATGAAGATGATTCCGCCAAACGTCAACAGCACTGCAGTGCCTCGCAACTTGGCGAAATTACGGGTCTCGACCGTGTCGTAGATGGTATTGAGCGCCCCCATGAGTTTGGCCATGGCCCCTGAGGCGGTCCAGAACGCCAGCAACAAGCCCACAACGAGCCCGGCAATCAGCCCGCCCGTGCTTCCGCCCGACACCCCTTCGAGTTGATCACCAATGATGGTCTGGGCTTCTTCGGGAAGTCCCGACAGATTGTCTTCGACTTGCTGCTTCACGGTTTCTGCGTCGAGCACGAGTCCGGCGATTGAAACCACGGCGAACAAGGTGGCTGGAATCGCCAGCAAGCCCCAGAACGCGATACCGGCAGCGACCACCACCAGATTGTGATTCTTTATGCGCTCGCCGAGCTCCTTGAGCAGTCCGGGTAGTGCTTTGGGACTGGTCGGCGTGAGATCGATCTCGCCGTGTGCATCATCGGCCAGCGCCTGCGACGCGACCTCATCGAGGACGTCTACTTCCGCAACGGCGACCGGCGCAGCCTCGAGCAACTCGCCACCAGAGGTGCCGTTGGTCTCGATGCTCTCGTCGGAGTCGACAAAGTTCTGCTGCAACCAGCGTGCCGTCGGCGCAGCCACTTTGGGGCCGAAGACATCGCGACCAAACTTGCTCTCGCTCAAGCGTTCGGTCAGTTCCTCTCCCCACGACGGCATGCCTGCAACTGTACCCATTGCCTCGATGGGGGAAACCCCGAGGGCTCGGCTCGGCAGGGCTCGGCTCGTCTCGAGGACCGTGACGATGCGCCAAGCCGTGCCGTGCACGGGCCGTTCGACTCGGCGATGCCGACTCGGTCAGCTCGTGGATCTCCGACGCCATGGCTGATCGTGATGCCAAAGAGAAGCGGCTCGCCCACCTCAGCGCACTGATCGCCGATGATGACGGCCAACAGGGCGAGATCACGGCCGAGGAAATCGCCGACCAACACCAACGCGATCGAGACGAAGCCGCACTCCACCGTCGCAGCAGCAGCGCAGTGCAGTGCAGTGCAAGCATGATCATCCTCGATGCTGGCGCGTTCGTTGCGCTCGAGCGAAACGAACGGACGATGTGGGTGCGACTCAAAGCTGCCTTGCTCGCAGGCGAACCGCCGATCACTCACGGCGGAGTCGTTGGTCAGGTCTGGCGAGGTGGTTCAGGAAAGCAAGCTCGACTGGCGCAAGCTCTGCAGGCGGTCGACGTCAACCCCCTCACCGACGAACTCGGCCGCAGGGCAGGCGTGCTGCCCGCCGAGACCGGAACGAGCGACGTTGACGATGCCGCCTTGGTCTCGCTCGCCGATCACAACGACCAGATCGTCACCGGTGACCCCGGCGACATAGCCACTCTGGTGGCGGTCACCAACCGACGAGTCGATGTCGTGACCAGCTGACATCGACCCGTCGCCGGCCGAGGGAAATCGCAACCGGTCGGCGCACCGCCTATCGTCTGAAGGCACCCACGACCTGGTCGAGAAATTGGACGAACGATGAGCGACACGCTGACCCATACCGCCGTCACCGAAGCGGTCGCACGCGCTCGAGTGGCTCAGAGGCAGATCGAGAACTGGACGCAGCAGCAGATCGACGACATCGTCACCGCCATCGCATATGCCGCGACCCGTCCCGAGGTCGCACAGCGGCTGGCTGAGCTGGCAGCCGAGCAGAGTGGCCTGGGCAACACGGCTGACAAGGTCACCAAGATCATGCGCAAGACTCTGGGCACCATGTCGGACCTCAAAGGCGCGCCGTCGGTCGGTGTCATCGACGTCGACGATGCACGCGGTGTCACTACGATCGCCAAACCCATGGGTGTGATCGCCTGCATCCTGCCGTCGACGAATCCTGGCGCAACGCCGATCAACAACATGATGATCACGCTCAAAGGTCGTAATGCCGTGCTGCTGGCACCGCATCCTCGCGGCGAAGCCACGTGTGCCGAGTCGGTGCGTATTGCCCGCGCCGAATTGGCCAAGTTGGGTGCTCCCGAAGACCTGGTGCAGATGGTGAGCGTTGCCGGCGAGAACAAGGAAGCCGGCAAGGCCATCGCCGCCGAATTGCTGGCCCGGGTCGACTACTCGCTCGTCACCGCCGGCCCCGCCAACGTCGACATGGCCTACCGAGTCGGCACACCGTCGCATGGCGTAGGGGTCGGTAACGCACCGGTGATCATCGACGAGACCGCCGACATCGATGCCGCCATTCCCAAGATCGTGGCCAGCAAGACCTTCGACCATGCCACCAGCTGTTCATCGGAGAACTCACTGGTGATCGACGATTCGGTCTACGAATCGGTGGTGGTCAAGCTGCAGGATCACGGCGGTTGGCTCGTGCCCGCCGAGCAGAAAGATCAGCTGCAACAGGCCATGTGGCCCACCGGTAGCCTGAACCGCCAAGTGGTGGCACAACCGGCGAGCCGTATCGCCGAGGTGGCCGGTTTCGATGACGACGCAGCCCACGCTGCCGACTTCTTGATCGTCGAAGAGTCACAGATCGGTCCAGACCATCCGTTCTCGGGCGAGAAGCTCTCAGTGGTCCTGGCCGTCTACCGGGTCAGCGATTTCGACCACGCGCTCGACACCGTCGAAGAAATCTTGGCCTACATGGGCGAGGGTCACTCGTGTGGCATCCATTCGCAGGTCGACGAACGCGTTGAGCAACTGGCGCAGCGCGCACGGGTGTCCACCGTGCTGGTCAACCAGCCCCATGCCTACAACAACGGCGGCAGCTTCGACAATGGGCTCGACTTCACGCTGTCGATGGGCGCAGGCACGTGGGGCGACAACGATACGTGTGAGAACCTGACCTACAAGCACTTCTTGAACTACACCTATTTGGCCCGCCCGATCCCCAGCACCGAACCCACCGAACAAGATCTCTTTGGTGAGTTCTTGGCCCGCACCGAGCACCAGGGCTGACATGTTCGTCGAAGAACACGACGCCAAACAACTGATCGCATCGGGGGGAATTCCCATTCCGCCAGGGCAGGCGGTCCGCTCTGCCGACGCGGCCTACGGCGCCGCCGGCGAAATCGGCGGCCCGGTCATGGTCAAGGCTCAGGTGCCGTCTGGCAAGCGCGGCAAGGGTGGTGGAATCGTCAAGTGCGACACACCCGACGACGCTCGTGAGGCAGCTGCACGTCTTCTCGGTTCCGAGCTCGGCGAGTTCAGCGTGGATCGAGTACTCGTCGAGGGATGCGCCGATATCGCACGCGAGCTCTACGCCGCCGTCACCATCGACCCCGCTGCAGGAGGTCCGCTGCTGATGCTCTCGACCGAAGGAGGTATGGACATCGAAGAGGTACATGCCAGCTCGCCCGACAAGGTCCAGATGCTGCCCATCGACATCGAGACGGGTCTCGGCGCCGGCCAGGCGATGGACCTTGCGGTCGGCACCGATCTCGACCCGCAGGTGCATGTGGCGCTGGCTGCCATGTTGCTCACCCTGTACGGCATGTTCCGCCAATACGACGCGCAACTACTCGAGATCAACCCCCTCGCCGTCACCACCGATGGTGATCTGATTGCCCTCGATTGCAAGCTCGTGATCGACGACAACGCCCTCTTCCGCCAACAAGCAGCGGGGCCCGAGCGCCATATCGGCACCGCGCTCGAACTCGAGGCGAAACAGCAGGACTTTCTGTTCGTCGAGCTCGATGGTGATGTCGGTGTCCTGGCCAATGGCGCCGGTCTGACGATGTCGACCATGGACGCCGTCACGGCCCACGGCGGCAGTCCGGCCAACTTCCTCGAGGTCGGCGGCATGGCTTACAAGCGGGCCACGCCTGCCCTGGGGCTCGTGCTGAAGAACCCCAACGTCAAGAGTCTGCTGGTCAACTTGTGCGGGGCCTATGCCCGCACCGACGTGATCGCCGAAGGCTTGATCGCCGGGTTCAAAGAACTCGAGCCCGACATCGACGTGTCTTTCTGCATCCACGGCACCGGCGAAGCACGAGCACAACAACTCGTACGTGAGGAGCTGGGTATCGATCCGCACGACTCCATGGACGACGCCGTACGAGAAGCCATCGCCAATGCCGCCGCTCGCTCCGGAGCCAGCGCATGATCTCCTCGAAGCCAAACGTACTGGTGCAGGGCATCACCGGCAGCGAGGGCACCTACTGGACCGAGCAGATGCTGGCCAATGGCACATCGGTGGTGGCCGGTTGCACACCCGGCAAGGGCGGCCAAGAGGTCGCCGGGGTTCCCGTCTACAGCAACGTGATCGAAGCGCTCGACGAACACCCCATCGACCTGACGGTGATCTTTGTGCCCGCACGGTTTGCCAAGGACGCGGCTGTCGAGGCCATCGAAGCCGGCGTCTTAACAACCATCGTGCTGGCCGAGTTCGTGCCGGTCCATGACACCATGGAAATGCTGGCGCTGGCCCGACGTGCCGAGGCCAAGCTGATCGGCCCGAACTGTCCCGGCATCGTGTTTCCTGGTCGTGACTTCGTGGGCATCATGCCCGGCTGGTCGGAACGGCTCTTCTCCCCCGGCCGTATCGGCGTTGTCTCCCGCAGCGGAAGCCTGGGTGCGCTGATCAACCTGAATCTGGTGGCAGGCGGCTTCGGCCAATCGGCGTTCCTGGGCCTGGGCGGTGACCCGATCGTGGGCACCACCTTCCGTGACGCACTCGAATGGTTCGAATTGGATCCCAACACCGACGCCGTCGTGCTGCTGGGCGAAGTCGGCGGTCCCATGGAAGAGGAAGCCGCCGAGTTCATCCCATCGATGACCAAGCCGGTCGTAGCCTTCATCGCCGGCCAGAACGCACCCGAGGGCAAGAAGATGGGCCACGCCGGCGCCATGGTCTCCGGCGGCAAAGGCACCGCGGCATCCAAGATGGCCGCCCTCGCCAACGCCGGCGCCCACGTCGCCACCGTCCCCTCCGACGTCGTCACCCTCGTCCGCAACCTCTGAATGCATTAACGCAGTTCTCTTGGTTGGGTCTGCGGCTGCATTTGTAGAGTGCGTTCGTGACGAACACGATGGACACGGACACACTTCGAGCCAAGTACGAAGAAGAACGAGTGAAACGGCTGCGCCACGATGGCAACGAGCAGTACATCGAGCCGATCGGCACGTTCGCTCACTATCTCGACGACCCCTATGTCGAAGTCGAGGACCGCGAGCCGCTCACCGGCGAAGTCACGTTCGCGTTCATCGGTGGCGGCTTTGCTGGGCTCATCGCTGGTGCCCGCCTGAAGGAAGCCGGGATCGACGACGTCCGCATCATCGAGAAGGCAGGTGATTTCGGTGGCACCTGGTACTGGAATCGCTATCCCGGCGCAATGTGCGACACGGCAGCCTTCATCTACATGCCCCTGCTCGAGGAAACCGGCCACATGCCGACCAGCAAATACGTCAAGGCACCCGAGATCCTCGAACACTGCCAACGCATCGCCAAGCAGTACGACCTCTATGACAACGCAGTGTTCTCGACCGAGGTCACCGAGCTCGTCTGGCACGACGAAAGCAGCCGTTGGATCATCCGCACGAACCGCGGCGACGAAATGCGCGCCAAGTATGTGGCCATGGGTACCGGTCCGCTTCACCGACCCAAGCTTCCCGGGATCGACGGCATCGAGACGTTCCAAGGGCACAGCTTCCATACGAGTCGCTGGGACTATGACTACACCGGCGGAAGTCCACGTGGCGACCTGATGACAGGTCTGGCCGACAAGCGGGTTGGCATCATCGGCACCGGGGCGACGGCAGTGCAGTGCATTCCTCACCTGGCAGAGAGTGCCGGTGACCTGTTCGTGTTCCAACGCACGCCATCGTCGATCGACATTCGCAACAATCAGCCAACCGACCCCGACTGGTTCAAGACGCTGGAGCCGGGCTGGCAACACGAGTGGTTGCTGAACTTCACCACCCTTCAGACCGGCGGGTTCACCGACGAAGACCTGGTCATGGATGGTTGGACCGACATCTCGCAGCGCATACGCGACAAGGCGATCGAGAACGGCGACTTCAGTGAAGAAGGACTGCTCAAGGCCTACCACGACAGTGACGATGAGAAGATGGCCGAGATCCGGGACCGGGTCGACGCCATCATCGAAGATCCCGAGACTGCCGAGGCCCTCAAGCCCTGGTACCGCCAGCTCTGCAAGCGGCCGTGCTTCCACGACGAATACCTCGATGCGTTCAACCACGACTCCGTGCACCTGATCGATACCGACGGCAAGGGCGTCGACCGCATCGACGCCACCGGCGTGTTCGTGGGTGACGATCACTACGAACTCGATCTGCTGATCTATGCCTCGGGTTTCGAAGTCGGCACGTCGTACGAGCGTCGAAGCGGTTTCGATGTCGTCGGGCGCGATGATGTGTGTCTGTCCGAGTTGTGGGACAAGCGCATGACGAGCCTGCACGGCATCCATGTACACGGTTTCCCGAACATGTTCGTGGTCGGCCCCGGTCAAGGCGCCAACCTGATCTCGAACGTGCCGCACAACCTGGTCGAGCGAGGTGCCACCATCGCAGCAATCGTTGCCCACGCCGAGGCCGAAGGTGCCGAACAGATCGAGACTACCGAAGCAGCCGAACGAGCGTGGGTGGACATGTTGGTCAGCGGCGGTCGCAGCTTCGGGGCCGACCCCAGCTGCACCCCCGGCTACTACAACAACGAGGGCAAGATTCCCGAAGACGGAGAAGGCACGCTGCTCGGACTCGGCTACCCCGACGGCCCCGTCGCCTACTTCGACTACATCAGAGATTGGCGATCGTCGGGCGACTTCGAAGGCCTGGAATTCCGCTAGCCGTATTTCATCGCTCCGCTCGGGCCGACGTTCGTCGGACATGGTCGCCCGCCACACACCGCGCTCCGTCCCTCCGCGCTTTTCGCTCGTCCCTCGCTCTTGCGTCTCCCCGTGCTTCACCGCTCCGCTCGGGCCGACGTTCGTCGGACATGGTCGCCCGCCACACACTGCGCTCCGTCCCTCCGCGCTTTTCGCTCGTCCCTCGCTCTTGCGTCTCTCCGTGCTTCATCGCTCCGCTCGGGCCGACGTTCCTCGGACATGGTCGCCCGCCACACACTGCGCTCCGTCCCTCCGCGCTTTTCGCTCGTCCCTCGCTGCTCTACATGTAGCCGCGCATATGGGATGCGGCGGCGACTCTCTCGATGGCAATGGCGAAGGCTGCTTGGCGCATGCTGACGCCGTACTTGTGGGAAGCAGCACTGGTTTCGTCGACCGCTTGGCGCATGCGCTGTTCGAGGCGCTCAATGAAGAGCGCTTCTTCCCAGGTGAACTGTTGGATGTTCTGCGTCCACTCGAAGTAAGAACCGGTGACTCCGCCGCCGTTGGCCAAGATGTCGGGCACGATCTTGACGCCACGCTTGTACAGCGCTGAGTCGGCGTCGGGTGTCGTGGGATTGTTTGCCCCCTCGACGATCCACTCCGCTTTGACCCGAGCTTCGTTCGCCATGGTGATGACCTCGCCCAATGCCGCGGGGATGAGCACATCACAGTCGACTTCGAGCACGGCACCGGATGGCAACGGATCGGTGTCAGCCAGCTCGGTGACCGACTGGCCGGATTCGACCAATGCTTGGGCTGCATCCAGGGCTATGCCATCACCGTTGTAGACACCGCCAGCGATATCGGAAATGGCAACGACTTTTGCACCTCGCTCCACGGCGGTACGAGCTGCGTAGATGCCCACGTTGCCGAAGCCCTGAATGGCGACGCGCAGACCTTCGAGCGAACGCCCTTCGAGTTCGAGCGACCGTTCGAGCGTGAAGATCACACCGCTACCAGTGGCTTGGCGCCGACCGGGCGCACCGCCGAATTCCAGTGGCTTGCCGGTGACGATTGCGGGGGTATAGCCGGCCTTGGACGAATACGCGTCCATGATCCACGCCATGACCTGCGGGTTGGTGTTCATGTCGGGGGCGGGCACATCTCGGTAAGGGCCGAGCACATGGGAGATCGACGCGATGAACCGGCGAGTCAGCGCTTCGAGTTCGCGCTCGGAGAGATCCTTGGGATCGACGTTGACACCACCCTTGGCACCACCGAATGGCAGATTCAACAACGCAGTTTTCCAGGTCATGAGCGAGGCGAGAGCTCGAACCTCGCTGATATCTACCGCCGGGTGGTAGCGAATGCCGCCCTTGTACGGGCCACGAGCGCCATTGTGCTGTACCCGATACCCGCGGTAGAGCGTCAGACTGCCGTCGTCGCGATGGACCGGCACCTGAACATCGGTCTCTCGATACGAAGTCTCGAGCACCTCGAAATATCGATCTTCGAGGTCGATCGTGGCGGCGGCCTCTCGGAAGTACCGAGTGACCATTTCATCGGCGCGCATGATGCTCCAGGTTGTTGAGAGTGAGGTGACAAGTCGTGTCTTGAAAACTCGATCGCCGTTGGTTGCATTCCCCCACGGCCATCGGCAGAGGGCCGAGCGCTACTCGTCTACAGGCGATTCTGAGCTCCTAGGTCGCGTAGTGCTTGAGCGATGCCAGGTAACTGAGACAGCTCGGCGTTCAGATCTTGTTCGCTGATCGTGTCGACCCGACAGTCACTTTCCGCACGGATACTGGCCGTGCGATGACCACCGTCGCTGGGCGGCGCCAGCAATGCGAGTTCGCCGAAGCAGTCGCCCGCCGCCAGGTCGCCAACATGATCACCGTCGCGCCACACGCTGGCTCGACCGTCGAGAATCACCCCGATGGTGGCTCCGTAGTCGCCCTGTTGCACCACATCGTTGCCCGACGCCACCGTCATCGGTATTCTCATCGAGGTCAACAGGTCTCGTTCTACTTTCGGGCAGCCAGCAAACAGTGGTGCTTGGCCAATATTGTCGAGAGGGTTCGCCATGTCCGAAAGTTAGCGCATCTCGGCGCCAGGGTGTTCAGTGCGGTTTGGATGCCAACAACCCGCGGTCGACCAGGTCGACGATCTGCTCGTCGCCCATACCGAGCAGTTCCTGCAGCACCTCGGCATTGTGTTCACCGAGCGCCGCCGTGTGGTGTTCGTCGGGTGGGAGTTCGTCGCTGCTGCGGAAGGGGAACCCGGGAATCGTCACGTCACCAGCCAGCGGGTCGCTGACCGTTCGTACCGTGCCGCGCTCGATGAAGTGTGGATGTGCCACCGCCTGGTCGATCGTAAGCGCCGGGCCATGGGGAACGCGTGCTTCGGTCAGCGCGGCGATGACTGCGTCATCAGAACCCATGCTGGCCATCCATGACTCGATGATGTCGGTCAGTGCCTGCCGGTTCTGGAGCCGCATGGGATTGTTGCGGAAGCGCTCGTCGGTGGCGAGTTCGGGCTGCCCCAGCGCCTTCCACAAATTGGGCATCTGCTGCTCGGTGCACAAGATGATGATCCAGCCATCGGGGCTCTTGAATGACCCCGCAGGCGCAAGGGAGTTGAAGTTGCGCCCGGCACGAATGGCCTCGGGCGCCTTGCCGTCGTCCATCGAAACTGTCGTGACGGCGGTGTCGTGCATGTGAAACAGTGCGTCGACCATGGCGATGTCGAGATGGGTTCCCCGGCCCGTTCGTTCACGATGGAACAACGCATGTCCGATTGCCCCGAAGGCGTGCACGCCGGCATTGGTGTCGGCAATACCGCTGCCCACGAAGGTCGGCGGACCATCGGGTTCGCCGGTCATGTGCATGATGCCCGCCGTGGCCTGCGCGATCAGGTCGAAGCACGGCCGGTTCGAGAACGGACCGGTCTGTCCGAACCCCGAAATCGACGCCATGATCACGTCGGGCTTGATCGCCGAGAGCGCTTCGTAGCCGATGCCCTTGCGATCGAGCACCCCCGGGCTGAAGTTCTCGACCACGATGTCGACGTGGGGCACGAGGTCACGAATGATCTGTTGACCCTCATCGGTGAAGATGTCCAGACACACGCTGCGCTTGCCACGATTCTGCTGAATGTGCAGCCCCGAACGCTTGTTGATCCGGGGCGCGCCCGCACGGTTCGGGTCGCCGTATGGCGGCTGCTCGATCTTGATCACATCGGCACCCAACTCGACCAACAGCCGGGTACACGAAGGCCCCGCCAGATACCGAGTCAGGTCCAAGACCTTGACACCCTCGAGCCAACGTTGATCAGAAGTCATGTCCAACTGTTGCATACCGCGGCGCTCGGTGTTTCACCGCTGCGCTCACGGCGACGTTCTTCGCACATGTGGGTGCAACTCATGCAGGCGACAGGATCACGACCGGAGTTCCTTCGGGACGTCGCACCGCGTTTCGGTCGACCCACTTGTCGAGCTCGCGCCAGCGTTCCCACAGACGGTCGTGTTCTTCACCCGCAGTTGCCACCCGGCCGATCATCCTGCGGGATCCGTCGACAGTGACGACGGTGGCATCGGGGTTGGCTTTCAGATTCTTCCACCATGCCGGATCGCCTGGGCTCCAGCCGTTCATCGCCATCGTGACCAGATCGTCGCCATCCTCGAAGTAGGCAAACATCACCGAGCGCTCGAGGCCACTGCGATGTCCGATCGTCGTCATCTCGGCCAGACCCTCTTTGTCCGGCTTTGCTCGCTGCAGCCCGAAGCGGCCACCGCTCCAGCGATACATGGCCCGATGCGCTCGCCACGCCAAGCGAATGATCCAGCGAGGCGGGACCAGCGGCGACTTCGTTTCCATGCTGCCAACGTAATCACGCGTCGAACGGTCATCAACGACCACACGAATGGTTAGAGCGTCAGCCGAAAGTACTACCGGCGGTTCCCACGCACGGTGTACTACTGCTCGCGGTAGCGACGGACAATTGCGGTGGCGTCCATGCGGTTCTCGCCGGCGTCTTGGGTGGCTTTGAGATAGCCGTTGACCAGTTCGGTGAGTGGCGTGGCTGCGCCGAGTGCGCTGGCTTCTTCCTGCACGAGGCCGAGGTCCTTGGCCATCCAGTCGACGGCGAAACCGAAATCGAACTCATCGTTCACCATGGTGTCGCCGCGATTACTCAGATACCACGACCCGGCGGCGCCCTTGGTCACCGCAGCCAACACCTTGGTCATGTCCAGGCCCGCTTTCTGGCCGAAAGCGATGGCCTCGGCCGCACCCTGGATCGCACCGGCACACAGGATCTGATTGCACATCTTGGTGAGCTGACCGCTGCCCACCCCGCCCACCAGGGTGACGGCGGACGAGTACGCATCGATCACCGGCAGCGCCTGTGCGAAGTCGGACTGCGCTCCCCCACACATCACGCTGAGTGCGCCGTTCTCGGCGCCCGCCTGACCACCAGAAATTGGTGCATCGACAAAGCCGATGCCCTGGGACGCGCACGCCTCGCCGAGCTCTCGCGCCAGCTCTGCCGATGCAGTTGTATGGTCGACGAGCACGGCGCCTTCACCGAGCGTCGCCAGCACGCCGTCGTCGCCATAACTGACGGCCCGCACGTCGGCGTCGGCACCGACGCACATGGCCACGAATTCGGCGCCAGCAGCCGCTGCGGCCGGGGTGGCACATGGCGTGCCCCCATGTTCGGCGGCCCATCGCTCGGACTTCGCCTGGGTCCGGTTGAAGACCCTCACCTGGTGCCCGGCGGACACGAGATGTCCTGCCATTGGGTAACCCATGTTGCCGAGACCGATGAATGCTGCGATTGCCATAGGGGCCAATCTACTGCGCCTGCCTCGCCAGGCCAGAACAGCATGTGACCACACGTAGAGAGTGACCGCTCCCCACCTACAAATTGGCCACGAGTCGCTGCAGCGGTTCTGGAATCTCCGCCGCCGGAAGCCATTCGACGATCCCTCGGGCATAACGGGCCTTGCGACCAGCACGGATGCCGCAGTAGTTGTGCAGGTGATGCTCGATCGAGCGATCCCGTTGATGGGGCTGCTTCTGCATGGTGCGAACCGTTTCAGCTCGCCCTGCGATTCGATGAAGTCGACCATCTGCTCGATTCCCATTGCTCGTAGCAGTTCGTCTTCCAGATCGGCATCACAGACATAGATGTCGTGATCATCGAGGTGCCGGGCAAAGTAGCGGCGTCCGGGCGCATCACACAAACCAACGAGGTCGAGGTCGCTACCCGTGGGTCCGTACTCGTTCACGAAATGCCCGATGCTCGTTGCGCCGCCCATCGCCTGGATGATCACGCCTGCGGCGGCTAGGTCACGACCGAGTGCTTCTGCCGTGGCCTCGACGGCAGCGCGGTCACTCGCACCCTCGACCAGCACGGCGGTCACGGCTTCAACCATGGCGGGCGATCGCATCGGCGAGTTGCGACAGGTCGCCGAGCACCACCGTGGGCTCGCACAAACTCGAGCCTCGAGGCACCGGTTCGTTGTGTTCGCTGCGATCAGCGGTCGAGATCAGATGAACACGCTGGTGCCACCGGGGCCGACCAACAAGCCGACGATGACGAGCACGGCGCCGTAGACGAACTGGCGGCGGAAGAGGGCACCGATCCCGGAGAGTACGAGGATGACGGCGATGATCCAGAGGAGGAGAGCCACGAGAAGTGGTCCTTTCGGGTTGATGTGTGCTCAGAAGATGCCCGCCGAGCACCTTTCCCAAACCTCGAATTCACGGCTCTCTGTTCTCGAGTACATCGGCAATGCCACGAAAGCTGGGGACCGATGCCAACATGCCGATATGTGAGCAGCGCACCTCGCAGGGGGTTGCGCTCTCATCCAGGCAGGCTTGCCATTCGACGACGCCATCGGACTTGGACCAGATGCTCGTCCACGGCACGTCGACGCCGAAAGGTGAGAGCAGGTCAGCCTCGTATAGGGCGTCGGCGTCGCGGTCATCGTTCGGCCCGATGGGCAGGTACGACAATATGCGCAGCGTCTCGACCGACGCCCGCAACAGGATCTGTCGAGGCAAGTGGGCACGCACCGGCGCTGCCAACGTGATCAGCTGCGACACCAGCTCGGGGTGTCGTTGGGTGGCAACTCGACATTGCTGCCCACCTCGGCTGTGGCCGATGAGGATCGACGGCGATCCGCCGTGTTCGAGCGCAACGATGATTCGTTCGGTGGCACTGGTGCTGGTCGACACATTGCGACGCAGGTCGGCCACGACGACGTCGTAACCCGCTTCTGCAAGCCAGGTCTGCAGCGCGGTTGCGCTCGACGCACCCGCCATGTAGCCGGTGGCCAGCACGACCCGTTGGCCCTGCCCGTCGGCCAGCGTCACGGGATTCGCCCCCAGGCGCGCCCGTTCACGCGGAGCTCGTGCTTCATTCCAGAGCGGCCGGCCAATAGCACCGGCAATCGGTGAGGGAAGTGGAGGTAGTGGCACGGCGCTGAGCGTAGGACCGAGTCGTGTTCAACGCACAGTCGAACATCACCTCAGAGGCAGCGTGAAACCGACCTCGGCGCCGCCTCCCGGTGCTGCTCGCGCCCATACCCGACCGTTGTGCTCGTTGGCCGCCTTGGCCACGATTGCCAGACCCAGGCCCGAGCCCGGCGCCGATCGGTCTCGGTCGCTGCGATAGAAGCGATCGAAGATCTTGGCGCGCTCGTCGGGTTCGATTCCCGGTCCCTGATCCGACACGAACAATGAACCGTTCGCCACCGTAACCGTGATCGGTACGCCCTCGGGGCTGTACTTGTCGGCATTGGAGATCAGGTTCTGGGCAGCCCGCACCAAGGTGGACTGGTCACCAGCCACCATGCTCGGTGACAGACGTCGCACCACCGGGCGAGCGGACCGTAATTCGAATTGCGCCAGTGCAGCGTCGGCCACCGTTGCCAGGTCAACCGGTTCGAAGCTGGCCACACCCCGTGACGCCGTGGCCAGTTCGACCACTTCGGCGAGAATGGCGCTCAGCTCCGCCAGTTCGGACTTGATGCTTGCCAGGGCAGAGCGGCGCTCGTCGTCGCTCAGGTCCCCAGCCATCCCGAGGAAGTCGATGTTGGCGCGCACACTGGTCAGCGGTGTTCGCAGCTCATGGGCAGCGTCCTGCACCAGCCGCTGTTGTTGATCTCGGCTCGCACCCAGCGTCTTCAACAACGAGTCGAACTCTTCGGACAACCGTCCGATCTCATCATCTCGCTCCAGAAGTATCGGGGTGGTCAGATCCTCGGTCGCAGTGATCGACTCGACGGTGCGAGTCAGTTTGCGCAGCGGCCGGGTCGTGGTCTGGGCAATTCCCCAACCAAGCAGCGCAGCCAAGCCCGACATGACCACACCGACCAACAACAATCCGGACCGCAGTTCGCCGAGCAGTGCGTTCGTGGTGCTCAAGCTCTGCGCAACCTGAACCGCCCCGCCACCTTCGACATGGCGGGTGATCATGCGGTACTGCTCGCCGTCGATCTCGACCGTCCGCAACAACGGTGCGCCGAACTTTGCTAGGAAGTTCCGATCGGGTGACTCGAAAGGCAGACGAACCCCCGCCGTCAGCAGCACGGTCCCGTCCTGATTCACGAGTTGTACTTCGGCATCGGATTCCACCAGCGCACGAATGTCGTCGATCACCTCGCCAGTTGCAGAATTGTCGATAAACCCTCGACCGGCAGTTTCGCCCCGCCCCGGCCGGACGAATCCGGGACGGCCGGAATCGACGCGCCTGCCTTCGGCGATGTCGAGCGAGCGGGTCTCGAGAAAGCGGTCGACGTCGGCGTTGACTTGGCGGCTGGTCGAATACGCGCTCACCCCAGCGGTCACGAGAGCAGTGAGCGCCGCCAGCAGCGTGAACGCCAATGCCAATCGAGCACCCAGTCCGAAACGTCGCCGACCGGTCCGTCGGCTCGTGGGCTGCATCAGGGCCGCAGCACGAACCCGATGCCACGCACCGTCTCGATCATGCGGTCAGCGCCGCTGGCTTCGAGTTTGCGACGCAAGTAGCCAACATGCACATCGAGCGACCGCGACGCGCCATCGAAGTCATAGCCCCATATACGTTCGTACATGACGCCCCGCTCGAGCACGATGCCCACATTGCGCAGTAGCAGCGCCAGAATCTCGAACTCGGTCCGGGTCAGCTCGATGGGAGTCTCGCCCATCGTCACCTCATGGCGTTGCGGATCGAGCAAAAGATCACCTGCGGTGAGCACCTCTGACTCATCTGGAAGCACCCGCCGCAACAGCGCCCGGATGCGAGCAAGCAGCTCTTCGAGTTCGAACGGCTTCGGCAAGTAATCGTCGGCGCCGGCATCGAGCCCCGCTACCCGGTCACTGACCTCGTGGCGGGCGGTCAACATGAGCACCGGAGTGCGGTTCCCACGCTCGCGGATGCGACGGCACACGGTGAGACCGTCGACAAAGGGCATCATGACGTCGAGCACGATTAGATCGGGCTCGTGCTCACTGATGGCCTCGAGCGCAGCGGCGCCGTCCTTCACGGTCATGGGTTCGTAGCCCTCGTAGCGCAGTATGCGTTCGAGTGCCGTGCGAATCTCGTTGTCGTCTTCGGCAACAAGCACGGTGGCTGCTGGTTGATTCATGATCGGGTCCCTGTTCGGTCCAAGGGTAGTAACTGGAACCCCCTGGCGTATTCGAGGTTGGGGTCTGGTCGTCGGCCTTGGGCATAGTGGGTGCACTCTGGCAGTGGTGGACTGCATTTAGCCAAACGGATGGACAACAAGCCGTCGCCAACGCTTTGACAAGATCGTGACAAGACTTGCATGCATCGGCCAGTACGGTTGGCCTGGTGATTCATGTGGTGGCCCTTGCCGGCAATGGCGGGAACCGTGCCCGCTGGGCTCAGCTACCGCAGCCACTCGACAACGTCGTCGGCACCGAAATTCGTCTGCAAGGTGTTTCACTTCCGGGGTTCGATGGACTGGCGCTTCCGCACAAGAACCCGACCATCGATGACTTCGCAGCATGGCTGGCAGACGCAATCGACGCGCTAGATGGGCCGAAGGTGTTCTTCGGCACCGGCATCGGTGGCTCGATCGGGCTTCAAGCCGCGCAACGGGCAGGTCTGGCCGATGCGTACATCTTCCACTCGCCTGTCGGCCCCAACCTGGACACTCGCTTGTTGCCCAAGCTCATGAAGCCGCCGCTGGTGCGCAAGGCAGCCAAGCGTCTGATCGGCGGTCCGGCTGGCCGGGTGCTGCTGCGTAGGCGGTTCGGCAACACACTCCCGCCTGCTGCAATCAACGACTTCGCCCAGGGCTACCTCGATTGCGAAGCGTTCGAGGTCATGTGGGACATCCTCGACGCCGATTGGTTCGATGCGCTCGAACCAATCGCCGAGCCGACCGCGCTCATGTGGGGTGCCGAAGACGGCGTGCTCGGTGCCGATCTGGCAAAGGACTTTTCTTCGGTCCTACCAGATGCCGAGGTCATCATCGAAGAAACATGGGGGCACTATCCGATGCTGGAAGATCCAGCAGGTTTCGCATTGTCGATCAGCGCGCTGAGCCGCAGGTTGCTCCGGTGATTCGCCCTATCGGCTCGGGAGGGCTGGCCGCGTCGGGAGTTGCATCGAAGGCATCGCGACTCGACGATGCTCTGTTGGGCGGTCTGGCTGTTCCGAGGTCCTCGGTGGTTCCCGACGCTATGGACGCAACAACCGCAGCACAGCAGGTCGCCGAACGGCATAGAGCAGCTGTTGCCGTACGTTCTGCATTTGCCGCCGAAGATGGCGACGAAAAGAGCCTGGCCGGGCACTTCGACTCGTTCCTGAACATCGAGCCCACCGTCGACGCAGTGCACGATGCCATCGAACGCGTGCGGGCCTCGGGCACGGCGGAATATCGACGCGACGTGCTCGTCATGGACATGGTCGACGCGCAGCAGGCTGGGGTGGCCTTCAGCGAACCGCGCTGGCTCGACGACCTGGTCAACTACACCGATGGCTTGGGCGACGCCCTGCTGTCGGGCGAAGAAGCGGGCCGATCTCTCGAACTCGATCGGCGTCGCCGACAGGGCGACACGGCGCCTTGGCAGGGCCGACTCGCAGAGCTGCTCCACGACATACGCAACGTATTCGGCGATGAATCCTGGGATATCGAGTTCGCCGACGATGGGACACGGTCGTGGCTTCTGCAGATCCGACCGATCACATCGTCACCGGTCCGCAATGACTGGTTCACCCTGGCGAATCATCGCGAGATCCTGCCGGATCCTCCATCGGTTCTGATGACCAGCTTGATCGAGTACGCCGCACCTCAGCTGACCGGACCACTCGGGATCCTGTCTGGCAACGAGAGCGGGCGGCGTTTCATCGAGGTGTTCGACCGGCGGCCATATCTCAATCTCTCGCTACTGACCGACTTCCTGCGAGACCTCGGGTTACCAACATCGCTCGTGGCCGACTCGCTCGGCGGTGGCACCGGCGCGAGCAGCCCGATCGATCCGTTGCAGATCGCTCGTCGGCTACCCACGTTCGGGCAGATGGGGGCCCGACAGCTGGTGGCTTCTCGAACAGCTCGCAAGGTGGCGAAACGGCTCGCTGCAGTTCAGCCCAGCCGCTCCGAAGGGTTCGCACCGGTCGTCGAGCAGGCCGCAACCAGCTACGTGGCTCTCGTTGACCAGATGGCGTCGCTGGCCACCGCGATGGCCGTGCCTGTTGCGCTCGTTGGCAAGCTGGGCACGCTCGACTATCACTTGCGAAAGCAACGGACGTCGGCCACGCAGATGTTCGATGGGCTTCAGGATCTGGCCGCCATCGCCCGAGGTCGCACCCAGATCTGCGATGAACTTGCCGTCGGCAGGCTGCCCCTCGATCCGACCTTCGAAGCAGCTTGGTCGAGTTGGCTCGATCAGCACGGTCAGCGGGGCGCATTCGAGAGCGATCTCGCCCGGCCGCGCTACCACGAGGACCCCACCGCTGTTCTCATGACCGTCGCTCGCCTGGCAGGAGCCGAACGGCCGCAAGCACAAGCGACTTCGTCGGCGAAGGCAGCGCTCTCCGCTCCCGTCTGGGCACTGGCGAAAGGACCAATGGCAGCACGAGAAGCCATCCGAGCCGATGCTATGCGCGCCTTTGACATTCACCGGCGGGACCTGCTCCGAGTCGCATCGTCGGCGGTGGATTCGGGCGCACTCACTTCGGTTGACGACGTGTGGATGCTGACGATCGACGAGCTCCGCTCGATCGATGAAGGCGCGACATTCGACGGCACGTTCATGCGCGAGCGCCGCCTCGATGTGGAGCGTGCCGCCGCCAAATCGGTGCCAGATCTTCGACGCCGCTTCGGTCACATCGACGCGGACACCTACGAAGACGGCGTGCTTCATGGTTTGCCGCTCACCACCGGGAAGGTCAGCGGAACTGCATGGGTGCTCACCGAGCCGACAGACGAGCTGGCGCCCGAACTCGCAGGCACCGCGGCGGACAAGATTGTGTTGATTGCACGATCGGTTGATGCGGGATGGGTGCCGTTGTTCGGTCAAGTCGGGGCGGTAGTGGTCGATATCGGCGGTGACCTGTCCCACGGATCGATCATCCTGCGTGAGATCGGTCTGGCGTCGATCACCAACACGCGCCACGGAACCGAAGCAATCACAACGGGTGACCATGTCCGGCTCGACGCCGGCGCAGGCACCCTCTATTTCGGCGACTGAGGAACTCAACGCTTTCGCGCTACCACGGGAAGAGTTCTTCGAGCACGCGGTAGGCGCCAATGGTCAACGTGGCGTCGAGATCTATGGGCATCGATCGTCGAAACACGGTGCTGACATCGTTGTCGACCGTGATCGCCCCGATCTCGACCGGCGTGCGCCGCTCGACGAAGTCGACCACGTTGGTCAGATGATCAGCCAGGTAGCCCTTGCGATTTGCCTTGTTCGTCGCTGCTTCGGCGGGAGCGCCGTCGGAGACGACGACCAGCACCTTGCGCCGTTCGGGGCGCTTCATCAGCCGGCCGTGCGCCCAGATGATTGCCTCGCCGTCGATGCTTTCTCTGAAGTGGCGGGTGAGTTGCATGGCCGCCATCGAGTGGCGGGACCGCTTCCATGTGGTGTTGGCGTCCTTGTAGACCACTCGACTGATCTCGGCGATACGACCCGGATGTTCGGGTTTACCTGCCTCTCGCCAGTCCTCGAGCGCCCTGCCCCCAGTCCATGCTCCTGTGGTGTGGCCCAGGATCTCATGCGCAATACCAGCGAGGTCGAGCGCTCGGCTCAGCGTGTCGGCCAGCACTGCGAGTGTTTCGTATCGTTGGGCCTTCATGGAACCCGAGTTGTCCATGAGCAAGCTCACCACGGTGTTGGATCGCAGCACATGTCGAGGGCGCTGAAAGACATCGCGCACCATGGGATTGGCGATCAGCTGGGGCAGCCGTCGGCCGTCGATGATGCCTTCGTCGACGCCGAATCGCCATTCGTCTGGGGCGTAGGTGCCGAAGAGTTTTCGGAGCCGCAATGCGATCCGGTGAGCGCTCACGGCTTGAGCGTTGACGAGCTGGTCGAGCTCGGCCCGAGCGCGGCGACGTTGGGCCAATGGGTAGAGGTCGGTTCCTCGTAGTTCCACGTCGTACTCGGTGGTGAATGCCCGATAGTCGCCCAGCTCGAGCAAGGTCTGGTCGCGTTCGACCGGTGCCATGCTGACGGCGATACCCGTCATGCCATCGTCTTGGCCGGTATCGAGTTCGAGCCATTCCGGCGGCACCAGCATCTGGTAGCGAGCCGATCCGGTGATCCCATCGGCGAACTCGCTGGCCTCGGCGAGTTCGGTGATAAGCCGTGCGATCTCACGAGCGTCGGCCGCGTAGGCAGCCTGGTCATGCATGTGTGCGTGAAGCTGCTGAAGGGCATGACCGATCAGACGACCGAGCCGGGCCCGCGGCATCTCGATGATGGCATCGACCTCTTCGTTGGTCATACCGAGTCGCAAACGGGCTCGAGCCATGTGGGTCAGTGTGTACACCAGCAGGCCCACGCCGCTTTCGGCCACGCCGTTGGCCCGAGCATGTTGACACCATGCTTCTGAGGCGGCGGCCAGGTTCTGTTGGATACCCCGCAGGTCAGGCGCGAGCGCTTGGCATCGCAGCTGCTCGAGCATGTCGAAGATCACTCGCTCTAGAGGATCTGCGGGTGCGAGCAACGCATGCAGCGATCGATCGGTATGTCGCAGAATCAGCGCCAGCGCGTCGCCGAGTCCGCGCATGACATGAATCGATTCGTTCGCCGCCAGTGTCAGAAACGGCGATGCGATGTCGACCCGCTCGTTGTCGGTGGTGAGTCGCCCGCCGCGGAACTCGGCTTTGGGGTCGCGCCCGATCGCCCGAAGCGCTGCTGAGCGTTGTCGTTCCGCCGCCCGGTTCATGGTCAGGAACCGAAGGCACGTTGCCAGTACTCATTGAGCAGTGGCCACTCGGCTTCGTCGCACTTGTTCAGGAACGAAAGCTCGAACGCACGGCGGATATCACCGAAGATCTCGGTGTTCTCCGCCCAGTCGATCACTGTCCGAGGCGACATGACCGTTGACAAGTCGCCGGCGATGAAGCCTTGCCGAGTCATGTCGGCCATGGCGACCATTTCGGCGACCTGCTTTGCTTGCGGCACGCGGCCGAGCACGATGGCGCTCTCGGTGTCGGCATCGAGATAGTCGAGCCGAGCCACGATGTTCCATCGATCGACCTGCGCCTGGTTGAGTAACTGGGTGCCGTGATAGAGACCGGTCATGTCGCCGAGTCCCACGGTGTTGGCGGTTGCGAACAGTCGGAATCCGGCATGCGGGCTCAGGACCCGATTCTGATCCAGCATGGTGAAGCGCCCTTCGCGTTCCAGGATCCGCTGAATGACGAACATGACGTCGGGTCGACCGGCATCGAGCTCATCGAACACCAGGGCGACCGGTCGTTGGATCGCCCACGGCAACACGCCCTCGACGAACTCGGTGACCTGCTGACCATCGCGAACCACCACGGCATCACGACCGACCAGATCCATGCGGCTGATGTGACCGTCGAGATTGACTCGCACCGTCGGCCAGTTCAGGCGAGCAGCAACCTGTTCGATATGGGTGGACTTACCCGTGCCGTGGAACCCCTGCACCAGTACCCGCCGGTTGTGCATGAACCCGGCAAGAATCGCCTGCGTCACATCGGGATCGAATTTATACGCGGTATCGATCTCCGGCACATATTCGGAGAACTCCCCAGCATCAAGAACCGGAACGTCGAGCGAGCTGTCAAACCCGAACAACTCAGAGGACGTAGCGAACTCAGTCACGGTCTAGAACCTATCGAAAGAGAGAAAGCACCCCGGGGTCTGGCCCAAGAGATGACTACCAAAGAGTGTGTATCGCAACACAGATAAGGGCAAGGGGCGAGCGCGGAGGGACGAGCAGCGGAGGGACGAGCGGCGGAGCGACGGAACCGCTCCAACCGGTCAGCAACCTTGTCCGGCGAATGCCGGCCCAGCGGAGCGGTGACACGCCGCGGAGCGGTGACACGCCGCGGAGCGGTGACACGCCGCGGAGCGGTGACACGCCGCGGAGCTACACGTAGTCCTTGTACTGGGGCAGGTGGCGTACTGGCGTGCTGAGGGCATCTTTGCGGAACGGGTCGCCCAGTTCTTGCGTGCACATGATTTCGATGACCGTGGTCTTGCCGTCGTTCATCTGGGCATCGATGGCATCGGTGAGCGCTGCGCCGACATTGTCAATCTTGTCGACTCGAATGCCTTCGGCACCCATGGCGATGGCGATGTCGGTGTAGCTTTCGCCGCCGTCGAGTTCGCCGGCAACGAAGCGGCGTCCGTAGAAGTCGACCTGGTTCTTCTTCTCGGCGCCCCATTGGCGGTTGTGGAACACCACTGCGGTCACGGGTATGTCGTGACGCACGGCGGTCATGATCTCGGTCATGCTCATGGCCCAGGCACCGTCGCCGGCGTAGGACACGGCGGGGCGATCTGGCGCTGCCTTCTTGGCACCGATGATCGTGGGCAGGGCGTAGCCGCAGTTGCCCCAGCTCATGGCGGCGAAGAAGCTGCGTGGTTCTTCGAAGCGCAAGTAGCTGTTGGACACCGAGTTGATGTTGCCGATGTCGGTTGACACCATGACCCGTGGCGGCATGGCCTTTTCGAGCTCGCGCAGCACCTGTCGGGGGTGCAGCCAGTCGCCTGGCCAATCTTTCTCGGCGGTTTCGATGGCTTCCATGGACCAGTCATCGGTCTCATGGGTCCAGGCGTCGAGTTCGTCTTCCCACCGCTGCTTCTCTTCGGCGGTCTTGGCGGCTCGCTCGTCGCGGGTGGCGTCGCAGACGAGTTCACGGTCGGCCAAGCGTTCGAGCAATGCAGATGCGGCTTCGCCAGCGTCGCCGTGGATACCCACCGAGATGGGCTTGACCAGACCAAGCATTTTGTTGTCGGCATCGATCTGGATGATCTTGGCGTCGGCGGGCCAGTAGTCCATGTCGTGCTGGGGAAGCGTGCCGAACGGGCCGAGGCGGGTGCCGAGAGCAATGACCACATCGGCTTCGGAGATCAGGCGCATGGCGGCCTTGGAGCCCTGGTAGCCGAGCGGTCCCACCCACTGTGGGTGCGAGGCCGGGAACGAGTCGTTGTGCAGATAGGTGTTGGGAACGGGGCAACCGAGTCGCTCGGCCAGGGCCACGCATTGGTCCATGGCGTCGCCCATGACCACGCCGCCACCCGAAAGCAGGACAGGGTTCTTGGCGCTGGCGATCAGGTCGGCAGCCTCGTCGAGCTCGGCGGCGCCACCGGCGCCACGTCCGAACTGGGCGGGCTTGGGAATGCTGACATCGATGTCCCCGTAGAAGCGGTCACGAGGGATGTTGAGCTGAGTAGGGCCCATCTCGCTGAGAGCCCTGTCAAAGCACCGCGATGTGATCTCGGCCATGCGCTTTTCGTTGTTCACATGACCCTGATACTTGGTGAACTCTTCGAACATCGGCAGTTGGTTCGCTTCTTGAAAACCGCCCAGGCCAATTCCCATCGTGCCGGTTTGAGGAGTGATGATCACCACCGGGGAGTGCGCCCAGAATGCGGCCGCAATGGCGGTCACACAGTTCGAAATGCCGGGGCCGTTCTGGCCGATGACGACACCCTGCTTGCCGCTGACCCGGGAGTAGCCGTCGGCCATGTGGGCGGCGCCCTGCTCGTGCACCACCGGTACGAGCTCGATGCCTGCGGGGGCAAAGATGTCCATGGCATCCATGAATGCCGACCCCATGATGCCGAATGCGGTGGTCACGCCGTGGGCTACGAGGGTCTCAACGAACGCCTCGCTGGGTGTCATTCGCGTCATGGAAATTCCTTTGTCTGTGGAGAGATTGTGCGTTGCCGAAGCAACATATGGGTGCCCCGATCGGGCGAATTAGAGCCTATAACAAATCTGTGAGAAGGTTTCATTATCCGGAGATATTGACCGGACCGGGCGCCGTCGACAGCAGCTGCAGCGGGTGCGTCAGATCGAGCCCCGCGAATCGTTTGGCCTGGGAACGGCACGAGTAGCCGGTGGCGACCACATGGTCGGCCCTCGATGCACCGAGCTCCTTGGCCCACGACAAATCCCACAGGTCTCGCGACATCGACTGATTGCCGATCTCGTGGCCGAACACACCTGCCATGCCGCAACAGCCGATCTCGGGCTCGTGCACGTCGTAGTCGGCGGCACGCAGGACCGCCGCCCAGCCTGCGGCCAGCTCCGGCTCGGTCGCTCGTTCGGTGCAATGGCCCAACAACAGCACCGACGAATCCTGGTGCACGGGCGTCAGTCGACTGGACCGCGCCAACAACACGTTGACCAGCGATCCCACCTGCTCCGAGGGATACGACGCCATGATCGTCGGGTATTCGTGCCGATGCAGGAGTGCAACCGCTGGTTCCACCACGATGGGCGTGGCACCGGTTGCAACGATCGAGTGCACCAGTTCGGCCTGGCGTGCAACCGCGTTGGCGAATTGCTTGCGTCGACCTTTGACATGATCGAACTTGCCCGACCCGACGAACTCGCTCACCCCCACCTCGTAGCCCAGCGACTGCAGCACCCGGACCGCGTGCGCCAGGGTCCCGGGTTCGAGCGCCGATGTGAACACGTCGCGCACCAGCACCACTTCGAGTCCGGCTTGACCAGCGAACGTAACGTAGTTCCTCGACTCGGTGGGCTTGGGGGCGGGAAGGTCCACCAGGCCAAGCAGTCGTTCGGCCGGCTTCACACCAGCTCGCGCCAGCCGTGGGAACCTTGCGGCGAGCGTCGCCAGTTCCTCGAACCGACTCATCACATGATGATTTACCGGGCGTTTCTGTCGAGCGTGATAGTCGTGCAGAAATCGAGACTTCAGCTCGGGGATATCGACCTCGACCGGGCAATGACCCGTGCACGCCGAGCACGACAGGCACTGATGCAGGTTGGCGGCCAGCTCGTGCTCGAACGCTGCATCGGTCCTGTGGCCGCCAGCTCGATCGTTCAACCATGTACGAAGCAGGTCGACTCGGCCTTTGGGTGACAGCGCCGGATCGCCCGATGCCTTGTATGACGGACACATGACCTCGTCGGCCGCGTAGTGATGACACAGTCCGTTGCCGTTGCAGGCAAATGCCGAGTCGAAGTCGCGACGCACCGACAATTCGACTGCAGCATCGATCTGGCCCCGCATCGTGGGCATGCCCACGTCGATCAAGGGCTCGTTGGAGCCCAGGGGTCGGTACAGCTTGCCCGGATTGAAGATATCCCGGGGATCGAACGCAGTCTTGACCTGGCGCATGAGCGCGACGGTGGCTGCCGGCAGGACCTCGTCGACATGAGCGCCGCGAAAACCGCGCCCGTGTTCACCCCAGATTAGCCCGCCGTGATTGGTCACCAGAGCAACGACCTTGTCGGTCACATCGGCCACGAGTTGGCGCTGTGTTGGATCGGTGAGATCGAGTGCTGGCCGCACGTGGACGCAGCCGACGTCGGCGTGGCCGAACATGGCGTACATGAGCCCCGCATCGTCGAGTGTTTTACGAAACTCGGCAATGAAGTCGGGCATGGCCGCCACCGGGACCGCACAGTCTTCGACGAAGGCGGTGGGGCGGGCCGAGAGTTCGGGACCACCCAGGGCCACCTTGGCCAACAGTCCTACGGCATCGGCGCGCACCTTCCATACGGCAGCCTGATCGGCTGCGTTGTCGATCACGCTGCGGGTCCGGCTGCGCCCGGTCGAGACAATGGTCGCCAAGATGGCATCGAGATCTTCGGCAGCTGCGCCGGTGTACTCCAGCAACAGCACCGCGCCGCGGTGCTCACCAACGGCCTCGCCCAGCGCGGGCCAGGCGGGCGACGATCGGCCGCGTTCCAGGGTCGTCTCGTCGAACGACTCGATCGCCCCGGGTCCGGTCTCGCGCAGGACAATTGCGTCTTGGAGCGCAGCGTTGAACGTGTCGTAGCTGGCAACGATCAGTCGTGTCAGATCGGGAATGGGACTCAAGCTGATGGTTGCCTCGACCAGGATCCCGAGCGTGCCCTCGGCACCGCAAACCAGTGCAGTTGGATCGACCATGCCGTCCACCCGAAACCGGTCGAGCCCGTAGCCGCTGAACCCTCGAGCCAGTTCCGGCAGACCGAGCGAACCGTCTTCTGGCAGAGCCATGTCGAGCAGTGACCGCCACAACGCTCCCCCACGACCGGGTTCGGCGGCGCGTCGTTCTGCTTCGGTCTCGGTGACGGGCTCGGCGACCCATTCGGTGCCGTCGTCGAGAAGCATGACCAGCCGCTCGACATGACGGTGTGCCCGGCCATGCACCAGCGAGCCCTTACCGGCGGCGTCGGTGGAGATCATGCCGCCCACGGTCGCTCGGTTGAGCGTCGAGGTATGAGGTGGCCAGAACAGGCCATGTTCCGCCAAATGCGAGTTCAGCTCGGCGGTCACGATTCCGGGCTGCACTACCGCCGATCGGGCGTTCGCATCGACACTGATCAGCTGGTTCATGTTGCGTTTGAGATCAACGGTTGTGGCCTGGGTCAGGCTCTGACCATTGGTGCCGGTTCCACCACCGCGCGCCACGATGGCCACAGGATCCGACAAGTCATAGTTCGCGCGCAACGACGCAGCAATCTGTGCGGCGTCGTCAGGAAGCCCGACGCGAGCGGGCGTGAGCTGATAGATCGAGTTGTCGGTGCCGTAGACCGTGCGGGTAGCACGGTCAGTGCGCCACTCGATCTGCCTTCCCTGTTCGGAATCGCTCGTCGTCACCACGGAGCCCCGATCCTAGGTTGACTAGCATCTCCACGGAAAGCACCGGGGGGAAGCACCGACATGCTCTGCAACTACTACGACGTCGCAATCGACGGAGGCGATGAAGCCTTCAGCATCGATGCGTCGAACATCACGTTTGGCCCGGGTTGTCTGCGTGAGTCCGGTGACATCGCCAAGAACCTCGGCATTTCGCGGATTGCGGCGTTCACCGACAACGCGCTGGTCGACACCGAACACGTCGCCACGGTTCTTGCTTCGCTGAAGGCATCGGGCGTCGATGTGGCGTTGTACGACAATGTGCGGGTCGAGCCCACCGACGAATCATTCAAAGCCGGTGTGAAGTTCGCGAACGATGCCGATGTCGACGGCTTCATCTCGGTGGGTGGCGGATCGGTCATCGACACCGCCAAGGCAGCCAACTTGTACTCCACCCATCCCGCCGAGTTCTTGGACTATGTGAACGCACCCATTGGTGGCGGCGTCTCGGTGCCGGGCATGCTCAAGCCGCACATTGCGTGCCCCACCACGAGTGGCACCGGCAGCGAATGCACCGGCATTGCCGTGTTCGACCTGCTCGAGATGAAGGCCAAGACCGGTATTGCATCCAAGATGCTTCGCCCCACCCGTGCGCTGATCGACCCCGAGACCACGGCCACGCTGCCCGCCAACGTGGTTGCCGCCAGTGCGTTCGACGTCTTGAGCCACGCGCTCGAGTCCTACACCGCTCGCCCCTACACGCAGCGGCAAGCGCCGTCTTCGCCGTTCATGCGGCCGTCGAGTCAGGGCGCCAATCCATGGAGTGATCTGGGTTGTGGCGAGGCACTTCGCCTGATCGGCCAGTTCATCGAACGAGGCGTGCACGATGCGTCGGACACCGAGGCGCGCCATCAGCTCATGTGGGCATCGACCCTCGCCGGCATCGCGTTCGGCAACGCCGGATGCCATGCACCCCACGGCATGTCGTATGCGGTGGCCGGCCTGGTCGAGGACTTCTGTCCCCACGGGTACCCCCAAGGCGAACCCATGGTGCCCCACGGAATGTCGGTGATGGTCAACTCGCCGTCGGTGTTCCGCCACACGGCTACCGGCAATCCTGAACGTCATCTCGACGGTGCCAGATGGCTCGGCGTCGACACGGCGGACCTGGCACCGAACGAAGCCGGTGGCGCCCTGGGCGACCGCTTGGTCGAGCTGATGCAGGCGACCGGCATGCCCAATGGCCTGGTCGGCGTGGGTTACGACGCCGCCGACGTACCCGCACTCGTGGAGGGCTCGCTCCCCCAGCGACGCCTACTGGACAACGCCCCCATCGACATCGACCGCGAAATCCTGACCACCCTGTACGAAGGTGCCCTGAGCTACTGGTAACCGGGCCGGCAGCCCGTAGGTGATCATCGATTTACGTGCTAACCACGGGGTCGCTCCGAGGGACGATTTAGGTCTCACATCCAAGCCCAAAAGACCGCCAAAAAGACTGATAAATAGCGGTTTCCGACTTGCCAAACGAACACCTGTACCCCTATCATCGGTGCATGGAGTCGGCGTCGGATCTGGATACAGCGCAGCTATTGGAGCGGGTGCAGACCGACCTGGCTGAGCTGGCCAGCCGTGGAACCAGCTTTCGCGATTCTGATGATCTATTGGCCGTGGTGGTAGCCGCTCCCCACATACGGTCCCAGGTCGATTGCCTCGCGGCGACCAGTGCCGCCGAAATGGACCGATGGAGCATCGCCGCCGACTTCGGCTACCGAACCGTTGCCCAACTGGTCGGTGACCGCACCGGCGCCGACCCGAAACAAACCCGAGCCGACATTCGCCTTGGTCGCTGGATCGACGACTTCGAACTCCTTGGCAAATCATTCGGTGCCGGCGAGATCCTCACGTGTCATGTCGAGCATCTCCGCCGTTCGATTCACAACCCCCGCACCCGCCAAGACCTGATCGATGACCAGGAACTGTTCACCAAGTTCGCCGCCGACCTCGACTTCCCCGATTTCGAAGCAGCCTGTCTGTACTGGAAGAACGCCAACGACCCCGACGGCGCCGAGCCCAAAGAACAGATTGCCTCGACCTATGTGCGGGCGCACAAACGCGGCGACGGATGCGTGAAGATCGACGGGCTACTCGACCCGCTCATGGGCGACCAGTTCATGACCATGTGGGAACACGAAAACCAGAAGCTGTTCCGATCCGACCAAGACAACGACGACACCCTAGGCGCCTTCAACCAGCTTGACCCCCGCGGCACGGGCCGCCGCGGTGCCCGGGCACTGATCGCGCTGATGACCCGAGGGTTCGCCCGAGCCGACGGCACTTTCCCCATCCCGCTCATCAACGCAGTCGCCAGCCACGCCCTGATCGAAGAACTACTCAAACGAATCGCTCAACCAACAGACGACCCGTTGCCGCTGGCATTCGGCGACATCGACAAGCGCTGCGAACTCATCGACGGCACGCCACTACACCCCGCCTATCTGCTCGCCACCCTTGGCCTGGCCACCTTCCGGCGCCAGATCCTCACCGCAGCAGGTCGCTCGATCGATGTTTCAGTCAACGCCCGCTGCTTCACGCCTTGGCAGAAACAAGCCTTGCTCGTCGAAGCCCGAGGACAATGCACCAGCCCCGGCTGCGACGCACCATTCTCCTGGCTCCACGGCGACCACACCCAGCCGCACTCCAAAGACGGACCCACCCTGCTGGCCAACGGCAACATCAAATGTGGCCCCGACAACCTCGCCAAAGGCAACAGACCCGAAATCCCCGCGGCCTGACGCGGGCGCATTTGCGCGCCCAAAACGATAAGGGCCACGTGTGGTCTGAGTTAGACGACCTTCGGGTTATGAGCCCGACGAGGCGCTACTTCTCAACAGTTCGCTCGTTCCCATCGGTCGAGGACCCAGCCGTCGTCTACCTGTTCGACGACCGCCAGGCTGGCGAATCGCCATGGATCGAAGTTGGTCGGGCGAGCGAAGCCGATGACGCTGCCGTCGCCGACGCGGAACTCGGCCAGGTGACCTGTCGCTGTTTGCTCGTCGCTGTCTCGAGCCTCTTCTGGCGTGGCGAAGACCTGTGGGTCGTCGATGATCTGGACTTCGGGCCTCGCCCACCCGATTGCTTGCATCAGGCGACAGATGTCGACCGACGGCAGTTCCTCGACCTCATACAGATGTGCTCGCTCTGGAAGCTCGCGCCGCGGTTGCGGCTCCGACCCCGGTGCCGGTAGCGAGACGAGGACACCACTTCCCTGCAGCAATTGAAACAGTTCGACCTGATCCTCGAATTGCTGCGATGTCGAAATGGCTCGTAGCGCGAATGTGGTCATCTCGTGAGTAGGGACCTCGTCGACATCGGTCGGCAAGAGCTCGGGCGCGTATTCGGCCAAGCTGTCGATGCTCTGCCAACGATCCCAGTCGAGCGGACCTGCAATGACCTCGGGACTCGAAGCGAGCAGGGCGCGCACCCCGTGGCTGTCATCGACACTCGTGAACAATGCACGCTCATCGATCGGAGGCAGGAACAACGACGTTGCTAAGGCTCCAACTTGCTCGCCGTCGGCGTTGCGCACGACCATGCGCACCTCTTGGAAGCGTTCGCCGGGCTCGACCTCGAAGATCACGATGGTCTCGGGCACCGCGCCACCGATCTGGCTCACGACCAACGGCTCCGCGCTGAGCGGGCCGTCGATATACGGCTCGGTCTCGGGCGACATCGAGAACGGCATCGGGCGCAGGACCTCGATCTGTAGTTGACTTTGCGCGCTGAACACGCCACGGCCACCAGTCTGGCTCTGATACATCGGTGCGTGGACGCCATCCATCGTCATCTTGTACACGAACTGTCGGTTCCCGCCTGAGACGATGATCCAGCCACCGGTTTCATGGGTTGCGTCGGCCCAACGGACTGCAGTCGCTTCCTCTGTTTGCTGCACTATCGATAGTTCGACATGGTCGGCCCATTCGCCGAACTGCGACTCGACAAACGCAGTTGCAGTAGCCAACACGTCGGCATCACCCTCGAACGCGAGATACGCCTGAGACCGATTGGACGACACTTCGGTGAGGTCCACGATGTCGTCGCCATCATTCCATTCGATCTCCTCCACCAGCGGAAAGTGGGCGAAGGAGAGTGGAAGCGCCGGTTCACCGACCAGCGTTGACACGACGACAAGCCGTTTGCGGTCGGTGTACTTGGGATGCGGGGTGGTCAGGGTGAGCTGGTTCTCGCCTGAGTCTGCGAGAACCGAGAGGTCCTCGGGGTCGACGATCGACTGCCCGTCGACCCGGTACTCGAACACTCCCTGGGCGGTGGTGACAAAGATGGAATCGCCGGCCGCCAATCGATCGAGGTTTACAAACGGAGCACCATAGGTTGTTCGGTGTCCAGCAATGGCTGCGTTGCCGGCCTGTCCGGGAAAAGCGGTCGCCGGGTAGTGCCCGGGACCCTTGCGGAGCGCCGTCACGGTCACGTCGTCGACCACCGTCTGATCGACATCGATCGCAGGGATGATCAGCCGAGCGACGGCCTCGGACGACCCAGGTTCCAACGCGACCAGTCCCGGCGCCGGGGCCAGGTCAGGTGTCTCGTCTTGCACGGGTGTCGGCGTGACGCGTGCGGAACCGGTGTCGGCCATCGCTTCGTCGGGAGTCGCTTCGACCTGCGCAGCGACTTCGAGTTCGACAGGTTCGCTGCTGCGGGTGGCCACGACGGCCCCGAAGGCGACGATCGCTGCTGCAACCGCGAGGCCTCGGGCCAGCCAACGACGAGTTGGCTGGCGTTGCGGTTCGTGGCATGGACCCGGATTACCGCGTGGTTCCGGCCTGGGGTTGCACGCTTCGAGTAGGGCGATGTCGTTCATGAGCGTCTGCTCCTTGATCTTTCGCTACTGACATCTACGACCGAATCGGCTCCTGCTACGGCTTCGGAACCGGCGAGTACTGGTTCGGTCATGGCGTCTTCGAACCGGGTGCGCGCTCGGTGCAGCCGTACGGCGGCGGCCCCACGAGAGATGCCGAGCACCCGACCGATGTCATCGGGCGACAAACCCTCCCAAGCCACCAGCAGCAGGAGTTCCCGGTCATCGTCGCTCAGGTCGGCAAACGCTCGCAAGAGTCGGTCTCGGTCAGCGGCCACATCGGCCGGATTCCGCGTCTCTTCTGCCGCCGAGTCGATCAGTTTCTGGCGCAGCGCTTGCAGGCGTGTCGCCGATCGGTACTTCGTTCCGATCACGTTGCGCGCTGCTTTGTAGAGCCATGGCAAGGCGTCGTCGGGTACGGCGTCTCGGCGCCGCCATGCAATCGAGAATACTTCGGCCACCAGATCTGCGGTGTCGTCGGCCTGCACCCGACGCTCGACGTACGCGGCAACGTATGGCTGGTAGTGGCCATAGAACTGCTCGTAGTCGTCGGTGTGCACCCTCACCTACTACCTATTGCCGGACAGGCCCCAGAATTACAGCCGGTGAGAAGATTTTCTGCGCAATACGTGTAGCCCGCCGACGGTTCAGATTTGGCCACGGTTCCTGGCGAACAGGTCGACGTTGTCATCACCGAACACGGCGTCGCCGACATTGCTGATCTTCACGGCACAGATCGCGCTCGAGCTTTGGCGACCATCGCCGACCCGACCTCTCGCCCGCTCACCTGACTGGTCCGCGAGACTGCGTGGGTGGTCGAAAGCCATCCAGTCACGGAGCCATTCGAACGAGGCATGATGGCCACGGGCGATGGCCACGGTGACAGCACGCCCTACGCCCGCGCTCCCAAGTCGATCTCACCACGCACACCACGCAACACCTGATTGCAGACATCGAACAACTCCGAAACCTTCTCGGGTTCGAGCAATGGCTGGTTTGGGGCGGCTCCTGGGGTGCCACCCTGGGCCTGGCCTATGCCCAGGCTCTGCTTTCCAGCGTGGTCACGACCACCGCCACTGGGCCAACGCTGCATTCCTCGACGACGACCAACTCTTGCATCAGGCCGATCGCCTGGGAGAGATGCCGGTGTTCATGGCACACGGTCGCCTCGATATCAGCGCACCGACGGCGGTACCCGTGGCGCTGAAACATGCCATTGCGAACCCGCAACTCTTTATCGCCGAACGTGAAGGCCATGGCGGCGCCGAGATGACGTCGTGGATGACTCAAGTCGCCAATGGGCTGGCTTCGTGATCCGTTCTTGGAGTCAGTCGGTTGTGCTGAACGAGTCCATGGCCGAGTCGAGCCTGCGGGCGAATTTGTTCAGTGTCTTGACCACCTTGTCCTCGGTGTTCTCGAAGACGGTGGTGGCCGACTCGCTGTAATACTGCCCGGCGGCGCGTGCCTCGGTCATCGCGCCGTGTTCTTCGCCGCGGCGGGTGTAGTCGCCGCCGATGATCTCGTGGTAGCTGCCATCGGTGACCCAAGTGCGAAGTTCGGCGACCCGGGACATGACGAACGGGTGCGTGCGTCGCAACATGGCAGTGATCTTGTAGAACGATGCCATTCCTTCGGCATCCATGTAGGCATCGGACTGGGTCACGAACTCGTCGAGATTGATCTCTTCGTTGCGGCCACGGATGCCGCCGGCCATGGCGGCGAGCGCACCCAGCGACACGTCGAGGTCCTGCACGGCCAGCAGGCCAGCACGGTCGCAGGAGAGTTCCGCTTTGCGGTTCCATTCGAGTAGCGCCATCATGATCGGGAACATGGCCGAACTGATGAGCGGCGACGATGCAGAACTCAGCGTCAGCAAAAGACTGAGCACCGTGCGATACAACGCATGCTCGCTCATGATGTGGCCGACCTCGTGGCCGATCACGGCTTCGAGCCCTGGGGCATCGAGCACTTCGACCAGCGACGACTGCAACACGATGAAGGGCTGATCGACGCCCAGTGCACCCGCGTTCACCACCGGCGACTGCGAGATATAGAGCTCGGGCATGTCGAAGTCGAGCGTGGCGCACACCCGCTGCATGGCGTCGTGAATATCGGCGTACTGAGTGGGTGTCACCTTGATGGCGTTCGCCTGCATCATCATCCGCAGGTTGGTCTCGCCGAATCGGCCGATGATTGCCCGCAGCACCGTGTCGAGGCCGGGGATGGCCTGCAACGCCGCTAATGCGGCCCGATCGCCAGGATGCTCCCAGCTGGCCGAACTGATCTCGGGGAGAACCGTGGGTTCGCTCGCTGCCATGTCAGTTGCCGCGCTTCTTGATCAGCAGGAAAATACCGCCCACGATGAAGAAGATGCCGCCGAGCAGGAAGACAACAGACAGCAGCCCTCCGACCCAGGGGACTCCATCGACCACGGCGCGCAACAGAAGTGCTGCGACGCCGGTTACCAGGAGGATGACGCCAGGCTGGCGAATTTTCAATCGGTCTCGAGTTGCATACAGGAACTATATGTACCGTCAGGGGGTGCTACGAAGCAGATGGGCCGATTGGCGCCTTTCGCACGGCATCGCGCAGCACGTGCCCAGTGTCGACCGCCTGGCCCGATGACATCGACAGGGGAATGCGCATGTCGCACAGGCCCGACATGATCTGCGTTGTTTGCACGAGTGCTTGTTCGTCGGCGTAACGCCAGTGATCGAACCTGCTGGTGAAGCCGACCGGTTCGTCGGCGCCGAACCATTTGATGAACACGCCATGATCGGCGGCGAA
>Ga0209187_1000122_pt1 | contig 173105 bp, 132 predicted proteins | sample BantaG_FD_187430 | JGI IMG/M metagenome (GOLD analysis project Ga0209187, IMG submission 187430) | Marine algal microbial communities from Bantry Bay, Ireland - BantryBay_4 metaG (SPAdes) (version 2) | ecosystem: Host-associated > Algae > Red algae > Unclassified | place: Bantry Bay, Ireland...
CGAACTATTCTAAGCCCGATTTAGCCCCTCAAACTATTTGTAAGAATATTCGAACACAATACCTTTTAATAAAAACAAGCCGGAAAAAGCCTTTAATGTACTTTTATGGGTAAGTTAAACGATAGACCGGGAGTTTGTGCGCAGACTCTCGTTAATTGCAATAAACTTAAAAAAATATGATCCTCACAATTATTGATGTTTTCGTCGGACTTATTGCCATAATAGGAATGTTTGTTCTTTTAGCTATATTTCTCAATTGGTTTAGCAAAGCATCGAACACCAAGTTTGTTTCAAGAACAGGTAGAACTATTATAGATAATACCGAGAGTAATAATAAGATTCCTATTGAAAGACCTAAAGACAAAACAGAAGAGCAAAAGCAAATTGAAAAAAACTTAAGGGCAGAAAGAGAAAAATTGTTTAACAAACATAAAGCTCAGCTAAATAACCTAGTATTTAAAGAAGAGCAAAGGATACTTAAAGAAAAGGAACAAGATAAAATAGATGACGCAAAATACAAACAGGATTTACAGCAATATAATGAGAGATTAAAAAAAAGTAAAGAATCCAAAGAAAGCACCATAAACACGGAAAAAGAAAGACTTCTTGCCGAAATAGATGAACTTGATCAATACGAACCAATTAGAATTTCTCGGGTTAGCTTGGCTAGGCCCACTCAATTCCTTTCCAGAAAGGATGATCTGGAAAGAGAACTTCAAGCAGAACGTAAGAAACAAAGAGTTTTACATTCGAAACAAATTCAATTTAGCAGTGAGCTTAAAAGAATTAATTTCATCACAACAGAAGAATTCATTTAACTAAGACTAAGAATAAAGTCTAAAATGTAATAATAAAAACAACTGCAATTAACACCGGTAACTGATACACAACTCAAACTTTGATCGCACAGATGCTCTCCAGCTTATGGTGTCGATTAAATTAATTTCATTCTATGATAATGGATGGAGGCTTACACAGTTAAAACACTTAAAAAACATTTGTTTCATGCTGTTTCCTAGTTGAGTTCCTAACTAAATGTAGTTCACAACTACACATCCCCATTTTTTACTACTATCAAATCTGCAAGCGGAACAGAAAACAGCTCGAGAGTAAAGTGCCAGGCGAGGATTTTTATCCTAAATTATATAGTGATTCATAAAAGCACAAAGACCTGCCTTCCGTGTGGCCGTTTCTGGAACCAGTGACAATTATAGTGCATAAATATTGAGCGGAGGATTTAGAGAGATGGTGATTTGGGTGTACATTGAGTTGTGTTGATTATCAAGAAACATAATTTGAAATCTAGCACTCGTTTGCAAACGGATAAATTGGTTTAGGCTTGACAATCAACAAATCAATAAAATTTAAACCGAAGCGTACATAAGGGATATATTAGCAATGCCATTATACATACGTTGCGGTGCAAATAGCACATCCACCAATGAAAGCAATCTACATAATATTTCTCTCTTTTTTATTTCTTTCCTGTAATAGTCAAAGGAAATTCTACGAAATAGATAAGTCAATTGAAAGTGATTTGCAGTTTAACAAAGAGACAGATGATATGAGCAATTTTGGAACCGGAAATCTATCATATTACATCTTTTTAAATAGCAGAATGGAGAAAATGACTGATGACAATAAACCATCAAAATTTGACTTTAAAAAAATGATTGACACTACAAACACACTTCTGCGAAACGTTTGTCATTGTCAACTTAAGAATGATACCATAAAAATATCAGGTGGAATTTTCTATGATGGCGGAATTGGATATCAAATGAAAATGACAAAAAATGAATTTGACGGACAAGTAGTACTCGCTTCTGAATCAAAAACTCACAAAAAAACAAAAGACGGAGGGTTTATTAAGGAGCTTTACCTTTTGAGTGAGGAACAGGACGTACGATTTTATACTGAACCTGAATTTAAGCTTGGAGCTATTTTAAAAGGTAAAATTATTTTGACTTCTGAGGAGTATTTTACTAAATCTTCTAATGGACTAGAAAAAGACCAAACGGTTATGAAAATTTTATTTGAATGTGAACTATCCGAATATGAAGGATTTTAAAAAATCTGCACACAACATCACCTCTACCCAATGCTAAAAACCCAACAAACCGAAACTACCCTACCCTTTAACGCTCCCGCCAAGAGCGGGACGATTTCAGAAAATGACTCTTCCCCTCCGAGTCGATCGAATAGGACTGGGAGCTGAGGGTGCGCAAGCTCATATTTTGATACTTAAGGCTGCAATTATGTAAGTACATTAGGGTGATGAAGTATTAATTTTAAACTTAGAATAAAATAGAAATTATGATTATACAAATAAATACAGACGTCCATATAGAAAATAACGCACGAACTACAGATCACTTCTCTGAATTAGTGAGCAAGGATTTAGACCACTATGCGGAACATTTAACGAGAGTAGAGGTGCATTTTTCAGATATTAATGCCGGCAAAAGTGGGCCGGAAGATAAAAAGTGCGTGATAGAAGCCCGCATGAAGAACCGCGAACCTTTAGCCGTAACGGCGCAAGATGAAGCTCTTGAAAAAGCTTTTAGTAGCGCTATGGATAAAGTAAAATCCTCTATGCGTACCATCGTCGGTAAAATGCAAGAGAAGCGATAAACCATATTTAGTTTCTCCCGCTGTCCTGACCCCGATAACTATCGGGAGCAACTCAGAACTCAACTATTTCTTGACGTCGCTCACCGTCAAGCGTGTTCCAATCCCGAAGGCATTCGGCACTAAAGCATAATTGTTCATCTTTGAATACTTCTAAATCAATTCACCAGTTCGCCACGCTCGGGCCGCTCATGCAATATTTTTTTCAGTTTGTTCTGCTTGACAAGGGCAGCAAAAATCACATGTCTACCTTTGGCACAGTATTCTAGCAAATTCCACAAATAACTTCAGACTGATATTATTATACCTGAAAGGGTACACCAATGCTTGATAAAATTATTTTTATACCCGAAAAGGTACACTTTTGACTAATGAACCACATTTTATACCCGATAAGGTATACTTTTAATATAAATCAGTATATTTGTACCCGAAAAGGTATAACATGAATCAATTATCATTAAATGAGTTTGTCCGATCAAAAAGAAAGTCATTAAAACTGACACAAAAAGAAATGTCCGAGAAATCTGGGGTTGGAATAAGATTCATAAGAGAACTTGAGCGAGGAAAGGAAACATTGAAGATGGATAAGGTGAATCAAGTATTAGGTTTATTCGGATGTGAACTAGGACCAAAAGAAATAAATAGGAATAATGAAGAAAGCTAAAATATTTATGCATCAAAATTGGGCTGGCACTTTAATTGAAGATGATGAAGGTTTTCACTTTAAATATGAAAAAGAATATTTGACGATCGAAAACTCAGAACCAATCAGTTTAACCCTTCCATTGGCATCATCAATATATTCAAGTAATATACTGTTCCCCTTTTTTGATGGATTAATACCTGAAGGATGGCTATTAGACATAGCCGAAAAGAATTGGAAGTTAAACATGAGAGATAGAATGGGCATTTTATTAGTTACCTGCAAAGATTGTATAGGAGCTGTATCTGTTGAACCTTTTGAATTAAACGAAGATGAATAAGTGCCTATTATGCTATAAGCAAATCGTAGATGAAGAATTCATAGAGTATGAATTTCATAAATCATGCAGCAGAAAGTTCTTCGGAAAAAATGCAGCTCCAATATTAGACTATACTCATAGTGAAATACTCAAATTGGCAGAAAAGGTGGTTAAAAGTCAAAAAACTGTAACCGGGGTTCAACCTAAATTATCAATAAATAGCTGTAAGATGACTGAAGATTCGGCCATCGAAAGATTTACAATTGTAGGTTTATGGGGGAAATTCATTTTAAAACCACAAACTGTACTATACGAACAGCTTCCTGAGATTGAGGATCTAACGATGAATCTAGCAGCATTATCAAAAATAAAAACAGTAGAACATTCTTTAATAAGACTCAAATCAGGTGAATTAGCATATATAACTAAAAGAATAGACAGATTAAAGAATAGAAAACTACATATGGAAGATATGTGTCAATTAACAGAAAGGCAGACTGAACATAAATACAAAGGTTCATATGAACAAGTTGCGAAAACAATAAAAAAATATTCGAGTAATCCAGGTTTGGATATTGTCAACTTTTATGAATTAGTATTATTCTGTTTTTTAACTGGCAACAACGATATGCACCTAAAAAACTTCTCTTTATTAAAAGCTATAGATCTAGACTATAACTTATGTCCAGCATACGATTTAGTAGCTTCTGAATTAGTCGTTGAAGGAGATGATGAAGAATTGGCCCTAAACCTTAATGGTAAAAAGAAAAAAATCAAGAAAAAAGATTTTTTGATCGCGATGAAAACAAGTGGAATGAATGACAAATCAATTGAAAATGTTTTCAAAAAATTTGAAAGCCTTCAAAACAAGTGGCAGAATCTAATTCATACAAGTTTTCTATCTAATGAGTTTAAAGAAAATTACCGCAATATGATTAAAGAAAAATTTAACCAATTGGAAATTAATTAAAATAGGCTATAAGGCTGTGTATAGTGCATACCCTTCGGGATACGCACCATACGCAAATCGCTATTCCGCGACTTATTTAAAACCATGCAATTTTCAAACAGCCAAAAAATGAAATCAAATACAATACTAATTTTTTATCTCTTGATTTTCTTGACTTCATGCAGTGGACAAAATTCAACTATAAATGCAAATCAAAATTCTAAAGTTCCAGGCAAGAAGGTTTCAGAACTCAGCAATAGTATTTGGATTGTTTTTCAAGCTGCAAACGGTGATTATTGGTATGGCAGCGACACAGATGGTGTATTTCGATTTGACGGAAAGACAACAATTAACTTTTCAACTAAAGACGGATTAAGCAGCAATCGCATTAGAGGCATTCAAGAGGACGAAGATGGTAATATTTACATCTCAACTCTGGAAGGTATAAACAAATTTGACGGACATACTTTTACCACATTGACCGCCATTCCAAGCACATCTTCAAGTGATCATTGGAAACTCCAAGCGGGTGATTTATGGTTTGCAACCCTTGGGAAAAACGGAGAAAATGGACCGTATCGCTATGATGGCAAAAAGCTTTATCAGCTTAAATTTCCAAAACACTATATGGCCGACGAGTATTACGCTCGCTTTCCCAACAAGCCCTGGAGCCCATATGATGTTTATTATATTTACGAGGATAGTAAAGGAACAATGTGGTTTGGCACATCCAACTTTGGTGTCTGCCGCTATGATGGGAAATCAATTAGTTGGCTATTTGAAGACCATTTGACAAATACTCCAAATGGAGGTTCGTTTGGAATTCGTTCTATTCTTGGAGACGAAAAAGGTAAATATTGGTTCTGTAATACCCGTTATCGTTTCAATATTTCTCCAGAAAATATAAAGGGAAATGGAAATGTTTTAGTCAAATACGAAAGAGAAAATGGTATTGATGATATTAAATTGGCCGATGGAAGAGAATATATTTATTTCATGTCTGCTATAAAAGATAAGGAAGGTGATATTTGGATGGCAACATATGACCGAGGGGTATGGAGATATGATGGAAAAAATTCAACTCATTATCCATTAAAAAACAATGGTCAAGACATCACTTTATTCTCTATTTACGAGGACAAACAAGACCAAATTTGGCTTGGCACACATGAAACGGGAGTATTAAAATTCAATGGTGAAACATTTAAAAGATTTACGCCATAATGAATAAAAGAAGAGCAACCAATACCACATAATGATGAAGAATCACTCCTGCGTCGAGACGCTGCATATCCCAACTAGGTGTAGCTTTTACCTGCCTATTTTTTATTACTTCAAGATATGTAAGCGAAACACAAAACGTCTGGAGAGAAAAACGCCAAGGCAATGGTTTTCACATTAATCTATATGGTGAGTTATAAAAGCAAAAAGAACTGTCAAGCTTCAGGCCGTTTCTGGAGCCTGTGGCAATCGTGGTGCATAAAAATCGAATAAAGGATTTAGTGAGAGGTGATTTGGCTGCAAATTGAGTTGAGCACTAGCATACATGACGAAAACATTAACAGCCTTATCAATTAGACCGATTTTGCAGATGAAACTTGAAGGTCTGCTAGATATTTGTTTGGGAAAATAACAATCAACTCAAGACAAGATTATGGTTAAAAAAATTACTGCTCACGATACTGTCGCAATTCATTTTCTTTTTAGCCTCTACCCAAACTAGTATAACATATACCTCATATAAAAAGAAAGAAATTTTTTCCGAAAACTTTTTAGACAATCGAAATAGTTGGAATAGATATTATTCAAAAATCAAAAAAGGTCGATACACCGTTGAAACAATTGGTAAAGATCTGCCAGCGATAACAACAATACCCGTTAAAGTAGATGCGAGCAAAAATTTTGAAATTGAAACTTAAATTTCACTTGAAAGCAATAGATCACGAGAACTTTGGGGTGTTGTTTGGAGTAGAGATTTAAATCGAGGATACTATTTAGGCTTTAATAAGGAGAGCAAACTGGAAGTTTATAAAAAGGAGCATGATAAAATCATAGCATTAGATGAGAGCGATTTTCTGTATTCTCTTATCTCGATGTATGCCAAAAGCTTGATCACGATTAGAAAAATAGACGACGAATATTTAATTTATATAAACAAGTTATTGGCCTTTAGAGTCCCCTATGACAAACAATATGGCGACCATCTTGGATATTTTGTTGGCACTGCTTCCGAAATAAGAGCTTACAATTTAACTGTATCTTACTTAGAGTAAAAGCAATTCTTTCTCGTCAGGTGCATGATTGAGGCGTGAGCATAGCGGGTGAGCTTCTTGTGCCCTCGCCAGGTGTAATTTGCAACCACAACTTTATATCTGATATTGAGGTGTAGATAGAATCTACACCTAGTGAGGGGGATATACCGAAACCGAAAATCTATTGAGAAATGAAAATTTTAAGTTGGAATATTGAAAGGCCTGTCATTAATGATAAGCGTAAAAATAAAATTATCGAAACAATTGAATCTTTCGATGCAGACCTCATCTTCTTGACGGAAACAAATGATGATATAACTTTTGAGGGATACCATTGCATTAAAACAATCGAACAATATCCCAAATACCAAAATATGCCCTATGGCGCAGGAGAAAATAAAGCCACAATTTATAGCAGGTATAATTTCACAGAAATAATAGAAACCTATGATAATTTTTCAAGTGTTTGCGCAAGAATCAAGACAGCGCATGGCGACATGGTTTTGTATGGCAGTATAATTGGCTTTCTTGGAGGCAAGGACGAATATTTCAAGAATGACTTGGAGCAACAAAAAAAAGACTTAGCTCGCATCAGCAAGAATGACATTCTTTGTTTCTCTGGCGATTTAAATATTTCCTTTTCTGGATTTCCCTATCCAAGTAAGCAAGTTGCAGATGAAATGAAATTTTTTTTTACAGAAAACAATCTGAGCATAACAACTGAAGCAAATGATGATTGTGCAATACACATTGTATTGAGTGATTCACTCCTAAAAAAACAAACAATAGAAACAAAAATGATCTCTATTAAAAGTGAATTATCGGATCACAATATGGTAATCACCGAAATTAGATAAGTGTGCAAACAAGAACTATCGCCACCCTATAAGTTTAGATGTTCCAATATCTCCCTCAATTATTTATTCCATATTAATTATCATCTACCCATCTCCATCTATTCACTATTATCTATTCACTTTTCTCTTTCAACCTTAATCCTTAATCTTTTCTCTTTCCTCAATCTGCTTTTCTCTTTCATCCTTCATCTTTAATCTTTAATCTATTGTCTATCATCTCTATTCTTCAATTTAAACCTCACCGGCACCACATATTCAGAATGCACAGCTTCCCCATTCGTCTTGGCGGGACGCCATTTTTGTCCTGACCATTTTTGCCCAGTCGTAAAGAGCGCCAAAGCCTCTTCCCCACATCCATAGCCGATATCTTTCGCAATTCTAGGATGCACTAATTCTCCGTCTTCATCTATCATAAAACTTATATAAACGACGCCTTCAACACCTTTTCGCTTGGCAAGTCTTGGATAAACTTTCTTCTTTTTAAAATACTGCTTCAAGGCATCTTGTCCGCCAGGATATTCTGCTTGCTGTTCGACATAGACAAAAATTTCTTCCGTGGGTGCTCTCTTAGGAAATGGAGGCAATAATGAATCCGTCTCCAATTTCTTCTGATATTCTTTATAAGCGCTCTCATGTTCTGCATTCCTTTTTATTGACTCCTTTCTTCTTTGAGCTTCTTCTTTTTCTCGCACTGCCTTACTATCATAGACGGAGGCGACTGACTGAACATCTCCCTTTCTAAAATTTAAAAAGGCGTAGCCTCTATTGGCTTTACCATAGAAATAAGCCGTCGTCTTTTGTCCTTCGAATGCCCAATCTCCATTGGGATGTCGCTCCCAATGTCCTGGATACATATAATATAGTTGACCTTCTTTGTCTTTAAATACAATTCGAATACCCGTTTTCTTTTTCTTTCTCAACACAGCTGCCCCATTAGTATAGACGTATTGAACGGTGCGCACATATTCTGAGCTAGCGATGAGTCCTTTGATACCATAGTCATCTTTCAATGTTCTTTTATATTTCATCAGATCCACTTCATCCACGATAGCTGAACTATCCCTCAAATGCCGTTTCTTGTCTTTATGTCCAACAAATTTTTTGGACATGCGCAGATAGATATCCAAATTGTCAAGAATCCAATCAAAATCCTTCTGCTGATAATGTTCAAAATAGGATTTGCCATAGATCTGAACAGAATCATTAGGTTCTGCGTTTAAAGTTGTTATAAAAAAAATAGAGCTGATAAAAACAATCAAATATTTCATAGTGCTGTGAAAGTATAGTTTTCAAAGACTCAAGAGAAACAACTTTTTACCTGCGGTAGTGATTTCTTTTTTTACGTAAAAAACCATTCATGAGATGTACTTGAGAATCAATCTTTAGGTTCTTGGGCCAACTCAATTCTAAAATTGTATCTTGCATTTTTTCTAATTTAAGCTATGGAACTGCAGAATTTTATAAAAGAACTATTGAAGAATATGCCAGCCGATTGGATGAGTCTCACGACACACCGTCTAGACATCTATGACGAAAGTCAAGCCAAAACCCAATTCTTGGAAGGCCTAGAGCAAGTATTCAAAAGCGCGAAAGTGCAAACTGATACCTTGGTAGCACTACCCACTGCATACGACTATATCAGACTTGGACATCCTCTCTCCTGCATCCTAGAATGGAGCATTGCACAGCAGCACAATATGAATGCCAAGCAAGTCATCTCTTTCTCTTCTCAAAGCATCGCCCTATTGGCCGTGCTTCGAAAAAACTTACTCGAGAATAAGAAAACTAGAATCCTCTATACAAATGAACTGCCCAATTCTTTCGATGTAGAACTCATTCAAGAAGTCTATGGTTACAGCTTTGAAATCGAAAAAGTAAAAGAAGGTGCTAGCATCTCCTCTTTCGATGGAAGTACTATTTTCATTCAAGAGAAGGCAGACATTTGCCAATTCAATCTTTATGCAAACATTGACTTTTATGTAAATACCAATCAGCAATTGGGAAGCATACTTCTAGTCAATGAAAATGAAGATTATATTTCGGACATTCAGCATGTACGCCGCAGAGAAACTATTGCCATGACACCAGCAAATTGCCTTAGTGCATTGCAATCTTATATCGGGGAAACTGAGAAGAACAATACTTCAAACACTCAACAGCATAAATCTGATGTCCAAGAAGTCATCAAAAAGATTAGCGGCACTACTGTAATTCCTGCCGTAGGTTCAAGCGGACTCTCCATTCAATATGCCATCATGATGGGACTTGTTCATGATGCCAATGAAAATCATCCTGGAAAAGATATCAAATTCATCGTACCCCCCAATTGCTATGGCGGCACCAATGATCAAGCGCGAAGAGTCGCTGCATGCATTGCTAATGTAAAAATTGTGGACCTTCCTGTGGATGGAGACAATGATATGGTTCGGAGTATAGATAGTGTTCTAAGCCAGATTGCCGAAGAAGACGCTATCCCCTACATCATTGCTGAAATTCCCACCAATCCTCGAGTAGAAGTTCCTGAACTTGCTCAGCTGAAAGCAGTTTTGGGCGAGGAAAGACAAACCACTGCTGGTGAAAAAGCGGTGGAGCCTGTCTTCATATTAGATCAAACATTCTGCCCGAACGTTCTTTTTTTAGGAGAAGGCAAAGTGCTCTCTGGAATCAAAGCCATTTCCTATGCCAGCGGTTCAAAATTTCCAAGCGGCGGACGATGCACCGCAGGTTATTGCACGGCGAACGATAAAGCGGCAGACTTAATGAAAAAAATTAGTCTGCATCTCTCCCTTTGCGACAATGAAGCCACTGAGCTTCAGTATGAAATCTTGGCCAAACAAATGCCTTCGATGATTGATCGAATTGCAGGCGCTTATAAAAACACCCGAGAATTTGTCAACTTTATTAGCAAAACACTTCCTGATGCAAAAATCAATTTCGTTTCTCAAGAACTCGCGCAAGAAGGATTTACTCCATCAGTATTCTCACTAGACCTACCCACCAAAGGCGATACAGCAGAAGAAAAAGAAAAGTATAAGAGAGAATTAAACCACAAGCTCATCAATCTTATGATAAATGAAATTCCAAACGAGAGTAAATATTGCGTGAGTTACGGCCAACTCAAAGGATGTTATTGGACTATTCCAGCCACCTCAACCCAAGGAACAACCAAAGAAGGCGATAAGGATTATATCGCTAGGGTTGCCTTATCGGCGGATATGGATCTAGAAAAGCACAAGGAGGTGTTTGGGAAATTTGTCGATGGCTTAATCATAGCCTAACAATCTTAATCTATAAAAGTCCAAGACTTAGACAGAAAAGTACAATTCCTTAAGCTGGGCTTCTGTTTACCTTTGTAACAAATCAAAGTGCATGAGCAATACGGAAAAACATAGCAGAAGACAGTTCCTTAGAAACATCTCCCTCTCGGCACTAGCCCTTGGCATCCCAAGTCTGATAAAAGCCAAAGTGGACAGTTCAAAGACCTTGGGTCTCTGTGATAAGGTAACGGAAGACGCCTTTGGTCAGGGACCATTTTATACGCCCAATGCACCGCTGATTCAAAACGACAAACTGGCCAGTCCGACTGAAGTCGGTCAAAAGATGATTATCAGTGGTCGCGTGTACAATTTAGATTGCTCAGAAGAAATAGCGAATACAGAAATTGATATTTGGCATGCCAATGATAATGGCGACTATGACAATAGCGGTTTCAATTTAAGAGGAATAGCTAAAACTAATATTCATGGCTTCTACATTTTTGAGACCATAAAACCTGGGCATTACCTTAACGGAGCGACCTTCAGGCCTGCCCACATACACTTTAAGATTACACCACCTGGTTTTAGTCCGCTAATCACTCAACTTTATTTTGCAGGGGATCAATATATCGCAGGTGATTTTGCGGCCTCTCAAACGAGTGGCACCTTTGATGCTACCCATCGGATTATTCCCTTAAGTACAAATTCCAACGGTGTGCTAGAAGGCACATGGGACATTGTGATTAATGGCAATGGAACCCCTGTAGGAGTAAAAGACCTGCACTTAGACAAAGGAGTACTCTATAATGTTTCTCCAAACCCATTTACAGACTTTATTGACATTAAATATGGAGTCTTTGCTAAATCAAAGGTCAAAATAATGGTGGTGGACATTTTGGGAAATACAGTAGCGAAAATTGACGAGCAGCATTTAGACGCAGAAAAATACGAAGTGAGATGGCAGCCCAATGGCGATTTGCCAAGCGGTCACTATTTTATAATCTTGACTATAAATGACCTTCAAGTCCACTATTTAAAAGTTTTGAAGAAGTAGAGAGTGAACTCAAATAGTGACTCTGAGAAGCAGGAATAAATACTACTTCTTCAAAATCTGGCCGGTATAAACTTGACCATCTTTAGTGGCTTGAATAAAATAAAGGCCTGCCGCTAAGCTGGAAATATTTATTTCAGAGTTTACAGATGATAAAACTCTTTCACCAAGTGGATTCAAGACTCTTAGCTCTTCAGCATCTATATCAATACGCACAACATCAGTCACAGGATTTGGATAGATTTCTAAAATATTCTTCTCTAAAGAGATTGAGGGCAGATGAAGAGGCACTGCAAAACCAAAAACTTTTGCATATCCTAGAGTAGCTGGAATTGGATTATCATGTCCGTAGTGTGCACCTCCAGCAAAGGTGTTAGCATCAGGCATGGAGACGGCTATTCCAAATTGATCGTTGCCTTTAGGACCATTAATCTCAATGCCTTTTTGGATCCAACTATTATTAAGCCATTCATAAATAAGTATTTTACCACCCTTCACAGTTGGAGAAATGGTTGCATCCTCACCCTCTTTGGCCCCAATAGCTATGGTGTTGGCATTGGGCATTGATACCGCACCACCAAATTCCATTCCAGTCTGAGTCCCAATTAGATCGCTTCCTTTTTGACTCCATGCATTAGCCACCCATTCAAAGATTCTAGTCCTTCCACCGGAAGGTGCTAAGCCTTCGGGAGCACCTACCGCAAGGGTGTTTGCATCAGGCATAGAAACGGCCATCCCAGATTTTTCTAGCGCTAATAAGCCATCAATATCTAATCCCTTTTGTAACCAAGAAGTTCCGCTCCATTCGTATACTCTTGTATGACCACCATTGTTTGCCCCTCCATCATTATGGACGGCTCCTATCGCAATTGTATTAGCATCAGGCATGGAGACCGAACAACCAGACAAATCGCCACCGGCTTCGCCTTGTATTGTTGCCCCCTTTTGCATCCAAGAATTCCCTACCCATGTATAAACTCTAGTATTCCCACCAGCGGCTGCAGTGGGGTTACCGATAGCTAGTGTGTTGGCATCGGGCATTGAAACAGAAGTGTTTTCACGACCACTACCGCCGCCAGCAGTTCCTCCAACGCCACCGCCTATTTCAATTCCTTTTTGTTGCCAAGAATTTGCCAACCAATGGTATACATGCACATTTCCTGTAAATTGACAGCTCATGGCAACAGTGTTCGCATCAGGCATTGAAACGGATTCACCAAAATCATAAGTACCCCCATCGCTAATATCCAGACCTTTTTGAACCCAAACATTGTTTATCAATGTGTATACGCTCACTAGCCCTCCACCGCTTGAAGCAGGTGCCCCAACCGCGATTGTGGTGGCGTCTGGCATAGAGACAGTTCTACCAAAATAGCTGAATGAATTTTGGCCGTACATGGTATTACCTAATTGAGTTTGTGCAAATAAAGTTGAGGAAAAAAACAGTAGTAAAACTGCAGTAAGGGTCTGTAGAAGTTTCATAAGTTGGCTCGTTCTATCAAGAAGACGCTAAAAATTGACCAAATGTTTGGATTTTTTCAAAAAATCTCCCAAAACGAGTGAGAATAGGCCTCGCAGCCACCTAAATCAAGGCAAGAACTTCCCTCACAGCTTTCATCTGATACTCATTTATTTTCTGATGGGATGGCATCCAACCCAATAAGAATCGGGTAAAATCGGCGCAAGCGAAGGAATACATTTCCCGCCATTCTTTTTCTAAGGCTTTAAAGTCTACATCCCTTTCTTCTAGCGCGTGACTCAGTGCATCAAAGTAGAAATCAAGAAGATCTTTTTCATGAAGGGAACAATCTTCCCCAGAAAGACAACCGCCTAAAAAATAAGCCACATCCTTCATTCCGCATCCACCACCCACATATTGAAAGTCGACCGCAGCAACTTTCGAGCCTTCACCTGAGAAACAAAAGTTGGCCAACTTCGCATCCCCATGCACTATGGTCTTAAAAGTGCACTTATTCAATTTTTCGTCAATCAAATGCGCCTTAGCCTTCACTTCTGCATCTTCAATCTTTTCAAACTCTTCAGAACGTGTAGCCAAATGCCAGTAGGTCCCAATTTCCCATAATCCATCTGGACTGTCATTCATGAAGGTGGCATGGAAATTAGCCAACCAACGCAAACAAACTTTAATCTCCTTTAGATCAATTTGATTTTTCCGCAAGGGATACTTCTCATTCAGATCCTCCATAACAATCCACTGCATCTCGCCCTCCTTCAATGCCCCAATGAATTGCGGCATATAAGAATCAGGACCACTCTTGCTACTCCAAGATTCATACCATATTGTTTCTACTTCATAGGAGCGCAACTTTCGCTCATGACCTTTGTCTGTATTCCATGCTCTTGGGTGTTCACTTGCCTTCTCTAGGGAAATGGACTTCACGACAACTGTATCACATTTCGCATCCTCTAATTGGAATCGAGATATTTTCCCATAGCCACTCCACAATGTTTGAATGACTTCAATCTCCTTACAGCTTGAAGCCTCACAGACGTCTAAAAGATATTTTTCAAATACAATATTCATGAAGCAGATAGTAATCAAAAGTAAGCTCCAATCTAACAGCCTACACTTAGAAATTTTTCAATATCACATTCTCAACTATGAATTAGAAGTACATTTACCTCCATAGTCATGGAGCCTGAATACAAATCTGAAAAATTGAGTCCTGAAAAAATCGAGGAGTGTCTTGCTATCCTCAAGCAACTCAATGAGAACTCAGAACTGATTGCTGAAATCCCAAAGGAAAAACGCACTTTACTCCTCATTGAAGCTGGTAAATTTTCACGACCTAGTCGAACTGAATTCAAAAGACGAAAAAACGATGCCAAGAAAGTGGCCAAACGAAAAATCAAAGAAAGAGATAAGCATTCTAGAAATAAAACGGGCATACGCTCGGCAAGGGATGCATCCATTTTCGTTGCACCCAGCATGATTGCACTTCCCCTGCGAGATGAAAAAGAAATCGAAGAACTCTCCTCACCGAGAAACTGCTATGTCTGCAAGGCCGAATTCAGTACACTCCATCACTTTTATGATACCATGTGTGAAGACTGTGGCGATTTCAACTATGCCAAAAGATTTCAAACTGCCGATATGCGCGATCAAGTTGTTCTAGTCACTGGCTCGCGATTAAAAATCGGCTATCACATTTGCATCATGCTCTTACGAGCGGGCGCCACCGTAATAGCCACTACCCGATTTCCTGTCGACTCTGCCCTGCGTTACTCAAAGGAGAAAGATTATTCTACTTGGGGACACAGACTAAAAATTCACGGCCTCGACCTACGTCATATTCCAAGTGTTGAAATTTTCTGTAACTATATAGAACAACAATATGAGCGTCTAGATGTAATCATCAATAATGCAGCGCAGACCGTTCGCCGACCCGCAGGATTCTATCAACATCTTATAGAGAATGAAGAAATAGATTTTGCTCAATTGCCTGCAGTCGCGCAGAATCTGCTCAGCGACCACGAACGCTGTTTAGAAGAACTCAATATTCTCGGTCAGCAATTTGCCGAAGGCGAAAGTAAAAACCTACCGGTTAGTTGGCATGGCAAACAATTGGGCATAGGCATCAGTGCCTCTGCCAAACTTTCCCAAATTCCGTACAGCATAGACAACAGTCTAACGGCAGAAGAGGTATTTCCTAGTGGGAAATTAGATGCCGATTTACAACAAGTTGATTTGCGCAGCACTAATAGTTGGCGATTAAAACTAGGAGAAATTAGCACCAATGAAATGCTTGAAGTGCAACTCGTCAATGCCGTGGCGCCCTTCGTTCTGAACAATCGCCTCGTGAACATAATGAAGAAAGAAGAAACTGGATGCAAGCACATAATCAACGTGACGGCGATGGAGGGGAAATTTCATCACTTCCATAAAGCTGCACGCCACCCACATACGAATATGGCCAAGGCTGCATTGAATATGATGACGCTGACCTCTGCAACGGATCTAGTCAACTACGGCATCTATACCAATGCAGTAGATACCGGATGGGTGACAGATGAGGACCCAGCACAATTGGCCAAGCGAAAAGAAGAAGTCCATGACTTCCAACCCCCTCTAGATATTGTTGACGGAGCAGCGCGCGTCTTAGACCCTTTGTTCGACGGAATCAATACTGGCAAACATTGGTCGGGTAAATTTCTAAAAGACTATAGACCCATCAGGTGGTAGAATCCGCACTTGTCTTTTGAGCTCGAATCGCAAGAAAGAGTTCAAAGAATCTTAACTTTATCAGGAAGAAATGAATCTTATCAGCAAACTCATCGCATTTGTGCTTGTCATCGCTGGCGTTTTTTTAGCTGGCTTGAAACTCAATATTGATTTGAGATGCTATATGTTCATTCCTATTAGCCTTCTGATATTGTTCCACAAACAAATAGTAGAAGGATTCAGAAAAATCAAAATCTTGAGCAAGAATAGGGGCGCGAGAGATAAACTCATCCAATCATATCCCTCATTTTTAAATTTCGCCATCGCTTGTCTCTTGAGTTTCGCGCTCTATAGATTTCCCTTCAGTGAAGAGAGCAAAGTTTGGTTATGGCCAATCGCTCTTGGATTCTTCTTGATTATTTCTGTTATCATGATGAAGCGAATGAACGAGCTGCTGCTAGCGGTATTTCTACCGCGCGTCAAAAAGACATCTACAGTCCTTGATGACCAACTCCTGCTCTTCACTTTTGCAAGTCTTAAATATTCCATCATCCCAATAGCCGTCTACTTGTGGGCTGTATATGGTTTTGGTGTAGAGATTTCACCTTATGCAAAAACAGGATTTGCCATATCAATTGCTGCTATAGGTTTCGCCTTCAGAAATATTATTAATGACTTTCTAGCTTCTGTCATTATCAATATTGAGCAAGAGATTATGATCAAAGATTATATCACCGTGAACGATAAGACAGGGAAAATTTGGAAAATCGAACCTCGTTATACCGTGCTCAAGTCTTTAAAGGGTGAGGAATTTATAATCCCGAATAGCGACCTAATCAATAATGCGGTTATCAATCATTCAAGGCGCCGCTTCATTAGCATATATATGACCTTCTCCTTGAATCGAGACGAAGATATTGATGTAGAAAATTTGCGTCGTTACATCATGGAAATTTGTGCCGACGATTTTTTAATCGACACAGAATTGGGAACCATCCCTCAAATAGAAATTAATTTAACCGACTATCAATCTACTGCAAAAGTCTATACCATTTCTTTTCAATTAAATTCAAGTATGCAGGGCTCTGGAAAAGTCATCTTCGCAAAGAATTTGAAAACAGAGCGCATGGTCAAGGAGAAAATTTTCAATTACGTCCACAAGAATACTTCGAACAAAGAGCTTACTTCTTAATCGACGAGCTGTCTTTTACTTGAGATTCTATTTTGGGTGCTGTCATTTCATTCATCGGTAGCACGCTCGATTTAGTTCCCCAAGCCTCAGCCAATTGGAATTGGATATCGTTTACCCAAGAGGAAGGCTTCTTCGCATCCACCCAAACCACGTCTTTATATTGAACATCAACCAAAGCCAAGTCAGGCGTTGCAGCACCATCAAATTGTGTAGACCCTTTACCCTCTTCTCCACCTGCGTCTTTGCGATTTGCAACAATGGTGCTCAACATAAACATCCTTCTTTTCCCAGCCATATCCTTAATATAGGGTCTAAACTCGACCGGTCTATTGGCAGTCCAATCATACTCCTTCTTTGATTCGATGACCTTCGCAGGCATTGCTGAGACACCGGCATAACCTTCCTTTCGTTTGCCATGATTGTAATAATATACCTTTTGGCTTCCATCGGCGGGAATCATTACGCTTATGGTTAAACTCGTTCGCTCGCTACCAATAGGCTCTAGTCCGAACCAATGATACAGTCCATTATACGCCCCTTGTTTTACATCTGAGAAGTCAAAATCCGTAACAAAAGGTTGTTGGTTCTGATCATCTTCCAGTTTTGGAATTTTAATCGCGGTCTTCATATTCCAGGGTAAAGGATCCGTAAAGCCTCCAAGAAATTTTAAGGACTCAGCCTGAATGCTAGACACTTTTTCAGACAAAGTATTTTGACCTTTTAAATAAGCATAGTCCTTCATTTTCTCCGCACTGATATAGGTCCCCTTTCCTATAAGGAGTCGTTCAACATAATCTTTCCAATCATGTTCCCCTCCTTCTAATACCATGACTCCACCAAAGCTTGGGTAAGGGAAAAAGAAACCTTTCCATTTTATGAGGCTAACCACTTGCACCCATACGCCTCTATCATCCTTCATATAGTAAAGCTGGCTGGGCTCCATATTGAAGAACTGCCCGGGTCCAAATCGCTGGACCACAGCATTATAAGAATTCCGACTCCAAGCCAAGGACTCCCCAATGGAGAAGACTTTAGGAATACGATTTTCCGCAGAGAATTTAGGAAATGGAACTGTTGACGGCACAGAAAAAATCTCTTCTGTATTGTCCTGTACTCTTTGAAAGAAATAATCTTTTGATGGCTGAATAGCCATAGTCCATCGATTTTCATTATCCACGCGCACCAATTGTGGGTGTGAGACCTCTTCCGTTTCGCTAATAGACTCATAGGCCATGGTGCGAATATTATTCCACGGCTGAATGCGCTCGTTTTCCGTCAATGGCAGTTTGTCCAACTCTTCAAGATTGATGCATCTATACACCATATAGGTTTCCATATACTTATACATCCCAATAGGAAAAAGCAAAAACCATAGCCCACCCAAAAGACCCAGTGTCAAGATGGTCCATGCCATTTTGCGCCAGCCCATCACTTCGCGAATTAGATGCAAGCCTAAACGTGCAATCAAAAAGAATACAATAATTATAAAGAAATATTTACGCAAAAAGAGAATGAAAGGTTGAATGTCATCACGCAAAACAAATAACACAAAAAGCAAAAGCAAGCTCCCTATAACCAAAACCGCTTTCTGCTTCGCTCCCTTCTTCCAATAACCGCTCAATTTGCTCATAGTCTTACTTCAAATAACCTTTTCGTTTCATGCGTTCGCGTGCTGTTTCCCCAGGAGGAGCCTCCTCCGCTTTCTTTTCTTTAGGACTTTCTTTGGGGCGCTCTTCAATTTCTGCCTCTTGCTCTCCCACCGCACTCTCCGTCAAATCTTCAACGATATTGCGTCCTTTATCACCCACCTCTTTAATCGCTTCCAATGGATTATCCATCGCCCGCTTCACACTAGGCAACACTCCTGCGATGTAAGTCCCCAACACAAAGCCCACGAAGAATGTAGCCAATGGTTGTAAGCCTAAATTTAAAAATGGAATGTAGTATAATATCAAGCCAAAAAGCGCTGTCATTACCAAAGCGTTCAAAGCTCTAAAAGGAAGTTTGCGCAAATAGAAGAAGCCCTTGAAATCGTCGGCAGCCATTCTAGTTTCTTTTTTATTTATAAAAGAATTGAAGGCACGGAAAATTGCATTGCTTCTTGACTCTCGCCAATAAATCAGAAAGCCAAAAAGGAGTGCACAAACGGATAAAATGATTTCTAATGTCATAGGTTTTGGTTTTCTTGTTTGGCTATTTGCTCCTTAATGATATTGATAATCCAATCCTGATAGGAAGGGTCATAAGTTTGGAATTGTTCATAGAACAATTCCTTATCATAGTAATATGTCAAATACGGATCACATGGCTGCATGCGGCAAATGAGAATCCACAGCAAATTGGCAATTTCAAATTTAGCTGGCGAATGAAAGGCTGCGAAGACTTCATCGGTGATATAATATTCCCTTTGGGCCTCATTCCCTTTTGCCAGTTTTTCGAGATAGCGTTGTGGGCCTGTACAGAATGCTTTTAGCTTTGGCGAAAGCTCATTTAAATACTTTAAATAGAGCGTCTTGCTCGAGAGAATTTCTTCAACACTATGATTTGCCCCTTTGACAAATTGCGCAAAATTGAGCTGTGCAATGCGCTCGACACGCTCTGGATCCAATTCCAAGGGATCAAACTTGACATAACCACGCCTTTGCAGTTCGGGCAAGAGCTGAGGGCTGCTAATATGAGCCACAGTATAATTATGGTTGTGCGCATTCATTACTTCTTCCGACTCAAAAACCAACAAATGCTTTTCGTTTTCAGACCTAAACACAAAGACTCCGCCAAATGCCTTGGTATAAAAAGAAGTGGTAATATAATCGACCTCCTCCAGCTTTAGCTTTCTTGTCCGCAGATCGCCAAACTTATTCGCAGAAGCAAGCAGCTTTGTATGCAAATTTTCATTCAGCGAATTATTGCCTTGATACATCTTCTCGACTAACTTATTTTGACGCTCTTGCTCAAGATCTAAATCATTGAGAACCCTAAAGCCAACCGTCACGTGATTGTAGTCAATCAAATCAGAAGGCTCATAAAAGGAATCTATATTTTGATCTAGATCGATGATGATGGCCGAATCTGACGTCAAATCTTTTATCGTCAATTCATTTCTCGAATAGAAATAATCAACCAACTCCCGGTCAAAGCTGTGATAGGGAAAATAGACAGGCTTCTTCTGTTGCAATGGTGAAAGTATAATCCCATAAGGATTAGCACCTCCATGATTGAGGTAGTAATTATTTCCCTTCTCTTCTGCCACTTCAGGGCTCCAACCAATCGAATCTATATGCAGTTCGGTATGGGCGGTCGGCTCCAAGCCCAGATGCACCAAACACTTATTGTAACGCTCCACCATATTCCCTCTGATGGGAACCAATGACGACATATACAATCCTGCTTTTCTTAACTTTTCCATTTAGCCTTCTGCACTTTGATTTTTTGCTGCCTCAAATATCTTATTGCGCTCTACTTGCTTGCCGACCTTTCGTTTAAAGTCGGTATCAGCAATAGTTGCATAATTATCCAGATATCGAATCACTTCTTGCAAGCGAATTTCAGAGAAACTCAAACCTTTCATATTAGCTTTCATTAATTCCTGCAACATATTAAACTTCGTTTCATAATCTTGACGAACAAATTTCTCCGGATTTTCTAGCCAATCGGCCTCCAAATCAAAATCGGTCAATCTCAATGACACAGCACTCTGAATATTTCGAACATCTCTTGATGAGAAGAATGCGAATTCCTGCTGCATTTCTTTATATAAATGAGCATAGAAAGAATGATTCTTTTTCTCCGATTGCGCACTCGCTTTTTCAAATGCACGCACTACTCCAGCCTCAGTGGGCATGGTAATTTCCCCAAGCGCCTCCCCTATATTGCGTAAGAGCTTTTGATCTGAAAGAAAATCATAGTTTGGATTCTCCATATCAATAAAACCATCCATGGTTTTGGACAAAGGATTCCACCATATATAATCTTGATCTATAAAATCATTTACACTTCTTGCACCATCAATTTTAAAGCGGCCTTGAATTCTTGAGAGCACGGCCTTATCAAGCATTTCTGGCAAGTTGGTAAACAGCCCTATCGAACTATTACCATAGTTTACCGCATAAGCCCCTTCGGTATAACGCAGAAAAACACCAATCACTTCCTTTACCCCTGCTGAGACTCCCTGCTGAGTTCTCTCTTGCAGATTGTTTTCAGCATCATCTACCGGTGCGAAAATTAACTTCGTTGGATCTTGTAAGGGCTTCATCCACTCGACCATCCGCTCTGCCGAACCTCCTTGAAAAGTACTTATCAAAGTGTCTGGCATTGGATGGAATAAAAATGGTATTTCTAGATGCTCTGAATGCTCGAGCAATTTAGTTGCTATAGCAGCAATAAGCATACTCTTTCCAGTACCAGGGATTCCGTAACCCATGAAGACCGGCATGAAGCCACCCAATTCTTGAAAGGGGTTTTTCTTTGTTGTAAAATCATAACTTAAAAGACGTTCCGCCAAGCGATGAGCAAAGTGCTTTGCATCTTTATTCCCCACAATTTGCTCAAATCTAATTTTATTAAATTCAACACTGCTCGCTTGATCGCTTCCCATGGAATCCCAACCCGCCACAACGAAATCTGAATTCTCGAGTTTGTAATTTCGATCAGTTATACTGTCGGTATATTCTAATGCTCCCTTACGCTTATGAATCTCATTGATTAAAGCTTCAAAATAAACCAAACTTAAATCGACGACATCTTGTTCTGTTTTGATGATGTCAGGATGGTTCAAATACCTATTATAGTAAAAGAGCGCACAAGAGATTGATTTTGAAGGAGCTAAAAATGAAACTTCTGGAATGCCCGCAAATTTATTCTTCATCAAGCCCAAATCCTTAGAGGCATGCGGACTCAATTGATGGACGATGTAAGACGCAACTGCAAAAAGCATAAAGGCACTTCCCGTTTGCATTTTATATTCAAATTCTTTTTTACCTGAGGCATCTAAACTGCTTTGCTTTTGTCGCAAGCCTGTCAATCCACTCGCATCTTCGAAACTATCGCGCGCCCAAGAGCCTATAGCTATTCCTTCTTGCAATGCATATGAAGTATTGCTCAGTGATGGAGGCAAGGCAATCGCATTTGGCAAGAGTCGCTTCATGAGGGTCTTCATGCTCCCAAAAGTTTCACACTTTTGACCGTCCACACCAGAAGTCGCTTTGGACAAGAAGAGCAGAATATTCTCCGCATCCTTTTCTTCTTTTTGTCTCGAGCGCATGCTTTGATCCCATGTGCAACTGATTAAATATCGCGTGGCCTCCTGTCTATAATCGTTCAGCTCAGCCAGCTTAATTGGAAATGATTGATGTTGTTCCATAGTTTATAATTCTTCCATTTTAGGGGGTTTAGGCCTAACATCTATAGGGTGTTTTGCTAGCTCTCTGATGGTCTCATCTTCTTCATTACACAGGTATTGTATCACATTATGTGGGGCCATTAAAAAAGAAAATGATTCCGTTTCGCCCCAATTTTGTATTTGCTTTTTCTTGATAAATGAAAACTTGGCTTCTAATTCTATGACGCCGATACTTCTCACCTTGTCCAATGTAAGCTCCATGGCGAAAGCATCAGTAGGCAAGTGTTTGCTCGCAATCCCTTTGCGCAATGCGGCAGTGATTACTCGATTATCTCGGGCAAATACGCTCGCGAGAGGACCGAGGTCTACTCTCTTTAGCAGTTTGGGTGAGTAATCGGCCAAATTTTTATCGATATCATAGATGACCGACTTGACCGGTGAAGCAGAGACCGTTTTGCCAATAGCCTCAGCAATAATCTCTCTGTCAATTTGGGCTAAGGAGAGATTTGGATCCCAAGTATCGAAATACATAAAGGAAACGAATGGACGGTTATGAAGAATATCATAATTTATCCAATAAGCTACAAAATCATATTCTGAACGATCAGATACTCGGATGCCTCCAAAAATATAATTATTGTGCAATCGCTCCTTGATGATGGATTTATGAAAAAGCGAAAAAGCCGCATTAGCAATTTCTTCTTTGGTAATACGTTCCTTTTTTACCAGCAGCTTATCGACAAATGCATCTATGGTCGGCAGCACTTCATTTATTTTAACCGTTTTATCCTTTTCAATAAAAGAAATTTCATTTGCTAAGAATCGCAAAGCCGAAGAATTAGGATATCCGGATTCTGTTACATCAATCTCCATATCATTTTCATCAATATAGAGATAACGCAACTCTAGCGCATTCAAGGTATAGAGCAAGCGCTCAGCAGTCATATAAATAAACTCAGCCTCTTGAGCATTGATTTCTGTACTCTTTAAACGCGCGCATCCCTCCATAACGCATGTCATAGCATGCTCAACCAAATCGAAATAAAACTGATATTGTTGACTATCTTCTAATTTGATTGCATCCTCCGGACTAATTATTTGAGATAAGTCCATTAAAGATTATTTTCTTGTTTAGTGTTCTCCATGTTTTTCTTAAGAAAGCAAATCGTCTACAGCTCCGGAAGACTTCTCACCTTCCGCTTCACCTTCACCACCTGCTCCGCCATCAGTCGCATAATATTCTTCGAATATTTCTTTGGCTTCTATGCCATAACGGTTGGCAAAATTCTTCTGAATTTCAGCATCACGCTTTCTAGCTTCTGCCAAAGACTCTGCATAACTCTTATATATATTGTGCATTTGTCTTTCATGCTCAGGAATGCTTTCCATCATTTCCTGATTTGCCTTAGTACTTGCGGTATAAATCGCAGCCAATGTTGAAGCAACATTTTCATCCGTTTTGACACCAAGGTGTTCTAAGATAGCAGCAAACTCCTGATCTGTTCTAGCCTTCAAGGCGACAACATAACCTTCATAGTATTTTACACGCTCTTCTGTATCTGATTGTAGTTTGGCACGCTGCGCGAGCAAATTACTTCTCAAACCGGTAAGGACTTTTATGGTCAAATTATGCTTGTGCATAAAACTGTCTTTCGAAGCAGCTAGAGAAGTATAGGCCATTTTTCGACCATTCAATTCTTCTACTTTTTGTTCTGCTTCGGTGACTTCACCCAATGCCTTAGAGTATTCAGGCGATTGTTTATCTACGACTTCTTCAAGCGCTCTTCGCTTCTGAAGCATTTCTGCAGACGCCTTTTCTAATTCAGTTTCCACCTCATCTCTCTTCTGTAAAGCTTTGGTGTGGTTCTTGCTGGCCTCTTCTATGGCAACTTGCAATCTGCCTTCAACATCTTTAATTTCTATTTCTCTATCCTTAAGCTGTTTTACGGCTGCCTGGCTTTTATGAGAGAGCTCTTGCAATAGAACTTCAACGCCAGCTTTTTCAATCCGCTCTTGGAACATTTCCTTAGCTTCATTCTCAGAAAGACTTCTTGCTTTGGTCGCCGCTTCCAATTCAGCTTTTGCTTCTACAATGTTTTTTGTTCGCCCCCACAATCTCTTCCACCAAGTATCTGGAACTGCTTCTTTTTGTTGCAAGTCTGCAGTTGCAGTTTCCAATCTCTTTTGAGCATTCTCAATATGAGCTCTTTCGTTCGCGTCAAGCGAAGTAAAAGATTCAAACTTGAGTCCAACTTCGTCTAAATAATCAGTGAGGTCTTTTACAGCCTCAAGCAGTGAAGTTCTATCGTCTTCAGCGATGCCAACGACACTATCTAATGTGGCGTTCAATATTTTCTGGCGCACTTCAGGGTCACTTTGTTGCGAAAGTTGAGATTTCATTTTGTCGACGACCTGTCCGAAATCAACCTCTACAGATTTCTGTTCTGAAGAATTTGTGTCTAGTAAATCAAAATTGTCATTTGTGCTCATAATCAGTCTTTATATGGTTCCAATAAATGGCTCAATGTCGCGTTATACTTGCATTTAAGCCAATTTTTGAAAGTTACGATAAAAAAAGTAAATCTCTGAGTTTTTCCACGCGAATGGTAGCGGAGGCGTATGAACGGATTCTAGATTTGATGACTAGAATGTATTGGTTTTAAACCAACCCGTAATGCTCAATCTTTGTTTATGGCTCTTCAAGACTTCATGTTCCACATCCTGACTTTTAAATAAAACACTGAGTCCTGAGCGTGGTGCAATGAGCTGCTTCCACAATTTGTGATAAAGGCAGAGCTCTCCTCCATCTCCTTCTGCCCACTGCTCATTTAAATAAAAAATCATGGATAAGGACCGGCTTCCATCTGACTTAAATTGATCTATATGTTTCTTATAAAAACTTCCTGGCGGATAAATTGCGAAGTGAAATTCATAATTAGTGATGCCCGTAAAACAAGTTTTATTTAAGTGAAGCACAAAGGCATCCATTAAATCTAAAAATTGATTTTCATGCGCATTTTCATGAGAGCGGTCTAACCAATAAATTTTGTCAGATCGAATCTTTGAGTCTTTAGTTTTGATATCTTGATTTCCAATGCTTGCTTCTTTAAGTTGAGCATCCAGCTCCAATTGCAGCAATACTAGTCGCAGTTTTTTTGATAAGTCTGCCGACAAAAAATCTTGGCTCACACCAACTTGCTGATGAACAAAACTATCAATGATATTTTCGAAGGATTCGAGTTCGCTCATCTATCTGCACAATGTAGGCTTTTAATTCCCAATTTGAGAAGAATATTGTCCAATGAAGTCTCTTATATGCTGAGGATTGTCATAATCAAGGAATTAAGAGGCTTATGTACGTCTATATTAGTAAGTTTTTGAGGGGAAATGAGCCCTAAATCGCTGAATTGAAATACATTCAATGCTCAAAGTCGCATAAATTATATGAAAAATTTTTACTTATTAGTTCTCACCACACTTTTCTGCCTCAATGTTCAAGCTCAATCGTTCTATGATATGAGTACGATTCAGGAAATAAAAATCACATTTGCCCAGAGCAATTGGGACCAACTCTTGGACGCTCAAAAGAATGGAGCGGAAGATTATACCATGGCGCAGACGGTTGAAATCAATGGAACTGTTTTTGATTCAGTGGGTGTAAAGTATAAGGGAAATAGCACCTATAATGCGAATCAAACGAAAAATCCTTTTCACATAGAACTCGATACATATAAAGAGCAGGACTATCAAGGCTTTAAAGACATCAAACTTAGTAATGTAGCAAAAGACCCCTCCTTTTTGCGTGAAGTTTTGAGCTATCAAATTATCCGTCAATATATGGTGGCTCCACAATCTAATTATGCCAATGTTTATGTAAACGGCACACTCATCGGATTGTACTCAAATTCAGAGGCCGTGAGCAAAACCTTCATGAGCACTTACTTTGATTCAAAGAAAGATGTTTTCGTAAAATGCAATCCACCCGCTGGAGCAGGACCACAATCAAACGACTTGCCTGACCTAGTTTATAGAGGTACGGACAGCACAAATTATTACGATGGTTATGAATTAAAATCTGATGATGGTTGGTACAAACTCATTGATTTATGTGACAGCTTAGGCAATTACACTGCGTCAATTGATCAAATGTTAGATGTAGACCGCGCGCTTTGGATGCTTGCCCTCGACAATGTCTTGGTAAACCTAGACAGCTATATCGGATCATTCCAACAGAACTATTATCTCTATAGAGATGATTTTGATCGTTTCATCTCAGTGATTTGGGATTTAAATGAGTCCTTCGGTCGTTTTACCAATACTGGAAGTGGAAATCTAAATAGCAATGCACAGAAACAACAGATGAGCCATTTGCTGCATTCGACAGATCCTGATTTCCCATTGATTTCAGACCTTTTGGGGAATCCATTATATAAGAGAATGTATCTCGCGCATTTCAAAACAATTTTACTCGAGAATTTTAGCAATAACAATTATTATACGCAAGGACTTGCCTTGCAAAATACCATCGAGGCAGCGGTACTCGCTGACCCAAATAAGTTTTTCACTTATGCCAATTTTACGGCAAACTTGACGACCGATGTTGCTGGTGGACCTGGACCTGGCGGTGGCGGAACAATTGGCATTACCAATCTAATGAATGCTAGATCATCCTACTTATTGGGGCTTTCTGATTTTACGCAAACTGAGCCAACAATCACCAATGTAAATCCATCCAATACTAGCCCAAATCTAAATGCTCTCATCACGATTAATGCTGATGTTCAAAACGCTACACAAGTTTATTTGGGTTATCGTTACATCACCGGTGCACCTTTTACGCGTATCCTGATGTATGACGATGGTGCCCACAATGATGGTGCTGCCAATGATGGGACTTATGGTGTTAATGTAAACATGTCTAACATTTTCCTACAATATTATATTTATGGAGACAATGCCAATATTGGAAAATTCTCTCCTGTTCGCGCGGAGTATGAATACCACGAAGTACAAGCTCTTTCTCCTGCTGCAGGAAATTTAGTAATCAATGAAGTCTTGACCTCAAACACAAGTACGATAGCAGACCAGAACAATGAGTTTGACGATTGGATTGAGTTGCACAACAATAGTGCGAGTGCTATCAATTTGGGAGGCTACTTCCTTTCTGACAATATCGACAAATTGATGAAGTGGACCATCCCTGCAGGAACAATAATCAATCCTTCTGGCTATGTGGTTGTATGGGCCGATGAAGATTCATCGCAAGGACCATTGCACTGTAACTTCAAATTATCATCAGTCGTGGAAACTGTATTTCTTTCTGACCCCAACGGAAATCTTATAGACTACATCACCTTCTCGAATCAGACCTCTGACATTTCTTACGGTAGATATGTGAATGGAACAGGAAGTTTCCAAGCGCTCTCACCAACTTTTGGTGCGGAAAATATGCTCCCGGTTTCGACAACAGATTTCACTAAAGAAGAAATTAAAATGTTTGCTGTGCCGAATCCGGCGCACGAATCTTTTAGAGTGCGAATATTGGAAAACAATGCGCCAGTTCGAAACGTGAAAGTGATTGACATTTTTGGACATACCATTATTGATCAGGAGATGAAGAATGAAATCCTAATCAACACTTCGGCTTGGGCCAAGGGAATGTATATCATTCGAGTGGAGAATAGCTCTATTAAGGTTCTTGTACAGTAAGTCATTCATATTCTTTTAGCAAAATGGAATCGCTAGAGTGATTAACTTCGTAATATGAGATTTCTTCTTTGTCTTTTATTGACCTTACCCTTGACACTTCAAGCTCAGGATAAGGGTGAGCAAATCATTGTACAGCATTTGAAAGCTGTGAAAGCAAATCAATGGAATAAGGTCAAGAACATTCAACTAAAGTATCGCGTTCAAAATAAGGGACGCGACTTTCATCAGATTGTATATTATGATAAGAAGCTCGGTGTGCGCACAGAGTACCATTTGAAGAATAGGGAAGGCAAAGAATTCAAAACCTTCAATCTCATTTTACCGAATGGAGATGGTTGGCAAAGTGCACAAGCAGACCGCACCGGCGGACTCGTCCTCATGAAGATGGATTCAAGTGCAGCACAGAATCAATGGAACAATCTAGAATTGATTTCCCCTTTTTTAAATTTTAAAGAGCAAGGAAGGAAATTTGCATACCAAGGTAGAGAATTAGTCAAGGATGTAAACTATCACAAATTCATTTTGTATTACCCCAATAGACGAGCAGAATACATTTACATAAACCCTGAAAATTATTTGCTGAGCAAACGCTTTTTAAGCAGTTCACAGATTGAAGAGTTTACCAATTATAGCGATTTCAAATTGCACGAGAAATTGATTCTACTGCCAGAGACCCTAGAAACCGAAAGAGGCTTATTTGAGTTAGAGGAAATTAAAATCAATGAAGACTTGAGCCCTACCCTCTTCACGAAGAAGAGCCTTAAACAATAGGGAATCCTTAACAGCAGAATATTGAAAATAATAGGATATTAGGAACAATAAATAAATGAACATGGTAAACGGAAAACACTTAGCAACATTCCTATTAGGCGCAGCCGCAGGCGTTGCATATTTTAAATATCAAGACTTGAGCGAGGAAGAGCGCGAAGCGCTTAAAAATGGTCTTAAAGACAAGGCAGATGGCCTCAAAGACGAAGCGGCTTCTGTCGTAGACAAATTAGAAGATTATTTCGAAGAGCTGAAAGCTAAAGGTGGCGACGCCTTGAAAGAACATCTTGGAGATGCAGAAAACATCTTGAATGATTTGTTCAAGCCGAAGGCTGGTCCTGATGGGACTGAGACGGCTTAAGCTGGAATAAGTTGACTTCCCCTCCATTTATGGAGGGATGGCGATTGGCTTGTCAATTGACGGGGTGGCTCACTAAACCCTTCGGACAAGTTGCGATGAAACTCGCGCAACGAAAATTTAATCCTCCATTTTCACCTCCGACTTCACAAAAACTACAAGCTTTTGTCCTTTTTGTCTTGAAACAAAAAGAACGAAAACCAGCAGGCAGGTTTTCAAGGCCGTTTTCCTTTCACGATGAATACTGCTTTCGTCGCCTCACGGCAGACTGTTGCAGAGACTCAGAGGAGCTGAAAGGCGATATTGAAGTAAAGAGGCCTAGTTTGCAATTTGTTAATTGTTTGTTATCAACATTGTCACATATACGCAAGAGCAACAATTGTCGTTCTAACTACAATGTAACGCCGATGAAACAAAATTACCCAAACACCCTCCTCCTCTACATATCGAACGAATCTAGTCCTGAACTGACCCAAACCATTGAGTCTGCACGTTCATCTAACCTTAGATTAGACTCTCAAATCAAAGAACTTGAAGATCAAATTCAAGAACTTTCTGATGGGGCTTCTTCTCATGATTCCTTAGAGCCTTCTAAAGCCTGCACTGATTTCATTTTGAAGTCTTTGCGCGATGAAGTCCTCGCCTAATTCGATTGTCCAAGCTTTGAATGATGTCTGCTGTATAAGAAGTAGATCACCACTCCTATGAGTAACCATATTCCAAAGCGGATCCAATTCGTTCCACCTAGAGTCGAGAGGAAATAAAGACAGCACAACAATCCCAACATCGGGATTAAGGACAATTTTTTGAAAAAAGAAAGTACTGCCAAGGCAAGCAAGAAGAGATAAAAAATCAAGCCTGGAATTTTGGTATTCAAGTCCTTGCTCAAATCAAACAATTCATTCGCATAAGATCCTGGCGTATTCGCAGTATAAAAAAGCGCACCTAAAATAGCCAAGGCCAACCAAGGCAATATCCATTGTGCATTTATATATGGAATTTTAAATTTCGGTTGTACCTCATCTTTTCGATGATGCATAATGATAATTCCACCACACACCAAGGCAAAGGCAAAGAGCGTTCCTATGCTGCACATATCCGTGACAAAATCTGCATCCATAAATAAAGAAGGAATTCCAACAAGTAAACCCGTAATGATGGTTGCATAAGATGGGGTCTTATACTTTTTATGAATTTTTGAAAACTTCTTGGGCAACAATCCATCTCTACTCATGCTCATCCAAATTCTTGGTTGCCCAATTTGAAATACCAACATCACACTAGCAGTTGCGACGAGCGCACTGAAGGCAATGAGTCCGCCCATCCAATTAATCCCTCTTGAGAGAAAGGCATTTGCCAAGAAAGCTTCATTGTCTAGTTCGGCATAATTTACCATGCCCGTAAGCACTAAGGCAATGAGGATATATAAAACCGTTGCGATTAACAAAGAATACATCATGCCCCGCGGCAAGTCTCTTTGCGGATTCTTACATTCTTCCGCAACCGTAGCCAAGGCATCGAAACCGATATAAGCAAACATCACAGCCGCTACCCCTTTGAGCACACCCGCACTCCCATTCGGAGAGAATGGTGTCCAATTTTCTGGAGTAACATAAACAAAGCCAATAGCGATCACCGCGATAACGACAATCACTTTGAACACCACCATTGCATTGGCCGCCGTTCTACTTTCTTTAATACCAATATAAACAAGTGCGGTAATGAGAACAGTGATTAGAAAGGCGGGGAGATTAATAATAAAATGTCCGCCCAAAAAAGATGGCGCACTCTCCCACAGCTGATGCATTTCCGTCACGAAAGCACTTGGACTCGCTCCAGTACTCACTGCATCCAAATAGGCCTGATGCCCTTTCTTCGCTTCTAAATTTCCATGGGCCAAATAATCCGGAATATGTATCCCGCATTGTTCTAAGAATGTGGTCAAATTTCCACTCCAAGCAATGGCAACGGTCACATTTCCTATGGCGTACTCCATAATCAAATCCCATCCGATAATCCAAGCGATGAACTCGCCAAAGGTGGCATAGGTATAAGTATAAGCACTTCCAGCAACCGGAATTCGCGAGGCCATTTCCGCATAGCATAAAGCAGCGAAGCCACAAGCCACAGCAATAGCAATGAATAGATAGATTACGGCCGGTCCTCCATCGGCACAAGCACTGCCCACCGTACTGAATATTCCAGCTCCCACAATAGCGGCCAAGCCAAAAAAGGTGATATCTCTCACCCCGAGCACTTTGTTTAGACTGCCATGTTCGCTATCTCCAAATCCAGATTGAACATCTTTTAAAATTTGTGCAACACTCTTCTTTCTAAATATGTTCATAATACGTGCTGTAAGATATAAAGCGATAAGCATACTTTTGAATCGTGCAAGCCAATTTTCGCATCACAGAAAGGAATGGTCAAGAATATGTTTTTGACCCCATCAGAAAAAAGGATGTCATCCTCAGTCCTGAAGAGTGGGTTCGACAAAACAATTTGCATCAATTGGTCAATGAACTCAATTATCCCCCATCACTCATTTCCGTAGAAAAAGAAATAAAAGTCAATGGACAAAGCAAACGCTATGACATCTTAGTCTATAAAGAAGGCGCCCCGTGGATGATCGTTGAATGCAAAAGAGAGGAAATTAAGCTAAGTCAAAATATTTTACAGCAAACCCTCGCCTATGCATCCGCATTAAAACTCAAATATCTAGCACTCAGTAATGGACGAGAAAGCATTTCTTTCAATATTTATGAGGACAAATGGGCTACGGGCTTCCCGGACTATAACTGAAGAATGCAGCGTACAGGCTAACCTGATTCTAGATATAGCCGTAGAACCGACACAATATTCGATGACTTCAGACGTTTATTTTATATGCAAACGCCTCTAAAATTACTCCCCGTTATATTCCTCGTATTGTTTTGTTCCTGCCAAGAGAAAAAAAATATGAGCCTCACCGTCAATCCAATCATTGGAGACATGAGTACTGAAAAGATGGATTTAGACAATCTAAGCGAACAAGATAGAATTCAAACTCATCTAAAATTTGTTGAACAATATCTAAGTCGGCAAACAAAGGGAAAGAGCCCCGAAGCAATAGAAAAAAGAAAAGAAATTTTACAACACTTAGCGGATTATTATGAGAAAGGAATTTTCCCTAAGAATACAGCTTATGCGGGGAAAAGGAAACCATGCTTTATAGATGGAGAAGGCAATATTTGCGCAGTTGGATATTTAGTCGAGCAAACAGCAGGACGAAGCACAGCTGAAGCCATCAACGCCAAATTCCAATATGAAGAACTCATGAATATACAGGATGAAGCCTTAAATTCATGGGTGGCCCAATCTGGTTTTTCTAAAAAAGAAATTGCCATGATACAACCTACTTATGGTGGGACTGATGTGATTGAACCAAGACATGCAGCAACGACAGCGACCTTAACTGGCATTAATTTAGGTACTATGCTAATCACTGGATTGAATATGACCTCAAATAACTACCGTGCAGTTCCATGGATTGGGTTGGCTTCAGGACTATCCAGCGCCCTTTATGGTTTTACAGAAATTCGCACCCCGTATTCTATTGGGAACCTAAAATTAAAAACCGATATGCTCAATCTTGGTATGGGGATCGCTTCAACTACAATCAGCATCGCGCGTCTCGTCAGAAAACCGCAAAACAATAAATCTTACAGTCTTCAACCGACCACGATAATATTCAACAATCAAATGGCTTATGGATTGCAATTTAAGAAAACACTAAACTAAGGGAAGCCTTCTACCCACCTAGCACAACAAAATAGCCATAGCTTTTTGAATCCACATGAATTCATTGACATGACGTATTTTTGAACGAATGAAAAAAATTACTCTTGCTCTATGTTTTGCGTTTATAGCGACCAGCCTTCATGCTCAAAACATTATCACAAAAGATGGAATGAATATAGGTCCAAAGAAAAATTTTGTGGACGGTTGCGTTAAAAGCTCAGCTCAAGAACTCGTCAAAGTAAAAGGCATCGAGGTCAACATCAGAGACTATTGTGATTGTATGGCAGAAAATTTAATCCCCAATTTAACAAGTCAGGAATTATTAGATGCTAGCCAATCAAAAGAAGGACTGAAGGCGCTTGTAACTCGTGATGACAATCTTGCCTTGATTGCAGCATGCGTAGATGAGCACGGACAGTTGGGTGATGATTTTACTCTAGGGCAACAAAAAGGAAGTGCAGGCGAAATAGAGCGAATTGCATTTGTAAAAAGTTGTAAGGAATCCATCTTGCAAGAAGATTCAGAGTTGTTTACAGAAGAAAAAACCGAAAAAATTTGCAGCTGCGCTTATGACAAAATAGTTGAAAACAATTTGACAAGCAAAGATTTAGAAGATTTGGATGAAGAAGACAGTGAAGCCATGGGTTTAGTTATTATTTCTTGCTTAACTGAAGTCCTTGAAGACACTATCCAAGAGGAAGAATAGAAATTCCATTCGCATAACAACAAAATATTCACAGCTTTCTGACAAAATTATTGCCGTCCAATAATTTGAGAGAATTATAACTTTATTCTTCCTTTCATTCTTTAAATTTGAGAGAAATATAGTTTTATGAACAAATTGACTCTAGGGCTTATTCTCGCCCTTTTCTTAAGCACAAACTTATATGCGCAAGATGCAGAAAATGAAGCACTGAATAGTGAGAACCTGAATTGGTACAATAAGGATTTAAAAGAAGATAATATTGTCGGAATTAGCACTGAAAAATTATATAAAAAGGTGCTCGTTAATATGAAGCCCAAGAAAAAAATTATCGTTGCCGTAATCGATTCTGGAGTTGACATTGACCATGAAGATTTGAAAGAGAAAATCTGGACGAATGAAGATGAAATTCCAAACAACAATATTGATGATGATAATAATGGATATGTTGATGATGTTCATGGATGGAACTTTCTTGGAAATAAAAAGGGGGAACACGTTGACCATGAAAACTTAGAATATACGAGAGTACTTAAACTCAAGGACCCCAAACATCCTGACTACAAAAGATCAAAGGAGTTGTATGACTCAGAAGTTCCTGAAGCGGAGCAACAGCTTGCTATGATGGAAAACCTTAGCAATGCTTGGATGGGCGGACATATGTTCATCAAGGAGAGATTAAATATCGAAGTGACAAACCTTGAAGACTTACGCAAGATTGAATCAAAGAATGACACCATTGTTGAGCTCGTCAATATGCTTAAGCAATTCTATACCATGGGTTTAGATGCCAAACAGATAGAAGAAGGAAGAAAACACTTTGATGAGACGCTTAAGTATAGCACCAATATGGAGTTTGATGGCCGTTCCTTGGTGGGCGATGACCCAACCGACATTAGAGATACTGATTATGGCAATCCGGATGTGAAAGGACCAGGACACGCCCACGGCACGAGCGTATCTGGTGCTATAGCTGCTGTCAGAAATAATAAAATTGGAATCAATGGTGTTGCAGATTTTGTAGAGATTCTACCTGTGCGCGCGGTTCCCATGGGAGATGAGTACGACAAGGATATTGCATTAGCGATTCGCTATGCGGTGGATAATGGAGCGGACATTATTAATATGAGCTTTGGAAAGGACATCTCGCCAAACAAAAAGTTCGTTGATGATGCTGTCAGATATGCCGAGAAGAAAGGCGTCCTTTTAGTGCATGGCTGCGGGAATGATGGAAACAATCTCGATAAAGAAGGTAATTTCCCTACAGATCAATACTTAGATAAGACTTATGCGACCAACTTTTTATCTATTGGTGCAAACTCCCAAAAAACGGATGAGCATTTAGCAGCAGATTTTTCTAATTATGGAAAGAAAAAAGTTGATTTGTTTGCGCCAGGCGTTGATTTGGTAAGTCTAGATTGGGGAAGCAAATACTCTTCCCAAAGTGGAACAAGTCTTGCAGCACCTGTTGTGAGCGGAATGGCAGCAGTTATTCTAGCGTACTATCCAGATTTGAGTCCGAAGCAAGTCATAGACATCCTCATCAAAACTGCACAGCATATTGATTCTCCAAAAAAAGTCATATTGCCGGGCACTTCTGAAGACAAGGTCAAATTTGAAGATCTCTCCATCAGCGGTGGTGTAGCTAATCTATACGATGCCTTCATGGAAGCAGGACGCATTTCTAAGAAATAGAAACATAATTGACAAAAACATTGATTGTGGCTAAATGGCATGTTTTTTGCCATCTTATCGGGTGAATACTGTTGATCATATCCTATAGAATCAATGATGCATTTTAAAATATACAGCAGGCTGCTTGAGACAGTCCTAAGAAGGACAAAATTTTCTCTAATTAGTTTCAGTTTAGTATTTCTCTGTTCAGTATCCAGTTATGGACAAAGCAATGAAGAGAAAATAAGTAGTTTAATTGACGAGTCCGAGCGATTGATGCTAAAGAATCATCTGGAGGATGCGAAGGCAACTCTTCAACGCTCAACTAAACTTGCCTTAGAAACTGAAGATGTAAAATCTCAGATTATGTGTAGGGCTATGGAGTCTCGCATTGCTACTGCAGAGTTTGACTATACAAAGTCCAACAAAATTTTAAATAAGGCTTTAAAGATAAAAAGTGAAGATTCCATCAAAGCCAAGCTGTACATTCTTAAACTGAGGAACTCTTTACGTTCTGGTAATTATGATGGCTTTGAAGAAAACCTGAATGTACTAGAGCAACATCTAGAACCTAAGGGCAAAAGCCAGAATAATTTTCTATTCGAACAATTGAGCGCAATATTCTATGCGCAAGAGAACGACTATTTCCAAGCACTTGAACACTTTCAAAAAGCCGAGGATATTGCAGCGGATGACCCTGAAAATCAAATGTCCATTCTACACGGACTCACAAGTCTATATTCTGAATTGAACGATTTTGAAGCGGCAGTCAAAACCAGCAAAAAAGAATATAAGTTGGCCCTAAAATTAAAAGATTTCAAATGGACACTATTTGGAGGTTACGCTTTTGCAGAGAGCCTCTATAAAGCAGACAATAAAGATGAGGCTAAAAGAATAATTTATAAGACCATTGACCATAGCAAAAAAAATGGAATTACTATCGCCCTTGGCTTTGCTTATAATTTAATTGGTAATATTTACTTTGATGAACAAAAGCTTGATTCAGCATTATATTATTTCAAAAAGGGTTCTGAGATTAGTCAGAAACAAAAAGAAAAAAATGAACTTGCTCAAAGTCATCTAGGCATGGCACGCGTCTACTTTCTTTTAAACAAAGATGAAGAAGCATTAAAATTTGCAAAATTAGCTGAGGTCGAATCTCCCCTTGCGAACACTGATATCTATTTGGCCTTAGCACCACTGTATGCACGGAAGAACGATTTTAAAGAGGCCTATAGATTACAAATGCAGGCAACCAATGAAAAGAACAAAGAACAAAATATAGAATCGCTTTACTCAAGTTTGAATAATCTTCTTCAAGACAAATTACAAACGCAGCGAGTAAATGATCAAGAGAAAAATAAGCGAAAAAATTTATACTTGCTTTTTGGCGCCTTGTTGTTCATATCAATCGCCTCGGCAATTATCACTTTTATCCTACGAAAAAACAATAAAAAATTAAATGCCCTCAACACAAGCCTCGAAAATAAAAACAATGAGCTTAAGCAGTTTACATATATAACCTCTCATGACTTAAAAGAACCTGTGCTAAATATCCGCGAGTTTAGTAAAATATTAAAGGAGAGCACGAGTGATAAAAATTTGAATATTGATGAAAAAAGTATGATAGACTACATTCATGGTCGTTCTCAATTACTAAATGACATTATAAAGTCCCTTGGAATTTTTACTAATATAGATTCGGAGAACTTACAAACTGAAGACGTCAGTATTAAAGAATCATATGTGGAGGCACTCAGCTTCTTGGATGACCAAAACAAAGACAAAAAAGTTGACATAGAATTCGAAAATGTGAGTAAAAGCAAAAGCATCAAATTTTCGAAGAGTATGCTCATTCTTTTATTTAAGAATCTCATTCAAAATGCTATAAAATACAATGACTCTGATCAAGTGGTCTTGAAAATCAAAATTGAAGACTTTGATAACAAAACTCTATTCAGCATTTTTGATAATGGAATTGGAGTAGACGAAGAGTATTCGGCCTATATTTTCGAGCCATTCAAGTCGGTGCATTCTAAGAGCAAGACCAATTCTTCTGGCCTCGGACTTGCAATTTGTAAAAAAATTGTGAACATCTATGGAGGCAAAATTTGGGTAGAACCCAATACCCCTAAGGGTTCAGTCTTCAAATTCTACATTTGAACATTTAAAATTAAATACTTGTCGATACCGATATTTACCTACCTTTGTGCATTAATTAATAATTATTACCAATGAGTAAAGGAACAGTCAAATTTTTCAATGAAACCAAAGGATTTGGATTTATTGTCAACGACGAAGACAAAAAAGAGTACTTCGTTCACGTTTCAGGATTAATCGACGAAATCAAAGAAAATGATGAAGTTGAATTCGATCTTGAAGAAGGACGTAAAGGACTTAATGCCGTAAACGTAAAACAAGCTTAATCAATTAATCTATTTTATACGACATTTCAAAGCTCCGAGCAATCGGAGCTTTTTTTTATTTATGAAAACTTCTATCCTACATATTTTTAAAGCCGCTCTATTTTTAATTCTAATTATTGGATTATACAGTTGCTCACTCATGAAGAAGAATAAAGAAGAATCGTCACTAAATTCAAAAGCAGAAATTAGGCTACATGATATTTGGGCCTTAAATATTCTATATGACCAAGACTACCAAAAGAGTAGAACACTCAAAAGAAGGCCAATTCTTGAAATTTATGTTGAAGAAAACCGCATTATAGGAAATGACGGCTGTAACGATATTTTTGGAGACTTCGCTAAACTCAATGCGACCCAAATGGTCTTTGGGCCTATTGGTAGTACAAAGAGAGCCTGTCCAGACATAGACATTTCCCATACATTTCATAAAGCTCTTCAAGAATGCCAGTCTTACAAACTTGAAGGTCTAGAATTGAACTTATTTGACAAGAAGGGGGTACGACTCATGCAATTCCGCAAAATAGACTAAACTAAAGTCTTAAAACTAAGCCAAGAGCCTCTGCTTGATTTCAAAATGAGCTATCTTTGAAAGCAAAATTTGAACTATGTACCCAGAAGAATTAGTACTGCCAATGAAGGCTGAATTGACAGAGAATGGATTCTCCAATTTAGATAATCCAGAAGCAGTAGATGCTGCTTTGAAACAAGAAGGAACTACTCTAATAGTAATTAATAGTGTTTGTGGATGTAGTGCTGGAACTGCTAGACCTGGAGTACTCGCAGCAGTCGAAAATGCTTCAAAGAAACCTCAACATTTAGTGACCTCCTTTGCAGGCTTTGATAAAGATGCTGTACAACAAGCTCGAACATATCTCATGCCCTACCCGCCTTCATCACCAAGCATTGCGCTTCTAAAGAATGGCGAATTGGTCCATATGATTGAACGTCACATGATTGAAGGACGATCAGCGGAAATGATTGCTAATAATTTAATGGACGCATTCGAAACGCATTGTAACTAAGTTTTGGCTTATCCCGATTTTCATTTTCTCCTTCTCGAACTTTTTGGATTAGACTTCCCTGCTTTAAGTCTGCTAAAGACTTTTGGTTTTATAGTTGCCTTGTCCTTTTTGGCGGCTGGCTATACCCTTTATTTGGAGCTCAGGCGCAGAGAGAAAAATAAGACACTCAGCTATCAAGAGCAAGAAGTTGTCTTTGGCAAAAAACCGAGTATAGTTGATTTAGTACTCACGGCACTCTTCTCTTTTATCGCTGGCTATAAATTTGTTGGACTGTTTGCAGATCGAGAAATTGCATCTCCAGATCCTTTGGGTTATATCTTTTCTTCGCAAGGCAGTCTTATTGCTGGTATAGTAGCCATGATAGCTTTTACCGCCATAAAACTTCTCACTAATAAAAAAGAAAGAGAGAAATATCCGGAAGAAGTCACCAAGAAGGTGCGTACATACCCCTCCATGCGCGTGGGTGATATAGCAGTGGCTGCTGCAGTTGGAGGATTTGGTGGGGCTAAACTATTCAACACTTTTGAAAATTGGGACAGCTTTATTCAAGATCCATTTGGGAGCTTGACCTCCTCTATGGGATTGACTTTTTATGGTGGACTCATCGTGGGTGCCGCGGTAGTAATTTGGTATGCAAGACGAATCAAATTAGACATAAGGCAACTATGTGATGCCGCAGCTCCTGGTTTATTATTGGCATATGCCATTGGAAGACTAGGCTGTCAAGTTGCTGGTGATGGCGATTGGGGCATTTATAATAGTGGATTCAAGCTGGACGAAAACCAACATGTGGTCTCTGCTAAAAAGGGAGAGTTTGATCAATTTGTAAAAGACAATGAGCAATACTTCAAATATGAATTGGAGAAGTATGGTAAGGTGCCGAATAAGTATGTAAATATCTCTTGGCTTCCTGACATTCTTCAAGCACAGCGCTATAAAAACAATGTGGCTAAACATGGCGCATTAATCAAAGGATATGACGGCCCTAAAGATTATAGTTGGGTATTGGCAAACCCAGTTTTTCCAACACCTATATATGAGTTTCTCATGGGTACATTCCTCTTTATGGTCTTATGGTCACAGAGAAAGAAATGGAAAGTCCCACTCACTATGTTTGGCGTTTATCTAATTTTCAATGGGATAGAGCGCTTCTTTATAGAGCAGTTTAGAGTGAACTTTGTGTATAGTTTTGGTCTTACTCAAGCGGAAGTTATTGCTTTAGTAATTATGTTGGTTGGTATCGCCATGCTGGTGATGAGAAAAAAAATTGATGCTTTGCTTTCTAAAAGCTCATCAGAATCCCCGCTATCGTAGCCGACATATAAGATGCCAAAGTTCCGGCAAACATCGCCTTTAATCCAATCTTTGTAATATCCTTACGTCTCTCAGGACATAATGCACTGATGCCGCCTATTTGGATACCCACAGAACCAAAATTGGCAAATCCACAAAGCGCAAAACTTGCGATGATTTGTCCTTTTTCACTGAGTCCGCCATTCCCGATAATCTCGCTCATGTTCAGATAAGCTATAAATTCATTCAAGGCCATTTTAGTACCCATGAGTTGCCCAACGATTTGTAAATCTGCTGTAGGCACTCCCATCACCCATGCCATGGGTCTAAATATGTAACCAAAAATGGTACCCAATGAGATGGGGTCTACTCCTTGGCCGACCGGAATATAGGCAAGCGCCATATTAACTAGAGCCACCAGGGCGATAAAGCCAATGACCATAGCAAATACATTCAAACTAATTTTCATACCATCTGAGGCACCGTGTGTGATTGCATCAACTAGGCTGTCATATTGACTTTTGGTACTAATTTTTACTTCTCCCTTAGTTTCAGATTCTTCAGTTTCTGGAAACATAATTTTAGCAATGACTAGTGCCCCAGGTGCTGCCATCAAACTCGCCGTCAATAAAAACTCCATGGGTATTCCAAAGGATGCATAAATGGCCATGACTGAGCCGGAAATACATGCAAAGCTTCCTGCCATACTCGCCATAATTTCAGAGCGGGTCATATTTTTGATGAAAGGTTGAATCATCACTTGAGCCTCTACTTGCCCTACAAAAGCACTACCCACATTACTCAAACTTTCAACACCTGAAACCTGTAATATTTTGTTCATCCATTTGGCCAAGAAACCTACAATGCGCTGCATAATTCCAAAATGGTATAGAATCGCGACTAGAATACAGATGATGATAATGGTGCCCAAAACATTAAATCCGAATACAAAGGGCCGCAAGGAGGACGAAAGATTTTCACCTTCTCTATAAATCATAGGATTTGCTGGATCTGCTGGATTGAAGACGGAAATTCCACCAAAGACGAAAGATGCCCCTTTAAAAGCGGCTGCATCGATTTTTTCAACAACTTTACCTAAGAATTTGAAGAAATTGGTCACAAGGGGCACTTTCAAAATCAATGCTCCGAGTAATATTTGCAAGCCTAAACCAGTCAAGACTAGACGATAATTGACCTTTTTTCTATTATTACTCATTAACCATGCTAGTAAGAGAATTACTACTATACCAATAAGTCCTTGAAATCCGTTCATATAAAGGCCTCAAGATAAGCCCAAAATTGAACAAGCCTCTGAGAACTATGCACATTGAATGGATAAATCAAGCAAATTAAATGGAGTATTTGCTCTAAATTTGGCCACTTATGAAAGAGCATTATTCCGGTTCCTACGAACGGATAAGCACAATCTTGGATGAGCTTCGCGAAAAATGCCCATGGGATCGAAAGCAAGACATCCATAGCCTACGAAGCTTGACAATTGAAGAAACCTATGAACTTGCAGATGCAATTCATCAAGAAGATTGGGATGGAATTAAAGAAGAACTCGGCGACCTGCTTCTTCATATTCTCTTTTATGCTAAAATTGCTAGTGAAAAAGGCCACTTTGGCATGAAAGATGTTCTACAAGGTCTATGTACCAAACTCGTGCATAGACACCCACATATATATGAAACGACTGAGGTCGCTGATGACGAAGAAGTCAAGAAAAATTGGGAACAATTAAAGCTCAAGGAAGGCAAGGAAAGTATATTGAGTGGAGTACCTACTGCACTTCCAGCAATGATAAAATCACTGAGGTTGCAGGAAAAAGCAAGCCAAGTTGGCTTTGAATGGGAAAAAACTTCTGAGGTCAGAGAGAAAGTCGAAGAAGAATGGCAAGAATTAAAAGATGTGGAGAATTCTGATCATTCGAAAAAAGAGGACGAATTGGGCGATGTCCTTTTCTCGATGATTAACTATTCGCGTTTCCTCAATGTAGATCCAGAAACAGCACTCGAACGAACAAACAAAAAATTTATCAAAAGATTTCAAGCAATTGAAACTGTAGCAAAAAAAGAAGAAAAATCTTTAGAGAAGATGACACTTGAAGAAATGGACAACATCTGGAATTTGAGTAAAGAAGATGAGTAAAGAAGATGAGTAAAGGTCAAAAAACAAAACATAACAGAACATTTAGATTTCCTTTTGACATTGACAGAAGGTATATACTAGGTGCAGCTTTGTTTTTTTTGCTTCTTTCATTCAAACCAATTAACTCACTTATTTTTCACAGACTCACTTCTAAAAACATAAAAAAAGAGGTTGAAAAAGAAATTTCGGCCCAATACAAGGATGTTCAAAAATTTGTAAAAAATAAGAAAAGGCTAAATGCTGCCATAGAAAATTCACTCAGCAGAGAACAAAGCCTTCAGCTGAAGAACAAAATTTGGCAAGTTGACATTTTTGAAGGGGACTCTTTGGTCTTTTGGACAAACAATAGAATCCATAATCACTTAGGCACTAAATCAAAAGGGCAAATATTTGCTTTTGAAGACAAGCATAGCGTTGGTGTTCTCATAAAAGAGAAATACTCCTTAAACGGTAAAGAGTACACTATTGCAGCAGCTTTGCCAGCTTACTTCCACTTTGAAGTTCAGAATAAATATTTCGAATCCTACTTTACATTTTCGCAACGGAATGAAATCAGGGATGACTTTGGATACAGCTTAAGCAAAATTGAGGATATCAAGGGAGTAGACGAAGAAAACACTATAAGCTTCAAGGGAAAGAAACTCCTGCAAATTGAAGAAACCGGAAATTTCTTAGATCAAACCGACAAGAATAAATGGCACTTGATTCTAGCAGCATTACCCTTCATATTATTTGGGATCTGCATTCACACTTTTTATAAAGTCAGTGTTCGAAAGAACATCCCCCTCTATTTCGGTCTCGTTGTTTTAACAGCGGTGCTTGTCCGAGTCCTGACATACAAATTTGGGTTACCTGACGATTTTAGCGAATTTGAGCTTTTTAATCCTGAAATATTTGCATCAAGCTCGATTCGATCTTCACTTGGTGATGTATTTATCAATACCGCACTGTGTTTTTGGATAATCGTTTTCTATTACATGAACGTCCATCAAAAACTGGTCAAGATTGATAAATCCAAATATCGCATACCATTTTTAATTTTATACCTCCTGGCCATCCTAGCTATCCCCTATCTTCTGGTCGAAGTTTCTCAAGATCTTATTCGAAGTTCATCTCTAAACTACGACACCTCGAACTTTGCCAATATGAACTTCCAAACATTGATAGGACTCATGACTCTGGTCATGTGTTTCATTAATGCGATAATTGCAGTTCAAATCACGAATAACTACTTAAATGACTATGGAATAAAAAAGAAGCTCAAATACTTAATCCCATTGGGGCTAGGAGCTATTTGGTATGCTCTGCACTACGTTCAAATTTTAAATACAAGCTTCCTTAATGAGACGCTAGCCTTCTTTGTTTGGATTAGCCTGTTCTTCTTTCTCTCAGATAGAAAAAGTCTAAAAACTAAGTTTGATTTTAGTTCTTATCGACTTCTTTATTGGGTAATCTTCCTCTCGGCTTCGAGTGCAATATTCATAAACTATTTAGTAGCACAAAAAGAAAAAGAGAATCGTGTCGATTTAGCGAGAAATATAATCAATTTCGAAGACAGGCATACGGAAGAAAAACTGATCAAACTAAAGTACTTGATTGGTCAAGACAGCGTAGTCAATACATTCTTCAAAAATAAAAACCCCGGTAAAATCCCAGCACTAGCAAACTACATCAGCTTTAATTATTTGGCAGACCTCAACATCGATTACAATACAGAAGTCGTTCTCTTTGACCGAGACAAAAATAATTTACTAAACAGCAACAAAAATTCATATAAAGATATGGATGAGTACTTGAAGCCAGAGTACAATATAGGGGAGTCTGACGAAATTTATCTCTATGATAAATCTGGATTTGAGCGCTACATTATCCCTATAATACCCAATGTTGAAAAACGAGAGTATATAGCGGGAATCTATTTAATACTCAGTGCGTTGAGCTATGAAAAAAACTATCAAGAGGTAGACATCACTAGTCTTGATGAAAATAGCAGCAAACACTACAAAGACAACTATCAGTTGGGCTACTACCAAAATGGACGTCTCTCAAAACAGGTCGGTTTGGCAAAACTACCTTATCAGATCCCTGCCCCAATATTGTTGAAGAATGGAGCATTTGTCTTAAATGATGCTCTTTTTTACAGCGAGATTGGCATGAATATCAGCTCAAAGGATGGTGATAGGCAAAAGACGATTATCCTTAGAAAGAAAAAAAACATATTCTACAATTTCATTACTGCTTATGCTTACATATTCAGTTTTATCTTTTTGGTTTTGAGTCTATACATTTTAGGCAATATCATTGTGCGCTCAAATTTTAAATGGGAACGCTTTCTAAATCTCTTTGGATTAACCCTGAGAATGAGAATCCACCTAGCAATTCTATTTGTCGAGTTGATTGCTTTTGTCATTACAGGAGTTATTACCATCTCTTACTATTCTAGTAAAACCCAAGAGAACCTTCAACTACAATCCAATCATGGTAGCCAAAACATTTCCAAAGCTCTGTACAAAATGGACAGCCTCACGTATATGATTAAGGATATCAAGAGTGGCAAACTGGGCAATCACTTTAAAAAACTGAAAGAAATAAGCCAAAAGAGTAATACTAATTTTAATCTATACTCATTGGAAGGCAACAGAATCGCTTCAACTTCACCATTCCTTTTTAATAATGGTTTAATTTCCGAAAAAATAAATCCTGTCGCCTTAAATGAACTAAAAAACTTAGAAGGCCTTACCTCCATACATGAAGAAAAAGTCGGCAATTTAGATTACTTCTCACTATACACCTACGTAAGAGATGAAAAAAATAAACGGCTAGCCATACTACACATCCCAAATTTGAATTCAAGGGAGATGCTCAGAGAGGATGTGTCAAAATTAATTATCACCTTGATTAATCTGTATGCTTTCATTTTCTTACTCTCCTCATTTATTGCTTTTATCATAACAAATAGATTAACCAAATCCTTCTCGCTCATTGTAAATCAGTTTTCCAAGATTAATCTAAACAAGACTAACAAACCATTGAGCTGGCCTTATAAAGATGAAATTGGTTTGCTCATTAGTGAATACAACAGGACATTGCGCTCTCTAGAAAACAGTACTGTACAATTGCAGAAGTCGGAACGTGAAATGGCATGGAGAGAAATGGCTAAGCAAATTGCACATGAAATTAAAAACCCATTGACCCCAATGAGGCTTTCACTTCAAATGCTTCAAAATGCAATGAAGAATGACGCCCCTAACGTAAAAGAGCTCTCTGAACGCATGACGAAAACTTTGTTAGAGCAAATTAATGCACTCACTAGAATTGCAAATAACTTCTCAGAATTTGCTAAAATGTCGGACATCTCGGCTAAAAAAGAGTCACTCAAAGAAATTCTACGTGCCGCAACTGGGATTTATATAGATAGTGACGAATTGCAATTCTTATTCATGCTCCCTTCAAAGGACTATCTTATTTATGCTGACAAAGTAAAAATTATTCGGGTTCTTACCAATCTGATTCAAAATGCGATTCAAGCAATTCCTGAAGGAGAAATCGGATATATTACCTTAACAGTAGCTAAGCATGCCAATAAAATGATTAGAATTTCTATTTCCGATAATGGAACTGGAATAAATGACGAAAGCAAGGATAAAATTTTCGAACCTCAATTCACAACCAAGTCTTCAGGTTCAGGTTTAGGCTTAGCCATGTGTAAGGACATTATTGTAAAAACAGGCGGGACTATGGAATTTGAAACTATCGTAGGCGAAGGCACGACCTTCCATGTGGATATTCCCGAATACCAAGGTCAAGATGTAGTGAAGCCCGGCGAAGTATTTGATGAGTACGCCCTATTAAAAGACATCTATGATGTAGAGGATGATGATATGGACTTAGATCTGGATGATGACGAATTCAAAGATGTTATATTCGATGAAGAAGAGGAAGACGACGATGATGATGAATAAATCCTAAAGTGTTGTTTTAGACATCTTCAAAATTTTATCGAATTCTTTTTTCTTAACCTTTGAGACCGATAGCCTGCTTTGTCTAACTAATTCCATGTCCGCCAAAGATTTTTCAGCCTTGACTTCCTTAAGTGTCACTGGATTTTCCAATGGCTTAATGGCTTTTATATCAACCGCAACCCAACGATCATCATCAATGGTTGGGTCTTGATAGAATTCTTTCACGACCTCTGCTATACCAACAACTTCAACGCCTTTATTCGAATGGTAAAAAAGAACCTTGTCGCCTTTCTTCATCGCTTTCATATTATTTCGAGCAGCATAGTTCCGCACTCCATCCCAAAACGTTTTTTTATCTTCTACTAACTGAGACCAACTGTATTTAAATGGCTCGGATTTCATCAACCAATATTTCATCTTTATTTTTTTGCTAAATTAAATTAATCCACGGCAAACATCTATTTTTGGCTGAGACTAAATGAAGAGTATAAAAAGATTAGGTGTTTTAACCAGCGGAGGCGATTCCCCGGGAATGAATGCAGCAATACGTGCCGTGAGCAGAACGGCAATCCATGAAGGGATTGAAGTTCTAGGTATTCGAAGAGGATACCAAGGTTTAATCGAAGGAGACATGATTCAACTTGAAAGTGCGGATCTAGGGAACATTATCCAGCGCGGCGGAACAATTTTAAAAACTGCTCGTAGCAAAGAATTCCGAGAAATTGAAGGGCGTCAAATGGCTTTTGAGCAATTAAAGAAACAGAATATAGATGCACTAGTATTGATTGGTGGCGATGGAACTTTTCGTGGTGCTACTGCTTTCTTTAGCGAACATAGCATACCATCTATTGGAATTCCTGGAACTATAGACAATGATATGTCTGGGACAGATTTTACCATAGGATTCGACACCGCTGTTAATACTGCTGTAGAAGCGATTGATAAAATTAAGGATACAGCTGAGGCGCATGACCGCATTTTCATCGTAGAAGTTATGGGTAGAGATGCTGGTTACATTGGTCTATATAGCGGAATATCAGTCGGGTCGCAGTATATCTTTATTCCCGAATTCAAAGAAAATTTACCTAAAATCATAAAAGACATCAAAGAAGATAGAGGCAGAAAAAAACAAACGAATATCATAGTTGTTGCTGAAGGTGATGAATTTGGAGGCGCTGCTGAACTAGAGACGCTGCTAAAAAAAGAAATTGAAGGATTCCCCAGTCGAGTTACAATTTTAGGACATATACAACGTGGCGGTAGCCCTACAGCTAATGATCGCATACTCGCGAGCCGTTTAGGCTATAATGCCGTAATGGCCCTTCTAAATGGAAGAAGTCAAGAAATGGTAGGAATTATTGACAATAAAGTGCATTTCACGCCTTTTGCGGAATGCACGAAAGCGAAGTCAAATATCCCAGAGGACATTAAAAAACTTTCAGGAATTATTGCCAAATAGCCCATCAATTATGATGCTTTTAGACTTTGAGAAAAGCTTCTTTAGTAACTTTGTACTAGTTTGAAAAAAATAATATTTTCCATATTAATAATTTTGGGGAGTCTTTGCGCCAAGGGGCAAATCTATTTTCAACCTCTTGAGTTCGGCCTAGGACTTGGAGGAGCCAATTATTTTGGCGACCTCAACCAGTCATACGGAATGGAATATTTTAGACAAAGTGGCTCAATTTTTATCAAATACAATTTCGGGGACTATATCGCACTTGGAGCAAGGGGCACTTATGCTCATGTTGGTTATAGCGACAGCTACTCAACAAACTTCTTTCAGCAACAAAGAAACCTCGATTTCAAATCGAATATTTTTGAATTGAGTGTCATGGCAGATTTTCACTTTTTTAGATATCAACTTGAAGAGCCATCCTATAGGTACACTCCATATGTCACTATTGGATTAGGCTTATTTTACTACGACCCTTACACTCACTTCGATGATGTAAAATATTTCCTGAGACCATTGGGTACAGAAGGACAGTATTTACCACAATATGCTGATCGACAATATGAGAAAACGGCGGTCAGTTTTCCTATGGGCCTTGGGGTAAAATATTGGGTTACTAAAGGACTGACCTTTGGAGCTGAAGTTATTCATCGCATGACAACTACAGACTATCTAGACGATGTGAGCACAACATATGTCGGCATAGATAAATTTCCTAAAGACATTTCATCCCCATACCCCACTCCCGCATCTCAACTGCAAGATCGTTCCCAAGAAATTAGGTCTGCACCCATAGGAATTGAAGGAAGACAAAGAGGGATAAGCTCTACTCGTGATCAGTTTTTTACAGCGCAGCTTTATTTATCTTTAAGACTCCCTACCTACAAATGTCCAGACAATAGATAGTCTCTGATATGGCTAAAATCCCCATTAATATAGCAACGGGTACTCTTCAGAAAGAAGATATCATCGTTGGAATTGATTTAGGAACAACCAATAGTCTTATTGCTGTTGTGCATCCACAAGATGGGCAGGCCAAAGCCTTGAAAGAAGTGGACGGTTACACTATCGTCCCTTCCGTTCTTCATATCGATAAGGAAGGCAACTTCCAAGTGGGCCATGATGCACTACCATTTCTTGAAACAGATGCAACCAATACGATTTATAGTATAAAAAGACTGATGGGGAAATCCTATCAAGATATTGAAAGTGATAGTGATTTCTTTTCGTACGATATTATTAATAACAGCAAGGATGAGTTAATAAAGCTCAAAGTTGGAAACGTATTCTATTCTCCAATTGAGTTATCCTCTAAAATCCTCAGTGCATTAAAAAGTCGTGCTGAGCACATCCTCAAAACTTCTGTCAATCGCTGCGTAATCACTGTCCCAGCCTATTTCAATGATGCACAGCGTCAGGCAACAAGAGATGCTGGCAAGCTAGCTGGGCTTGAGGTCTTGAGAATAATCAATGAGCCTACAGCAGCCAGTTTAGCTTATGGATTTGGGAAAAATAGTGATGAAGAAAAAGTGATTGCCGTCTATGATTTGGGTGGCGGCACATTTGATGTTTCTATTCTGAGAATTCAGGAAGGTGTTTTTGAGGTCTTGAGTACGCATGGCGATACCAATTTAGGTGGAGATGACTACGATCGTGCAATTTTCAATCTTTTAGCGAAAAAGCTCGGACTCTCAGTTGAAAAACTAAATTCGAATAAAGAAAGAAGTCAGTCACTGAGGCTAATCGCTGAAGAATGTAAGAAAAAACTCAGTTCAAAAAACGAGCTAAACTCTCAATTTGAAAATCAAGAATTTACACTTTCAAGAGCAGAGTTCAAAGAAGCAACAAAGGAAATAACCCAAAGGACCATAAACTCATGTAAACAAGCTTTGGAAGACAGCAAACTCAATCTTTCAGAAATTGATGAAGTGCTCATGGTCGGTGGTTCAAGTAGAATCCCCGCAGTCAGAGAAGCGGTAGAGAATTTCTTTGAACAGACTCCCAATACCCAATTAAATCCCGATGAAGTAGTTGCTGTAGGGGCAGCCATTCAAGCAGACATTCTCGCCGGAAATACTACGGATATGTTGTTGCTCGATGTGACTCCCTTGAGTCTAGGAATCGAAACAATGGGTGGACTCATGGAAGTTTTGATTTCACGTAATTCAAAAATTCCAACACAAGTTGCCAAAGAATACACAACGCAAAAAGATGGTCAAAGTGGGATGGAAATTAGCGTCTACCAAGGTGAAAGAGACCTAGTACAATTTAACCGACGACTCGCTAAGTTTAGCCTGAATAACATACCTGGAATGCCCGCCGGATTGCCCAAGGTGCAGATAAAATTCACTTTAGACGCCGATGGTATACTTAGAGTACAGGCAAAAGAACTTCGTTCGGGAGTAAGTCAAGACATTGAAGTAAAACCTCAATATGGTCTTACTGATGAAGAGGTAGAAGAAATGCTTCTCGCCTCATTGACCAATGCAAAGGAAGACATAGCAAGTCGAGCCTTAATAGAGGCACAAAGCGAAGGAAAACAGCTCATCAGTCAAACAGAGCAATTCATTAAGAAGCATGCCGAGTATATTGAAGAAGAAGAAAAAGAAGCGAGCTATAAAGCCATTGAAGGATTGAAAAGTAAAATCTCCTCAACAGACAAAAATGAAATTCTTCAAGCAATCGAGGAGCTAAACCACAGCAGTACCCAATATGCACAAAGAGTGATGGATATTGCAGTCCAGCACGCGCTAAAAGGAAAGAATATCTAAATTTTTGCATTCCACTTTATTATTGCACTTTTACCGTCATGCAGCGCCAACGAATAGGTGAACTTCTTCTATTTCTAGCTTATACGGCTTTCATTTTGCTCCTGAACAGCAGGCATGAGCTTTGGAGAGATGAGATACAAGCATGGCATATTGTGCAGTATAGCAACTCTCTTGGCGATTTATGGAGGAATACCAGCTATGAAGGACATCCATTCTTGTGGTATGCTATACTCTATCTAGGCAAGGCATTTTGGCAAAGTATTCAGCTGCAAGAGTTATTGCACATTACAACTGTACTTGCTACTGCTGCCGTATTCATTAGAAAAGCGCCCTTTCATCTGATTGCCAAAGCAGCAATACTTTTCGGATATTTCCTGGGCTATGAATATGGTATTTTACAAAGAAATTATGCGTTGGGTATCCTCTTCCTATTTCTGGCATGCGACAATATTGTTAAAGAGAAAGAGCGCAGTACTTTAAGCTTATGGCTAATCTTGGCCCTTTTCACAAACGTACAAGCTGCAATTCTCAGCATATTGCTTGCTGCTTATGCACTGCTAAAAAATAGAGCGGACTTAAGCTCGAAAAAATCGTGGATTCTTATCGCGACCTATCTTATCGCCATAGGAATTTTTCTATGGGATATATTCCCTCAGGAGCTCAATACTGACCGTCCAAATGTCGTGGCAATTAGTTTTTCCGGATTTGAATCAATACTGAAATCATCGATGCAAGCCATCCTGCCAGGATTTTCTATTGTGTATATAAATGGACTTGGAATTCTTGGTCTCGTGGTCATACTTATCGCGCTGCTATTCAATGCTAAAGATAAAAAGCTTGAATTTGCCTTCGCCGCGCTTGGAATTATTGGACTACTTCTTTTTTGGTTTTGGTTCTTTAAACCATACCCTAGACAAACTGGATATTTATGGATTACTCTCGTGCTCTTTTCTTGGCTAGTTTGGTCACAGAAAAAGAAGAATTTTAGAATCTACGCACTACTTCTCCCCTTCATTGTAAGTCAACTTGCCTTTGGTTTTTTAAAAATTAAGAATGATTGGAATCATTCTGTCAGCATGATAGAAGAAACAGCAGCCTATATTGATAAACTTGGAGTAGAGAATTATAATTTAGTCGGGTACATCGATTACTATACGGCACCGATAGGCGCACTCCTAAATCAGCCCATTTTCTATCCACAACAACAAGATTTCTCTCATTACATTAAATGGACTAAAGAGAGGAACCAAAGCTACTCTGTTGAACAGCTCATAGTGTATGCAGATCTTCTGAAAAAGAATTTCAGACCCAAGACAATTCTCATTAGCAATAAAGCGCACACAGAATTGAAGGATAAAAAAATGGCATCCTTTGAATCGGATGCCATCAATTGTGATGAAAATTATTTTCTGTATCTCTTCGAATAATTATTTAGTAAACTTAACTTCTACTCGTCTATTTTGACTTTTACCGCTAAAGGTTTCATTGTCTGATATGGGATTATCTGAACCCAAACCTGTAACAAATACACTGTTAAATTTAACTCCCTTAGTCACCAAATAATGTCTAACTGCATCTGCACGTTTCTTTGATAGAATTAAATTCTTTGCAGGATTTCCTGTAGCATCAGTATAGCCTCTAAGCTCAATTTTTAAATCGTCAAACCTTCTGAATTGTTCTGCATAAAAATCTAGTCGATTGTTAAATACAGACTTCACATCATAGCGCCCTACGTCAAACAATACGACAAATGGAGTCATAGCGAGTAGATTCTCCTTATCATTATCAACTTTTACCTCTCTAATTTCCTTAATCACATTGTTCTTTTCAATGGTATTAGTAACAGTATCTCGAACAACTTTTGTCACTACTTTTTCTACGACTTCACGTGGACTTTCTATGTAAACAGTATCTCTAATAATTTTGAGTTCAGGCTCCCTAACAATAACAGTTTCTGGAGTCTGAGTTACATATACAGAATCAATTCTTACTTTTCTTTTTGTTTTAAACTGCCACCACTTTCTATTGGAGTTCATGTCATTCAAAGTTGCATTTCGCTGGGAAAGCTCTTCTCTCAATTCAGAAATTTCATTACTCAATGCTTCGATCTCGCCATCCTTTTGTGGATTTTCAACATAAACTTCGCGAACTTCAGTTGTTCTTTCTGCTCGATTGACACGCTCATCAACATTAACTGTATTCTTTTTAGAGGCTGTTGTGCCGTATGAATAATCTTTGTATAATGATGTATGCAGTGCTTTAGGCCCTAGTTGATAAACTTCAAGATAGTCAGAGTTTAATTCAGTGAGCTTGGCAAGCATTTCACGATCACTATAAGTAGATAAAACTTCTTCATTGTCTCTCAAGGTTTCTGACAAATCTTGGTCTAAAGAGTAATTTTCAGCTCCTAATACTGATAGTTCATTCTGCAATGATTTCAACTCCATTCGTAAAGCAGAAGCGGAAAGCCCATCTAAGGACCTTCCGCTATAGTTAAAATCAGTGCTGTAAAGGAATTCTTCCTTTAGTTCTTCAATTTTTTTTTTACTTGAACCATCAGACTCTCCATTCAAAATACGCTCTCTCTCGAGATCCATTTCGTCAATCAAGTTTTCTTTTTGATTCAGTTTGTATTTCAAGTATTCGATTTGCTCCTGAAGATTCATCATTTCCTTAGAATTAGAGTTTTCTGAATTATCAGTATCAATTTCAACATTGCCATTTTTTGTATCAATAACACTTCTTGTTCCTTTCTTAGAACCAGAGTTGTAATTATTGATTGTGATTTGGATTGGTTGCGCGGGTGGTGCTGGGGCTGCTTTTTCTACAATAACTTCTCTTTCAGTATTATTGTTTTCTATTCTTTCATTTTTACCATCGTTTTGATAATAAAATTGATCCCCTTCATTAGTTATATCAGGATCAGCAGTTCCTATATTCTGCTCGAAGCTATCGAACCATTTAGATGCCTTACTTTCTCTTCCTCCAAAAGCCAAAGGCAATTTTAGACCAGCATGAAAATCTGCTCCAAGAATATTATCCTTCTGCAATAAAGTAGTGATGTTTGTTGTCCCAAAAAATACAGGGCCCAAACGTACTGAAGTACCAATTACCGTATTCTGACCCTCTCTGAAAGTGAATGGTACATAGACTCCAGCAACTCGACCCTCCCATCTTGGAGTTACAGAAGTAAATGAAGGAGTGTGAACTTTATAGTCTGTTGAATTATTTATTCTATTAAATGGACGATAGGTCATTGCATTTACATAAAATCCTTTCACAAGATGAAGGTCAAAGTTTAAGTTTAGCGCTGTTGGCATAGCAACAGAAAAATCTTGTGGATTTCTACTTGTATAAGTAACGTTTTGAGAAATCAATGTATCAAAATCCCGAACATTCGAAAGATTTGTATTTCTAAAATTAAAATTGGTGATTGCTGCTCTAAAATCTTTCGCTAGAGGGACAGAATTGAATTCCAAGCTTCCAACATCTAGTAAAGAAGCTCCTATACGGAAAGAATATTTATTCTTATCTCTTCTATTCAACTCCTCCATGTCTTCTGACTTCTCATCAAACTTGTTAAATTTAAACTTATTGATACGACCTCTAAACTCATACATCAAACCGATATCATATCCCCAAGATGAGGCATCTGGTCGATAACTAGTATTAATTTGGCTTGAAATATCTGTCTCACTGTGACCATATTGCGCTGTTGTACCATTTGTGGTAGCACTAAAAGTAGAGTCACTCCCTGCTTCAATCGTTAATTCATCAGCATGAAAATACATTGCAGAAATACCACCTAAGTATTTTCCAGTAATTCCACCTTTAAGGAAATGCTTATTTCCATCATATAAAACGCGACCATAGGTTAAGCCAGCTTCAATCCAATTCAAAGCTGTCAAATCAAGATCATCCGTCCGATACTGGTTTCCGTAAGTAGGAGAATAATTCCATTGCTCATAAAGCTGCTTAGCAAAATCAGCATTCATATTGTCAATAGCAATAGAAGTTCTGTTTTGAAAATTTAGCGCCAAGCCAGACTTTCTTCCAGTTGACATAAATATAGAAGGCAAGTTCAAACGATTTCCAATTCTCGCAAAGACAGCATTATTATTCGATGCATCATTTGCAACAGAGTTCTCTGTTACTACTCTGTCCTTGAAATCTTGAAAGGTTTGGAAATCATCAAAGGAAAATCTGTTGTTCACAAAATAATCTCTGGTGAGTCCAAGATAGTTGTTTCTAAAATTAAAGGATGTTCCTAATACGTTCAATTCAAAACGGTAACGATTGTCTGCAGCCATGGCTGGATTCAACATTATCCCATGAATTCCTGAATAGTTCCCTGTGGATAGTCCTAGATAGTCTTGACCGAATGTTGTACTAACAGTCAAAATCAAAGCAAAAATTAAACTTACTTTTTTCATATATAGTGGTTTATGGAGGGCAAATATTAGACTTATTTTTTTTACATCACAACTCTGATTCCTAATAGCTTCCTAATAAAACATCTTATGCTCCTAAAACCTTAATAAGCATGGGGTGTTATTTAGAATATTACAATGAAATGATAGTGTACTTTTACTATTCAGGCATGAAAATCACTCATAATCTATATTTACATCGATGTCTAAGACTTGGGAGCAAGTCAGCGGCTAAAGTGAGCCCTAACCCAATGGTGGGGGCGGTTCTAGTACATAATGACGAAATTATAGGCGAAGGATACCACGAAATTTATGGTGGGCCTCATGCCGAGGTCAATTGTTTCAAAAGCGTGAACGAAGCCAAGTTAAAATTAATTCCCAAAAGTACGCTTTACGTCAACCTAGAGCCTTGTTGTCATACAGGCAAAACTCCACCCTGCGTAGATTTAATTATTGATAAAAAACCGGCCCAAGTGGTCATCGGATGTCTGGATTCAAGCAAAAAAGTCAATGGAAAAGGCATGCGAAAACTACAGGCAGCAGGTATAGATGTTCAGCTTTCAGAGATGCAAGCACTCTGCGCAGAATTCAATCGCAAATTCCTAATCGCTGAAGAATTGCAAAGACCCTATATCATTTTAAAATGGGCAGAGTCTCATGATGGATATATTGCAAAGCCAAATGAGAGAACAAGAATTTCAACAACTCAAAGCAATAGCCTGAATCACCTTTGGCGAAGTGAAGAAGATGCTATTCTCATTGGATATCGAACGGCACTAATAGATAAGCCTAAACTAAATGTTCGGGAGGTTAAAGGCAGGAATCCAATTCGCATTGTAATAGACAAGGACCTAAGTCTACCCCGAGATTTAAATCTATTTAATAAGGAGAGTAAAACCATTGTTTGCAATAAAAAATTCAATCGCATAGAAGATGGCATTCAATGGATCAAGTACGACAATCTCAAAGATCTGCTCAAGCAACTCTATGCATTAAAAATAGGAAGCGTCATTGTTGAAGGCGGCACAAAGACCATAGAAACATTCTTGTCTGAAGCCCTTTGGGATGAAATTCGTCAAATCAAGTCTATTGTTCAATTAGATAATGGAGTAAAAGCACCAAGAATTACTGATTTGAGTCCTAGCATCACTCAAAAATCAAGCTCTGACCTAATATCTACCTACTATAGATGATATACCTTGTCGTGTCAATCTTGCTGAATGCATTTGTAGGAGTCATATTCAAACATTTTGATAAATGGAATGTCAATGCCTTTAGTGCAATTGTTCTAAACTATTGGATTTGTGTAATCACTGGATGCATCTTTTTGGGCGACTTTCCGATAAGCACAGATACCTTAAAAAGCGATTGGTTCCCATGGGCAATCTTAATAGGCTTTCTTTTCATCACACTTTTTAACGTCATCGCTATTTCCTCGGTCAAGGTTGGCGTAACACTCACACAGGCCGCAAATAAGTTATCCTTGGCTATACCTGTCGTCGCTTCGATACTATTGTATGATGAAGACCTCAGCCTTCTCAAGGGAGCTGGAATTCTGTGCGCGATTATAGCCGTTGTCTTAATCAGCATTCGAGACAAAAAGCTGGTAATTGAAGCAAGGTATCTCCTCCTTCCTATAATTCTATTTCTTGGAAGTGGGATCATAGATACAGTTTTGAAATTCGTAGAGCAAGCCTATATCACTTCCGCCTTCTTAGCCAATCAATGGCTGATTTCTCTTTTTCTTATCGCAGCTCTTTTAGGCAGCTGCGCCTTAATAGTCAAAAAAATAGCGGGCCGTTTAACACTCGGTCTAAAAGAATTTAAAGCGGCAATCTTCTTAGGCATACCAAATTATTTTTCAATCTTCTTTCTGGTTAAAGCATTACAATACGAAGGGCTCACAAGCTCCGCCATTATCCCCATAAATAATATTGGGATTTTGGCACTCGTTACCCTTTATGGACTTTTTATTTTTAGAGAAGTCTTGAGCAAGAAAAATATCCTAGGTCTGATATTAGCCGCTTTGGCCATACTATTCATTTATTTTGGCGACTTATGAAGAATTTTATTTTTAAGGCGGATGCAAACACAACAAGCAAGGTCAAAGGAAGCAAGTTCATTTCGTACGCCTTTCGCATAGAATCCGAAGAGCAGGCAAATTCAATTATAAAAGAAATTAAGACTGAGCACCCTAAAGCCAACCACCACTGCTTTGCTTGGAAACTAGATGAGGAACAATTCAGATCATCTGATGATGGAGAGCCCAGTGGCACCGCAGGTAAACCCATTTTAGGCCGGCTCACAAGCAATGCACTCATCTATTCATTGATCGTGGTTGTGCGATACTTCGGCGGCACAAAACTCGGTGTTTCCGGACTAATTAAAGCGTATAAAGGAGCGGCTGAACTGCTCATAAAAGAAACTCAATTGCTTGAAAAACTTAATTACATTTCGTACGAATTAGAATTCCCCTTCGAACTGCAGAATGAAATTGAGTATAATTTAGAAAAACTAGATGCCAGAATAAAATCGAAAGAATTTCTTTCAAATTGCAAGTACTCCATTGATTTAAATGAAGAACAAAGTGAACAAATTAATATTCTCAAGAATAAGTACTTCAGCTTACAAGTCACGCCTTCTTAAAGGAGTGGATTTTATCGACCATATTCTTTGATCCGATATAAATTGGAACTCTTTGGTGCAACTCTTGTGGTTCTATATCCAAAATTGGATCACCTTTTCCATCCGTTGACTTTCCACCAGCGGTCTCAACGATAAAACTCAGAGGATTACACTCATACATTAATCGCAATTTCCCATGCTCATTTTGCTTGTCTGCAGGATACATAAACACTCCCCCTTTAATCAAGGTCCGATGTAAATCTGAAACCATGCTGCCTATATATCGATGTCTATAAGATTTTTTATTCTCATTGTCCATGCAAAAGTCCAAATATGATTTGACATCATCATCGAACTTATTATAATTGCCTTGATTAATAGAATATATACTTCCGTCTTCTGGACATTTCAAATTAGGATGGCTCAAACAAAATTCACCAAAGGCCGGCTCTAGTGTAAAACCGTTTACCCCAAGCTTAGTCGCGTAAACCAACATAGTGCTTGATCCATAAATTACATATCCTGATGCCATAAGCAGACGCCCTTTTTGTAAGAAATCGCCTTCATTACAAGCTTCTCCAAGTTTACTTGTTCTTTTATAAATCGCAAAGATGGTTCCAATACTCGCATTCACATCAATATTAGATGAACCATCTAAAGGGTCAAAGAGCACCACATATTTAGAATTATTAGAATATTCGTCATCAAAGACGACAAAATCCTCTTCTTCCTCAGAGGCTACGCCTGCACATTCAGAACTATTTTCTAGAACATTTTTAAGAATGTCATTCGAAAACACATCCAACTTCATTTGCTCTTCCCCTTGCACATTGGTTGCTCCCTCTGCACCAAGAATATCAACCAAACCGGCCTTCTTTACTTTCTCATTAATGAGTTTACAAGCCAAGCCAATATCTCTGAGTATGGTTGCCAACTCTCCCGTTGCCTTCGGAAAGCGACGGGTTTCACGGATAGTAAATTCATCTAAAGTGATAAAACTTCTGTTTGGTCTCATAGAACAAATATAAATGTATGATTAATGCATTCGGTCACCGCGCAAAGGTAATTCATTAAGAATCTCTGTCTCTTTTGCGAGCCAAAAATTCCATCTTTCATCCACCTGACCATGTGGAAAATACTCTTTAGCCAAATCAATGAATAAACGATAATGTCCAGCTTCACTAATCATAAATTTTCGATAGAACTCCTTTAAATACTCTTCTTCTAAACCTTCACTCAAGAGCCTAAAGCGTTCGCAGGAACGAGCTTCGATGAGAGCAAAAATCAGCAATTTATCTAAAAGACGCCCTTCTCTACCTCCACTCTTATCTTCAAAAAGCATCAAGGCATTGACGTATTCATCTTTTCTTTGACTGCCCAATTTCAAACCTCGTTTATTCATTTCAGCATGAACCATTCTAAAATGCCCCCATTCTTCGGTAACTATTGGTGCCAACTCGACAACTAATCTTTCCTTATCAGGATACCTTTGAATTAATGAAATACAACTTGTGGCTGCTTTTTGCTCACAAAAAGCGTGATCACTTAGAATATCTTCAAGGCTTATTTCGGCTAAGTTGGCCCATCTTGGATCCGTGGGCATCTCCAAGCCTAAAATTGAATTTTCTATTGTTGACATTAAACAAAAATAAGCCAATCTAATAGTTCTAAAGAATTCCAACCGTGCTAGTATCTTTACTGCACGCAAGCAAAATGACTCTCATTAAGACCTTACTTTTTCTGTGCTTATGCACTTGCCTGTATCCTCATACTCTTGGGGCACAGAAACAGAGTCCTCTTTTTAAAGTAAACTACAATGAAGACAATGGCCTAGCCGCAAGTTCCATTACTAAAATCGTTGAAGATGACAGAGGATTTATTTGGCTCGCTACACCCAAAGGCCTTTTTAGATTCGATGGGCTCCATTCTAAAGAGATTAAATCCAAAGGGAATGCCGATTTGGAAAATGGCCTCAAACAAATTGAACAACTTGTTGACTTCGGCCCCATTTATCTTTTCATTAAGTCTAAAAAATCTTCATACTTTTTAAACAAGGAAAGAGGAGAGATTCTTCAAGACGAGGCCATTTCAAATCTTCAAATTCAAGCAGCACATCAAGCGGCTGATTCAAGCTTTTGGGTTGCGACGAAAAATGCTGGCCTTCTAAAAATGGACCCCTTAAAACTCAAGACAATTTGGGAGTCCAAAATCTTTGAACTTGATCCAAAAGACCAGATTATTGATTTTTTCAAACATAAAGAAAAAATTTACCTAGGCACGAAGCAAGGGAATATCCATATTCAAGATTTAGAGAGCGAAAAATGGACTTCGGCTAAAAATAAACTAACGAAAGATTCTTATTCGGCATTCATAAAGACTGCAGGAAATCGATGCTTTCTGATTTCTACGACAGCCGATTTAATAGAATTCAATTTAGCAAAATTGGAATTTTCATATAGCCCTCTCCATGAGTTGCAAACAAACCTCATTGGAATAAACGCAGCTTTTTACGACAAAAAAGACAAAAAACTCCTCATAAGCACCTTTGGACAAGGCTTGTTTATCTACAATTTTAAGGACAATAGCATTGAACAATTTGAAGAAGATAATCCGCGAATAAACCTAAGTTCAAACTTTTTGCTGAGTATTACGAAAGACAGGAATGATCACATATGGGTTGGACATGATGGGGAAGGGATAGATGCTTTTGGATCTAATATTAATAAATTTCAGGACCAAGTACCTCAGAACGAAGATGCGCTTTCCAAAATAAGCAACATCCGTGCGATTCATGAAGATTCCAAAGGAATCCTATGGTATGGAAGTGCAGGTGGAGGTTTAATTAAATTTGACAAAGAAGATGAACGCTATCAGTTTTATAGTGTTTCTAATGGACTTCGAGGGGGCGAGAATTTTATACTGTCAATCTGTGAAGCAAACGACAAAATTTTTCTCGGTTTTAACGGCACTGGAATAGGAATATTCAATCCTCAAAAAGGAAATCTCGAGAAGATCATCAAAGTAGGGAATGCAAAGAATCAAGTTTCTAATGGCAAAATACTATCCTTATTGTACGATCAAAAATCCAATTGTATTTGGGCTGGAACTCGAGACAACGGGCTGAACAAAATCGAACTCCCCTCCTTATCAGTCAAGCAGTATAACGAGAGAAACACGCCAAAATTTGGCTCCAACAGCATCTCCATGTTGCATCTTGAAGGGAGCAGGCTTTTTATTGGTACAGAAAAAGGATTATTTGAACATGACGCAAAAGAAGATTTGTTTGTGCGTCTGTATCCAACAAATACGGAGAATATAGAGAACAATACCTCTTCTGTAAACTGTTTGGTGCCATTCGGTAACAAAGGATATTTAATCGGAACGGATGGCGGCGGCTTATTATTTGTTGACAAAAGTTTCAAACTACAGAAAATTTTTAATGCTAAAAATCAACTGAACGACAATGTAGTTCAAGGCATAATAGCGCAAGGAAAGAACACATTTTGGTTAAGCACTAATAAAGGGATAAGCAAATTAAATTGGCCTGATGAGGGTAAAGAAATTGAACTATCCAATTATAATAAAAGCAATGGACTTAGATCCGACGAATACAATTCGGGAGCCTTTAAAAAGCTATCGAATGGATTAATTGCTTTCGGTGGTGAAGAAGGCGTAGATATTTTCCGTGGCAGCTCAATTCAAAAAGAAAGCAGTAAAAGTGAGCTTGCTATAATTTCATTTTCGCTACCAAATACTGAAATAAAATTTGAGAAATTAATTTCTTACAAAGAAAAAGTTGACCTTAAACAATTTGAAAACTCATTTCGAATACAATATTCTGTACTTGGCTTTGTAGTGCCAAACAAAATAAATTACCGTTACAAACTTATTGGCTATGACCAAGAATGGAATAATGTTGGCAATAAAAACTTTGCCGACTATAACAAACTACCTTCTGGCTTCTATGAGTTTAGAGTGATTTCCACAGACATGGATGGAATCTGGAATGAAGAATACACAAGTCTTTTCATCGAAATCGCGACTCCCTTTTATGAAGAAATATGGTTCTATCTTCTTCTAGGAATAATTTTAAGTTTGATATTGTATGCGCGTTATCGATCCCAAAAAGCGCGTCGAGAAGAAAAAGAAGAAATCAAACTGCAATACACTAAAGAGCTCGCTCAAGTTGAGATGAAAGCACTGCGCGCTCAAATTAACCCCCACTTCATTTTCAATTCGCTAAACTCTGTAAATAGCTTTATTCTTAAGAATGAGAATGAAAAAGCAAGGAAATATCTTTCTAAATTCTCAATGCTAGTAAGAAATACGCTCAACAATTCTTCAAATTCGTTTATCAGTTTACAAGAAGAACTTGACACCTTGACATTGTATATAGAACTTGAAAGCATCAGGTTTGACAACACCTTTAGTTATGACATTCATGTAGATGATGATGTGGATGTCAACCAAATAATGCTACCATCACTTCTGCTCCAACCCTATATAGAGAACGCTATTTGGCACGGTCTTATGCACAAAAAAGGTGAAAAGACCATCAATATAATTATCAAGAAAAGAATGAATGAAATTCTATCCATTGAGATCATCGACAATGGTGTAGGCCGTGAAGAAGCCAAAAAAATGAAGGTGCCAAGTCATAATAAATCCTATGGAATGCAATTAGGTGAAAATCGACTAAAATTACTGAATACTAAAAAGGAGAAACAAGGAAGGGTTCTTGTATTAGATTTGACAGACTTTAATAATAAGCCTACTGGAACCAAAATACACATTTTGATTCCTTTAGATAATGAAAATTTATAAAACTTAGGCCATGGCATTTAAAACAGTAATTTTAGACGACGAAAAGCACTGCGTAGATGTGCTCGAAATTTTGTTAGAACAGAATTTTGAAGAGCTCGAAATAGTCGAAAAGTTTACGTCATCAGTAGATGCCTTTGAGTACCTAAAAAACAATAAAATAGACTTGCTGTTTACTGATATTCAGATGCCATTCATGACAGGCATTGACCTCCTGCAGAAATTAGACAAGCCAGACTTCTACGTTATTTTCACAACCGCCTTTGATCAATATGCCCTGCATGCAATTAAACTCTCAGCTCTTGATTATCTTCTCAAGCCGATTGATGAGCAACAATTGCAACCTGCCGTTGCACGATTCATGGATGAAAAAGGAAAAACAAATTTTCAAGCCCAATTACAAAACTTTCTGGACAGCACTGGTTTACAAATAGGTGGCACACCGAATAAGGTGGCGAGTGGAAAGATAGCCGTTTCCTTCCAAGACAGAATTGTATTCTATGCTCCCGAACAAATCCTCTACTGCCAAAGTAGCGACAATTACACTAATATCCATCTTATAGATGGAAATAAAATAACGGCCTCTAAAACCATCAAGCATTTCGAAGAAACTCTGGGCCCCATGGGTTTCTTAAGACCACACCAATCTTATTTAGTAAACACCAACTATATTGAACAATACAATAAGAAAGATGGAGGGTTTATCGTGCTAAAAAATAAAATTGAAATCCCTGTGAGCCGACAAAAAAAGGAAGACGTCCTTCAAATATTCAAAAACATTTAGTTCAATTCAGGACTAGACGGGAGATTCAACAAACCTTTATAGTCATCACCTAAATTTTCAATGGCCTTTTTCCAAAGATTGTCACTATCTGCCTGGAAGAAAAAGTTTTCTGTACAATCAGCCACCATCCAACTATTAAAAGCAATTTCTTGATCTAATTGATTCGGGGCCCAACCACTATATCCTAAGAAAAATTTCAAATCAGACAGTTCAATTTCCCCCGTTCGAATGACCTCAATCAAATCTTCTGATTCAGCGCCTAGATACAAATGCTCAGAAATGGCTTCCCCACCAAGTAAAAGGGGCTTTCTGTGAATAATGTGGAGTGATTGCTGCCCCACAGGGCCTCCAATGTAAACAGGAAAGCTGCAATCAACAAGCTCAGGAATGAAATGACCAATAGGCTTGTCAATCATTTGATTAAAAACAAAGCCAAGGCTACCATCTTTATTATGTGAGCACAAATAGACTACTGCCCGATGAAAATTTTCATCTGGCAACATAGGTTCAGATATCAATATCCTTCCTGCCTTTGGCTCCAAATTGGTCTCTATATTAAAGATATAATCTTCCATTGCTTTCCCGAATATAGACATTTTTTTATTTTATGAATGGACGTTAAAAAAGATAAAAAGGACAAGCTTCTCCCTCTCAGCTGAATTAACTTTACATCGATGAAACGTCTGTTTCCAATTATCATTACGCTAACCGTTATTTCATTGCTTGGAATTATATTTCTTCAAGTCCAATGGATTAGATCTGCAATTCACCTCAAGCAAGACCAACTCATTACTAGCGTGGATAACGCAATGAACAATATTGCAGACAGCATCATTGAAAAAAAGACAAATCCTAATATGAGGATGAACTTTGAAGGTGAACCTCAAGATCAAACATCAAGTTCCACTACAACACGGCAGGTCCTTACCCGTTACGAAATCAAGCACCTCATTGGGCGTTCGTTTGAGGACGAAGGCCTAGAGCAAGACTTTGAATATTGCATAACAAACGAAGCTGCTCAAACTGTACTCTACAGTACTGGATTTAGAACAGAATACCTTAAAAGCAAAAACACCTACTCTAAAAGTATTTCTGGAAGAATTTCATCCAACAATGAAATATTACACATCAACATTCTTCAACCAGAAGATTACTTTCAAAGGCAATTGTTGATGATGATTTTAGGAGCCATACTTTTTACAGCAATCATAATTGCAGCCTTTGTACTCACCATTCGCACGATGCTAAATCAGAAGAAACTTTCTGAAATCAAATCCGATTTCATCAACAATATGACGCATGAATTCAAAACTCCGATTGCTACCATTCAACTCGCCGGAGATGCGCTCAAAAACGAAAAGGTCCAAGCTGACAAAGAAAGTATTCAGTACTATACAGGAATGATACAAGAGGAGAACAAGCGCATGAATAAACAGGTTGAGAAAATCCTGAATGCCGCCCAACTCGAAAAAGAAGAATTGAGATTACATCTTAAGACTATTGAAGTCAATAGCATTTTGAAGAAGGTAAGTGGAAATACTCAAATTAAGGTTGAGGATAGCGGTGGATCGATAAGTACAGAACTCAAAGCAGATAACTCTTTCATTGAGGCCGACGAGGTTCACTTTTCTAACATCGTCTTCAATCTTGTAGACAATGCCATTAAGTATTGTGCAAACCCACCTAATGTGATCATTCGTACGGAGAATGTTGGCAAATTTTTGCACATCAAAGTCATTGACAATGGAATTGGGATGTCAAAAGAAACTATGAATCATGTTTTTGAAAAATTCTATAGAGCACATACCGGCAATGTGCATGATGTCAAAGGTTTTGGTCTAGGTCTTGCCTATGTTAAAAGAGTTGTAGACGCTCATGAGGCTAAAATAAAAGTGGAGAGTAAGCTAGGCGAAGGTTCAAGCTTCACCTTAATATTCCCAATTGCTTCTTAAGCCAATACCATCTCCTTGAGGCGCACCTCAGCTCCCACTTCAAGTCTGCATGGAGCTCCAACCTTCAAAGCCCAATTTCTTGCCTGGTGACCAACAGGAAAATCGAAACAGATAGGATATTTGTAGTCCTTAACTTTTTCCATCACAATTTCATAAGCCGTCATCCCAAAAGCAGTTTCATTTTGCTGCAAGTCTGTGAACCCTCCAACCAATAATCCCGACAAGCTTTCGAGCATTCCTGACCTTTTGAGTTGCCACATCATTCGATCGATATTGTAAGGAAATTCGCCTACATCTTCTATAAAAAGTATGTTGTCTTTAGTCTCAATACCACTCGCAGTGCCAATAAGATCAGAGAGCAGAGCTAGATTACCGCCAACTAATTTCCCTTCAGCCACGCCCTCCCTATTCAGCTTATGAGCATGAATGCTGTAATCAAGAGGAGTGCCACTCAGGGCTGAATTTATAGTCTGAATACTATACTCATCACGTCCATCAGATTGGTAGGCGCTGCCCATATGAGCATGAATGCTTTGAACTTTAATTTGGCTAAAGAGATGAGAATGGAAACACGTTATATCGCTATAGCCAACTAGCCATTTAGGATTCTTAACAAAATCTGTGAAATCCAATTTATCTATTAATCGGACCGAACCATAGCCTCCTCGGCCAAACAAAATAGCCTTAATTTTGGGATTGTCTAACATGGACTGCAATTCCGCTAAACGTTCAGCATCACTTGCTGCGAAGCGGAAATAAGAATTCCCAACCGTTGCACCCACTTCAATTTGATAGCCCCACTGGCGCAGCTGTTGGTACATAGCCTCCATTTTGGCAGACTCTACAGCACCTGCAGGACACATAACACCGATAGTGTCTCCGGCTTTTAAATATGGGGGCATTTGCATTGCTATGTTTTATCTTTGCAAACTTAATCCGATTACACGTCTTGAAGAAATTCGCCCGTCACTTAGTTACCGCAGCTCTGCCCTATGCAAATGGCCCCTTACATATTGGCCATCTTGCTGGATGCTTTTTACCCGCCGATATTTATGTTCGATATTTAAAAGCCCGCAAAGAAGACGTCCTCTTTGTCTGCGGAACAGATGAACATGGTGTACCAATTACAATTCGTGCCATGAAGGAAGATAAAAAGCCTCAAGATGTTGTAGACTTTTACCATAATCAAATGTCCGAGGCTTTCAGAGGTATAGGCATTGAATTTGACATCTTCTCGAGAACAACTAATAAAACGCATCATGAAACTGCTCAAGAATTCTTTAAGAATTTATATAAGCAAGGTCTTTTTGAAGAAAAAGAATCTGAACAATATTATGATCCTGAAAAAAACACCTTTTTAGCCGACCGATATATTAGTGGCACCTGCCCAAAATGTTCGTATGAAGAGGCCTACGGTGACCAATGCGAAAACTGTGGATCTGCATTGAGTCCTGAAGAATTAATCAATCCAAAAAGCACGCTCAGTGATGCAAGTCCAATTAAGAAAAAGACCAAACATTGGTACCTGCCTCTAAATCAGTACGAAGATTGGCTTAAAAAATGGATTTTGGAAGATCATAAGGAATGGAAAAACAATGTATATGGACAATGTAAAAGTTGGCTAGAACAAGGCTTAAAAGCTCGCGCGATGACGAGAGACTCGAATTGGGGCGTTCCAGTACCACTTCCAGGTGCTGATGGCAAGGTGATGTATGTTTGGTTCGATGCTCCCATCGGTTATATCAGTGCGACTAAAGAATTGACTCCACATTGGGAGAAGTATTGGAAGCAAGATGACACTCAACTTGTCCATTTTATAGGAAAAGATAATATCGTTTTCCATTGTATTATTTTTCCGTCCATGCTGAAAGCGCATGGCGACTTTGTTCTTCCAGAAAATGTTCCAGCGAATGAATTTCTGAATATTGAAGGCCAAAAGGTGAGCACAAGTCGAAACTGGGCGGTTTGGCTGCATGAATATTTGGAGGACTTTCCTGATCAAGAAGATGTGCTGAGGTATGTGCTGTGTTCCAATGCACCAGAAACTAAAGACAATGATTTTACTTGGAAAGATTTTCAAGACCGTAACAATAATGAGCTGGTCGCTATACTTGGAAACTTCATCAATAGAGTGTTCGTGCTCATGCACAAACTCTGCAAGGGCAAGGTTCCAACTTTCCATATGGATCATAAAGTAGACCGAGATGATAAATTGTACGAAGCAATTGTCAACGCCAAAGCTGAAGTAGAAGGCAATATTGAAAAGTATAAATTTCGTGAAGCCTTATTTCATGTCATGGATCAAGCAAGAGAAGGGAATAAATACTTGCAAGACAAGGAGCCTTGGAAGAAGAAGGATGATCAAAAAAGTATTGATAACACCATACATATGAGTTTGCAATTAACTGCAAATCTCGCCATACTCATGAATCCATTTCTACCGCATACAGCAAAGAAGATTTGCAAGATGCTTAAAGTGGTTGACAGAATGTTGGAGTGGAAAAATGCTGGCAGTCTTAAACTAGTGAAAGCCGGATATTCTTTGAGAGAGGCAGCCTTACTATTTCCTAAGGTCGAAGATGAGACCATAGAGTTTCAAAAAAATAAATTAAAAGAAAATGCCTCAGCTGAAGAAGCGAAAGGTCTTAAAACAAAAGCAATGATTGAATTCGAGGATTTTACTAAAGTGGACATGCGCATCGGCAAAATCATTTCAGCTGAAAAAGTAGAGAAGGCAGACCGCCTACTCAAATTGCTTGTTGATCTAGGTGCTGAAAAGAGAACCGTAGTCAGTGGAATTGCGGAGCACTATAGTGCTGAGGAAATTATAGGCAAGCAAGTGACTGTGGTTGTAAATCTAGCGCCGCGTAAGATGAGAGGAATCGAAAGCCAAGGCATGATACTTATGGCTGAAAATGAGGAAGGCAAACTTCTCTTTCTGAATCCTTCAGAGGTTGCTCAATTGGGATCTGAGGTGAAATAATCAATTCTCAATTTTGCTGCAATTTTTTTCTTTGCGTCAAAGAGCGGATTTAATTCTCAATAGTTAAATTCAAAATCCTCGAACAAAACGAGACCAAAGTCTTTTTTTCTCTCAATCCTCTCACCTTTTTTTACAATGCATTGGGCATCTGGGTCCTGCGACTCATTCCAGCCAAAGAACTCGCTTCCATCTTGATGCAAGACAAAATCGTTCAATATATCGTCAAACTTATACGTTACAATCCATGACCAACTATGCGATGAGCCCCAAAATGTTCAATAGAAAAATATTTACCTTTTACGGAAAGCCCCCGATATGGATCTCCACGGACACCTCCGCATGAACTACACAAAACAGTTTCGTTATTTCGTTTAAACAAAATCAGTTCACCATCTTCCCCTCTCATCAGTATTAAAAGAGGCCTATTAGCAGGCTCCATGAAACAAGTATCTTCATATTCATTTTTCACAATCAACAATACATCATTTAGTGAGTCGCCGTTTAAATCTGCGACTTTAAAATCTAGGACATCATAGCCTCTAGGAATAAAGGGACCTATTTCATCTGGAATAGCAGGAATGCCTCCTTCAGGAAATTCATTTGATGATTCAGAAACGAATTCTTGAGTCAAATTTTTATCTGGAAACGATTCTGTTTCCATCGCATCATAATTAGTTTCTTCGCAGGAGACTAAAAGAATTAAGCTTGCAAAAAGTACTACTATTTTCATCGCTATGAGTATCCAATTTTATAAAGCGCATCTGACATCATAAAAAGGCATACAAATGCTTTACAGCATTAAAATACGCATATCGCATTTATGACTAGTCTTAAAGTTTTCTAAAGAAGAATTATAAAGCGCGACGATTACGGCTTATACCACATCTCTACCTTGTCTGTATTGTAGAGTCGGTAGCTCAGGCCAGCGAAAACACCCCACATCACATTATTGGTAACATCACGATTCAATTCTGGAATGGTAGGACCATTGTACTTAATCGCTGAAGGTACTGCAGGAATATCACGGAGATAAGTTGTTCCATCTCCATTAGGACTTTGGAAGGTTGCGGTCAATTGATTCTCATTTTCCACCTGAGCCAAGCCCATATCATAACGACTTCCTATGCTGAAAATGATATTGTGTTTGACTTTTATATCAAATGCACCGCCAAAAAATACACCATAGTCTAATTTCTCGTAATAAGATTCGTTTAAACGACCGTATGTTGCAAAAGTATCTTTTTCGACAATATCTTGATTTTCAATCTCAAGTAGATATGTATCGCCATTGGCTCTATAGTGCTCATAACGATCTGAAAAATCATTTAGGAATCCAACACTCATCCCTCCATATATTCTGAAAGCGACTTTACGTCTGATGTTAGTCCCTGTATGAAGAGCAACCCCACCACGCACATAACGCATGCGTGTGAATGCCTCATACTGAGAGCTATCGAAATACGCTCCTTTATAGTTTTGGCCATTGCCCCAATAACCAATATTGGCTGTGATTCCGAGGGGAATCGTTCTAAGTGCCGTTACAAAATAACCACCTTCTAAGCCTATCATCCCCTTATAAGAGGGTAGAAAATCGCCATAGTGAAAGTCATTTGCATTCATAAGACTTGAGTTATAAACCCCTGTAAAAATACCTAGTCTCCCTTCTTCTTGAGCTTGCACTTGTGCCGAACAAGCGATGAAAAGAAATATATAAAGTGCTTTTTTCATTAATTATTTTTTTCCGATGTACTTGCGTACTGATAAATAACCACCAGCCGATAAATTTCTAGAACCAGGTCTATTTGTTATTATGTTTGGAGCTTCATTCACGAACTTAGAATAAAGGATGTTCCAATAGTCAAAATCAGTAGCCTGCCCACTTCCTTGTGCTGTAAACTGCAATGTTCCCTTGTTCTCAATATCTTGAGCGCCTACATCCATGCGGATACCAAGTGCAACCACAGTTCTTTTCCAAAGCCTAAACTCTCCTCCAGCTCCCATTACAAATCCCCAATCAAAGGGCTTGTAGGTGCTAGCATCTAAGGTACCTAGTCCGCCGTTCCAATCAACATTACGATCCGTTACAGAAAAAGACTGCTTGACTACAGGATCTGTATCCGGAACGGATAGTTCCCATTCATCTGATGCACCAATCACTGCGGAGACATAGGGCCCGAAAAATAAATTAAGGCGCATTCTTCTTTCGTGATAATATCGATTGTATGATTTCCAATGAAAGAGTACAGGAAGCTTGATTGTCTGAAATTGACTACTGCCATCTAAGTTCCAAGGAGTTCCACCAATCGTATCTACTCCGGTATAGGCTGCACCATCTACCCAATATAGCAACTCTGGCCCCACACCAAACCAAGGCGAGTACCAACGAATACGTTGAGCGCCAAAACCATAGCTGAAATTTGAAAAATTGGGGTCTAGCCTATGATCAGCATTGAAGTCATCATAGTTATAGATCGTAGACATATGTCCTACGCCCACAACACCGTATTGAACTCCTGTAACTGGAATATCATCTTGGTCGCCAGAATAATCGAACTGAGCCTCTGCGCTGCATACCGTAAATAATACAAAAAGGCTTAATAAATACTTCTTCATGGAATATGGTATATCATACAAATATATGGCTTCAAGCTTTAAATTCTCAGGCTTTTTCCACCTCATACAAGTCAGGAAAGAGGTAGATGGTTTTAGTGACCAAATTCTCGCATTCCCAACGTGTGCGCCGTTTTCGCAGCACTCGGCAACTTTCGCCTTTGTCATTATAAAAAAGATTACCAACACCAATATTCTTGACAAAGACTAGACCATTAGGTTTGTCGTACTTTTTGAGGCTTTCTAACAATAGTGGACTGCTACAAGTAGAGGCTCCCGGATTTTGGATGTATCGCTCTAAAGCGTGCACTATATCCTCTGGAAAAACGTCCTTTTCTAAAAAATTCTTAAGCAAATCCGCAAAACAGGACTTCCACTCCGCGCCGTGGGGTTTTACTCGATCACGATATTCAACAAAAACCAATAAGTGCGCTATTTCGTGAAGTAAAGTGATCAGAAAATGATAGGAATTCAAATTTGCATTGACTGAAATCTTATGCGGTTGATTACCAAAGGCCGCTTGATAATCTCCATAAACCGATCGTCGAGGTTTTTTTAAAGAAAGATGGATGCCATATCTATGCAGATAATCCAGAACTTCTTCAAAGCAATTGGGTGGAATAAAATTCTTAAGAGCTTCTAAAGGCTGCGGTTTTAATGCCATATTTATAATGCCTGCTTCAATCTCAACAACTTATCTAAGAGAGCTGGCATTTCATCCAAAGCCAACATATTCGCTCCATCACTTTTAGCCTCGGCCGGAGAAGGATGCGTTTCTATGAATAATGCATGAGCGCCTGAAACTAAACCACATTTTGCCAAGGTCTCAATATAGGCTGGAGTGCCACCCGTTACTCCGCTAGATTGATTCGGTTTTTGAAGCGCATGTGTGCAGTCCATTACGATGGGAACTTTATTTTCAGCCATCTTCGGTATACTTCTAAAATCAACTACTAAATCGTGGTATCCAAAAGTGACCCCGCGTTCAGTCAACATAATTTTTTCGCATCCACTGCCTCTTAACTTTCCAACGGCATGCTTCATTGATTCAGGGCTAAGAAATTGCCCTTTCTTTACGTTGATTATCTTCCCACTCTTTGCAGCAGCAACTAATAGGTCTGTCTGCCTGCACAAAAAAGCAGGAATTTGTAAAATGTCGGCCACTTCAGCTGCAGCTTCAATTTCATTTACAGAGTGCACATCAGTTAAGATGGGCAGTTCGAATTCCTTTTTTACCTTGGCTAGAACTGCAAGAGCTTTTTCATCCCCAATCCCAGTAAATGAATCCAAACTAGACCTATTGGCCTTTCGATAAGATGCTTTAAATACATAAGGAATACGCCCATCAGTTAATTCCTTCATCTTTTCAGCAATCCCTAAGCAAGAGTGTTCGCTTTCCACTGCACAAGGACCTGAAAACAGAAAAAAATTGGAATCGTTCCATTCCGTCGGAGAAAGATTATTTAGAAAATCCATTCGATATTCAGCAAAGATACAATTCCTATTTGTTGTAATTTCACCTCTTTATGAATAGTAAGAAATTGGTGATTGGGGCTGGTGGACAAATTGGAGTAGAACTTGTTGACGCACTCAGAAAAAAATATGGAAAGGAGAACGTTTGGGCCACAGACATTAAAGAACATCACGAAATCCTAGAAAAATCTGGTCCATATAAAAGTTTGGATGCCTTAGATGAAAAATCGATTGAACATTTAATCGATGCAGAAAACATTGATGAAGTTTATTTACTCGCCGCTCTTCTTTCGGCCACTGGCGAAAAGAAGCCCGCTTTGGCTTGGGAAGTAAATATGCAGAGCTTACTCATCATTTTAAAATTGGCAGTTGAACGAAAGTTCAAAATCTTTTGGCCGAGCTCTATTGCCGTTTATGGTCCAAACACACCCAAAGAAAATGCCCCTCAGCACGCCATCATAGAGCCAACAACTATTTATGGCATAACCAAATTTGCTGGAGAGCTACTTTGCACATGGTATGCTGAAAATCACAATTTAGATATCCGCAGCATTCGTTACCCCGGACTCATTTCATACAAAAGCAGTCCCGGTGGAGGCACCACAGATTATGCCGTGGACATTTTCCACAAAGCACTAAAAGAACAATCTTATACTTGCTTTTTAGGAGAAGATAGTGCCCTACCCATGATGTATATGCCAGATGCCATAAGAGCGACTATGGAAATTATGGAAGCGCCAGCTGAAAAGGTTCGACTCAGTTCTGGATATAATATCAGCGCAATGAGCTTCAGTCCTAAAGAGATTGCCGCTGAGATAAAAAAAGAAATTCCTGAATTTGAAATAAGTTACGCCCCTGATTATCGACAAGCAATTGCGGACGGTTGGCCTAAAAGTATCGATGATAGTACAGCCTTTGAAGATTGGGGATGGAAGGCCGAATTCGATTTAAGCAAAATGACTAGCGACATGCTATTAAATTTGAGCCCTGCCAATGTTTAGCAAGGAATGGATAGAAAATTCATTCATTCAAAAGTCGAAGGATGAGAAAAAGCGATTCAAAAATTTTCTTCAAAGAGTTAAGGTAAAAAAGGTTCTTAAAGATTTGCCCGAATTGCATCGAGATGCATTCGAAAAAATTGATTGCCTAGATTGTGCAAGATGCTGCAAAAATCATTCCCCTCAATTTAAAACACCCGACTTAAAAAGAATCAGTAAACACCTAAGACTCAAAGAAGGTGAATTCATTGAACAGTATCTGAAACTCGATGAAGACAATGACTATGTACTCAAAAGCAGTCCATGTACATTTTTGAATGACGACAATACTTGCCAAATTTATGAAGTGCGCCCATCTGATTGTGCAAGATATCCATATACAGATGAAGATGTATTTTTGAAACGCAAGGCACTGACTCTAAAAAATACCGAAGTCTGTCCAGCGGCTTGGCTTGTCCTAAAAAACTTAAGTTCATGAAATATCTCTTGACTATCTTATTCTTAGCGTCTCACTTCACGCTCTTTTCACAATGGCAAACAATAGATGAAGTCGAAGATGAACTAAAGAGTATTGGTCCTAAGATGTCGGAAATAGAATCCGCTAAAATAAAATTTAGATTACGGTCGAGGGGCTCGGCTATGTCAGCTTCCTATGTTTGGTATTCTGTATTTTTAAAGCCCAAGAATAGACGATATTTTGTAAATATTAATACAGACGTAAAAGGCTCTTATCATTGTTTTCAGTACAATACATTGACCGATTCATCGAGAATTGGTGTTCTTGCCCATGAACTTGCACACATTCAATTGTTTTATAGCCTAAGCACTGCTGGCATGCTGAAATTTATTTTCTCGCAAGCAAGTGCGCGTGGAATTGACCAAAATGAATTGGATACAGATGCACGCGTTGTTAAAAATGGTCTAGGGCATTTTCTTTTAAGTTGGAGTGCTGAAGTGAGGAGAAAATACAGCGAGCAGAACCCAAACAAATCTCACATTGAAGATGAATTCAATGAACGATATATGAATCCTCAACGGATTAGGGAAGAGATGAAGAAGTATCCATCATTCTATAAAATTATTCAGTAGGAAGCTCAGCAGGCTCCGTTGGTGTTGCGCTCGGCTTCACGGGACTAGCTTGACCTGGAACAGTTTTCGTTTTGGGAGCAGTTTGTGGTTTTTGAGCAGCCCTATTATTCGTATTGACAGTTCCAATTTTTCTGTCCTGAATTGTGTTAGGATTGTTGGCTTGCTTATCCGCCATAATAAAAGAGACCAATGTAACTAAAACTAAAAGTCCAATCATACCCCAAGTGCCTTTCTCAACAGCATCAGTACTTTTCTTGACACCCATGACTTGACCACCAAAACCACCAAAGGTTCCAGAAAGACCACCGCCTTTAGGATTCTGTATTAAAACAAAAAATGAGAGGACAAGGCAAATTATTATTAGAAGTATTATCAATAAGGTATTCATGCTCAGTTAATTAGAGTGTAATTCTTTAATTTTCGATGCAAAATAAGCGCTTTTTTCAGGATTTCTCAAACTTAATTTGCGATACATTTCCCGCGCAGCATCCATTTTTCCTTGTTTAACAAGTAATTCAGCATAGGATTCAGTGACAAATTGAGGCTCAAATGATATCGAAGCCATGGCCTGTTTGAATATAGGCTCAGGAACCACCTCATTATCATCCTCTAAGGCCAATGAGAGCTTTTCTTTCTGCCAAGCGGCTTTTATGGCATTACGGCCTTTTTCATCTTCGGCTTCATCTTGTTTTTTATTCTTGAAATAATGTAACCAATCCAGAAAACTCATCATTACCATGAGGTCCTTAGGTTCTGATGCTATTTCAACGACCTCTTCCACTTCTTTTTTAGCAGCAGGCCTTGGCAATGTTTCTGCCTCGATGTCCAATGCATTTTGCTCTGGAAGACTGCTAATGGTTTGAAGGATGTCGTCATCATCAGATGCTTCAAGCTTAACTTCCTCACTTACTTGTATTTTCTCAACTTCTGCTACATCAAGATTGTCTTTTGCCTCAACTTCTACAACTTCTTCGTCAATCTCTTCTTTTTCGTCTTCCGCTTCCTCTTCTGAGATTTCTTTCTGCTCTTCAACAGAAACTTCTTCTGGTTCAATGATTGTTTCTTCAATCACTTCACTTTCAGTTGACAATGAAGCGGTTTCTACCTTTTCATTATCTACTGCTTCAACAGCTGAGGCTACAAAAAATGATGCTGCTGCAGTTTCAACGACTGACTCATTTGCATCCACTTCTTCAGTTTCATGATGCTCCAAGCTAGCTTCTGAAGGCTCTTCTTCAATCAAGCTCTTTTCCACTCCATCTTTAAAAAGCTGAGCAAAGAGAAGATTGTCATTTTTATAAAGAGCAGCAAAACGTATCTCATCTCTAGACAACTGTCCTTGACGTTTAGAGTTTAATTGTTGAAGGATTGCCGCGTATGGATAATCGGAAATTAATTTTTCCCAAACCGAATCCTCATCCGATTGAAGCAAATCGTGATCTGAAATTCGTTCTATAAGCATTTCACTATTCATGAGAACTAAGGCGTGCAAGATAGGAATTTTTTGGGCTTTGGTTTACCTTAGCTCAACACTATTAAATCATGGCGACACAAATTTTATCCAACTATGCCGAAGGCAAATGGTACGAGAATTCGAGCAACACTAAAACCCTCTTCAATGCTGTAACTGGCGAGGCATTATATGAAGCAAGCAGTGAAGGATTAGACTTCGGTGCCATGATGCACTATGCGAGAACGAAAGGGGCGGAAAAGCTGAGTAAAATGACCTTCCATGAGCGTGGACTCATGCTCAAAGCATTGGCCATGCACCTTTTAAAGCACAAAAAACGATTTTATGAAATCAGTGCATTCACTGGAGCAACCAAAATTGATAGCTGGATAGATATCGAAGGAGGCATAGGAAATTTATTTGCCAATGCGAGTTTGAGAAAACAATTCCCAGATACATACTACGCACTTGAAGGCGATGTCGCCCGTCTATCGAAGGAAAATACCTTTATTGGTCATCACATTCTAACGCCCAAAGAAGGTGTAGCGATACATATTAATGCATTTAATTTCCCTGTATGGGGCATGCTCGAAAAAGTTGCCGTCAATCTCCTCGCTGGAGTGCCGGCTATTGTCAAACCAGCAACAATCACGAGTTATTTAACTGAAGTTGTTTTCAAAGAAATGATCGCCTCTGACATCTTACCTGAAGGCTGCCTTCAGTTGATTTGCGGAAGTGCGAGAGGAATTCTGGATCATGTTCAAATGGGCGATATCGTCACATTTACTGGAAGTGCTAGTACTGGGAAAATGCTCAAAAGCAATCCAGTATTACTCGAGAGAGGTGTTCACTTTAATATGGAGGCCGATTCGTTAAATTGCTGTGTGCTCGGTGAGGATGTCACGCCTGAAATGCCGGAATTCGACATCTTTATCAAAGAGGTTGCCCGTGAAATCACAGTGAAAGCAGGCCAAAAATGTACGGCGATTAGAAGAGTGATCGTTCCTGAGAACAGAATAGAAGATGTGAAAATTGCCCTAGGAAAGAGATTGCAACGGACACTTGTTGGTGATCCCAAAAACCAGGAGGTGCGTATGGGACCTCTTGCAGGACTCTCACAACGTGATGACGTACTGGAAGCAGTAAAAGCGTTAAGTGATGAAAATGAACTTGTCATTGGCGCGATTGACGATTTAGATGTTGTGGACGCAGATGGAAAAAAAGGCGCCTTCTTAAAACCGCTTGTATTCTTCAATGACTCCCCTTATAAGAAAATAGCCTGCCACAATGTTGAAGCCTTTGGACCTGTTTCTACAATCATGCCTTATAAAAATACAAGTGATGCAGTTGAACTTGCTAAACTTGGCAAGGGTTCATTGGTTGCAAGCATGATCACAGCAGATGATAAAATAGCTCAAGAATTTATTTTAGGTGCAGCGAGTTCGCACGGTCGAATCCTTATCCTAAATCAAGACTGTGCAAAGGAAAGTACGGGACATGGTTCTCCTATGCCCCTACTCACCCATGGTGGACCTGGACGTGCCGGAAGTGGTGAAGAAATGGGCGGTGTGCGCGGTGTGTTGCACTATATGGACAGAACGGCCATACAAGGCTCTCCTACAACTATTACTGCGGTCTCAAAAATCTATCAGCAAGGAGCAAAAGGAATTCCTAGCGAGATTCATCCTTTCAAAAAATATTATGAGGAATTAAATATTGGCGATCAAATTGTAACGGAAAAAAGGCTCATCACTTCTGAAGACATTTCAGCTTTCGCTGACTTAAGTGGCGACCACTTCTATGCCCATATGACGGACACCAATTTTGAGGGAACTATGTTTGATGAGCAAGTAGCACATGGTTACTTCTTGATGAGTTTGGCCGCGGGCCTATTCGTCGATTCATATGAAAAGAATCCAGTCTTATTAAACTACGGCATAGATGATTTGAGATTCACTAAACCTGTTTATGCAGGGACCAATGTTTTCGTTCGATTTACTTGTAAGGAGAAAATGCCCACTCAGGTAAAGGAAGATCCGGAAGACCCTAAGACAAAAATCAAACGTGGTATTGTAAAATGGCTGGTTGAAATCATGGATGAGAGTGATGAGCCAACGGTTGGGGTAGCTACCATTTTGACTATGGTTGCCCTTAAAAATTAAGCAAAAACCTCTATAATAACATAAAAAAAGAAAAGGCCCCAAAAGGGGCCTTTTCGTAATTCCTAATTCACTATCATCTAATCACAGTGAACTTTTCTGTTTCAATTCCAGCGTCAGTTTCTACGCGCAAGAAGTAAGTGCCAGCTGCTAAAGAGCCAACGTTCAGCGAATTTCTGTTCGGTCCTTCGTGACCCTCAACCTGATCTCTCATGAGCACCTGTCCATTTACGGCAGTCACTGTTACATCCATTGCTTTCCAATCTTCAATCAAACTAAATGAATAGTTCAAAATATCTTCAACTGGATTCGGATAAACAGTTAAAGCACCAATCTCAACGAATGGATCATCCGTAACTTTAGCATCTTCTTGGCCTTCAGATTCAGGCGCTGAATTAGATATCCAAAGCGAATAATCTTCAACCTCACCATGACTAAATGTTTGACAAGCAGATGCATATCCACCATACTTCATACTCAATCGCATTCTCGTCATACCGAGTTTAGCAGTCGAAGGAACCGTAAAGTTCTTCGTATAAGTTCCTGTGCCGTTTACATATGAGGACCATGCTATTTCCCCAGCATCTGTAAAATCGCCATCATGGTTATAGTCAATAAATAATCTCCAGTATGCAGGATAAGTGGATGCTGTAAATCCTCCGGAATAATAGAACCAGTAGGAATTCCCAGGCTTAACGCTTGCAAAAGTTGATTGACCATTATAGTAGCCGCCGTCATTCCCTGAAGATCTAGTTAATGTCTGCAACTTCATATAATCGATGTGCAAATAATATCCATTATTGGATTTTGAAGCACAATGTATTGGAGTGTAGTCTGAGTATCTCCATGTCGCATTACAATTCGATTTTACTCGGAATCTCCATTCGCCTGGGTTCACACCATAAGCGGTGATTTGAGTGGCCGAAGTGGCTGAAGTAACTAATGACCAAGTCGAACTTCCCTTCTTATTTTTTTCAACACGATAGGTACTCGCTCCAGTTGCTCCGCCCCATACGACTAAGATTGAAGATGCTGTCGATTGGTAATCCGATCCATAACAGTATGTCGGTGCAGTGCAACCACTGCTTAGTGTTGTGAAATTTGAACTATTCGAGAATGAACCATAGACACCATTACAATAAGGTCTTACTTGCCAGTTGTATGTTGTTGAAGATTGCAAGCCTGTTAGTGTTCGATTTGTTAGAGTCTGTACCCAACCATGATTAGTCCATGTTGATGTTCCATTTACTCTATAACGCACGTAGTACCATGTTCCGCCGCTTGTCGCAGACCAATTAACTTGAGCTGAATTATTGGTTATATTATTTGCCCATCTTGACGTCGGTGCATTACAAGCTGTGGTATTTGTAATTGTAGTTTCCCATACCCCGCGTCCGTATGTTGCTACTCTAAGTTTATTCCCAGACTGTTGTATTTCTACTTCGTTGACCGCAACCAACGGCAATCCTGTTGCTGCTTGTGTCCAAGTCGTATTGCTGTTGTTGCGTGTATAAACCCCAATATTCATTCCTACGAACAATGTTTCATTGGCATCATCGTCAACGGCAATTGAACGGGCTGCCATGGAAGGCAAGCCACTTGAAATTGTTGTCCAAGAAGAACCTCCATTAGTAGAGACTTTCACATTATTTGATGAACTTGTCGTCGTGATATACACCTTATTCGGATTAGTTGCACTGACCGCAATGGAGGTTATTGATCCACCAGCGCTAGTATATGTACTCCAACTTGAACCATCATTAGATGTTCTATACATCGTTGAACCAATGCTTCCGTAGATGTAGTTTGCATTTGAAGGAGCAACCGCCAAACAAGTCATCTTCTGACCACTAGGGATAGTTGTTCCAGAAATTTTGGTCCATGATGTACCGTAGTTAGTTGATTTATATATCCCTTGCCAACCACCGTATACTGTATTCTGTACAGTAGGATGAGCGGCAAGTGGAGTGACCCAGTTTCCACTATTAGGACGACTCAAGCTCGATCGACTTGTTCCACCATTTGTCGTTTTATAAATGTTACCATATTGACTTGTTCCAATACAATAGTTTGAATTTGTAGGACTTATTATGCAATCCATACCATCTGCACCGAGCCAATCTATCCATGTACCATTCGATTGACGCATTGATGTTCCATTATCTTGAGAACCACCACTAATGATGGTTGAATTTGTTTTAGCACAAGAAATTCTATAGAATTGTCTTACTCCTAAGCCTGAAGATAAATCAGTCCAATCTCCACCTTGGTTTGTGCTTTTATAAACCCCACCATCACTGCAGGAATAAATAGTGTTATTAACCCATTCTAGACCGTGAACATCAGCATGATTATAGCCAGTTGTATTTGGATAAGACCAAACCGTTTCAGCTGTAAAAGAGGTACCACCATTTGTTGATTTAAAGCAAATGATACCTGCAATGTGAACTTCATTTACGTTCGTACGACTAACGCAAATAGCCATATCATGACCAGCTTGTCCTCTGTGGTCTATCGCATTTGGATTATAGCCAAAATAGTTTCTTCCGTAGATTGGTGAAGAACCTGAATAGTTACCAGTAAAATAAGTTTCGACTTGGGTGGTCCATGAACCGCCAGAGTTTGTCGAACGATATAAACGATCGAATCGGCTACCAGCAGCTTGAACCATATATACATAGTTTGAATTGTTCGGCGACACTGCCAACATTCTACGTCCGGACCCAGTCAGGCCTGTACTTATATCAGTCCAGCTTTGTCCATTATTTGTTGAGCGACAATAAGTTGTTGTTCCACAGGCATAAACATAATTAGGATTCCCTGGTTTAAATTCTACATCTTCAAAACTTCCAGATTTTTCTAAAGTCCAAGCGACTCCGCCATTCGTAGATCTCCAAATACCATTAGAGGCAGCAACAATTACAGTATTAGAATTATTTGGATGAACTCTAATTGTTCTGATATTGTTTGGTCCGCTCCCAGCAGCAACCCAATTAACTCCATTACTAGTGGAATAGAGCATTCCGCCGCTTCTCAAAGCTGCATAAACACGATTTTGATCAGAAGGTGCAATCTCGACATCAAAGATTTTCATCCAAGCAGAATTTTGATTCGTGATTGACGGTGTCCAAGTAGACCCTCCATTTGTGGAGCGCCAAATTCCTCCGCCATCAGAACCAGCGATGATTGTGTTTTCATTGAATGGATGTACCGCTACGCCGCGCACACGTCCAACACCAGGATTCCAACCCGAAGTATAGTTCCAATTGTCAGGTCCTAATTCAGCCCAGACCGCTCTACTTGGATCATCCGGAGCCGACATGCTTTTCTTAGCTTCTTCATACTTTTCAGTTTCAGTCTCTAGAGAGATAAAATATCCATCTTCATCTAAATGAAATTGTTGCTCATAGTACCATCGTTGAAATTGATTGTGGCCAGTGCCTTTACCCGTGCCGACAATAGCAAAGTAGTCGTCTGCCTGTTGTTTAACTTCAGATAATTTCAAATCTGTCCTCTGCATGAGTTCAAAAATGTCAATGTTCGCTTGTTGCCCAAATACCTCTCGTGGTAGTGCAAACAGCATTAAGAGTGCGGCCATTACAATGAATGCCCTTTTTTTGTCAAGTCTTTTCATAAAATTTATTTTAGAATAACAAGTTTGGAAAAAAATCTGGCTCTTTCTGAATTGATTATTATTCAGTCATTATTTCATGAAAAACGGTCAAAAAATGATTAAAACAGAAATTTACGCGGGTCTAAAACTCTTCTAAAATCAAAAAATAAATCATTTATACCATCAATGGACGTCCAAATCTCTTGCTGCCAAATTAGTATTTTGCCAATCTCAAACTCTATTTCAAAAGACGATATACTTGAATCATTTAAAAATTTGCTTCAAATTCAATATCCACATTTGACTAAGGAGTTAACAATCACGATTTCATTTTGTTGACAACAGCAAGATAATTTATTGATTTATTGACAAGATTTCAAGATTTAATCCACGAATCAACATCCTTCCACAGGTTATTCACGTTTTAATTTCCTGCCTGATTTTCATACAAGAATTCGTTCGATTCAAAGTACTTTCACCACAAATCGAAGATAATCGTGAGACTAAAATCACTCCATATAAAAGGCTTCAAGAGTTTTGCAGACAAAACCGTCGTAGACCTTGATAATCAGATAACTGGCATCGTTGGACCCAATGGTTGCGGGAAATCAAATATCGTAGATGCCATACGTTGGGTTATTGGTGAACATAAAATTAGAACACTCAGATCCCAGAGTCTTGAGGACTTAATCTTCAATGGATCAAAGTCTCGATCTGGATCTGGATTGGCCGAAGTGAATTTGACTTTTGAAAACACTAAGAATTTACTTCCTACTGAATACAATACAGTTACCATAGGACGAAAATTTTTTAAAAATGGAGATAGTGAGTATAGGCTAAATGACGTGAGTTGTCGCCTAAAAGACATCACTAACCTATTTCTAGATACCGGTATTACCTCAGATAGCTATGCCATTATTGAACTCGGCATGGTGGATGAAATAATTAAAGACAAAGATGGGAGTCGTCGTCGCATGCTAGAACAAGCAGCAGGCATTTCCCTCTATAAGGCGAGAAAAAGAGAGGCTGAAAACAAGCTTAAATCTACCCAACAAGATCTCGAACGTATTGAAGATTTGCTCTTTGAAATCTCAAATAACCTCCGTTCTCTCCAAAGTCAAGCAAAAAAGGCTGAGAAATACATTGAGGTGAGAGAAAAATATAAAAGTGCGAGCATCGAATTTGCAAAGGCATCTCTAGAAGATTTCAATGGTGCTTATCAAAACCTTAGCACGAAGCAAAAAAGTGAATTCGATAATATCCTTTCACTGAATAGCTCAATTGCCACAGATGAAGCTGATCTGCAGAAGCTTAAAGCGGAGTTACTGGAAAAAGAAGTTAAGCTTAAAGAAGAACAGAAGCTCTATAACGAACTTATCGAATCTATTCGATCAGATGAAAGTTCAAAAAATCTGACCGTTCAAAAAATTGGACATCTTCAAGATTTAAAAGAAAGCACATCTCAAAGCATTGAAAATACCAATGCAAAAATTAAGGAGCTAAATGAGGCCAATGAGAAAAGCATTCAACTCATAAAGAAACATAAAGAAGGCCTAGAGGAGTTCAAAACCCAAGTTGAAAATGTCCGAAAAACGCTCGATGAAAAAAGAGCTATATATGACGAGCACAAAACTGCAGTAGACCAAAATCAAAAAGAGCATCAAGAATTACAAGTGCAGGGCTTCGATTCTGAAAAGCAAATGGCAGTAGCCCAAAGCGAAATCCAAAGTTTGGAACAAAGCATTGCGAGCTACAATAAAGAAATTGATAATTCGGTTCAAGAGAAAGAATCGATGCAGCTGGCTATCAGTCAATTAGAAAGCGATATCGAAAGCGCAAAGGCTGGTCTTCAGCAAGCCGAAAGTGCTCAACAACAGGCCCTGCAAAGTCATCAAAGTGAAGAGCTCAAGCTCGACGGCATTAGAACGAATTGGATAGAACAAAATAGAGAATTAGATTCCAAGCGGAATGAATTCAATTTGCTCAAGGAATTGACTGAAAAAATGGAGGGCTTTCCTGAAAGCATTAAATTTTTAAAAGGAAATGAGCATTGGGATGTTGATGCTCCCTTGCTCTCAGAAGTCTTTCAAGTACAAAGTGGCTTTGAAGCTGCTATAGAGAATTACTTAGACAAATACCTTTCTTACTATATTGTTGAAAATAGAGAGCAGGCTCGCAGAGCCGTCGAATCACTAAGAACCCATCAAAAAGGGAAAGCTGGATTTTTTATATTGTCCGAAATAACGGCAAACTCTTCAAATTCATTTGCTGCAAATCTGCACGAAGCAAAGGAAAAGGTGATTTGCGATTCTAAATATCGAGCATTGCTTGAAAGTCTTTTGGAAAACGTCTTCATTTCAGAATCCGAATCTCCGACTCCACAAGGCGAAAAAATTATCATTAGTAAATCAGGAGCTAATACACTGAGCCTAGGCCAATTGGTTGGCGGTTATAGTGGTGTTCTAGAGAATAATAAAATAGGTAGAACACAACGCCTTGAAAGCCTTAAAAGCTCCATAAGTCAATTGGAACAAAAGAGTTCGCAACTTAAAATTGAGATGGGCGGCGTACAGCAGCTCATTAATTCTTTCATAGAACAAAAGAGCGAACGTACGCTTGACGCGAAAAGAAGTCAGCTCAATGAGCTCGAAATCAAACTTGCTGGACTCAAACAAAAAGAGGAAGGGCGCTCTAAACGAAAAGTTGAAACAGAAGAAAAAATTACCCATATCAAGCAAAAGATTGATAGCAAGCAAAACCTTATCAATCAATCCAAAGATTTATTTGACAATTCAAGAGAACAACTAAGCATTGCTCTTAACAATTTGAATAGCAGTCGTAACAAATTTGAAATCGCTGAAGGAGAATACAATTCGGCTCAAGAAGATTACAGCACGCAAAGCATCATTCTAACGAAGCAGCAAAGCAAAATCAACGAACTCGAACATGAGAAGAATCTGCATGAGTCTCAGCTCAAAGAGTCTCAGGAAAAACTAATTGAACAAGAAGAAAGTTTAAAACTGAGCAAAAGTCAACTAGAAGAGGCTAAGGAAACTTTGAAAGGCACTGAAGAGTCTTTGTATAAATTACTCCAACAAAAAGAAACGGACGGCAAAGTGCTCTCTGAAAACGATCAATCGTTCTACAATTTCAGAAACGAACTTGAAGGAAAGGAAAGTGTGCTCAATGAGCAAAAGAAGAGAAAATCAAGTGCTGAGTCTCTCCTAAACGAAATCAAAGACAAGCTCAACGATATGAAACTTGAGCTCACTTCAATGAAAGAACGTCTACACATTGAATTTAAGGTCAATCTTGACGAAGTGCTTGATAAAGAAAGAGAAGATGATCGTCCACTTGAAGAACTGAGCATTGAAGTTGAGAAACTGCAGAAAAGAATTCGAAATCTTGGCGAAGTGAATCCAATGGCGGTTGAGGCCTTTTCCGAAATGAAATCTCGACACGACTTTATCGTTGAACAAAAAGCCGACTTGGAAGATGCTAGAGAAAACCTTTTGCAAACGATAAGAGAAGTTGAAGAAACAGCCAATCAAAAATTTGTAGACACCTTTAATGGTGTAAGAGAAAATTTCATCAAGGTATTCAAGGCACTATTTAGTGAAGACGATGCCTGTGATTTGAGAATGACGGAGCCAGACAATCCAGCGGAGACCAATGTAGAAATTTATGCTCAGCCAAAAGGAAAAAATCCAAAAACTATAACTCAGTTATCCGGAGGAGAGCGAACGCTCACATCTACCGCATTCTTATTTGCCATCTATCTAATAAAACCGGCCCCATTCTGTATCCTCGATGAGGTCGATGCACCTTTAGATGATGCCAATGTTGGGAAATTTATGAGTATGATTCGCCAATTTTCAGACAACTCTCAGTTCATCATAGTTACACATAATAAGCAGACGATGAGCAAGGTGGACGTTATTTATGGAGTCACTATGCAAGAAGCCGGAGTAAGTAAGCTTGTCCCAGTTGATTTCAGGAATTTAGAAAATGTAGATTTTATCTAGCTTATAAGAATTGGCCACTGACCACAACATCCTTACTCCCTTTAGTATAAGCATAGAAACCTTCACCAGATTTACGGCCGAGTTTCCCTGCCACGACCATATTCGTCAATAAAGTGGCTGGCGCATATTTTTCCTTACCAAAACCATCTTGCATAACTTTCAGAATGCTATGACAGGTATCCAAACCTATAAAATCAGCGAGTTGCAATGGCCCCATCGGATGTGCCATTCCAAGTTTCATGATGGTATCAATATCCTCAACACCAGCGACTCCTTCTTGTAAGCAGATTATAGCCTCATTTATCATTGGCATCAGAATTCTGTTGGCAACAAATCCAGGATAATCATTCGCGACACAGGGAACCTTACCAATGTCTTTTGTCAAAGATGTGATCAGCTCAGTTACGGCATTATCCGTCGCATATCCGTTGATAATTTCAACCAATTTCATAATAGGCACTGGATTCATAAAATGCATCCCAATCACCTTCTCCGGCTTAGAAGTCAGCGCGGCCATTCTAGTTATTGAAATTGAAGAAGTATTTGTCGCAAGAATCGTATTCGGGCCCGTTTTTTCGTCCAAATCCTTAAAGATTCTTTCCTTTAAACTGATGTTTTCGGTCGCAGCCTCTACAACAAGCTCGACATTTTTTACGGCCTCACCCAAATCAGTATAGCTTGTAATATTCTTCAAACATGCTTCTTTGGTCGCCTCATCGATACGCTCCTTTGACAAGAGACGATCTAGATTTTTGGTGATTACTGCTATTGCTTTATCAAGAGCGTCTTGATTAACATCCATGAGATTAACAGCATAGCCATTTTGAGCAAATACATGTGCTATTCCATTCCCCATAGTTCCTGCGCCAATCACGCAAATTGTCTTAATACCTTCGACCATAATATTTCTTAAACGACAAAGGTATTGCTTGCCTTCATTATTGTAAAATAATAAAGTACTTTAGCTCAATTCTAAGATGAAAAAAATAAGCTTATCACTGGTGCTGTTCTCGTTATTCTTGGGCGCATGCTCTTCTTCTAATCAAAATATAATAGGAAAATGGAAACAAATTTCCATGCGCAATAGCATGGTCGAAGAATATCTGCGAAATATGAGTGCAACGATAGACACTTTGAGTGCAGACAATCCCCTGCTTAGGGAAGGAGGCATTGATAATTTAGAAGAGGCAAAAAAAGAATTTCGTTTGCAGTTAGACACGGCAAGAATGAAATACGACGAATTAAAGCTATCTGGTAGCAATTCATTTTTAGAATTTAAAAAGGATGGCCGAGTCGTGCTGACAAATCTTGATGGAGAATCGACCTCAAACTGGGAAATGGAAGAAAACGATATAATTGTTGACGATGCTGAACAGACGGGTACATATATGATTAATCGCTTCAATATCCTCAAGCTCACAAAAGACAGTCTAAAGCTTCGAATGATTGTAAAGTCGGACACTACCTTTACCTCTTACGTAAAAACTAAATAGCCCAGTCTCTTGGACTGAGGCCGAGACAAATTATCTTTGTGCCATATAATATGGCACAAGATTTATACCAACATCCAGATTATTATTCTGTCGATGACCTTCTATCTGATGAACACAAGCTTATTCGAGATAGCGTAAGAGCTTGGATTAAAAAAGAGGTGAGTCCGCACATTGAAGATTGGGCGCAGAACAATGAATTTCCAGTTCATCTCGTCAAACAAATGGGAGAACTCGGTGTTTTTGGTCCCACAATCCCAACTGAATATGGCGGTGGAGGCCTTGACTACATCAGCTATGGTATCATGATGCAGGAAATTGAGCGCAGTGATAGCGGAATGAGAAGCACCGCAAGTGTCCAAGGAAGTTTGGTGATGTATCCCATCTTTGCATATGGTAGTGAAGAACAAAAAAGGAAGTTCCTACCTAAACTTGCTAATGGAGATTTTTTGGGTTGCTTTGGACTTACGGAACCCGATCATGGAAGCAATCCTAATGGCATGCTTTGCAATATAAAAGATGATGGTGATCACGTTATTCTTAACGGAAGCAAAATGTGGATCAGTAACTCTCCTCATGCGGACATTGCCATTGTATGGGCAAAGGATGAAGAAGGAATTGTTAGAGGTCTTATTGTCGAGAAGGATATGGAGGGCTATAGTGCTCCAGAAATTCACGGCAAATGGAGTCTTCGAGCGAGCACTACGGGAGAACTAGTATTTGATAATGTTCGTGTACCTAAAGCAAATATTTTTCCGAACGTTAAAGGTCTAAAAGGACCACTAGGATGTTTGAGTAAAGCCCGATACGGGATTGCATGGGGAGCACTAGGTGCTGCTATGGATTGCTACGATTCAGCTTTGCGTTATGCAAAGCAGCGTGAACAATTTGGCAGACCAATTGCTGGATTTCAGTTGCAACAAAAAAAGCTTGCAGAGATGATTACTGAAATTACCAAAGGACAATTGCTCGTATGGAGACTAGGTAATTTAATGAATGAAGGGAAGGCCACTCCACAACAAATTTCTATGGCCAAGAGAAATAGCTGCGAAATTGCACTTAATATCTCGCGAGAAGCACGCCAAATTCATGGCGGAATGGGAATTACTGGAGAATATTCCATCATGCGCCATATGATGAATTTGGAAAGTGTAGTGACTTATGAGGGTACACATGACATACATCTCTTGATTACAGGCATGGATATCACTGGATTGAACGCCTTTAGCTAAGGCTATCATGGCTTTTTAGGCCGATATAGCCCTAAACTATGCCTTATCATTATATTCACACGAGGCGCAGAAAAGATAAATTAGATTTGTAGAAGTGACCTTTGAAAAAATTCTACACGAAATCATAAGTGGATTGATAAACACTTGGAACCAAAATGATATGGATTCCTTCAGCGATTATCTTACAGAATCTGTCAAAGTGAGTTCTGAGCATGTCAAGAAAGTATATCCCGAGAATTTAGACGACTCCATTATTGGGAAAAATGTTGTTATTGACTACTGGTCTAAATTAACACAAATCTTACCAATAAAATATGAAGGCTATGATTTGGTTAAAATAGGCAGCCAAGCAGAAGTGATTTGTCATATGAGTAATTCCCCAAAGAAGTCAAGGCTTAGATTCGAATTGGACGAATATGGAAAAATTAAAGAATTGCATGTCGAAGATTTTACTCCAAGCAAAGCACCTCACGAAAAACTACTTTGACTTACTGACTCTTGTGATATTTGACCAAGTCCAATATGGGCCTCTGCATAATTTGTCCCAATTCAATATTGTATTGAAAACAAAGTCTTTCTAATACATCTTTTAGATAGAAAGCCACAGAACCTGAAAAATGGACAGGAACTTTCTGAACTTGCTTGTAGCGAATGAGGTGATTTATAAAAAATTCATTCAAACAATCTTCAGCAATATTCTCCATCATAAAGTGCCCTCTATTATCGAATACGAATGATGCAAAATTTGCCAAATAACGATTTGGGAATGGTTTCCGGTAAATGGAATTCAGGATATAATTAACATCCGAATTATACAGTTCCTCGAATGCCTTAGCCAATTTTGCGTCAAAAAGACCATGTAAATAATACTGCACCACCTTTCTTCCCAAATGATTTCCTCCACCTTCATCACCTAAAACAAAGCCAAGTGAGCGATGTTTTGTCGATATTTTTTTTCCATTGTAGTAACATGAATTACTACCAGTACCTAAAATGCAGGCTATCCCCTTCTCGCTTTGGCAGGTAGCTCGAGCTGCTGCAAGCATATCACTATGTGTACTGATTTTTTTAGCTTGAAAATGGCGTTTAAGGCTTTTCTTGATAATCTGAGAAGAATCCCTGCTATTAATACCTGCACCATAGAAGTGAATTTCATCCAATACCGTTTTTTTAGGGTTGATACTCAACTCTTGTTCCAAAATACGTTTGATATCATCGACACTTTGAAAGTAAGGATGGATGCCTTGAGTTTTAATCCTCTTCTTAGATTTCGGCCGAATCAGAATCCAATCAGTCTTGGTTGATCCACTGTCTGCTATGAGCACAGTTTTATTCATAAGTCACAAAGATATGTGTAGATAAATAGGCACTCAAACATTTTTACCACTATGCACTAAGACCTACTTTTATGCCTGAAGCATGGAAAAAGCAACAGTCGAACAGGCAGTAAATCTTGGACTCACAGAAGATGAATTTGAGAAAATTATAGAAGTCATGGGAAGGACTCCAAACTTTACCGAAACTGCTGTATACAGCGTTATGTGGAGTGAGCACTGCAGTTATAAAAACAGCATCAAATGGCTCAAAACGCTGCCAAAGAAGGGCTCCAAAGTACTTGCTGAGGCTGGCGAAGAAAATGCTGGACTGATAGACATTGGTGATGGACTTGCTTGTTCATTTAAAATAGAAAGCCACAATCATCCATCGGCCATAGAGCCTTTTCAAGGAGCGGCAACAGGAGTTGGTGGAATTCATAGAGATATTTTTACCATGGGCGCACGACCCATTGCGGCCTTAAACTCCTTGAGATTTGGAAAGCTCACTGACGCTAAAACAAAGCACCTCCTTGAAGGAGTAGTCGATGGCATAGGACATTACGGTAATTGCTTTGGTGTTCCCACTGTGGCTGGAGAGACCTTCTTTGATGAGTCCTACAATACCAACCCACTAGTCAATGCAATGAGTGTGGGCATCTGTGAGGCAGACAAAACAATTTCTGCCATTTCTTATGGCGTTGGCAATCCCGTATTCATCGTTGGAAGCGATACAGGCAAAGACGGAATTGGAGGAGCATCCTTCGCATCGGCCGATATAACCGAAGACAGTGCCCAAGATTTACCTGCAGTTCAAGTTGGAGACCCTTTTCAAGAGAAAAAATTATTAGAAGCCTGCATGGAGTTGGTTGAAACCGATGCAGTTGTTGGAATGCAAGATATGGGAGCTGCTGGTATTGCCTGTAGTACTAGTGAAATGAGCGCCAAAGGCGAACATGGCATGACCATCAACCTAGACAAGGTGCCTACACGCCAAGACGATATGCAGGCATGGGAAATGCTTTTGAGCGAAAGTCAAGAACGCATGCTCGTTGTCGTTCATAAAGGCAAAGAAGAGATTGTTCAAAATATCTTCGACAAATGGGACATCCATTGCGTCCAAATTGGAGAGGTAACTGAAGGTGACGATTTGGAGTTTTATCACCAAGAGAAATTAGTGGCCCATCTGAATGCAGACAGTCTCGTTTTAGGAGGCGGCGCCCCAGTGTACGAAAGAGAATATAGCGAACCAACATATTTTAAAGAGAGAGATGCTTTTGACCTAGAAAAAATAGCTGAGCCCGAAGACCTAAAGGCCGTAGCGGAACAAATAATCGCCTTACCCAATATATGCAGCAAACATTGGATTTACAACCAGTATGACCGCATGGTGGGCACGGTGAACACAGCGAGCAATGAGCCAACAGATGCAGTCGTAGTCGCTGTAAAGGGAACAAAGAAAGGCATCGCGGTGAGCGTTGATTGTAACAGCCGTTACGTGCATGCCGATCCAAAGAAAGGCGGCCATATCGCTGTGGCAGAATGTGCAAGAAATATATCTTGTTCAGGAGCCACTCCTTCTGCAGTGACCAATTGTCTAAATTTTGGAAACCCTTATAACCCAGAGGTTTACTATCAATTCGTTCATGCCGTCACAGGAATGGGCGAAGCCTGTTTAAAGTTTGATACCCCAGTCACGGGGGGAAATGTTAGTTTTTACAACCAATCGCCCGATGGTGCCGTTTTCCCTACGCCAACAATCGGTATGATTGGTTTATTAGAAAATATTGAATCAAAAATGACTTCTCATTTTAAAACTGCAGGTGATCAAATCTATATTTTAGGGAAATCACATAACGATATTAATTGTAGCGAATATCTCTACAATATAGTGGGCGTCAAGCTCAGCCCAGCCCCTCACATTGATTTAGATGAGGAGCATGAACTCCAAGCAAATATTCGCGAACTCATTTCTGCCGGCTTGGTTCAATCTGCACATGACATCAGTGATGGTGGCCTATTCACTTCTCTAGTAGAAAGTGGCTTACATCATGCTCTAGGCTTTGAGATTAGCTTAGATAAGAATCTACGCAATGATGCCTTCCTTTTTGGTGAAAATCAATCAAGGATTTTAGTATCTGTTGACAAGAATCAAATTGAGGCCTTTGAAGCTCAAGCCAAAAATCATCAAAAGATTGGCAGGGTCACTGAAAGCCAGGTTGTCATTGATCAGGAGACATGGGACGACATCGATCATTGGGCGGCCATTCACAACAATTCTTTTGAAGCACTCTTAGCGAGCTAAGAAATTCAAACTAAGAAGTGTCCTTTGATTAATAGCGGCTTAATGTGAAAGCTACTATTAATGTCAGCGCCATGAACTTGCATCCCTAATCTCGCAAAAGCCGTTTTCTCTTTACTCTTGTATTTGGGTATCTCTGATGTCAGTTTGAGTAAATCAGTGGATTCATGGAGATGGAGCTCCCGTAATAAATCATTATAGCATTCTTGACGAGCATTTCTTAAAAGCAGGACAACACTTCACCTATAAAATAGAATGCACTCTATGGCTATCAAGGTGCTTCCATTTTTCACTCAAAAGCTAAGTAACTCAATCGCCTCCTTTGCCTGATGTTCCCCTTTATTAGCTTCGATGGGATGTGCGAACTCAACTTCTTTCATTCTTATTTCCACCGCTCAGATTAGATCATCGCGTGGCAGAATAAGGGGCATAAAAAAAGCCTCACGAAGAATCGTGAGGCTTATATATAATTTACAATTTATTATCTGCTTAAGTTAGGGAATGGAGGTGGGATATTTGAAGGTCCCATTTCACCATTTCCAGCTGAACGATATTGAACAGTGTTTGGATTTCCGCCTCTTCCGTATTGGAAGATGAAACGATCTCTATCAATTCCTTGACGATCAACCATATAGTTGATGATAGAATTAACACGATCCCATGAACGCTGCTGAGCAACTTTAGAGCTGTTTCCGTTTCCAGAGATAACTACTTTACAAGTTGGATCATTTCTCATTTGACTTGCAAGAGTTGCTAGGTTAGACATACAATCTGTAGAGATTCTTGAAGAACCTGTGCTGAATGCACACATTCCACCGTTGATGTCTCCACATTTTGGTGACTCTCCTACACATCCGTCTGGACAAGGACAGTTACCAATACCATCTGCATCAGAAGGCTGACACTCAGTAGGAGTGATTAACTGCTTGTCTTTGTAATCACAAACACCATCTCCATCAGTATCTAAACAACAACCGTGTGTGTCAACTGCAACTCCAACTGGAGTGTCTGGACAACGATCGAAACAATCAGAAACACCGTCTCCGTCTGAATCAACACCACAACCGTCTGTAGTTCTTTTCATTTCATTATAACCATAATCTAATGGGTTCATCCACCATAGTGGCTCAACTGAACGTCCACCAAGGTGTAGGTTCAAACCAAGAGAAGCATAGTTATATGTATCAAAGTCACGTGTCATTGCAGACCCACCATTACCTGGTTGAGGCCATTCTTGCCAACGTTGGCCATCGATCAAATCATCATTAGTATAAGACCATTTGTCCTCCAATGAAAGAGAAACACGTGGCCCAAGCTTGAACTGCATTCCCATACCAGCTGTTAAGACTGTTCGGTAAGTGCGCTCTTCGCCTAACCAAGGACGGTTATCATGACGCTCAGCACGACTTTCGTACTCGCCATCTACCAAATTCTTGTAGTTGTCGTTCATTTCTTTACGTACATAGTAGTTGTTACCACCCCACCAATTTGTAGGATTAGCATCTGTTTCAGGAACAGAAGAAAAATCATAAAGATCTCCTCTTGAATTCAAACCATCTATCCATGTATCATAAAGCATTCCACCAATTCCAACTAAACCGTAAAGGCTAGCTTTATTGCGTGCTTTGTGAAACTTAATGTTGTTTAAAGCTGCAACTACTTGGAATGACAATTCGTCAATATCAGTACAGTAGTTGTAGTTTACTGGTGTAGCTGAATAGCCACCTTGGTTTTGATTAGGTCCAGCAATTCCTTGCCCGTATCCTAAGTTTTGCCAAGGATTACCAGGGTGTCCCCAGTATCCAGTTCCTTGCTGCCAGTTAAAACCAGAAGCAGTTCCGTGAAGGTACTGAAGTCTTGTAGAGATAATATATCCCCAAGCTTTTCTAAGGTGAACTCCAAATCCCATGGTTTGACCAGGATTTACAGCTGTAAATGGGTTTTTAGATCGAACGTCTCCAGATACATTAAATAGACCTCCGCTTATTCCAATTTCCCATTGGGAACGTGGACGTGACGGAAAATCATATTGATTATCCAAAAAATCTCTTTGTTGTTCCATGCGACCTTCAGGAATTAGTGTTGTATCCAACACGTCATATCCTGCTCCGCGATAAATCGTACCCTCAGTCTGAGCTAAGGCGCTAAACGAAATAAGAACTAACAATACAGTAAGTAATGTGTACTTTTTACTAGACATAGTTAATAGTTTATATAAATTGTATAATTTTATCAAGGGGCAAATATATAAGCTTCAAATTCAATATTTTTCTTTTTTCAAAGTTTTTTTTAACAATGAAACCTTAATGTAATATTGCATAACAAATGGATAACATCAAAAAGTTCTTAAGTGCTGATTTACAGGCCTTTGAGGACTGTTTCAATGCGGCCGTAATGACCCGAGTTCCGCTCCTTGATCAGATCATGAAATACATTGTGAAGAGTAAAGGCAAACAGATGCGTCCGACTTTTGTTCTCCTTGCTGCAAAAATGAGCGGAACACCCGACGAAAGCACTTATCGAGCGGCATCTCTCATTGAACTTTTGCATACTGCAACCCTTGTCCATGACGATGTTGTGGACAATGCAGAAACTAGAAGAGGCTTATTTTCTATCACTGCACTATGGAAAAACAAAATCGCTGTCCTCGTGGGAGACTATTTACTCTCCAAAGGACTGCTACTCTCTTTGGAAAATGAAGATTTTGAACAACTAGGCATTCTCTCTAAGGCTGTGAAAGACATGAGCGAAGGTGAGCTCCTTCAAATTGAAAAAGCACGTAAACTTGATATAACTGAAGATGTTTACTTTGATATCATTACAAGAAAAACAGCTTCTCTTATTTCTAGTGCGTGCGCCGCTGGTGCATACTCCGCAAGCAAGAGTAAAGAAGTTGCCAAACAGTTTAGTGAAATAGGTCGCAACATTGGAATTGCATTTCAAATTCGAGATGACCTTTTCGATTATGGAATGGAAAAAACGGGTAAGCCTAGTGGAAATGATATCAAAGAAAAAAAGATGACCCTTCCCCTCATTCATACATTACAAAATTGCGATAAGGCCACACGTAAAAAAATCAAATACATCTTCAGAAATGAGAATAAGAATAGAAGAAAAATAAATTATATCATTGACACTGTTAAAGCCAATCAAGGAATACAATACGCCGAACAAAAAATGCATGAGTACACTAGTGAAGCATTGCATCTCTTATCCAAAGTAAAAGATTCAGAAGCGAAGACGCATTTCATTAATTTAGTAAACTACACCATAGAAAGAGTAAAGTAAATGAGTAAGAGAAAAATTAGCATTCTAGGTGCCGGATTAGTGGGCTCGCTTACAGCCATTCTGCTAGAGCAAAGAGGCTATGAAGTCAAAGTTTATGAAAGACGCGATGATATGCGCAATCAAAAGCTAAGTGCAGGCCGTTCAATCAATCTTGCTATGAGCACCAGAGGATGGAAAGCTTTAGAGATGGCCGGAGTAAAAAAACAAATCATGGAAATTGCTATACCCATGTTTGGACGTGAATTGCACTTGCATAATGAAACAGATAAATTTCAAGCCTATGGAAAAAACAATGAAGCTATTTATTCTGTTAGCCGTGGTGCCTTGAACAGAAAGTTAATGAGCCTCGCTGAAGAAAATGGGGTAGAATTTTTCTTCAACCAAAAATGTACCCATGTTGACATAGAAAAAAACACCTTCAGCCTAAATGACGCAAAAACAATTGAAGCAGACCTTCTTATTGGAGCCGATGGTGCATTTTCATCCTTGCGAACGGCTTACACCAAAACAGACCGATGCGACTACCATCAATTTTATATCGAACATGGCTATAAAGAATTAAGTATTCCCGCATTCGATAATGCAGCGCATAGAATTAAAAAAGAGGCACTTCACATCTGGCCCAGAGAAAGTTATATGATGATTGCATTGCCAAACTTAGACGGCAGCTTTACCTGCACTTTGTTTTTCCCCTTTGAAGGAGAACTCTCTTTCGACTCCATCAAAACCAAAGAGGATGTGCAGAAATTCTATTCTGAAAAATTTCCAGACGCTATTCCATTAATGCCAAACCTCTTGGAAGATTACTTCAACAATCCAACAGCATCTCTCGTGACCATTAAATGTGGCAAGTACACGCATAAAGAGAAGAGTTTGATTCTAGGTGATGCAGCCCACCCCATCGTCCCATTTTATGGTCAAGGAATGAATGCGGGATTTGAAGATTGCTCTATTCTCATGGAGCTGCTCGACAAAAATAAACATGATTGGACCAGCACACTAAACGACTTTCAAAACAGTCGAGTCAAAGACGGACACGCAATTGCAGATCTTGCATTGCAAAACTTTATTGAAATGCGAGATCTCGTCACTGACGAAGGATTTCTCCTTAGAAAAAAACTTGAAAAAGAAATCGGCAGACTATTCCCAAATGATTTTAATAGCGTTTACGAGATGGTTTCATTTTCCCACCTACCCTATTCTTATGCTTGGTCATGCAGACAAGCTCAAGATGCTCTCATGAATTCACTGGTGAATGACAAACGGTTTAAGGATGGAATTATAGGAGAATCTGAAATTCCTTTAATTGAAGAGAAGTTGAAAAGCTATGCTGCGGAAATTAGTGCGCTCGCTTAATTATTTTTTGCTGAAAAAGGCCTTTTGGAGTTTCTAAAATTAAAAAGTATAATCCTTCGGGCTGCGACTCCAAATCGCTATTGACTATTCTTTCAGAATTCCCTTCAGCTGCTCTCAATAATTGTCCATTCAAATTGTACAGTTTATAATTCAAAGGCAATAAATCAGAACCCACTTCTATAGTCCAACGTCCATTTGAAGGATTTGGGAAAATTGAAATCCCTGCACTTTCAAAATTGTCAACTGAAAGCACCATATTGTGTGTTGCACAAAAATCAGGAATCCCATAACCTAATGTCGTATTGGGACTCGAGTAAATACTGCTGTTCTGTTGAATAATAGATTTCAATGTATACACGTCAAGATTCGGAAAGGCTTGCCATAAACAGGCAACAGAACCACAAACCATTGGTGCGGAAAATGAAGATCCGTTGGAAGTAGCTGTTTGACCGTTACCTGCAATAATATAAGCTCCAGCTCCAAGGCCAACGACATCAGGTTTTGTATTACCCGCAGCATTGGGACCGTATCCACTACCGCCCCATAATCCTGAACCATCTACCATGCCCACAGAAAGTATGCTGTCGCCATCTGCTGGAGCTAGCATATACACCCAAGGTGAGTTTCCAGTATTGCCTTGTGCATTCACTACAAAAATTCCCTTATCCATGGCCATATTGGCTGCCTTAGTCACTAAGGTGCTTTTCCCATCAAAATCTGTTGCATAGACGAAACTTGTATGTGGTGCATCAAATTCATTATAACCTAGAGAACTATTGATTAAATCGACTCCTGCACTATCGGCCCACTCAGCCGCACTCAACCAATTGTCCATCTCAATCGGCTGTTCTGAACCAATGTCTTCAGTTAAGAGCAGATAGTAGTCTGCCTTTGGAGATGTTCCAACATAAGTCCCCGGCAAATTTGCTCCCATGCAACCCAAGACATTCATTCCATGTCCATAGTTAACATTGTAAATATCATTGCTCACATCGACAAAATTGTATTCCCCCAAAATCTGGCCATTCATATTTAAGCTGTCAAATGCAGACAAAGTATTTGCCCCTTTAAAACCTGCATCAAAAACAGCAATGCTCAAGCCATTTCCATAAAAACCCAAATCATGAAGGCAGTCGCCTTCCATCAAATCAATTTGCTGAAAGGAAACACCATAGTCTGCTGGATCACCTTGCACCTTAAAAGATTCAGGACTCTTTTTAATTTCCTGCGATGGCATGTCTACCTTGGGTGGCTTAGGACTATAATTAAAATAGCTCGCGACCAGTTCTACATTATTTACATAGCTTAAACTATTTATGGCGGACCACTTCGTTGAGTCGTAAGTAATCACTACAATCTGATTAAACCATCTTGACTTATTGTGAAGCTTTACAGCACTCGCCGCAGTCATAACTCCATTAACATAAGCATCAACAACAGGAATATCATTTGTTGAAACTGCTATCCCTTGCTTTGACCTTCTGTCTAAAGATTTTTGGCTTAGAAATTGAGAACTGTCTGCAATAGTAAGTCCACCCGATTTATCGGAAAAGGAAACTCTGAAAGCGTAAGCTGTTTGTGCAACGGATGCAATTGAAATAAAGGATAGTATGATGAGTAATAATGATTTCTTCATTTTAATTGTGCCTCTTCGCTCTCAATATTAATGTAAAGCCTTTTCTAAATTGAACTTGACTCGGCTGATATTCCCAACGGGTGAGCTCCTTAAATACCATGCCGACATTCTTTGCATAAACTTCCTTACCGTATGTATAGGCGCTAAATGCATTGGGGTCCGAAGGCTGACCTTCTATATAGTCTTGTTGCAAGATTGAATTGGTATTATTAAAGTTTTTATGACCAGTATTAAAACTTTGCTCTATATCTGTATACTCATATTGCCAATCATCGAGCCATCTAAACTCAGGATTGGTGAGAGACGAAACATATGAATTGCCATACCATCTCGTATTGATTTTTGTTGGAAAGACCATTTTAATGAATCGCAGATTTTGTTCTTGAACCTCAATTTTAAAATTGTCTTTAGTCACATAATAAGTGTGGTCAGCTACCCAAGGGTCATTGTCGTTATATCTTTTCAAACGATTCACAACCCAAGACTCTCTACCCTCATTGTCAAGGATTGAACGATCTACTTCATCACGAAATTTCAAAGAAGTTGTGTCAATCTGCAAGTTGAAATCGTCATAAACTATTGAGTCAACTTCGTACTCCACGAAATGACCTTCTTCCAATGGAAAATACGCCAAGCCCAATTCAATATCCTCTGGTGGGATGACCTTTTTCGCGCACGAAGCGAGCAAAAATGGAATTGCAAGAATTAATAAGTATTTTGACATTGTATTGAGGGTTAAAATTAAGCAGGAATGAGTGATTGATGGTCTTTGTTTTAAAAATATGACTTGTGGATGATGCCTCCGGCAAGCACATCATCTCCTTCATAGAGCACAGCACTTTGTCCAGGGGCAATTCCTTTTACTTCTGTATGAAACGTAATATCTAGGCCATTTGTTGTATTTGCTATGGTCGAAATTGCACCTTTATCTTTATAGCGTATTTTGGTCAAAACCTCCATCCCGTCTGCCAATTGACCATATTTTATCATATTCAAAGCAGATACATTCATTCTCACTCGTTCGAGTTCGACTTCCTCACCCAATACCACAGTATTGCTCCTTGCATCGATTTCAGTTACATACATAGGTTTACCAAATGCAATATCTATGCCACGACGCTGACCAATGGTGTAAAACGGATATCCTTTGTGCTTTCCAACCACTGTTCCATCGTGCAAAACAAAATCGCCACCACCTACTTTTTTGTCCAAATTCGGGACCTTCTTGCGCAGCAGATTGCGGTAGTTATTGTCTGGCACAAAACAAATTTCATAGCTCTCGCTCTTTTTTGCTAATTCTGGATAACCCATATCCAAGGCCATCTGTCTAATTTCTGGTTTGGTATACGAACCCAATGGAAAAATGCTGCGGCTGAGGCACTCTTGAGTGAGCCCCCAAAGAACATAAGACTGATCCTTATTGTCGTCCAATCCTTTGGAAACAACATAACGATCTTCATGCTGACGCACCTTTGCATAATGACCTGTAGCAATAAATTCGCAATCCAATGCATTGGCTCTTTTCAATAGAGCGTTCCACTTAATATGTGTGTTGCACATTACACAAGGATTGGGTGTACGCCCCGCCATATACTCTTCGACAAAATTTTCTATCACTGCATCACCAAATTCTGAACGGATGTCTAAAATATAGTGTGGAAATCCATGTTCGACAGCAGCCTTGCGCGCATCATTGAAGCTATCTACATTACAGCAGCCTACCTCCTTACCACTCGTGGAGACTTCGTTATAGTCCCAAGTCTTCATGGTAATACCAACAACCTCATAGCCTTGCTCTTGGAGCATCAAAGCAGCAACTGTGCTGTCTATTCCACCACTCATTGCCACTAGAACTTTACCTTTCTTACTCACCGTACAAAGATACTTGCATTCATAGAAATCAATATTGATTGGTCTTATATTTGATGTCAATGCGCAATTCATTCATCATCACTTTTTTTGCCTTGATTTTGGGCATCGGAGCTCTTAGCCTTATTTGGCAGCCAATCCTCTGGAGCCTTATTCTTCTACTCCCGCTATTTTTACTTGGTCTTTACGATGCTTTCCAAAGCAAACACACCATTCGCAGGAACTATCCGCTCTTCGGTCGCTTGCGTTACTTCTTCGAATCTATCAGACCAGAAATCCACCAATACTTTGTTGAAACAGATACAGGTGGTCGGCCTTTCAACCGCCTACAACGCAGTTTAGTCTATCAACGTTCGAAAAAAGTAAGAGATACTGTTCCTTTTGGGACACAACTGGATGTTTATAAAGCGGATTATCATTGGGTAAACCACAGCATCGCAGCGCTTGACCATCATCATGTCGACCAAAATCCAAAAGTGCGCATCGGAAGTTCTCAATGTACACAACCTTATGACAGCAGCTTATTCAATATAAGCGCCATGAGTTATGGCTCATTGAGTAGAAATGCCATTCGTGCATTAAATCATGGTGCAGAAATTGGAGGCTTCTTTCACAATACGGGTGAAGGCGGACTCACCCCGCATCACCTCGAACCTGGTGGCGATGTTGTTTGGAATATTGGGACAGGATATTTTAGTTGCCGTAATTCAGATGGCACATTTAACTATGATGCTTATGTCGAGCGAGCCAATCATGATCATGTAAAAATGATTGAAGTCAAATTTTCTCAAGGAGCCAAACCTGGACATGGAGGCATTTTGCCTAAAGTAAAAGTTACCGAAGAAATTGCTAAAATTCGATTGATCGAGATGGGTGGAGATATAATTTCGCCGCCTCATCACTCAGCATTTAAAACACCTCGCGAATTCGTTCACTTCGTTAAGAAATTGCGCGACGGCAATGGAGGGAAACCTGTAGGCTTTAAGATTTGCATCGGTAAGAATTCAGAATTTATCGCCATCTGCAAAGCCATGGTTGAGGAACAGATTTATGTCGACTTTATTTCAGTTGATGGTGGTGAAGGCGGAACAGGTGCTGCCCCCTTAGAATTTACAAATTATGTGGGCATGCCATTAAAAGATGCCATCGTATTTGTTCACGATACCCTCAAAGGCTTTGGAATCAAAGACCAAATAAAAATTATCGCTTCCGGTAGAGTACTGAATGGATTTCATATTATTGAATGTTTATCCCATGGTGCCGACCTATGTAATAGTGCAAGAGGAATGATGTTTGCCTTAGGCTGCATACAAGCCCTAAAATGTAATGACAACTCTTGCCCGACAGGTGTAGCGACACAGAAGAAAAGTTTGCAATCGGGTTTAGTTGTTGAAGACAAGAAAATTAGAGTTGCAAACTATCACAAAGAAACGGTCATGAGTGCTGTAGAGCTGATGTGCGCAGCGGGCATTGACCATCCAGATAAAGTGACACGCGAAGTGGTGAACCGAAGAATTTCTAGAACAGAAATCGAAACCTTGGAGCAAACCTATCCTGAAGTGGAAATTGGCTGTATGCTCAAAGAAGAGACTGTACCTAAGAACTATAAATTAGCTTGGGATGCTGCGAGTGCAGACTCATTTGTTTAGTATTGAAGAAAAATCTCTCAATCAGAGCCTTTTAATCAGAACACAAAGTGTTGTAGCTCGAGCGATTTGATGGAGCACAGACAATTAGAACATCTTCTAACAATATTCAGCTAAGACCTAAAACTCTCTAGCAACTCTTTCCATTCCCATTCAAAGTGATCAGTAAACACGAACAAATCCACGACATAATTCCCTCTACAATAAAGTGTGACCTTCATATTACCGTCTTTGTCGAATTCGACTCCATCATTGATTGAAAAAAAAGCCTTTTTAGTATTCTTTTCAGAATAAACAATTGTAACATAACATTGATAACCCAGACAGGCTGAATTAAGAGAATCTTCAAATACAATTTTTCTTACCTCTCCAACATGGGGCAAGAGTAAAGTCTGATCTGCAATCAAGATCAATGGCCTCTCATCAAAATTTCTATCAAAACAATCATTCAAGATTTGATTAAGCTTTTTTTGTGTCCATGGAAAATCAGAAGACTGAATATCTTCCATCGCATGAAATATATCTTCTTCAGGATGTCCAATCAGAGGATCTACCTCAATAATCTCGGCTTCATTTGTTTCTTCAAATTGACCAATTAAAGAATCAACCTTGAAAGGTTCTATAACACTTCTTGATTTCTCTCCCACTTCTCCAAAACAAGCCATCAAATAAACTGAAATGGCAAGGACTGCAATTGCAGCTCCAAAAAATTTCATCTCTTTCATTTAATTCTATAAAATTAATAGATCGAGAGAAGTAGGCGCTGTTAAACTTATAAAAACAGTCTTTAAATCACTGGCGCAAGTTTGAGGCGTTGGCCATAGCGCCAGCAACTTGTGCCTATCAGTCTCCTGCAAAGAACTCTGCGAGCTCCAACTGTTTTCAATACTCCTCACCACTTAAATTTACATTTTTTACCTCATAAAGCTATCATCTATCGGCAGACTAAAGTAGTTACAGCTGTACAACACTCTACTTAAAATAAATCAAACTCTCGGAGTCGGCATTATTCAAAGTATTTTCCTCTCCTCCACTTCCCCCAAAGACCTGGGCTGTAAATGAAGTTTGACCATCCGTATTGTTGGGATTGTAGGTGCCGATGAAACCGAATGTGCTCATGGAAAGTGGCCCAAAACTGCTGCCGATAAACTGCCAAACATGGAATGACGGATTGTTCGTATAGTACTGCCAATCTGCGTTTTCTACACTTACACCACCCATACTTGTAGCAGTCGAATTATATGTAAAATTATGGCGACTAATATCTTTCGGGACGAGGACATAAATTCCTTCGCAATCTTCCTCACTATTTAATTCAGTGACAGAAATAATAGAACGGATTTGTTGAACACCAACAATAGCACTTGGAGCAATGGCCATCGACATGGAATAATCGGGAATGCGAAGGGTAATTTCAAGACTGTCCTTGCTTTCACATTTAAGCCCTTCTTCAAAAGTATAAAGGAAGGTTCCCGCACCTTGAGCGATATTCACTTGAGTATTGTTTAATTTCCAAATACCTCCGATTGCATTTCCTTGTTCCAATGTACTGAGTACTAGCCCATCAACTTTACAAATCTCTATAGCGTGGGTGCTCAATTCAATTTTATCACAAAACTCATTTTCCGCCCATAAGGTCGTTTTTACTTTTTGAGAAAACCAATTGCTCGGCTGTTCATTTTGCAGACTGTCTACCAATAAAGCAAGAGAATATCCGCTTCCATCAACGTCATTTGCCCAAGGGCTACTGTCCGTATAATTTATCACATCAATCAAATAGCCTTGATCATTATGCAACCAAATTTCTTCTCCGCTATTGCTTAGCTTCCCTTCATATTCTCCATCAGGCGCTGCTCCATAACGTGCATGGAAAAACAGGCTGTCTTTTGCGATGACCACAAAACCATTGGCGGGGATTATGGTGTTGGCAGGGAAACGATAGCTAATTCCTCTCGAGAAAAAATATCCAGATATATCTAGTGGAATGCTGTTTGTATTCTTAATCTCAATAAATTCAAATTCATCATCATCTATCACTAGAGCACCATTAATACTGTCCTCTGTATGGTATTGAATCTCATTTATTTGGAGTGCATTGGGTGTGTGATTTTCGTCAAACTCATTCACTGCTCCAGGCGTAGCCGGAACAGATTGCACAGCCCAATTATCTTCATTTGAATTATCAATGATTGAAGGCAATTTCAATCCAAGGCTAACCAATCCGTAATCGGGAGCTGCCGGCCATCCATTTTCATTGTCATAGTCTACCGAGTCTATAGTCACCCTGCTCAAATTGCTTAGCACTAATTTTTCTCCGCCATTGTCCAGCTTGCTACATTCCCATTGGAATACCTGATAGCCGTTTCCAACATAAGCGCTAGAATCATTTGTAATTATAACATACTCTCCTGAGTCGATGGTCGCCTCCTTGGGAAATGTAAAATCAATTCCTTCTTTGAAACCATAACCATAAAGAGACTTGGGCTTATCGTCCGGATTATACAATTCGATAAATTCAGCATCATTTGATGGATCGTAATGGATTTCATTAATCACCAAGTCCAATGCAGGCTCGAAAATTGGAGTCAATGTTTGATTCGCTGAAAATGAAGTATAAATACTTGCATCGTATTTCATTGCTGGATCTGTTAACTCTAGCCATTCCACAAATCGGTAGCCAGGTTTGGGCGAAGCATGAATCCATAAATCGACATCCTCTAGATATTCACCAGAGTAATTAAAAGGGACTCTATAGAAATTGCTATTCACGCACACATCTCCTTTGGTCGCGCTGGTGTAGTTGAACGAAATATCTATGGTCGATTTATTATGATAGTTTGCGATATGCGCTTTTAGATTTGTGCTTCGATCTTGACAAAATAATTTCAGACTGTCGATCTCATTCTGCCAAGTAGCATAAGACGGCACTCCTCCCTGAGGACCCCATAATGCAATATTATCAGGCACCTCTGAATTTATAAGATTTGCATAATTATCTATGTTCGGAACTATTGAATCGTAGCTTAATAATAAGTTGAAATAAGTGAAACACCTTTGGGTGAATTCTTCATTGAAGCCCGGCAGGTCTTGATTTAGTCTCCTAAATAATCGAATGGACTCCTCATTATTCCTCTTGGTAGGATCAGGAACATTGACAAAGGTATAAGTGTCATGGTCTCTATATTGAGGAATCATGCCCACATCATAGTCTAAGCATGCAACGCGCCATTTACCTGTCGGCTCTTTGGGTTTCCAATAGATAATATTTGACGGGGAAAATGAACCTGGCCAGTCCAGGGTGTAGACCCACATGGATACGGCATAGTAGTTTAAAATATTATTGATATCGAGCATCCCACGCACGGAGTCAATTATTTGGGGTGTAAAGGCTGTGGAGCTATCCAAAATACTCACCAAATTGTTCATGTCTACGGTATCACCATCAACAACATACGATTTAGTGTGCTTTAACTGCCGTCTAATAATATCAAATTCGCTGTCTTTATACTTAGGGAATTTATACCTGAAGTAATGCTTGCTGTAAGATGGTCTTAGATTAGAAATGCCTTGATAGACGCCATTATAGTAGCCAACCACTGGTCGTGCACTTTGCACATCAATGTCAATTTTATTTTCGATCTGTTGATGGAACATTGCATCCATAAAGAGCGTCTTCTGCCAATGATTTCCGCCTGAACGAATTCTTAAGCGTCGATATTCTGTTTGGTCCCGTGTTGGAAAAATTGAAAAAGGAATGTTTTCACTAGGATAAATGCTCTTCGTTTTTAAGGCAATACTTTTTTTAGCATAACGTCTTGAACAATTACCAAAAACGGAAATTCCACCGTCAACATTAAAAGACTCATTGCCGTTTTCATCGAGAAGAATAAAATTTCCTGGATGCTCCCACTCTTCCCAAAAGTTTGCTGGAAATAAAGCACAAAATGCTAAAGGAGTATCACCGCCCGTTCCGGTCACCAAGATCCCAGCGGTATCACTGTAGAGATATTCTGGATTAATGTTTACCGAGTAGACAGGCAAAGTATGACTGGAATTTAAGATGTATGCCTTGGAAACTACAGCGCTTGCTGCGTAGCCCGGAATATGTGCAATGGCCTTTAGGGAAGTCGTGCTGTCAATGGTGAATGGAGCTGTATAGAGCGTCGTCGTCAAATCAGGATCCTTACCCGTTAAACTATAATAGATATCTGCACCTGCAATCGCACTGATTGAGACCGTTTGCGTTCCAGTATATTTTCCACTTGACAGACTTATACTTGGTTTTTGAATCATTGCATATTGCGCTGAATTATTAGCCAAAGGACTGGAAATGCTGCTTAGAAAAAGCTGGGCGCTTCCATTAGGAATTCTAGCATAAGAAAAGTCGGTCTGCAAATGAGGTATACTTAGAGAGTCGAGCAAGCTTAAATTGGGTGCCGATAGTATCACTGTTTCACCTGAAGAGCTGAGTTTAAAATTTGCGTGATTTTCACCTTGCACTTCTTGATCGTCAGCCCAAATGAGGAGAAATGAATTTGGAGCAATTGAAGTTAGGGAAGCGTTCGTATTGGGCACTTGCCATTTTGTAGGCAAATTAATATCATCGCTTAAATAATGCCCAGCAAGATTTACTGTCAAATTTCCAGCATTATATATTTCAATCCAATCGTCATACTCTCCATTGCCATCAGTGAGCGTGCTATCGTTTGAAGTCTGGACTTCATTTATATAAAGCTGCGCACGCACATCTTGTACAAATAGTACGAGTGTAAAAAATAGAGATAGACTTAATACTTTCTTGATCATTTTTCTAAGCAGCATTGAAAGTACTCCCTACTAAATTTAACGACATCACCCAGCTAGAGCAGTCGATTGGCAAATTTGAACAATTAGCAGGTTACTTCAAGCTTTGCGCTGCAAAATTAGCAAATTCTAGATTAAGAATTCAGCTATAAACTATTGAATAACAATGGATTTTAGAGCCCCTCAGTCTACAGACGGGTGGCGGCTTGCCAATTGACGGGGTGGTTTTAGATTGCTCCATTCAAAAGGAGCATTCATCAATAAATCTTGTTTTTGTCCTTTTTGTCTTGAAACAAAAAGAACGAAAAAATTCAAGGCTGTGAAAAAATGTCTAAAAAATCATTCGAGTGTCGGTGAGTCGCAAAACTCGCCAATAACATTCCTATGAATTTAGTTATCCGCGGGCTCAGACAGTTCCTCCTCACTACGCCACTCAGCATGTTTTTCTTAACGCCATTTTTTCAAGGCCAATCCTTTTAACTAGCCGGAAGATTTATTTTAAGCTCGCCGCTAGGTATTCCCATCCGCTTGCGGAGGGGTGGCGATTGGCTTGCCAATTGACGGGGTGGTTTTAGAGATTGCTCTAGGACCAAGAAGCTCACCCCTCGTGCTAACGACTCATTCTTGAGACAGTGAGGGGGCAAAATTTATTCGTCCCTCATTCTAAAATTCTAACTTACTTTTTTCTTAGAGGAAGTAAACAAGACAAATACTCACAATACTTGTATTCAACAATTGACCTTTTACTTTTCACCCTAAAAACAGTTCGAATTGAACCATTATTTGAAATCGAAATTTCATCGAAATTGAGAACAATCAATTCTTTATTTTCTTGCAAAATCAATAGGCCTGTTTTGTCCTGTTCACTATTCGATGAACCTGTTTGTTTAATAGCAAATACACAATTGTTCAAACCATCAATTCGCGACTCATTTATATTAAAAGATTCACTACCAAATGAATAATCATCGTTCGAATATGAACTTAAAAAAGCATTACAAAAAATTTCGTTTATAGTATCTGGCAATTCCCCAGTAAAAGAATAATATTGAGCTAAAAAAGAATTTACAAATAGGCCATCATTCTTTATTAAATCTTTATCAAATTCCTTAAGATTCTCCAAATCTTCAAGACAAATCCCAAGAAGGCTATCGTTCCAATGTAATTCACGCTTATTAAACTCTAATTCTCCGACTCTAAATTTAGAATAAAATCCGTTCGAGTCTAATAAATTCGATTGTGAGTTAACGTCTTCAATATCATTTCGAACTTGTGGTGAACCACAAGAAAATAGGCCGAGGAGGCATACTACGAATGTAAGAGCCTTAATCATCTCGCATAGTCTTACGCTTTGGACTTCACTGCGTTCTTCATCATTCAATCTCAGCAGAGTTTCTTGCGAGGGACTCTGCGGGCTCCAATTATTCTCAAATTCACATCTTGCATCAGTCCCCGCAGGGTCACTCGCCGCAGGCGTGGAACCTGCGGCTCTTGTTCTCAAAATAAATATCTTACATTCCAATTCTTGCATAACACTCGCATGGCGAAGTTATGGATTCTTTCTCGCAGGTTCCAGCTCGCTTCGCTCGCAGTGACCTTGCGAAAACAAAATCGTCAAAGAATTTTACTGAAGAAGCACCTTAGTACTCAACACTCTATCCGCAACTTTTAGTTGCAAATGATATATGCCTCTCGACAAAGTGCGCACATCCATGCGAGTTGAACTTGTCTCAAGAACCACACGACCTTTTTGATCGATAAGCTTCATGGATTCAATGCGATTTTCATTATCACTAACGATTAAATAATCACTCGCAGGATTAGGGTAAACTTGAATCCCCAACGAGCTCAAATCAGTAAGAGATGTCGGAAAGTTGCTTACAACTGCATAGCCTTCATAGGTCTCAAAATTTTGCTTCGTTCCTGTAATCCAAACTGTATCGCCTAAATTTAAAACGGCAGGAAAATTAATGCTCGCGCTTCCATTCTGAACAATGCCCGAGCCTAAAAATTCACCTTGATGATATAAACCAATCAATGCATGTTCCTCTGAACTATTTACAGCAAACCAAGTAGAACCCATACCAATTTCCGCATCATGAGTCACCATTAGTGCTCCTGAAGCATTGGTCGTCATATTGACTGTCGGGTCACCAAAGAAAATCCAAGTATCTGTAATCTCATTCCCCCCTTCAGGATCCACATTCGTATTATAAACATCATTGGTGCTCATACATCCGCTGATGCCAATCACGCCTATTGCGGTAGAATAATCGCCTGCTCGCTCTCCACGGAGGATGGCATTCATTTCATCCTGACCATGCATGGGCGGCTCCCATGACTGTAGTATTGAACTCATCATGGTGGCAATAGCTCCCTGAGGCTCATCGGTTGCCATATCTCTTGAGCGCAATAAACTCTCGGCTAGACATGGAGCAGAATTTGGGTAAACAAAATTTCCTTGAAGACAAGCCACGGAAATAATAAAGGGCCAATCGCCATTCTTATTCGTCAGGTTTGGGATATCATAAATTCCAGAAAATACACTGGTACTGAAATGATCTAAAGTACCATGACCGGTATAATTAATCAGACCTAAACCTGTATTCATGGCAGTTACTATATCTGCACTTTGAGGATTGAGCGGCTTATCGTTTCCACCTTGGGTACCGTCATAAAATTCATAATCGTAACCAGCGTTCGTATAGGTAAAATGATTAAAATTACTATCAATCAATTGACGCATATGTTCATGATCAAATTGACCTTTGTCTCCAGGCCCTTGATCACTTGCAATTCCAACTTGGCGTTTCATCCAATCTGTTGAAGTATTAGATGCTCGCTCATATTCTAAGGTTCGTTGCACTTGCGTTTCAATATGTTGTAGGGAATCGCCAGAAAAACGACCGACAATAAATTCTGGATAGTGGTCATTTCCCGCTTGAAAGGCATAGGCAATATCAGATGGGCCATGCAAGAAAGGCTGAGTGAAAGTTGCGTTCTGACATTTCACATCATCATTGTCTCCCACGATAAGCAGGTAAACAATTTCCTTATTCAAATAATAATCCGTTACCAAATTCATCAGATTCGATTCTGTGGGACCACCATTACTCATGGTATCAACATTCACTAAATATGTTTTGATTCCTTTACGCTCTTTCCACTCGATAAATTCTGGTAGTGCGGGCAAGTAATTTGCTGATGACAAAATCAACATGGCTCCTTCTTGAATCAGCGGAGTGTAGCCTGTGCTTAAAGTCTTATAGTTAAGAAAATTATTTTCGTATATACTTGCAAAAGATGCATTTAATTGCTGAGGCAATTCTTCCGAACGATTTAAAGTATTCAGTCCACCACCCTCAGTAAAAGAAATTTTCAAGCGCATATAATTATATACCCTCAAACTTTTCTGCACAGGATTGTATTGCACAGGATTGATGTGTGTCGCTTGACCTCTAAAGGCACGCAGGATATAGGGCGTTTGCAAACTCGCTAACTGCTGCGGAAAATATTCGTTCTGTTGGTAAGCATCGCCATAGATATATGGAAAATTATTGGGATCTTGATCTCTGTAGATTTTACCTTTTGAAGGAGCGACTTCAATATTGCTGACGTCCTTATAGCTTGAATTCAAAATCTCAATAGAGCTATTTGCTTGATTCGGAATGATGAGTGAAAATGTTAGGAAAGGCAAATTAGGAGCTTCCGCTTCCAGTCGTTGCGCTCCTTGATCTAAGAGAATAATTTCTTGCATCCCTCGTGGCGTCTGGACGCTGCGTGTGGCATAATCAGGAATTTGTACATCAATAATCATTTCAGACTTGTTATGAGAAATAATCTCAAAAGAAGTTTTGTTGGACTGCGCCTGAGCGAGCACCGGAATGAGCATTAAAAAAATGATGTATTTATACATATTTATAGATTGACGATAGCTTGTCTATAAAATTACGACTAATTCATCAAATTTGGTTTTACATTTGTCATCGCAATCTCATACTGAGATGCACCACGGGGTGTTTGTTCGCTTTCGAACAATCTGAGATAAAACCCGAAGAACCTTGAACAGATAATGCTGTTTAGGAATGGTGAGCCGGATACACTTTCCTCTTACCTTATTAATTAACCATCCTGTTTATACAGGATAAAAGAAATATATAAATGAAAAAAGTAATTGTATTGCTGCTTATTGCCCTTCAATTTGAATCACAAGCTCAAATTGATTCCGTATTTCGACTCATTCCGCTCCCTCCGGCACAAATTAGTGCAGCTCGACAAGGCGTGGAAACCAAAACCATTAATTCAGGTGTTGTGATTCAAAAACGTGATCTCAAAAAACTAAATACAGGGGCTGATGTCCCCTACCTACTCAACCAAACTCCAGCTGTGGTCGTCTCCTCAGATGCGGGCACAGGAATTGGATATACCAACATTAGAATTCGTGGCGCCGATCTCAGTAGAATTAATGTAAATATGAACGGCATACCGATTAATGATGCTGAAGGACAAGGAACTTTTTTCGTCGACTTTCCAGATATTTTAAGTTCAGCAAACTCCATCACCATTGAAAGAGGCGTCGGGACTTCTAAGAGTGGTTATGGAAATTTCGGAGGTGCCATTTCCATCAACAATTTGGATATCAATGATCAAAAAGCAGGACTTTCATTCCAGACCGATTTTGGTACATTCAATACCTTAAGAAATACCTTGCGCGCAACCACAGGTAATATCAAAGACAGATTTACGACAACAGTACGTCTCTCTAGAATAGTAAGCGATGGATATATTGATCGATCGTCCGCACGATTAAACTCTGTACAAATCACTTCTAAATACCAGCTCGCAAAAAACACCGCCTTGACCTTCAATTATCTCGGCGGAAAAGAAATTACCCAGCAATCATGGAATGGAGTTGCCGAATCAAATCTCGATAGCGCGAGAACCTTCAATGAAATTGGGCCAAAAGGAGATGGCACGTTTTACGACAATCAAGTAGACGACTACCAACAAGATTATTATCAACTCTTCCTAGACCATGAAATAAACAGACATCATTCCGTTGGAGGTGCACTTTTTTATACCAAAGGAAAAGGCTTTTATGAGCAGTATAGATTAGGCCAAGAATATGGCGACTATGGCTTGCCAAACTTTGTCAGTGGCGCAGACACATCGACTGAAACAGACTTGATTAGACAGCTGTGGCTCGACAATGATTTTTATGGAGGACGTGCGTATTACAACTATTCTAAAAATGCCATTGATGCAAACATCACCCTGAACTTCTCAGAATATAAAGGGCTACACTTCGGTGAAATCATTTGGGCAAATCAAGGCATCCCCAACGATTTCCGTTGGTATGATCATGATGCACAAAAAAGAGAGCTGAACGCCTACTCCATGCTTTCGGTCAAAATCTCAAAAAACATGCAGTTGTTTGGCGATCTGCAAGTACGAAATGTAAACTATCAAATCGATGGGTTCAGAGATTTTCCAAACATCACTCATGATCTTTCATGGACCTTTTTAAACCCTAAACTAGAATGGAGGTATGCCCCCAGTAAACGACAAACTATTTCTTTTATGATGGCGCACACTCAAAAAGAGCCCAATAGAAATGACTTGGAAGCAAGTACGACGACTATCGCCAAACCAGAACAATTGAGCGATTTTGAATTGAACTACAACCATCAATTCAGGAACAAAATTTCCATATACAGCACTTTATATTATATGCACTATAAAGACCAACTCGTACTCACTGGGCAGATTAATGATGTAGGGGCCTACACTAGAACGAACACTCCAAATTCGTCACGATATGGCTTCGAAATGAGTCTGCGTTATAAGCCATCAAAGGTTTTAGACCTTCAAGCAAATCTTGCCTTAAGCAAAAGCACCATTAGAGAGTTTACAGAATACATAGACGACTATGATGACGGTGGACAATTAGAAAATACTTTTTCTGATGTAGACATGGCATTTTCTCCAAATTTGATTGCCGGTGGACAGTTCAGTATATACCCTTTCGCCAATTCGGTCAAGGCTGAAGTCCGCAGCTTCTCTATCGACATCATGCCTAAATATGTGAGTCTTCAATATTTGGACAATACAGCCAGTCTGGACAAATCCATTCCAGCCTATACGGCAACAGACGTCATTTTACAGTGGCCCATAAAGATTGAAAAGTTTGGAACAGTTCGTTTGCGTTCAGCATTCTATAATGTGTTCAACACACTGTATGAAAACAATGGTTATACCTATTCCTATATCTATGGCGGCATGAATACCTTCAACTACTACTATCCTCAAGCTGGATTTAGAGTGATGTTTGGATTGGGTTTGGAGTTCTAGCGCTCGCGCCGAATAAAAGAATGTGGAAATGTGAGAATGTGAGAATGTGAGAATGTGAGAATGTGAGAATGTGAGAATTAAAAATGTGGGAATGTAAAATTTAAAATTATTTTTTCGAGTTTAACTGTCCTAATACTATCTAATAATTCTTCACCCTTCATCTCTCGCCTTTCCTCTATTATCTATTCATTATTCTCTATTATCTTTCTTTTTTCATCCTTCATCTTTCATCCTTCATCTTTCGTCCTTCATCTTTAACCCTTTCTCTATTATCTATCCTCTATTATCCATCATCCTTCATCCTTCCTATCCAAATGAGAAGCCAATTCTTCCAACTCCTCATCATGAATAGCAGGCTTTTTATATAAAATATTATAGACTAATATGTAGCCTAGATATCCCGCAGCAATGCTGAATAATCCAACAGAAAAATTAAAAATTAGAGGTACTAAAATATCGACTAGAAGAACCACAAGAGTCCACGCAATGAACACATAAAATATCCAAAGCCAAGGCTTAACACCTCTAAACTCAGCAAGCTGATAAATATTTCTCGAAAGAAAAATGAGTACGACAATTTGAACAGCTATTGCCACCATAATCTAATTTAGTCTAAATGACTCGCTAAATCGTCGAGTTCATCTTCAAGCACATCAGGCTTTCTTTTTAAAGTTTCGAGCACGATTAAATAGCCTAAGAAACCCGCTGCAACCCCAAATAAAGCCAAAACGACTATGTTCTCCATGCCAACTGTGAGCCCAATTACAAAACCAACGAAAAATTCCAATCCGAACCACGCCAGCACAGTATAAATTTTCCAAGTCCCAGGCTTCAGCCCTTTTGTTTTAGCCAAATCCCCAACCTTTCTTGTCAAGAATATTAGCGCGATTATCTCTAGCATAATTCTACTTACAACGTTTTTCTATTAATTTTTCATCCTTCATCCTTCATCTCTTTTATCTATTCTCTGTAATCTTTTGTCCTTCATCCTTCCTCTTTCATCATTTACACATTCCCACATTCTAAATCCCCTTAAACTCCGCTTTACGCTTTTCTAAAAAGGCAGCCACCCCTTCATTTTTATCGGCCGTATCAAACATCTTACCGAAGGATTTAATCTCCCTTTCAAAACCATTTTCACTATCGGAAGCATTAATGCATGAGATAAGTTCGGCCAATGCAAGGGGCGCTTTTTTATTGATGATGCCTAAAATATTCTTACAATGTTCGAGCAAAGATTCGGGAACGGTCACATGATTTACCAAACCCATTTCCAAGGCTTCTTTTGCATCAGCAATGTGGGCTGTCATATGCATTTCCATTGAACGTCCCTTCCCAATTAGCTTAGTCATTCTTTGCGTCCCACCATAGCCAGGAATAAGGCCTAGATTGACTTCTGGCTGCCCAAACTTTGCTTTTTCACTCGCAATACGAAAGTGACAAGCCATTGCCAATTCGCAACCACCCCCCAATGCAAAGCCGTTGACCGCAGCCACAATCGGCTTAGAAAAATTCTCTACTTTATTAAAGAGTTTTTCGGCGCCCTTGCGTGCCAAAGCTTCCCCAGCTGCAGAATCCATCGTCGGAAATTCTGAAATATCAGCACCGGCAACAAATGCTTTTCCAGCACCTGTAATAATCACGGAGCGAACTTCATCATTCGTTGAAATATGATCTAAAGCATCACTCAGCTCATTTATGACCTCAGCATTCAGAGCATTCATTTTATCCGGGCGATTGATTGTTAGAATCGCAATATTTTCCTCAATTTCTAGTAGTATCTTTTCGTAATTCATTCTAATTTCTTATAAATCTTTAATGTATTGAAATACCAAGCTTCTATTTGCTTTCAATTTCTCTTTTGATATAATCTGCAATGTCAGTCATTGGAGCTCCAGGACTAAATAATTCGCCTACACCCATGGCTCTCAAAGCTGCCATATCCTCCGCAGGGATAATGCCCCCACCAGTTAATAAAACATCTTCCATTCCGTCGGCTTTCATCAATTCAATGAGGGCGGGGAATACCGTCATATGTGCTCCGCTTAATATGCTCACGCCAATGGCATCGACATCTTCTTGAAGCGCCGCTTTAACAACCATTTCTGGTGTTTGCCGCAAACCGGTATATATCACTTCCATACCCGCATCTCTTAAAGCCGCCGCTATGACTTTGGCCCCTCTATCATGCCCATCTAAGCCGAGCTTAGCGATGAGTACTCTTATTGGTCGATCTTGTCCCATAAATCATGGACAAACCTAATGAAAATTGATAGATTCTAGTGCTGTTTATGCACAAATTGAGGCAGATTAGGCCCTTTGGACAGCGGAAGGTCAAAAATTGAATTTTTAACGCTTTAACAAAGATTCCCAACTCCCTCTTTGGCTATCTTTACCCGCTTAAGATGATAGCTTTTCTCGAAGGCAAAATAGCAAAGATTACACCCACCTTTTTATGGATGGATGTTCAAGGAGTTGGTTACGAAGTTTTCATAAGTCTAAACACTTATGAATCTATACAATCTTGGGAAAAAGGACTCCTCTTTATTCACCACCAATGTCGTGAAGACAGTGAGACTCTCTATGGTTTCTTTGACGAAAAAGAGAAAGGCTTATTCCAACATCTCATCTCTGTTTCTGGAGTTGGCGCAGCAACGGCTCGCGTGATGCTTTCGGGAGCAAAACCTCAAGAACTGATTAGTGCTATTTTAAATGACGACAATAAGGCCCTTGAAAAGGTAAAAGGCATAGGCGCGAAGACAGCAAAACGCATCATTTTGGAGCTTAGAGAGAAGCTCGGCAAGGAGGACTATAGCATAGATTTAACAGTCTCTCCGAGCAATAAGCTATCTGAGGACGCGTTAAATGCATTGATGAGCTTAGGTATCGCCAGAAACTCGGCTCAAAATGCTGTTCAAAAGGTATTAAAATCGGGGGATTTTACACAAGTTGAAGAAGTGATAAAATTGGCACTGAAATTGATTTAAATAGAACATTGAAGCATTACGCATCGAAATACAACCCATTACGCATTGTTGCGACAATAGCCCTACTTAGCCTTAGCCACTTGGCTCTAGGCCAAAATTCTGTGGATACAAATAAGACGGATTCACTGAAGTTTAAGGTCGAAGACCGCAAAAATGACAAAGTAACTGAGGGAAATAGCGCTCAATTTGACCTCAAAGACCCTTCAAATCTCGAATCTGAGATTGTCTGGGACCCGGAAACGAACACTTTCACTGTTTCGGAAAAGATAGGCAAGTCTGAATTTCGTAATCCTACCTTCCTCACATTTGACGAATTTCTAAAATATCAAGCTGAACAAGATGAAGATGCCTATTGGAAAAAAAGAGCCAATACACTCTTCAACCTTTCTAAAAGTGGTGGAGTAATTCCAAAAGTAGAATTAGGGAATGCCATCTTCGATCGAATATTTGGCGGGAACGGCATTGAAGTCAAGCCGCAAGGAAATATTGATATGTTCTTTGGTGGCAACTGGCAGAACATTCAAAACCCAGCCATTGTACAAAGCGCACAGAAATACGGAATCTTCGATTTCCAAATGGACATGAACTTGAATCTTCTCGCAAAAATTGGCGACAAGATGAAGCTGAACTTCAATTACAATACTCGAGCCACACTTGATTTTGAAAATCAAACCAAATTAGAATATACCGGTCAAGATGATGACATCATAAAAAAACTTGAAGCAGGAAATATCAGTTTCCCTTTACAGAGCTCACTCATCCAAGGCGTACAATCCTTGTGGGGAGTCAAAGCGCAATTACAATTTGGACGTCTTATGATGACCAATGTGCTTTCTCAACAAAAATCTAGAAAGGAAAGCTTCCAAATAAAGGGTGGCGCCCAAACAACCGACTTTGAAATTTCCTCAGACGATTACGATTACTTCAGACACTTTCTTCTCGGCAAATATTTTAGAGACAATTACAATGGGGCTATGGCACAATACCCTATCATTCAATCGCTCAACAATATCACGAGAATTGAAGTTTGGATCACGAACCGTTCAGGAATTACTACCAATGCGCGTGATGTAGTTGCACTGCAAGATTTGGGTGAAGGGCAAACCTTTAATCCGCTCTTCCAGAACAATCCGAATGCATTGCCAGACAATAGTGCCAACAGCCTTCATCAATCTATTGTACAGACTGCTGGTTCGAGAGAACTAGGGACGACCATCAACGCACTCCAAAGTTTAGGACTCAAAGGAAATATTGACTTTGCTAAAACTTTTGCAAGGAAACTAAATCCCAATGAATTCAACTTTAACCCTCAATTGGGTTTCATTTCCTTGAATACACAATTGCAGCCAGATGATGTAATTGGTGTTGCTTATGAGTACACCAACAATGGGAAAGTTTATCAAGTGGGTGAGTTTTCACAGACCATTCCACCGGATAGTAACTCTCCCAAGGTTCTCTTCTTGAAGATGTTGAAATCGACCACACCAGATCCAACAAAACCGCTTTGGGATTTGATGATGAAAAATATTTACTCCCTTGGAGCTAGTGGTGTAAGTCCAGATAGATTTATCCTAAACTTACTCTATCTTGATCCGGGTGGCGGACAAAAAAGATTTCTTCCTGAAGGACCCAATGCAGGTATCCCACTCTTGAATCTATTAAATCTTGACCGCTTAAATAACCAAGGAGACCCGCAGCCTGATGGTCGCTTTGACTATGTGGACGGAATAACGATATTGCCACAACAGGGGAAAATTATATTTCCCGTCCTAGAACCTTTTGGGGAAGATTTAAAACCTGCTTTAGGATTTGATCCAGCACTCGAGAAAAAATATCTCTACAATGTGCTTTATGATTCCACGAAAAATATTGCGATACAATTCCCGCAATTCAATCGTTTCTTACTCAAAGGTTCTTTCCAAGCATCCAATTCTTCAGAAATATTCTTAGGTGGATTTAATATCCCTCAAGGTTCTGTAAATGTATTTGCAGGCGGACAAAAATTAATCGAGAATGTAGACTATACAATTGACTATGGTATAGGGAAATTGAAAATATTGAATGCCGGAATCATGAGTTCTGGAATTCCAATTAATGTCTCTTATGAGAATCAGGTCACCTTTGGAACTCAAGTTCAAAGTTTAATCGGTACGAGATTGGATTACTTCATCAGTGACGACTTCACCGTGGGTTCTACATTGATGAGATTGAGCGAAAGACCGTATTTCAATAAAGTGACATTTGGCGACGACCCTATTAGAAATAGCGTTGTAGGTCTAGATGCAAATTATCAGAAGGAATTACCCGGCCTCACAAAGCTCATCAATAAACTTCCCGTCATAGAAACACAAGGCGAATCCATGCTTACCGCTTCTGGTGAAGTGGCCCGACTCTTTCCTGGACATAGTCGCTTCATTAGTGATTCTGCCAATGGTGATGAAGGACAGGTTTATATAGACGATTTTGAAGGGACTCGCTCGGCATACGATTTAAAATTTCCAGTCAACCTTTGGTCGCTTTCGAGTGCACCTCAAGATGCGACAAATGACGTAGGTGTTGAGCTCTTTCCAGAGAGTAAATTGGTCAACGACCTTGACTATGGAAAAAATCGTGCGAACCTAGCTTGGTATAATGTTGACCCATGTTTAGTTGATATCCGACAAACATGTATGCCGGCACACCTCAAGGAAGATACAGCCCAACTCTCTGACCATAGGATACGCTTGGTGCAACAACAAGAGGTATTCCCGAACAGGACTTTTACCACACTGCAAGGAAATTTGAGCACATTTGATTTGGCCTATATTCCAACGCAGAGAGGCCCTTATAATTATGATGCCACCAACATTGATTCTGATGGAAACTTATTAAACCCCCAAGATAGATGGGCTGGAATCATGCGACCTATTGATATTTCAGACTTTGAAACCTCTAATGTAGAGTTCATCGAATTTTGGATTATGGACCCCTTTACGGAAGACCCGAATAGTGCCGGTGGTGATCTCTATTTAAATATGGGAAATATCTCTGAAGACATCTTGAAGGATTCTCGAAAGTTTTATGAAAATGGGATGCCCTTCCCCAAAGACCCCAATAAACTGACCACGACAGAGTGGGGTAATATTCCAAAATTTCAGCAACAGATTACTAGAGCATTTGAAAATGACAATAATGCGCGCTCCGTTCAAGACATTGGATATGATGGCATGGATGATGATGAAGAAAAAACTCATTTGACAGATTTCCTCACTGACCTTTCCAACGCTGGAGTCACTCCGCAGGCTTATCAACGAGCAGAACAAGATCCAGCAAATGACAATTTCCAACACTTTAGAGATGAAATCTATACCAATTCTTCAACAAGTGTAATTAATCGTTATATGCGTTGGAATGGCTCACAGGGTAACTCTCCGGTAGGCTCAGGGAATGAACAATTTTCTAATTCTGCAACCAATATTCCTGAATCTGAAGACATTAACAGAGACAATACGCTGAATGAAAATGAGCAGTATTTTGAATATAAGATACGTTTGACTCCAAATATGCAAGTGGGTCAAAACTTCATCGTAAACGAACAAGTTTCTGAAGTTACTCTGGCCAATGATGATAAAGAAAATATTAAATGGTATCAGTTTAAAATTCCTATTCGAAAGTTTACCAATAAGGTTGGCGGCATTAGCGATTTCCGTTCCATTCGTTTTTTCAGAATGTTCTTGACTGGATTTCAAGACACTACTGTTTTACGTTTTGCACGTTTAGAGCTTGGACGTAACCAATGGAGAAGATATAATTTCTCATTGAAAAATCCGGGGGAAATGATTCCATTGGACGATAATGATGCGACCACCTTCAACCTATCATCAGTGAGCCTTGAAGAAAACGGCAGTCGATCACCCGTCCCCTACGTAATCCCACCTGGAATTGAGCGTCAATTGACACAGGGGACTAACGGTCAGAATGTGTTCTTAAATGAACAAGCACTTTCTCTGCAGGTCTGCCAATTAGAAGATGGGGACTCTAGAGGTGTGTTTAAATCACTAGGCATGGATATGCGACAATTCGGTCGACTGAAAATGTTTATGCATGCCGAGCCCATAGATGTAAACGCCATTAAAGATGGTGACCTGAGAGGTTTTATTAGACTGGGTAGTGACTTTGCAAATAACTATTATGAGTACGCTGTTCCTTTAAAACTTTCATTGTCAGGATCATCTACTCCCGAGGAGGTATGGCCTGTTGAGAATAATATTGATTTAGCTTTCGACGATTTGATTCAAGCCAAATTAGCGAGGAACAAACAAGGCTATCCTAAACATATTCCATTCACGACAACAGACAGCAAAGGAAACTTTATTACCATTCTGGGTGATCCAAATATTGGTGATGCCAAAATGGCTATGCTTGGTGTTCTCAATCCACAAAAAACACCAAACACACCTCTAGACGATGGTGCAAATAAATGTGCAGAAGTTTGGTTCAATGAGTTAAGACTTTCCAACTTACAAGAAGAAGGTGGTTATGCTGCCATGGGACAAGCCAATTTACAATTAGCCGATATTGCCACGGTAAAAATGAGCGGGAATATGTATACCGCCGGTTATGGTAACATTGACCAAAGAGTCAATGACCGTTCGCGTGAAAACTTCAGCCAATTTGATGTTTCAACCAATGTGAATGCTGGCCGTCTATTACCAAAAGATTGGAACGTGCAATTGCCTGTTTTTGCGGGTTACTCTGAAACTGTTTCCAACCCAGTTTTCGACCCTTATGACAAGGATGTTAAGTTGGAAGACCAGCTGGCTAATTATCAAGGCACGGCTAGAGATTCTGTTAGACAGGCTGCGCAAACCTTCACGGCGATTAAAAGCTTGAACTTTCAAAATGTTCGAATTGCACCAAAGAATAATAAAAAATTACAGCCTTGGGATTTCCAAAACTTCGACGCGAGTTACTCTCTCACGAAGACTGAGAACAGAAATCCACTACTTGAAAAAGACAATTTAGATGAGCACAATCTTTCACTTGGATATTCATTTGCACCTAAATCAAAGCCAATAGAACCTTTCAAGAAGATGATAAGCGCTAAACGCAAATACCTGCGCTTAATCAAAGACTTTAATTTCAATCCGGTTCCGGCAAACTTCACTTTCAGAACAGGAATCAATAGAATCATTGGGGAAACGGCCATTAGAAATATTGATGATGGCAACTATACTCTACCCGTCAACTATTTCAAGTTCTTTACCTGGGACAGAAGCTATAATCTAAGATGGAACTTGACTCGATCACTCTCATTTGACTATGGAGCAAATAACTTTGCACGAGTTGATGAACCTTTCGGACGTATTGACAATGAAAGCAAGAGAGATACCCTTTTAAAAAATCTTTCAAAATTTGGGCGAACAACCAATTTTAATCACAAATTGAATGCGACCTATAATGTTCCTACGAAGAAGTTCCCACTGCTAGATTGGACAAATATCAGAGCGACCTATAATTCTACTTATGACTTCAACAGAAATTCATTGTTGGCAACCTATTTAGGAAATACAGTAAGCAACTCCCAAAGAAGGCAGGTCAATGGAGATTTAAACTTCACCCAGCTTTACAATAAGGTCAAAATACTTCGAGCGATTAATACCCCATCAAGAGGAGGGAAGAAGAAGAAAAAAGCAACGAAAAAACCATTGGAAGTTGAAGGAGGCTCGAAAGAGAAGACAGCTAAATTTGGAAGAAAAAAAGATAAAGAGAAAGGCGACAGTCCAACTAAAGATGGAAAAGTTGAAAAGAAAGATGGCGAAGAAATCGTAATCAAAGATGGCAAGATTAAAATTGTTCAATCTGACAAAGGCGACATCAATAGAGAAGCTGAAAAGAAAAGATTAGAGATTAAAAAGATTAAAGAAGAAGAAGCAAAGAAGCGTGCGGCCCTAGTCAAAAAGAAAGCAAAAGAAGCACGTAAGAAAAGAATGCCTGACCCATCAGAAGGCGTGCGTATTGTTGGAAAAGCATTGATGATGCTCAAACGAGTGAGTGTTAACTTCAACGAAGACATGGGAACCATTCTCCCAGGTTATTTAGATAGCACGCAATTCTTCGGAATGAATTGGGGCAATCAAATGCGCCCAGGAATCCCATTCGTTGCGGGCTATCAGCCTGATAGAAATTGGTTTGAAACTGCGGGGCAAAATAATTGGCTCACAAGAGATTCAATCTTCAATGCTCAACTCTCACAGCGATATTCTCAGACCTTGAATATTACTGCAAATGTGGAACCCTTTAAGGACTTTAGAATCGATTTTACTTTGAAGAAATCATTCAACAAAAACCTTCAAGAATTATTTAAGGATACTGTTGGAGGCGGCTCAGATTTTGTGCATCTAAATCCTTTTGAAGCAGGAAGTTTTGATGTGTCCTATGTGTCCTTTCAAACATTGTTTCAGAAGAGAGGTGTAGGTGGTCTCACTCAAGCCTTCGGGGACTTTGAAGACAATAGAAAAGTTATTTCCAAACGATTAGGAATTCTTAATCCTTACACTAGTGGCCTGGCCGCGCCTGAAGATCCTGAATACGCCAAAGGTTATACGCGTTATGCGCAGAACGTCTTGATTCCTGCTTTCCTTTCGGCCTATACTGGACGAAGTGCTGAAAGCTTCCCGCTCATTTCAAATGACAACGCTACTGTGCGCTCTAATCCCTTTAGACATATTATGCCATTACCAAATTGGCGCATCAATTATAACGGACTCTCAAGAAATAAAAAGCTTAAAAAGTATTTTAAAAGCTTCACCTTGACACATGCCTATAATGGTTCACTCTCGATGAATGGTTTTAATTCTGCCCTAGCCTATAATGATGCCTTCGGCTTGAGTTATCCATCCTTCCTTGATTCTACTTCGGGAAATTATATCCCATACTTCTTTGTGCCGAACATCACCATGACCGAAACCTTTGGTCCGATTGTTGGAATAGATGCGACATTACAGAATTCATTGAATTTACACTTCGAGTGGAAGAAATCAAGAACGCTGAGTATGAGTTTAATTGATTTCCAATTGAGTGAAACCACGAGTTCAGAATTCTCAATTGGTGGCGGTATTCGATTAAAGAATGTGGTAATCAACACTCAATACTTTAATTTACATAACCAGCCGAGTGATATGAATATCCGCTTCGACTTTTCAATTCGAGACGATCTCACATCCATTAGCCGTCTAGATCAACAAATCAACCTACCTACCCGTGGACAAAAAGTGATTAGCATAGCGCCTTCAATTGATTACTTATTGAATAAGAATCTAACGGTGCGTTTATTGTATGACAGACGTCAGAGTATTCCTTATGTAAACAACGCCTTCCCTATCACAACGACTCGTGGGGGTGTCATGCTAAGATTCCTTTTAGGCGAATAGTCATTTCCCTAAAAAAAAGTTCGAGCCGATTTAAACTTTCAATGCAATTTAGTGTCTGAGTATAAATACCCCAAGATGAAATATTTAATACTCTCCCTCCTACTCTCGACTTTCATATTTCAAAGCCAAGCTCAATCCATCTATTATAAAGGAAGTCGAATAGGCGAAATACAGTCTGATGGCGACGTTTACATCCGTGGCAGCCGAGTGGGCGAAATCCAATCTGACGGAGACGTTTATAAGCGGGGTTCTCGCATTGGAGAAATCCAATCGGATGGGGATATTTACTTTAAAGGAAGCCGTGTAGGCGAAATTCAGTCAGATGGCGATGTCTACAAAAAAGGAAGTCGAATAGGAGAAGTCCAAGAAGATGGAGACATATACTACAGAGGCAGCCGTATAGGTCGTGCCAAAGGCGTCTCTAGACCGCATGCAGCCGCTTTCTTCTTCTTTTTCTTTTTTGACGAATTTGTCTTCCAATAGGAGCTAGTTTAAAGGCTTTCTTTCACAAAATATTTGGTTCGAACTCGCCTAAGAAGCCGTATTTTTGGGAGAGGCATGACTAATTATCGCTTACTCATCAAAAGGCTCGATGCCTTTATCCGTAAGTACTACGCAAATAGACTTATACGTGGTGGTATACTCGTACTTGCCAGTGCGCTTGCATTCTATCTGATTGTCAGTGTCGGTGAATATTTTTTCTACTTCCCTTCTTGGTTACGCTATAGTGTCTTAGCCATCTTCATCGTTTTAGGTGCTTTTGCCCTGATACGCTATGTCATTTTACCATTATTACAGATGTCTAAATTGGGACCCATCATCTCGCATGAGAGAGCTGCCGGCATCATTGGAGAGCATTTCCCTAATGTCAGAGACAAACTCTTGAACATCTTACAACTGAGTGAGCAGTCCAATGAAAATGCCAGTAAGGCCTTAATTGAAGCTAGTATAGAACAGAAAACGAAAGAGCTTTCGCCAGTTCCATTTGTAGGCGCCGTTGATCTCAGGAAAAACCGTCGCATGCTGCCCCTACTCTTAGGACCATTAATTATTGGAAGTATACTGCTCTTTGCCGCGCCTTATATTTTTGAAGACAGTGCTTTAAGACTACTCAATCCATCAAAGTCATTTGCCCCGCCTGCACCTTTTGAATTTGAATTAGAAACTAAAAAACTTTCCGTCCCACAATTTGAAGACATCACCGTTAAGGTGCGAACAGAAGGACGCCTGACTCCTGAGCAAGTTTCCATTATGTATAATGGACAACGCATCAGTATGGAGCAAGTCAAGCCTGGACACTTTTCACACACCATCCATAAGATTGCAAAAAATACGCGCTTCTCATTTGAGAGCAGCGGATACAATAGTGAGCGCCACGAAATTAAGGTGCTCTCCAACCCAATCATTAAAGAATTCCAGGTGATGGTAGACTATCCTTCTTATACAGGCAAGAAGGATGAGATTTTAGACAATATTGGCGATGTAGTTATCCCGCAAGGAACGGCCTTGAACTGGCGTTTCAAAACTGAGCATACAGATAGAATGATGTTTGGCTTAGGGAAATATTATTATCGTTCCATGAGAAAATCAGGCGACATTTTTTCAGCAGGTAAGGCTTTCATGAGTGATACCTCCTACAGCATCGCCATGGCCAATCAAGATGTGATTGGGAAAGACACCCTAAAATATAGAGTCTCGGTTATTCCAGACCAATACCCTTCCATCAATGTCTCACAATATATCGATAGTATGACGGGCGATTATGTCCTCTTCGTCGGTGAAGCTGGAGATGACTATCTCGTCAAGAGTGTGAGCATGCAGTACACCATTTCCAATCGCGGAAGAAAAAGAAGTGGACGCATCCCGATGAAAATCAAGAAGGGAAATGCCATTCAGTTTGATTACTTTCTTGACATCATGAAATTGGGCGTCAGACCTGGCGAGAAACTTCAGTACCACTTCACGGCTTGTGATAATGATGCGGTCAACGGCAGCAAATGTGTCCAAAGCTCTACCTATACATTTACCAGACCAAGTGCGGCACAGCAAGAGAATCAACTCAAGGAAGATCAGAAAGAAGTTACTGAAGATTTGAAAGAAGCTTCCGAAGAGAATGAAAAGGTTGAAAAAGAAATCAAGAAAATTCAAGAAGACCTTCTGGAGAAAAAGAAACTAGATTGGTCAGACCAACAAAATTTAAAACAACTCTCCAACCGCAATCAGAGCATTCAAAAACAAATCGAAAATATTCAACGCAAGTTTCAGAAGAACAATAAGAAAACGGAAGACAAGAACTACTCTGAACAACTGCAGCAGAAGCAAGAAAATCTTGAGCAACTCATGGAGGAGCTTAAAGACAATAAGCTGGAGGAACGCATGAAGAAGCTCGAAGAGTTGATGAAAATGTTGAACAAAGACGAACTCTTTGAACAACTGGAAGAGCTGAAGCAGGAGAACATGCAAATGGAAAAAGACATCGAGCGCATGGTCGAGCTGATGAAGCAATTGGAGCGTGACATGCGTGCGGAAGACCTGCAGAAAAAGGTGGAAGACCTAGCCAATAAAGAAGAAGACCTTCAGTATAAAAATGAAGAAGACATGGCCACGACACCTGAGATGAAAAAGGAACAGGACGAACTGAATAAGGAAATGGAAGAGGTCAAGAAGGACCTAGAAGAGCTTGAGAAGGTAAACGAGGAGACCGAACAGAAGAAAGACATGGAAGGTATCAAAGAGGATCAGAAGGATGCCGAGGAAGACATGAAAGAGAGTTCAGACAAACTCTCAAAGGGTGAAAAAAGCAAGGCTGGAAAATCTCAGAAGAGTGCTAAATCTAACTTACAAGACATGGCTGCCAAACTCGGTAAGATGGCTGGTGGCGGTGATATGGAGAAGATAGAAATAGACATTAAAGCAACGCGACAAATTTTAAGCAATTTGATTCGTATGTCTTTTGGTCAGGAAAACTTGATGGATGTTGTCAAAAAAACGCGCTTCACTGATCCAAAGCATTTAAAAAATATTCAAAAGCAACATAAGCTGAGCGATGACTCTAAAATGATTGCAGATAGTCTTTTTGCATTGAGCAAAAGAGTGTTTACTATTTCTTCTACCGTCAATAAAGAAATCGCTGAGATTAATGCGAAGATGGAAAACAGCATTCGTAATCTGGAGAGCAAGAACATCAGAGGCGCAGGCGTAAATCAGCAATATGTAATGACGGGCACAAATAATTTGGCCTTGATGCTTAACGAACTTTTACAACAATTACAAGCCCAACAAGCTCAGGCACAAGCCCAACAAGGCAGTGGCTCCTGTAGTAAACCAGGGAATAAACCCGGCAAGAAACCCGGCAAAGGAAAAGGTCAAGGTATAGGCATGCAGCTGAGTGATGTCATTTCCAAACAACAACAGCTTGGCAAGGCCATGGAACAAATGCTTTCGAAAATGAACGGCAAGAAACCCGGCGATAAAAAAGGTGAGGGTAAAGATGGGAAAAAACCTGGTGGCAAAAAAGGGAAAGAAGGTCAGAGTGGACAAGGTGGTCAAGGTGAGCAGAGCGGAGGCAATAGCGAACAAATGGCTAAGGTTGCAGCTCAACAATCTGCTTTAAGAAAACAGTTGAACGACATACAGCAAGAACTGATTCGCAATGGACAGGCTGTTCCTGAATTGCAAAAAATTCAAAGCGATATGGATCGCAATGAAACAGAGATTGTAAATAAAAGAATTACCCAGCAACTATTAGCTCGTCAATCCAATATTCTCAGTCGCTTATTGAAGGCGAAGGATGCCATGCGCGAACAAGACCAAGGGGAAGAACGTGAGAGCAATCAAGCACAAGCAACAAGCCGTGAGGTCCCTCAAGAATTGAGAGACATATTGCAATCCAAAAAGTCGGCTATAGAGTACTATAAAACAGTGCCAGCCTCTCTCAAACCCTACTATAAGGGCCTTGTAGAGCAGTACTTCGGGCTGATTGAGTAGCCATCTATAATAACAAAGGGCAAAAGGTCTATTTGGACAAAGAAGAAATAGATGAAAATTATCAAGTAGTGATTCCAGTTCAAGGACTAACCCAGGGTATTTACTTCTATGAAATTCTGTCCAAGGATAAGATTTATACCGGCAAATTTTTAAAGGAGTAGACTGCGGCCAATTATACCTCATACAAAAAAGTAATGCCTTTGTAAATTCTAGGCTCTTTTCCCAACAGTTTGATGTGTATTTTCGTCTTAAATTCAAAGCTGCTCTATGAATATTCGACTTCTTGCTATATTAAGCATACTATCTTTAGGGATACTTTACTTCCCAACGCCTGAGAAACAGGAGACTCTAGCGAATAAACCCGCTGAAGATTATCTCATGAGCATGCAGGGTTTAGATCATCTTGATGAGGGTAGAGAGCAGTTTGAGTTTGCCGCACTCAAGGCCAACCAAAAGAGACGCACACGCAGTCAAAACACTCCTTGGACCCAAGAAGGACCCTATAAAATAGGTGGTCGCATCAATAGCGTCACCATCGACCCAAACAATCAAAACATTGTCTATGTAAGCACACCTGATGGTGGAATTTGGAAAAGCACGAATGGTGGAACAACATGGACTCAGCAATTTCAAAATCAAGCTACCCTATCCGTCAGCGCGGTGAGTATTGACCCGAATAATTCTAGCATACTTTATGCTGGTACAGGAGACAAAGTCCTCGGTGGCTACTCTCACCTTGGTAAAGGAATTTTCAAAAGTGTCAATGCGGGAAACTCATGGGTACAAGTTGGACTTGCCGATGTAGGTATGATCACCAAGGTGGTAATGCATCCAACGAACAGCAACATCATCTATGTAGGTGCATCAGGAAATCCATTTATTCAAGATGCCAATCGTGGAGTATATAAAACAACAGATGCTGGTGTGACTTGGAACAAAGTTTTAGCTACTCCACAAAACAATGTGGGCATTTTTGATTTAGAAATTAATAATAGCAATCCAAACATTGTTTACGCAACGACTAGAGTTAGAGAACGATCGAACTCAGCAAGCCTGTCTCATGGTACTGCTACCAAAATCTATAGAAGTTTAGATGGCGGGGCTAATTGGAGCATACTCACAAACGGACTTCCAGGAGGCGACTTAGCCAAAATTGGAATAGCAATTTCTAAAACGAATCCTAGTTTACTCTATGCAAATGTCATCGATGACAATTATGATTTGGAAGGTATTTACAGAACAACTGATGGTGGGAATACATGGACGCAACGCTATAATGGAAGTTTCTTAAACGCTGGCGGATTCGGCTGGTATTTTGGTGAAATTGAAATCAATCCTACAAATGATAACACCATTTATTGGATGGGAATCGATTTTTACAGATCGACGAGTGGCGGACTTACATGGTCACAAAATGACGATAATGATGTGCATGCAGATAAGCATAGCATGGCATTTCTAAATGGCAATTCTTACCTCTTAGCAACCGATGGTGGTATTTACAAAACAACCAACAATGGTAATTCTTGGGACAACTTAACCAATATGCCCATTACTCAATTCTATGAGACTGGACACAACCCTTGGCAGGCCACAGAATATTATGCCGGCGCACAAGACAATGGAACTAATATTGGGAGTCAAGCCGGCGCATGGATACACTATTTCGGTGGAGATGGATTCAAACCTTCTTTCCATCCCCAAAATTCCAGTATGGAATATCTCCAAACGCAAAATGGAAGTGTTTGGCAGTATGATGGTTTCCAAGTCAACAATGTAACGCAAAATATAGCAGCCTCGGAAAGATGTTCCTGGAATAGCCCCTACCTATTGAATAAGAGTAATGGGGACCAAATGTATTTTGGATCCTACCGGGTGCACAAAAACACCAACCTCAATAATCCGAACAGTTCTTGGACGGCAATCAGTGGAGACCTCACAGATGGAACGAGCAATACCTTTCATGTCATCTCAACGATTGATCAATCGAGTATCAACCCAATTTTACTCTATGCTGGAACCAGTGATGGAAAGCTTTGGGTAACGGAAAATGAAGGCGGATCATGGAGTCCAATCAATGCAGGATTGCCGAATCGTTACATGAGTTCAGTAATCGCTTCTCCAAATAATCAAAACAATGTCTTCTTGAGCCAAACGGGTTATAGAGATAACGACAGCATCCCAAAAATTTATTTCAGTTCTAATAAAGGAACGACTTGGACGAACATCGCTTCAGACCTCCCCAACTTCTCCATCAATGATGTTTGGGTCGATGATGACGGCACGGACAATAGAATCGTCATCGCTACTCAAGGCGGCGTTTACGGTACGGTAAACAGAGGACAATCATGGCATCGAATTGGAAACGATATGCCCATCATCCCTGTTTTTGATATTGGCTACAATCCATCAACAGATAGAATCGTCGCTGGGACCTTTGCTCTTTCATTACAGACCATGCTAAAGGATTCTGTCTTCAGTATTCCTGGGCTAATGAATGTGGGAACAAATGATATAGTCAAAGGAAATGAAATGAGCATTTACCCTAATCCTGCAAGAGATTTTATGAGCATTCAGACTTCTGTTAAGAGTCCCTTGAATATTTACATATTCGATTTGAATGGCCGCCAAGTCAAACAATTTCTAAAAACTCAGGCAAAAGAAAAGCTAGACCTAAGTGATCTAGCTTCAAATTTCTATTTACTAAAAATTGAGAGTGAAGGGAAATGGTGGAATCAGAAGTTGATTCGATAACTACTTCTTCTCTGCACCTTCGATCAAAACAACGGCTTTATTGTTGTTCATCTCTAAGAAGCCGCCTTCAATGGCGTAAACTTCCTCATTTTTATTTTTATCCAGGAGGATTTTCATTTCGCCTTTTCCAAGTGCGGCTACCATAGGAGCGTGTCGCTCAAGAATTTCGAAATAACCCTGTACACCTGGCAGGTAAATGCCATATACATCGCCATCAAATATTTTCTTTTCGGGAGTTAGAATGTCTAGTTTCATATCTAGTAGTATTTAGTATGTAGTAGTTAGTAATTAGTATTCTATTTTTCGAGTGTCTTCATAAGCCCTACCAACATTTTGCTTATTTCAACAATCCTCTCTTCTAAACTCTGCAATTTCTCTTCACTCAGCAAATTTAATCTCTGAGCAATTATTAATTGAGTTTGTAATTCATTTATTGAACCTTTAGAAATCGAAAGAAAATATCTAAAGTCCTTATTTGTATTTCTTCCGGCGCCTTCAGCGATATTAGAAGGTATGGAGGTGGCCGCTCTTTTGATTTGAGAACTTAGACCAAATTTCTCCTCTTCAGGGAAACTCGAAAGTGCATCGTATACTGAGACCACTAAATCAACTGCTTTTTGCCAAACTAGGAGCTCTTTGAATTGATGCATTCTGTAAATAGTCTAAATACTAAATACTTAGTACTAAGTACTACTAAGCTTCTTCCAGCATTTTCTTACCCTTCGCTATGGCATCATCAATATTTCCAACCAAGTTGAAAGCCGCTTCAGGATACTCATCCACTTCTCCGTCCATAATCATATTGAATCCTTTAATTGTTTCTTCAATAGGAACCAATACTCCCGGAAGACCCGTAAAGATTTCCGCTACGTGGAATGGCTGAGAAAGGAAACGTTGTACACGACGCGCTCTTGAAACGACAAGCTTATCTTCTTCAGACAATTCGTCCATTCCCAAAATCGCAATAATATCTTGAAGCTCTTTATAGCGTTGCAAAATCATTTTTACATCTTGAGCACATTTATAGTGTTGCGCTCCTACGATATCCTCCGTCAAAATTCTTGAGGTAGAATCCAAAGGATCCACCGCAGGATAAATACCTAAATCGGCAATCTTACGACTCAATACTGTTGTCGCATCCAAGTGAGCAAATGTTGTCGCTGGCGCTGGATCAGTCAAATCATCCGCAGGTACATATACCGCTTGAACAGAAGTAATAGAACCATTCTTAGTTGAAGTAATACGCTCTTGCATCACACCCATCTCTGTAGCCAATGTTGGTTGGTAACCCACCGCTGATGGCATACGTCCAAGCAAAGCTGATACCTCAGAACCTGCCTGAGTAAATCGGAAAATATTATCGACGAAGAAAAGAATATCTTTTCCTTGACCATCGCCATCTCCATCACGGAAATATTCAGCAATAGTCAATCCACTCAAGGCAACACGAGCACGCGCCCCTGGGGGCTCATTCATTTGTCCAAATACGAAAGTCGCTTTAGAATCTTCTAAACCTTTCATATTTACTTTATCCAAATCCCAGTTTCCTTCTTCTAGTCCGTGTTTAAAGTCTTCACCATAATTCATGATGCCTGCTTCAATCATCTCACGCAACAAATCATTTCCTTCACGAGTTCTTTCACCAACTCCCGCAAATACAGAAAGTCCGGCGTGGGCTTTAGCAATATTATTAATCAACTCTTGAATCAATACAGTTTTACCAACACCAGCACCACCAAACAATCCAATTTTTCCTCCTTTAGAATAAGGCTCAATAAGATCAATTACTTTAATCCCTGTGAACAATACTTCAGAAGCCGTATTCAAATTTTCGAATAAAGGCGGCTGTGCATGTATAGGTCTAGAATTCTCTTTTGATGTTTGTGGCAAACCATCGATAGGATCCCCCGTTACATTAAATAGACGGCCCTTGATTTGCTCACCTGTTGGCATCGCAATCGGCTTTCCAGTGTCCACAACTTCCATTCCACGAACCAAGCCTTCACTTGAATCCATGGCTATACATCTTACACTGTCTTCACCTAAGTGTTGTTGAACCTCAAGAACTAATTTTTCACCGTTCTCTTTTTGTACTTCTAGGGAGTTATAAATTTGTGGTAATTCACCTTCAAAGTGAACATCCATTACCGCTCCAATAATCTGTTTTATTTTTCCGCTTTTAGCCATTTTTACTACCTTTTAGCTTGCTTTTGTATCGGGCGCAAAGGTATGCTTGACTCCTATATTATCAAACAAACTTGTCCACAAATACCTCTTTTTTCTTTAGAGTTCTCACGAGATCAAGCAAAGACATACAAAATTCAAATATTCGCTAGCTTTGGGCCTTGGCTAAGGGCAAATCAAATTTTTGGGCTGATGTAATTATCAGGTTTTTGAAGGAATTCCTCAAGGCCTTGGGTGTTAAACCCAAACCGAAGAATAGACATCAGCATGTAGTCCCTCATGAAGAAGGTTGGGCAGTGCGAGGCGCTGGAAATTCACGATATACAGAAATTTTTTCTACCCAAATCGAGGCTATACTAAGAGCGTCCGAAATAGCTAAAAATTATAAGGCAGATGTGATTATTCATGGAAAGGATGGCAAAATTCGAGACCGCATAAATTTTGACTAAAAGGCGTTTTACTTCAGGGTGAATTTAGAGGAAATCTATAGCGAGTATAAGGATATGTTTTACAACCTTGCCCTTTCTTATGTACTGAACAATGAAGAGGCCGAAAAGATTTACAAAGCTGCCTTGTTATAAGTTTGTGAACTTCAAAGCAACAACTGCCTATTGAACTAAATAAGTAAGCAGCTACTACAAATAGAAGGCATTCAGCTAAATCATTTCACGGAAATTAAGAATCTTTGCACTCAGGATTAAATTCCTAGTTTTGATATCTTGACGAAGAAATTATCAAAACTTTTTAAACAAAAATCTGCAAACAAAAAGCCTTGAAATTTTTAACGACAGTTTTGTTCTTTACTTTTCTCTTTTCGGGCTTACAGGCCCAGGAGAAAAATTTGTCTATTGCATTTGTAGCCAAAATAAATGGCAAAAAACTTATTCTAAACGAAGAAGGTCAGGACATTAAAATCAGCCAACTCAAATTCTACATTTCTAATATTGAGCTTTTTAAGGATGGGAAATCTGTATTTATTTTTCCTAAAGCCTTTCTACTTGACTATGCAGAAGCAGAAAGTCTGCACGAAGACTGCTCGCTTAATTTTAATTTTGACGAAGTATCCTTTGATGTGGGAATCGACAGTCCGACCAATGCCGCGGGTGCCCAATCAGGCGCCTTAGACCCAGCAAATGGTATGTATTGGACTTGGCAGAGCGGCTATATCAATGTAAAATTAGAAGGTCAAAGTTCTGCTTGTCCTACAAGAAAAAATGAATTTCGATTTCACCTAGGTGGATTCTTAGAGCCATATCAAGCGCATCAAAAAATGAGATTCATGGTCGACAATTCACAAAAAATCACATTCTTATTAGACCTCGATTTATTCTTCGAGAAAATAAATTTAGCTAAGGTCAACCGTATCATGTCGCCGAGTGCAGCAGCTGTCAACTTATCTAAATTATTCGCCAATTGCCTGAGCATAAAGTGAACAAAAAATGGACCATATCGTTAGCCTTGTTTATTTGCTTCGGATTTGTCGCGAATCAATCAATACTCTTTAAGCAGCCCCAAGATTGGCCCAAACCTAATTATAATTTTGACTCAAATAAACTATCGACGCAGAAAATTGAATTGGGACGAGCTCTATTCTATGACCCAAAACTTTCAAAAGACAATAGCATCAGCTGTGCAAGCTGCCACAGCCCATACAATGCTTTTGCGCATACGGACCATGACCTGAGCCATGGTATAAATGACCGGATTGGTACTCGGAATGCGCCTGCTCTCTTCAATCTGGCCTGGCATGATAAATTTATGTGGGATGGTGCCATTCATCATTTAGACATACAATCTCTAGCTCCCATTAGCCATGCCGACGAAATGGGCAGCAATATTCATGAGGTTTTATTCAAGCTAAATAGATCCGAATTGTACAGAGAAAAATTTAAAACTGCCTGGGGCCAGGATAGCATAAAAAGCGAATTCGTTTTAAAATCAATTGCTCAATTTCTAATTACTTTGGTGAGTGCTGAAAGCAGATACGATAGTATGAAACGCGGAGATATTTCATTTTCCCTTCAAGAAAAAAGGGGCTATAGCCTCTACAAAAACAACTGTAACTCATGTCATAGCGAGCCATTATTTACCAATATGTCCTTTGAAAATAATGGACTGCCCTTAGACTCAAGTTTGAATGATTTAGGGCGCAATAAAATAAGCAAATCTGAAAATGATGTCCGAAAATTCAAAGTGCCCTCATTAAGAAATTTAAAATACACCTACCCTTATATGCACGATGGCCGATTCAAGACTATACAAGCCGTATTGAATCATTATGAAAATGGAATCGAAAAAAGCGCATCCCTATCACAAGAATTAAGGCATTCTATAAAACTAAATTCAATGGAAAAGGTAGATTTAATTACATTCCTTCATACTCTTAACGACCAAAGCTTTATCTTGGATGCAGATATAAAATATCCAAGTCACTTTTTCGAAAAACACACTATACATTAAATTTCAAAAACTCATGAAACATCTTTTACTATTTATCATCACTCTAGTCACCTGCCTAAATCTTAACGCACAAGGACCAACAATTACCTCTTGGATTCAGAATACGGATGCTACCATGGGCCGACATTATATGAGCGGAAGTTCAACTCCGATAAACGACAACATTCTCGCTAATGTGCAAAACGTTCAATATTCAACATCATGGGTTTATGTCTCCACAACTGGTGTGCCTTCTTATATAACAGGGCCCTTTCTTGATGGCAATCCATCCCTCGCATCAGATCAAAGTGCGATCTATCAAATATCTCTTAACCCCACGCCTGCGAGCAACCCACCATCGACAACTGGAGGTAATATCGGGATTTTTATAAATGGCGTGAGCTTGTTCGATTATAGAGATGGTGTGGCATGGAATCCCAACACCAACGCTCTTTGCGGTGGACCCGGAAATCCTCCTTGCCCAGGTGGACCACAAGCGACACAAGATTGGAATAGAGATGCCATACCAGCAGAAATGGGAGGCTTCGATTGCGCCAAGGCACATCCGGCTATGGGAAACTATCATCATCATCAGAATCCTTCTGCATTCAATTTAGACATTAATGTAGTTTCTAATATTTGTGACCTCTACCCTGCTGACGGTCTTTATGTGATTGATGCCAATGCGCACTCTCCACTTATCGGTTATGCTTACGATGGCTATCCAATCTATGGTGCTTATGCATATAAAAATGCAGATGGCACGGGCGGAATTGCAAGAATGAAAACGAGCTACCAATTGAGCACCGCCACAACTCGAGCAAATGGACCAGCTGTTGGCGGAACATATATCAATGGATACTTCAGAGAAGACTATCAATACATAGCGAATGCTGCTGACGATTATCTAGATGAGCACAATGGACGATTTGCAATTACTCCTGAATATCCAAATGGAATCTATGCTTATTATGCAACCGTAGACGCCAATCACAATTCGGCCTATCCTTATGTAGTTGGCCCTACTTTTTATGGTGAGCTTTCTGCGTCCAAAGTGACATCAATAACAGAGCCAACGACCACCTACAATTACCCTACTTCGGTTGAAGAATTAGAAATTAGTGCAGGAGTTAAAGTTTACCCTAATCCAAGCAGTGATTTTATAGCCATTCAAATAGAAGGAATTGCTAAACAAAACATTCCTCTAGCACTTTACAGCTTAGATGGGAAGAACATCAGTGAGAGCAAAATTGAAAAAGGAAGCACCCTAGCTTTCTTTGAAACGCACCAGCTATACTCTGGAACTTACCTTGTCTATATAGGTTCAGGGCAGAATAGAATTGTGCGCAAAGTGATTCTCAGGAAGTAATCTAGCGAATTCCAAGCATCCCTAAAATTTTCTAAATGTAGTTCGAGCTATATTCCCTGAACTACATTTGTATTGTGTTGCGCTCCAAGCTTTCTCTTTTTGCAATGAAGACCTTTCTTCCACCATTGGTGGGAGCCTTCTTTGTAACCTGGTTTGTATTTATCATGCAATACCTATGGCTCTATATTGATGACTTTGTAGGCAAAGGACTTGAACCTATGCTTATTCTGGAAATGCTAGGACTGCAATCTCTAACTCTAGTAACCATTGCGCTCCCGCTTGGAATTTTGTTTGCTGCAATCATGAGCTTTGGAAATATCGGCGAAAGTTATGAGCTAGTCGCCATCAAATCTTCTGGGATTTCCGTTTTCAAATTGGCCACACCCCTCATCTTTTTCATTTGTTGCCTTACTGTACTTACCTTTTTATTTAATGACAACATCATTCCTCAAGCGCAGATTAAAGCCTACAAACTCTATCATGAAATCGCCAATAAAAAACCTGCCGTCAATATCAAAGAAGGCATTTTTTATAAGGACATTCCGGGCCACACTATCTATGTCGGGAAGAAAGGGAATGACAATAAAAGCATACACGACATCAAAATATATGACCACTCCCAAGGGGACGGCAATGACAAGGTAGTTCTAGCTGAACATGGCTCTATGATGGTAACCAAGGATAAACGTTTTTTAATTTTTGAATTAAGAGATGGCTGGCGGTATGAAGACAGAGATGAAAAAAGAGAGAATACCAATGAACAAATTAGATTGGGATTTAAATATTGGAAAAAAGTGTTTGATTTGTCAGACTTCAAAATGCCAGAATCCAAGGAAGACTACTTCAAGAGTTTAAACAAAGTGATGCCTTTGCGTCAAATCATCACAGAAATTGACACTACAGAAAAGAAGTTGAACACTTATGTCAATAACCTAAACAATAAGGTCTATGAATATTTAAATGGATTCGATAAAAGCATCAAGAAAGCGAAGTCTACGGACAGTACAAAATTTTTGGATCGCTTTAATGATGAAGAACGCTACAGAGTTTTGAGCACCGCTGAAATAAATGCGCGCTCAGTAAAAAATAGCATTGAAATTGATACACAAAATATGAAGTTGCAAAAGATGCATTTCGTGCAGCATAAAATTGAATTTCACAGGCGCTTCACACTGCCTTTTGCATGCTTAGTTCTCTTCATCATCGGCACATCCCTTGGGTCAATTATTAGAAAGGGAGGCTTGGGCTGGCCCTTCGTACTTGCCGTCATCTTTTTTGTTATTTATCACGTGCTTAATACAGTAGGCGAAAAACTTGCTGGCGAAATGGTTATACCTCCATGGCTTGGGATGTGGATGTCAACAATAATCTTGAGCATCTTAGGGATTTTCTTGATGAAGCAAGCAAATATTGATTCGCCATATTTGAATGCTGAATGGCTGAGAAGGAAATTCAAATTCCTTTCGCCGCTAGGAATTCTCATTCGACCGATAAAAAAATTCTTCAACAAACTCTTTTAATTGAGTAGACAAGATTCATACAAAGCGACATTTTATATTCCGTTTTTTCTCTGGGTTTTGGGAGGCGCGATTAGCCTATTCATATTTACTCAAGAAGAACTTTTCTTCTATTTAAATTCAATATTTAAGAATGAATTCGTCGACTATTTTTTTTATGCTGTGAGTGGCATGGGGCGAGGCGAAGTTCTTTTTATAATCTTAATTAGCCTATTGCTTTTTCCTGTTTTTAGAAATAAGAAGTACATCCTTACCGCAGGACTCACTGCCATTTTTACGGCTATACTCAATAATGTTTTGAAACTTTATTTTAAATGCCCGCGTCCCCTTTCCGTCTTTCTAGCGGAGCAGGTCAATACCTTGGAATACGTAGAACCACTTTATTGGCTCTCCTTTCCATCGGGTCATACCATGGGCGCATTCGCATTGTGCTGCCTGCTGAGCATACTCCTGCCAAAAAAGTATAAGCTATTTGCCTTCATTTTATTCGCCTTAGCCTTGCTCTGTGGCCTGTCTCGAATTTATCTTGGTCTACACTTTTTTCACGATGTCTATGCAGGAAGCTTGATTGGAGTGGGTCTGAGTTCTGCCATCTATTATTTAGTGAATAGATTTGCAAAGTGAATTTGAAGACTTCACACTACTATATACTATTAATTATTCTAGGAGGACTGCTGTTCATTCCGTCACTGGGAAGTGTGCACTTATTCGATTGGGATGAAATAAACTTTGCAGAATGTGCTCGCGAAATGTTGGTGAGCAAAGACTATTGGCAGGTCCAAATAGACTACAAGGCCTTCTGGGAAAAACCTCCCTTATTTATTTGGATGCAAGTGCTCAGCATGAAATTATTTGGGGTAAATGAATTTGCCGCGAGACTACCAAACGCCATCGTTGGTATCGCCTCCATGTGTGTTTTGTTTTTCATTGGCAGAAGACTAAGAGATAAAAAGTTTGCATTAATATTCACCTTACTCTATACCATTTCTCTGCTGCCTCATTTTTATTTTAAGAGTGGAATAATCGACCCCACATTTAATCTATTCATCTACCTTTCTATTTACTTTTTCAATGCAAGTATTCATCATAAAAGAAAAACTTATTACGCCATCTTATGTGGCCTTTCACTTGGCTTGGCTGTTTTGACCAAAGGGCCGGTTGCCATTATGCTCGGTGGCTTGAGCTTAATTACGTTTTGTGCGCTGAATAACTTTTGGGGGAAATTAAATTTCAAAAACTTACTCATACTGAGTGCTATCTGCATTTTAGTCATAGGCATTTGGGTGCTCCCAAACTATCTCATTGGCGGAGCGGAGCTCTTCAATGATTTTATTAATTATCAAATCAGACTCTTGCAAACGCAAGATGCTGGTCATGGCGGACCAATATATTATCACCTTCTTGTCCTTCTGCTAGGCTGCTTCCCAGCGAGTATTTTCATTTTTCAAAAAAACAAAACTCGAGTAACATTAAGCGCTACTGAAAGAGACTTTAAATTGTGGAATGTGATTCTACTTTCTGTCACTCTCATCGTGTTCAGTTTGGTTAAGACAAAAATTGTACATTATTCTTCGCTTTGCTATTTCCCAATTACTTATTTATCAGCGCTTGCACTGTACAATATGCATGAAGGCAAGAATAAATGGAATCACTCGAGTAGAATATCATTTCTGGTCATTGGAGTTCTCCTAGCCTTCGCATTCATTTTGGCGCCAATCGTTATGCAACATTCTGAACTTTGGATTGGCTATGTAAAAGACCCATTTGCCATTGAAAATTTAAAAGCAGATGTTGAATGGAAAAATATTCACACTATAGCTGGCGTAGCTCTCCTAGCTGCTGTACTGCTCACCTTCTTCATGGCCATTAAAAGAAGATATCGAAATGCTTTCATTAGCTTGACTGTATTCATGCTACTGGCCCTACAAAGCGCTTTCAGAATATTTCCATCACGCATTGAGGCTATTTCACAGGCTGCGGTTGTAGACTTTTGCGAGAGAAATCAAGATAAAAACCTTTACCCAATAGGATATAAAAGCTATGCGCACTTATTCTATGGCAAGAAGATGCCGGATTCAGAGGACAAAGAAGCCATTTTCCTCTTAAAGAAACCTTTTTTTGAGAAAAACGGTCTTGAGAAGGATTATCTCATTCTAGAAGAAAAGAATGGTTATTTACTTTTACAGCAGAGATGATGTCGAGAGAAGATTGTATTGCGATTATTCCAGCTAGAATGGAATCGAGCAGGCTGCCAGGTAAGCTTTTAAAGCTCATTGGATCAAAAAGTGTCTTATTGAGAACTTATGAGCAAGTGCAAAAGAGCGCCCTATTCAATCGAGTTGTGGTGGTATGCGACCATGAAAGACTTGCTGATGAGATAAGGGATGTAGATGGAACTGCACTCTATGTGCCAAAGGAGTTTGAAAGCGGCACCGATAGAATAGCTGATGTGGCGAATCAGTTTGATGAAAAGATTATTGTAAATGTTCAAGGGGATGAACCCTTTATTCAACAAAGTGCTCTTTCCAAGCTTTTAAGCCTATTTGAGGATGAAAAACTTGAAGTTGCGTCATTGATGAGGCCTTTTAAGGATGAGGCTGAAATGCGCACGGCAAGTGCTGTTAAGGTCTTTGTTGATCAATTTGGTCGCGCCTTGGACTTTTCGAGGGATATTCAAGCCTTTGGAAGAGAACTCCCTGAAAATCATATTATTAGAAAACATGTGGGTGTTTACGGCTTTAGAAAAGAGGCTTTGGAGCGATTTAGCTCACTTTCACCTTCAGGATTAGAATTGGAAGAAAAACTTGAAAATTTGCGCATGATTGAGCACAATTTCGAGCTCTATTTGGCAGAAATTGAGAGCGAAAGCTTGTCCATAGACACGCAGGAAGATTTAGACCGGGCAAACCGTCTAATTTCCTAAGTTGAAAAAAATATTTGGAAAAAAACCCATTGTTTATAGGTGTTTACGAATAAAATTTTCCACAATGTGTATTTTTGGAATATTTTTTGCTATTCCTGACGATTTGGCTTAAATTTGCGCCTCCAATTGACGTAAGCAGGTGCACAAAATTTCATGAACTCAATTTGGTCCTCGCGGGCTTAAAAGTTTACTTACTCAATTGGCTTTTTTATTTTAAAACGATTTAAAAAAATCTATGGCAGCTATTAAACCACAACGCATCAATTTCGGAAAAATTACGAATCAGGCCATTCCACCAGATCTTCTTGACATTCAGTTGAAATCATTTCAAGATTTTCTTCAGTTGGAAACAACACCTGACAAGCGTAATAACGAAGGATTGTTCCGCGTATTTAAAGAGAACTACCCCATTTCAGATACAAGAAATATTTTCTTGCTTGAATTTTTGGATTACTTCGTTGACCCTCCTCGCTACACCATTGAAGAGTGTATTGAAAGAGGCTTGACTTATGCGGTTCCTTTGAAAGCAAAACTTCGCTTGAGTTGTAATGATGAAGAGCATATTGACTTTGAAACTATCGTACAAGATGTTTTCCTTGGAAACATCCCTTACATGACTCCAAAAGGAACCTTTGTGGTGAATGGAGCTGAGCGTGTTATTGTTTCTCAATTGCATCGTTCTCCTGGAGTATTCTTCGGTCAAAGTTTCCACCCAAATGGAACTAAAATATATTCTGCTCGTGTAATTCCTTTCAAGGGAGCATGGATGGAGTTTGCTACAGACATTAACAATGTGATGTACGCATATATCGATCGAAAGAAGAAGTTCCCTGTAACTATGCTCTTGCGCTCTATAGGCTTTGAGTCAGATAATGATATCTTGAACCTCTTTGGCATGGCCGATGAGATTAAGGTTGACAAAAAGAACTTAGCGAAAGCTCTTGGACGCAGATTGGCTGCACGTGTAATTAGAAGTTGGACTGAAGATTTCGTAGATGAAGACACTGGTGAGGTTGTTTCAATCGAGCGTAATGAAATTCTTTTGGATCGTGACAAAGAGTTAACGCAAGAAGATATAGACATCATACTTGAAATGGAAATTGCTTCCATTTACCTTCAGAAAGAAGATGCCGGTGGCGACTTCTCCATTATCTACAACACATTGAATAAGGATACTTCTAATTCTGAATTAGAAGCGATTCAACATATTTATCGCCAACTAAGAAGTACTGATGCGCCAGACAACGAAACTGCGCGTGGAATTATTGACAAATTATTCTTCTCTGAGAAGAGATATGATTTGGGTGAAGTTGGACGTTACAAAATCAATCGTAAACTCGGGTTCAACGAAGACATCACTAAGAAGGTCTTGACGAAAGAGGATATGATTGCTATCATTAAGTATTTGGTTCAACTAACGAATCAAAAGGCTGAAATTGATGATATTGACCACTTAAGCAATCGTCGTGTAAGAACTGTTGGTGAGCAACTTTACGCTCAATTCGGTGTAGGTCTTGCTCGTATGGCGCGTACAATTCGTGAGCGAATGAACGTTCGTGACAATGAGGTATTTACTCCAATTGATTTGATTAACTCAAGAACACTTTCTTCTGTGATCAATTCTTTCTTTGGAACTTCTCAGTTGTCTCAGTTCTTGGATCAAACCAATCCGCTTTCTGAAGTAACACACAAAAGAAGAATCTCAGCTCTAGGGCCAGGTGGTCTTAGTCGTGAGCGTGCAGGATTTGAGGTACGTGATGTTCACTACTCTCACTACGGTCGTCTTTGTACGATTGAAACTCCTGAGGGACCAAACATTGGGTTGATTTCTACCCTTTGTGTACATGCCCAAATTAATGATATGGGTTTCATCGAGACTCCATATAGAAAAGTGAAAGAAGGTAAGGTGAACTTGAAGAAGTTCTTCTACCTCAGTGCTGAAGAAGAAGACAAAGCAAAAATTGCTCAGGCAAATACAGATTTGAAAGAGGATGGAACTTTAACCATCGACAAAATTAAATCTCGTGTTACGGGTGATTTCCCAATCTTAGATAAGACTGAAATTGAATATATGGATGTTGCACCAAACCAAATTGTTGGCTTGAGTGCTTCCATGATTCCTTTCTTAGAGCATGATGATGCTAACCGTGCCTTGATGGGCTCAAACATGCAACGTCAAGGTGTTCCTTTATTACGACCTGATCCACCGATTGTTGGAACTGGCTTGGAAGCGAAGGCAGCACGCGATGCAAGAATTCTTATTACCGCAGAAGGTAAAGGTGTTGTTGAATATGTTGATGCGGAAGAAATTCATATCAGATACCAACGCTCTGAAATTGACCGTATCGTTTCTTTTGAAGATGATCTAAAGATTTACAAATTGGTGAAGTACGAACGTACAAACCAAGGTACTTGTATGAATCTTCAACCTTGCGTTAAGAAAGGTCAAAAAGTAAAAAAAGGTACTTTCTTAACGGAAGGATATGCAACGAAAGATGGTGAGCTTGCTCTCGGTAGAAACTTGAAAGTGGCATTTATGCCTTGGAAAGGTTACAACTTTGAGGATGCGATTGTAATCTCTGAAAGAGTTGTTCGCGACGATTGGTATACTTCGATTCACATTAAAGAATTCGATTTGCAAGTTCGCGATACGAAACTCGGTGAAGAAGAGTTGACTCCGGATATTCCAAACGTCAGTGAAGAAGCAACAAAAGATTTAGACGAGCACGGGGTTATTCGTGTTGGAGCACACGTTAAAGAAGGTGATATTCTTATTGGAAAAATTACACCTAAAGGTGAAACTGATCCAACACCGGAAGAAAAACTTCTACGTGCCATCTTTGGTGATAAAGCTGGTGATGCGAAGGATGCATCCTTGAAAACTCCTCCATCAACAAGAGGTGTTGTCATCAAGAAAAAACTTTTCGCTAAGAACAAAAAAGACAAGTCACGTAAAGCTGCTGAGAAATCACAGTTAGAAATGACTAAGAAAGTTCATGACGAAAATATCGTTGATATCAATGAAACACTATTGAGCAAATTAGAAGCTCTCTTGCAGAATCATAAATCTGCTGGAGTAACTAATCACTATGGTGAAATCATTCTATCAAAAGGATTAAAATTCACAACAAAGAATCTGAAAGGAATGGACCTCAATATGGTTAATCCTTTGAACTGGACTGATGACGAAGAAATGAATGATTATGTAAATACTCTTTTACATAATTACAACATGAAGAAGACAGCAGAAGAAGGTCGATTCAAACGTGAAGAATTTAATATTACTGTAGGAGACGAACTACCAACAGGTGTTCTGAAACTAGCTAAAGTATATCTAGCGTCTAAGCGTAAGCTTAAGGTTGGAGATAAGATGGCGGGTCGTCATGGAAATAAAGGTATCGTTGCACGTATCGTACGTGAGGAGGACATGCCTTTCCTAGAAGACGGAACTCCAGTTGATATCGTATTGAACCCATTGGGTGTACCATCACGTATGAACATCGGACAGATCTACGAAACCATTCTTGGATTCGCAGGTGAAAAACTCGGTGTGAAATTTGCAACGCCAATTTTTGACGGTGCAAGTCGTGCTGAAATCAATGAAAAAATCAAAGAAGCAAATCTTCCAGAATTCTGTCACACAAGATTGTTTGACGGAGAAACTGGAGAGCGTTTCCATCAGAAAACTACTGTAGGAATCATCTATATGATGAAACTGCATCACTTAGTGGATGATAAAATGCACGCGCGTTCTATTGGACCATATAGTTTGATTACCCAACAACCATTGGGTGGTAAAGCGCAGTTCGGTGGACAACGTTTTGGTGAGATGGAAGTTTGGGCAATTGAGGCATATGGCGCTGCTAATATTCTTCAAGAGCTACTGACAATTAAGTCAGATGACATCCAAGGTCGAGCTAAGACTTACGAGGCCATTGTAAAAGGCGATAACATTCCGCAATCTGGAATCCCTGAATCATTTAATGTTCTTGTGCATGAGTTGCGAGGACTTGGTCTAGACCTTCACTTTGATTAATTGAACCAAAATTTAAACAAAATATTTAAATAAATATGAGCTTTAAGAAAGACATAAAACCAAAAGCAAGTTTTGAGAAAATTACCATAACTCTAGCTTCTCCGGATGATATTCTGGACAGAAGTTTTGGTGAGGTACTCAAACCTGAAACTATAAATTATAGAACATATAAGCCTGAACGCGACGGCTTGTTCTGCGAGAAAATATTCGGACCTATGAAAGACTTCGAATGTTATTGTGGAAAGTACAAGCGTATCCGATACAAAGGAATCGTTTGTGATCGTTGTGGCGTAGAGGTAACAGAGAAAAAGGTTAGACGTGAGCGCATGGGACACATTAAGTTGGTTGTTCCTGTAGTACACATCTGGTACTTTAAATCTCTACCAAATAAAATTGGATACCTTCTTGGGACAAGTTCTAAGAAGTTAGAAATGATTATTTATTATGAGCGCTACTGTGTAATTCAAGGAGGAGCAGCTGATAATATGATCCGTGAAGTTCAAGGCCTCAAAGAAGATGCCATGACTTATATGGAATTACTCGCAGAAGATGATTATCTCGATATGCTAGAGAAACTCCCTGGAAATAATCAGCTTTCTGATGATGATCCAAACAAGCTTATCGCAAAGATGGGTGCTGATGCAGTTCAAATGTTGTTGTCAAGACTCGATCTTGATAAACTCTCTTATGAACTTCGTCATGCTGCAGCATTTGAAACATCTCAACAACGTAAGACAGATGCTTTGAAGCGTTTGAAAGTAGTTGAGGCATTCCGTGATGCAAACTCTCATATTGAAAATCGACCAGAGTGGATGATCATGCAATATTTGCCTGTAATTCCACCAGAATTGCGTCCATTGGTTCCATTAGATGGTGGCCGATTCGCATCTTCCGATTTGAATGACCTCTACCGTAGAGTAATCATTAGAAACAATCGATTGAAGAGACTCTTGGATATTAAAGCTCCTGAGGTTATTCTAAGAAATGAGAAACGTATGCTTCAAGAAGCTGTCGATTCATTGATGGATAACTCACGTAAGTCTAATGCTGTAAAAGCTGAAGGCGGACGTGCATTGAAATCATTAAGTGATGTACTTAAGGGTAAGCAAGGTCGTTTCCGTCAAAACCTTTTGGGTAAACGTGTTGACTATTCTGGACGTTCTGTAATTGTCGTAGGACCAACACTGAAACTCCACGAATGTGGTTTGCCGAAAGATATGTGTGCTGAGTTATTCAAGCCATTTATCATTCGTAAGCTTATCGAAAGAGGAATTGTAAAAACAGTAAAATCTGCCAAGAAATTGGTTGAGCGTAAAGAACCCGTAATCTGGGATATTCTTGAAAATATACTAAAAGGACATCCGGTCATGTTGAATCGGGCCCCTACTCTTCACAGATTGTCAATTCAGGCTTTCCAGCCTAAAATGATTGAAGGAAAGGCTATTCAACTACACCCGCTCGTTTGTTCTGCCTTTAATGCGGATTTCGATGGTGACCAAATGGCGGTTCACGTTCCCTTGAGCAATGCGGCTATTCTTGAAGCTCAGCTTCTAATGTTGGCTTCACACAATATTCTGAATCCTCAGAATGGCACTCCTATTACACTTCCTTCACAGGATATGGTATTGGGACTCTATTATACAACGAAGAGTAAGAAGAATATTCCAGGAGATCCTGTACAAGGAGAAGGAATGATTTTTTACAGTGCAGAAGAAGCACGTATTGCATATAACGAGGGCAAAGTTGACTTGCATGCCAATGTAAAAGTTCGAAATGAAATTTATCAAGGCGAAGTTGCAGAAGATGAAGAAGCTCCTGCACCTAAGTATGAAATCATAGCAACCACGGTTGGACGAATTATTTTCAACCAACACGTTCCTAAAAAAGTTGGATTCATTAATGAACTTCTTACAAAGAAGGCTCTCAGAACCATCATTGGTAATATTATCAAGATAACAGATGTTCCTACAACTGTAAAATTCTTGGATAGCATTAAAGGTCTTGGATTTAGAATGGCTTTTGAAGGTGGACTCTCATTTAACCCGGAGGATCTTTTAGTTCCAGACGTGAATAAAATGATGATTGAAAGTGCCACTACTGAAGTTGATGAAATTTGGGACAACTACAATATGGGGCTTATTACTAATAATGAGCGTTACAATCAGATTATTGATGTTTGGTCTCGTGCCGATACAAAAATTACTGAAGCACTCATTCAAGAGATGGCAACAGACAAGCAGGGTTTCAATTCTGTCTATATGATGCTGCACAGTGGAGCTCGTGGTAGTAAACAACAGGTAAAACAGTTGAGCGGAATTCGTGGTCTAATGGCTAAACCTCGTAAGAGTGGTAGCACAGGATCTGAGATTATTGAGAATCCAATTCTATCCAACTTTAAAAATGGCTTGAATGTATTGGAGTACTTTATCTCTACTCACGGTGCGCGTAAAGGACTTGCGGATACTGCGCTTAAAACTGCTGATGCTGGTTACCTAACGCGTAGACTTGTTGACGTTGCTCAAGATGTAGTTGTCAATGAAGAAGATTGCGGTACACTGCGTGGAATTGAAACATTCCCTCTTAAAGAGAATGATGAAATTGTTGAACCACTAAGTGAGCGTATTGTTGGAAGATCTGCACTGCACGATGTGTATGATGAAGAAAACAACTTAATCATAGAAGGCGGAAAACTAATTACTGAAGAGTTAGCGAAGGCTATTGAAGATGCAGAAATTGAATCGGTTGAAATTCGTTCAGTTCTAACTTGTGAAACTAAGAAAGGTTGTTGTGCATCATGTTATGGTGTGAACCTTGCTGTAGGACGCAGAGCTCAAAAAGGTGATGCTGTAGGAATTATTGCAGCTCAATCAATTGGAGAGCCTGGAACACAGCTTACACTACGTACATTCCACGTGGGTGGTGTTGCTGGATCTGCAGCGATTGACAGTCAACTCGTTTCTAAATTTGACGGGAAAATTCAATTTGACGGCCTCAAAACTGTTCACTATTCTAAAGGAAAAGTTGAAGCAGATGTTGTGATTAGTCGAATGGGTGAAATGAGAATGATTGATGAAAAAGAAAGAATTCTTACCACTGCTGATATCCCTTATGGTTCTGTCATTAAAGTGAAGAACAACCAAAAACTTAAGAAAGGAGATGTCATTTGTGAGTGGGATCCTTTTAATGCGGTAATTATATCTGAGATTGAAGGAAAGGTTCGTTTCGATAATATTATCGAAGGTGTCACCTATCGTGAAGAAGCTGATGAGCAATCAGGAACACGTGAGTTGGTAATTATAGAATCTAGAGATAAAACGCGTATACCTGCAATGAAAGTTGAGGGTAAAGGAGAGCGTAACTACAACATTCCTGTTGGATCTCACCTTTCAGTGAAGAATAACGGAAAAGTAATTCCTGGTCAAACACTAGTGAAAATCCCAAGAATAATGGGACGTTCACGTGATATTACTGGAGGTCTTCCTCGAGTAACAGAATTGTTTGAAGCACGTAACCCATCTAACCCAGCTGTTGTGGCTGCGATTGATGGTGTGGTGTCATTCGGAGGAATTAAGCGTGGTAACCGTGAGGTTTCCATTGAAAGTAAAGATGGACTCATCAAGAAGTATTTGATTAATCTAGGTAAACATATTATTGTTCAAGAAGGAGATTTCGTTAAATCTGGAACTGCTTTGAGTGATGGAAGTATTACTCCTAGAGATATTCTAAATATTAAAGGACCTTATGCTGTTCAGGCATATTTGGTCAATGAGATTCAGGAAGTATACAGACTTCAAGGTGTGAAAATTAATGATAAGCACATTGAGGTTATTGTAAGACAGATGATGCGTAAAGTAACAATTGAAGATCCAGGTGATACGAGATTCTTACAACGTGATATCGTGAGCAAGGTGCATTTCAATGCTGAAAATGATTGGGTCTACGATAAAATCGTAGTGACTGATCATGGTGAAAGTGAAAGACTACATTCAGGACAAATTGTTACACTACGCGAAATTCGTGAAGAGAACAGCTTGCTCAAGCGTGCAGACAAAACACTTGTGCAATACAGAAATGCAGAGCCGGCTACATGTAGTGCATTACTACTTGGAATCACTAAGGCTTCTCTTGGTACTGATTCATGGCTATCAGCTGCTTCCTTCCAGGAAACAACTAAAGTCTTGTCTCAAGCTGCTATTTCTGGGAAATCAGACAAACTCGTTGGTCTAAAAGAAAATGTATTAACCGGAAACCTAATCCCTGCTGGAACAGGAATGAAGGACTGGGATGAGTACATTGTCGGATCAAAAGATGAATATGAAATACTTAAGAATTCACAAGAATTGCTTGAGTTTGATGATGAAGAGTAATCTCATCAAAGAATACCATAAAAAAACCTTCCCAATTGGGAAGGTTTTTTATTATATGAATATTTTAAATTTAATTTCCTAATCTGCGACGCAATGTGTCTATTTGAGATTCCCATAAATTTTCTTGGTCACCTTCCTCTCCAGGTTCACAGAAATCTTCCACCCACAATATAATGCCGCTGGTTATGGTACTTTTTTCGATTCTAAACTCGAAATACTCTTCTTCATCCATCCATTCCCAACGATAACGCACTGAAGTGTCTTGAACGGTGGCTATTTGCTCAGCCATTTCAACATTTCCTTCTTCCCATGTGAAGTAGAAGTAGTGCTCTTTGGAATCAACTTTTTCAGCAAACCATTCTGAGAGTCCGGCTGAAGTCGACAAAAGATTGTAAAGCACGTTGGTCGTGCATCTTATGGGAAATTCTAGTGTAAATGATTGTCTTTTTGCCATTACTTATATAATCGCAATAATAAGCTAACAGATGTGATATCAAAATTAAATACAGCCTTTTTTGTACAACATTTTGGGCGATGTGTTAAATTTTTTTTGGGCTGTATTACCAAAACATTTACATTTGGATTACTTCCCCCTGACAAATCATATCGTTTGGGAATTTAAACCGCTCTAAAAACTGCTTTTCTTATGTCAATGCGTCAGCTAAAGATTACAAAATCGATTACCAATAGAGAAAGTCAATCCTTAGAGAAGTATCTGCAAGAAATCGGGAAGGTAGATTTAATCACTCCAGAAGAAGAAGTTCGACTCGCTATTAGAATAAAGCAAGGTGATCAAATTGCACTTGATAAACTCACTAAGGCTAATCTTCGTTTTGTAGTCTCCGTTGCTAAACAGTATCAGAATCAAGGTTTATCTCTAAGTGATTTAATCAATGAAGGAAATCTTGGACTAATCAAAGCTGCTCAACGTTTTGATGAAACGAGGGGATTCAAGTTTATTTCATATGCTGTTTGGTGGATTAGACAGTCAATACTGCAAGCATTGGCTGAGCAAAGCCGAATTGTCAGACTACCACTTAATAAAGTAGGCTTGACCAATAAAATAAATAAGGCATATGCCAAACTCGAACAAAAATTCGAACGTGAGCCAAGTTCTGAAGAGCTCGCTCAACTCCTTGAAATAGATCGAGATGAGGTAGAGAATACACTCAGTGTTGCCGCTCGTCACGTCAGTATGGATGCACCCTTCGTGAGTGGAGAAGAAAATAGTTTGCTTGACGTTTTAATCAATCCAAATGCGGTATCAACAGACGCACAAGTCGAGCATGTACAAAGCCTTAGGGACGAAATTGATCGCAGCTTAAGTACCTTAACTGAGCGTCAAAAAGATGTTTTGATGTTGTTCTATGGTATTGGGGTTGACCATCCGATGAGTCTTGAAGACATTGGCAGCAAATTCGGTTTAACGAGAGAACGTGTTCGTCAAATCAAGGATAAGGCAATCACTAAGCTCCGAACGACTTCTCGCTCAAAGCAACTCAAGAATTATTTAGGCACTTAAACTAGTGTTCGAACTACTAATCTTTTAAAGGCAAAATTGCTCGTCCAATGCAACCATTGGGTGGCGTAATATGCAACAAATTTGCAATGGTGGCAGCGATATCTGTCATTTGAACACGCTCTTTCACCTCTATTCCTGATTGAATATTCCATCCGTAAAAAATGAGTGGGATATGGGCATCATAAGGGTTCCAAACCCCATGAGTTGTTCCTGTTGCGTATGATTGCGTTAGTATGCCTGGATTAAGAACAAAAAACACATCCCCACTGCGCCCATGACAATAGCTATTAATCGCCATTTCCTCCAAGTCTTTAGGCATTTGAGCTGAACGCATGTCTTGCGCGTCGCAGGCAAATAAAATATCATCGCGCTCTAGTAAAGCATCAATGACTTTTTGTTTATTCTCTTTCGTTTTTGCGCCCTTGAATAGATAAGCATAGTTATTTTCTATACCTTGAATCTGCAAATTACTGCCCAATTCAGCCATCACTTCTCTCCCCTTAAAGAGTCCAGCAGGCACTTTCTGATCCTGCATAAAAGTTGGATTATGGGCTGCACCATGATCCGCAGTTAGAAAAAGTAAATAGTTTCCCTTCCCTACTTTCGCATCTAAATAGGATAAGAAATTTGCCATCAACTTATCGAAACGTAAATACATATCCTCAGCTTCCACACTGTTTAATCCAAAATAGTGACCAACATAGTCCGTAGATGAGAAGCTGATGGCCAAAAAATCTGTTGACTCCCCTTGACCAAGAGATTCTCCTTGAATTGCCGCTTTGGCAAAATCAAAAAGGATATCATTTCCAAAAGTTGTTTTCTTTATATAGCCAGGATTCAAACCATCGAATCTATGCGGAAAGGTTGGCACGAGCTCATTGGTATATCTACCTTCATAAGCATTATTATCCGCAGTACTATTGATGTATCGCTCTTTAGAATACAATTTTAACCATCCACCTTTAAGATATTGAGCAGCCTTTTTCTGAGCATTGAATGAGCTAGCCCATCTAGGCAATTTATCAGTATAAAATGAACTGGTCATAAACTCCCCTAAGGAATCATCCATCCAATAAGTACCATTTGATGTATGACCTCCCGGAAGCACTGCTCCCCTATCTTTTAGAGACATAGCGATTGTCTTTGATTTTAAATTCGTAGCCAATCTCAAGGCATCAGTAACACTCGTGGTTTTCATATTTCGAGGGCTAATTTGACCTGCAGCAGCGATGCCTCCGACACTATGCTCCGTTTTGTCTGTGACGCAATAGGTTCTTTCGCCTGTTTTAGCCTCAGTCCAATTATTGCCTGCAATCCCATGAATCGATGGCACGGAACCTGTATAAATGCTTGCGTGACCCGGTCCCGTATAAGTGGGTAGAAAATTGATGAAACAATTATTAAAAGAGGTCCCCTGCCTCAGTAATTTTTTAAATCCCTGCTCTTCATATTGATTATAGTATCTATACAAATAATCGGGGCGCATTTGATCTACAACGATTCCAACCACCAATTTCGGGCGTTTAATGTCATTAAAATCGGTTTGGGCTTGGCCAAATAAGGGTAATATAAGTAGAATGACTAGAATCTTTTTCATCATGCGTTTATAACTTAAGAGCAAAAATGGGATGATTTCGTGACTCTGAGGCTCCATTTGTGTTATTTTTGTAGGAAATTTAAACTAATTATGGCAGATCTTTTTGATAAGTTCTCAAACATGGGTGCCCTTGGTAAGTATCAAGATAAGGCCCACGGATATTTCTCCTTTCCTAAACTAGAAGGCCAACTTTCAAATCGAATGGTGTTCCAAGGAAAAGAACGCATCGTTTGGAGTTTGAACAACTATTTAGGCCTCGGGAATCATCCCGATGTGAGAAAGGCAGATACTGAAGCAGCTGAGCAGTGGGGAATGGCAATGCCTATGGGTGCGCGCATGATGAGTGGGCATACTTCCGTTCACGAGCAGCTCGAGAAAGAATTGGCTGAGTTTGTATCCAAGGACGATGCTTACTTGCTGAATTTTGGATACCAAGGTATGGTGAGCATAGTGGACTCTCTTCTAAGTAGACGCGATGTCGTTGTCTATGATGCAGAATGTCATGCATGTATTATTGACGGATTGCGCATGAGTACAGCGCATCGATATGTATTTAAACATAATGATATTGCAGATTGCGAAAAACAACTCAAGCGAGCGCAAGAAATGACGAAGCAAAGTGGCGGCGGAATACTTGTCATCACTGAAGGTGTTTATGGCATGGCAGGCGATCAAGGCAAACTGAAAGAGCTTTGTACATTAAAAGACACTTATAATTTTAGACTTTTAGTTGATGACGCACATGGTTTTGGAACTCTAGGAGAAACTGGAGCTGGTGCTGGTGAAGAGCAAGGATGTCAAGATGATATTGATGTTTATTTCTCCACCTTCGCAAAGAGCATGGCTAGTATTGGCGCTTTCGTCGCGGCCGATAAAAATATTGTTGCCTATTTGCGCTACAACCTACGTTCGCAAATTTTTGCGAAATCACTTCCTATGCCTATTACCCTTGGAAACTTAAAGCGTCTGGAGATGCTGCGCACGATGCCAGAATTAAAAAACAAGCTTTGGGAAAATGTAAACTACTTACAGAAGAGCCTCACAGAAGCTGGTCTTGACATCGGAAAAACCAACTCTTGTGTTACGCCGGTCTATATGCACGGTGGACTAAATGAGGCAACTCAGTTGATTGTAGACATGAGAGAGAATTATAATGTTTTCTGCTCATTGGTTACCTATCCTGTGATACCTAAAGGAGACATTCTGTTGAGATTGATTCCTACATCAGCGCACACATTTGATGACATCGATCAGACGATTGTAGCATTCAAGGCGGTGAAAGAAAAACTAGACAATAAAATGTATCCTGACGAATTTCCTGCAGTTGTTTAGGAAATTAGATATTAATATTAAAAGAGCCTTCAATTGGAGGCTCTTTTATTTTAATCAATGTTTTAGTTTTCCTATCTAACCAAGGTCACATTCCCTTGTAGTGGAATGCTTGCTCCATTTGAAAGGGTCGCCTCCATCACGTAGACATAAGCGCCCATAGGTTGAAGTTCGCCGCCATAGCGACCATCCCAACCACGGCCATTGATGTCATCTGTTCGGAAGATTAGCTCACCCCAACGATTGAATATTTTCATATCGAAGCGCGTGACGCCACTAGAAAGTAAGTCTCTCGGAAAGAAATAATCATTCAGGCCATCACCATTCGGGGAGAATGAATTTGGCACATTAATGTAGCAGTCTCTTGTAACCCATATGCTATCAGTCGCAAAGCAACTTCCGTTGGAGCCCATAGCCCAGTATCTACCAGGATCAGTAACCGTAATTTTATTTGCCGTATCACCAGTACTCCATACATAAATAGCGCTAGGATTAATATTGTCTTGGAGTTCTATACTCTCCGTTGGGCAAAGTCCAATATCCGGACCTAAGTCTAATGCAGGATATCCATTCACTGTGATAGGAACCACTATATTCAAAACTGAATCTGCACCGCTACAAAAAGGATTGCGGGAGGTAAAGGTTACATTATATGGATTCCCTGGCAATTCAAAATTGTGCGTTGGATTATGGACGTCAAAGACTATGGTTCCATCATCAAAATCATAGAAGGTTTGAAATGTTCCTGGACTGACACTATCACTAAAGTATACCGCTTCTCCTACGCAAACTTCTGTAGGTGTGGCACTCATTTGAGCATAGGGTTTTGGCACGACGACAAATGGTTTCGTAATACTGTCTTTACATCCAAGGAAATCTGTAATAACTAACTTTATATTATAAGTACCAGCTGCTGTATAGGTATAATTTGCTACCGGTAAGAAGAGGGTTGAATCTCCATTTCCCCAATACCATCTGTGTATTGCTAAGAGTGGAATTGAAGCCGTACTCACATTCACTGTCTCACCTAAACAGAGGACAGAGTCAGGTGTTGTTATGAAGTCAGCGTTCAATGGATGAGAAACCGTTACTGGAATGATAATTGAATCAATACAGCCATTATCAGTAACTATGAGTTTTACATTATATGTTCCTTGATTGAAATATACATAAGTAGGATTTGCCTGCGAGCTAAAGCCACCATCTCCAAAGGTCCATGCGTATTGCGGATTACCATTCGGATTTGTGATGCTCGTATTGGTAAAATTCACAGTATCATTAAAACAGCCTAAGTCAGCTGCCCAGGTAAAGTTTGGAATAGGTTGAAAATTCTCAACATCAATGGTCAATGAATCCTGAAAGACGCATCCTCCTTGTGCAGAGTCTACACTGACTGTTACCACATAAGTAATGGGTCCAGTAGTTTGAGAAATGACAGGATTAAGCGTATTTCCACCACTCAGAATATTTGCTGCAGGACTCCAACTGATTGTATAATTTACGCCTGCTGTAGTATCCGTCAAACTGGCATTTAAAGTATCCGTATAAGTTCCACAACCAGCCAATGTTTTATTCAAGCCAGCATCAATTGATGCCTCAGGAACAATTACAGTGAAAGTATCCATACCGCCGCCACAATTTGTAGCTGTATTGGTCGTGTCGACATTGGTTACAGTAATTACTGCACTCGCATTAGAAGTAAATGTTCTGCTATTTCCTGTTCCTGTTAAATTCCCTGTTCCAGATAAAATGAACCAATTATAGATTCCTCCAGATGAAGATGCTGTCAAATTAACTCCAGGCGCTCCACCACAATAATAAATGGTGTCATGGGTAGGCGTTGCATTTCCACCGACTGGACAAACAGCCCAATCTCCTCCGGAAGGGGATAGCGTGGCACCAGGAGTAAAGTTTACATTGGTTGCACCAATAGTTCCTGTGTGGAACCCGCCTCCATTATGATAAAAAATTTGATTTCCAATAATCCCAAACCCACCACCAGCAGGATTTGAACTTCCAGTTACCGTCCATGATTGCACGAGGGTTCCAGTCGAGCTATAAAGTCTCAAAAATGGGCTACCACCTGTAGTATTGGTTCTCAGGATATAAAAATTTCCATTACAGTCGCCCACTAAATCATAGGGACCGCCACCACTAAAGCCAGGTACAACGAGGAGAAGCGTTGCAGGACCGGTGCCATCGTATTGATAAACAGTTCCTGAACTACCTACTAAGTTGTAGATGAAACCTCCACCACCGCCGTGATTAATCGCTCCACCAGCTCCTGCATTGTGCCCCGTATTAATCCAAGCAGCACCATCGTAATACCAAAAATTTCCACCACTGACCGTATAGAAGGTAGGAGATGGACATGCGGAACAATTTAAATTATTACTGACTGCAAGACCTCCAGATCCTGAAGGCAAGCCGATAGTATTCAAAATTGGATTGGTAGCACTAATCGGAAGGGTAATATCAAAATTATAAATTTGACTTCCGTTCTGAATATATATAATATCGGGATTCAAACAAGGCAATTGAGCAGAGGATGTTGTTGGAATTGTAGAAAGGGCTAAAATTCCTAACACACAACATATTATAATTTTTTTCATAGGTTGATATACTACCTCTTGAAGATACAACTCACTTTCTATTCGTTAACACATCAAGTATCATTTTTTAGCCATGAAACACAAAAAAAGAGCCAAATACAATTTGGCTCCCTTTACCGATATTTTCAGTCTTTATCTAATTTCAAAAGTCCATGGCATAATAGCCATCACCTTGTTCTGCATATTACGTAAATCTTTAATCTGCTTAAATAAGGCGTAGTCCTTGCCGAGGAATTCTTGTATCATGACATCTTTACCATCACCGCCTTTAGTTGAATTAAGCAATTGTGTAAAGCTATCTTCTTGTTTAGGATATTCAACGACTTTATAGCCATCTAAACCCGCTCTCTTAGCAACCGCCGCGATGGCCGCATTCTTTCCGTCAAGAACATCCACAAGTTTCAAATCTAAGGCATCGGTACCGGAATAGACATGCCCTTGGGCCAAAGCTTCAACTTCTTCCATAGACATATTTCGTGCTTCAGCAACTCTAGATTTGAATGTAAAATAGACAGAGTCTAAATATGTATTTATGGCGGAACGTTCTACGCCATCCATTGTTCTGAAAGTAGTCGGAAAATCTGCATGTTGCGCAGTCTTTATCTCATCAAAAGTGACCCCCAATTTATTGTTCAGAAATTTTTCCATATTAAACATTACGCCGACCACCCCGATTGATCCGGTAATGGTATTCTTGTCTGCAAAAATTGAATCCCCTGCACATGCCATATAATAACCACCACTAGCGGCAACATCCCCCATACTTATGTATAATGGTTTTTTCTTTTTGAGAGCAAGTAGCTCACGGTGCATCACTTCACTCGCAAGAGCACTTCCGCCACCAGAATTTATACGAAGAACTACTGCCTTTATCTTATCATCATTGGCAATTTTTCTAATTTCTTTATTTAGGGTTGCACTATAAATACCTTCTGTTCCTTCCCCATCTAAAATACTTCCCTGGGCATATAAGACAGCTACCTTATCCTTAGACTTGGATCGTTTTGCTTTAGCATAATCTCCTGGTGTGACAAATCTTAATTTGCCATCCTCTTTGAGACCAGACTTTTTGCGAAGCAATGCTCTCACATCATCATCATAGGCAACACCATCAATTAAGCCAATGCGCGCCGCATCCTTGGGAAATTTGACAGAAAGAGAATTGGCCATTTCTTGCAATTCCTCAACTGATTTACCTGAGCGTTCCGAAGCTGCAGTCAATAAGCTCAAGTTCAAATCTTGAAGTACATCTCTAAGTTGCTCCCCATTGGGTCCACTGAAATCTTTTCTTGAAAAAGGTTCATGCGCGCCTTTGTACTTTCCTACATGGAAGCCCTCAACGTGCACGTCCAATTTGTCCATGAGTCCTTTCACAAAGCTTCCAACCATAGCAAGACCTTTGAATTCAATTCCACCATGAGGATTTACAAATATGCTATCCGCGACACTTGCTACATAATAGGCCTTTTGGCTACAGCCTTCGCCATACGCGTAGATGAATTTATCTTTTGCATTTCCTTTAAATTTTTTAAGGGCGCTGCGTATTTCTTCTAAGCTTCCCCAGCCTACACTAGCCATGCCTAGCTTGATATAAATTCCTTTAATATTATCATCTTCTTCGGCACGTTCTATGCTTCGAATGATATCATTTAGACCTGTCACTGATGTAGAACCACCTTGAATTATGGCTAGAGGATTCTCTACGGACTGTTCCATGATGGGCTCATTCATATCCAAATGAAGAATGCTTTTAGATTGAGCAGATGTACTATCTGAAGAACCTGCGATTGCGCCAAAAATGGCTATAATGAAAAAGCCTACGACGATGAAAGCCATTATGGCTGCTAGACAGGCGAAGAAAGATTTAAAAAAAGTATTCATTGTATTCTGATTTTGACTTCAAAGTTATTTGCCATTACATTTATATGTTATTTAAAAATGATGAGTGGTCTTTATTTGAGTATAGGCGGTAATCAAGGCGATAGGTTAGCCTTCTTAAAATCAGCTAGGCAGGCTATTTCAAGCGAAATAGGTCCTGTTTTGAAGCGCTCCTCTGTGTATGAGACTAAGGCCTGGGGCAACGAAAGCCAAGGCGACTTTCTGAATCAAGTGCTGAAAGTAAGTTCTCAACTTTCTCCGCAAGACTGCATGACTAGAATTCTTGAGATTGAAAAAAGACTTGGGCGTATCAGAGAAAAAAAATGGGCCGCCAGATGTATCGATATTGACATCCTTTACTACGCCTATAAAAAAAAGAAGGGAAAAAAACTGACCATCCCACACCCTTATATTCAGGACAGAATGTTCATCCTTATTCCATTGGTGGAGATAGCCCCTGGTTTTGTTCATCCTATATTCCGCAAAACAAATACGACCCTACTTAAGGAATGTGCAGATCCCCTTGCTGTGGAAATTTATAAATCATAATAGAAGATTGCCTTACTACTTTTACTCTTGTAAGCAAAATGACTAAGCAATTTATCACTGTGGAAGGAAATATTGGTGCAGGAAAAACCACCCTGTCCAAGATGCTTGCTGAGCACTTTAAAGCCAACCTTATTTTAGAGCAATTTGCAGACAACCCATTCCTTCCTAAGTTTTATAAAGACAAAGAGAAATATGCTTTTCAACTCGAGCTCTCTTTTTTAGCGGATAGGTTCAAACAATTGAAGAAAATGCTTTTGGGAAGGGATTTATTTTCTAGCACAACAATTTCAGACTACCTCTTTATCAAGAGTAAAATATTTGCCAAGGTCAATTTACCGCAAGACGAATATGAACTCTATGAGAGTCTATTCGATATTATTTACCCCAACTTACCCAAGCCGGATTTACTCATTTTCCTACATGCCCCTGTTCATAAATTAAAGAAAAACATCAGCGCTAGAAATCGTTCCTATGAACAAGAGATTGCGGATGAATATTTAATCACTATTGAAAAGGCTTACAACAACTATTTAAAATCTGCGCCTTGCCCGGTATTGATGATAGATACGCGGGAGACTGATTTCATGAACAATGAAATTCAATTCAATGAATTGCTCATTCATTTAGATCGAGAATATGAAAATGGTAAACACTTTATCAGCTTTTCTGACCTTTCTTACTAGAGCGAAGAATCTTGTGGGTTCTCTTGGACCTAGCATTCAAATATCAACGTCAGTAATCATTTAGATTCAATTTTAAAAGCTGTCGAGTGAATATCCCTTCTTTCTCATAATCTCTTTTTCTAATTGTTAAGTTCAAGATGCTGTCCTCGAGGTGAGAATCTTCCACTCTACCTAAATCATCACTCAAGTGGGCATCATTAAAATTTTCGAAGAAGTCGTAGTCTGCCAAAGAAAATAAAAACTCCTTGTTATTATCTAGATTGAATATTCTCAGGCTGTGACATTCTGACGACACATTTTCAGAACTAGAATTATCGAAACAAATAAGAAGTGGATATCTCTTAAATGGGCTATACCAAATTCTCGAGCCAACATTCTCAATTTCATCTCCACTTATCTTGTCATAGATTAAATTATCGGGAAAGGAGCAACAACCCGATATTACGTTCCGCTCGAAAAGCAATTTAGTCTCATATTCTTGCAAAAAATGAAGGCCCATTCTTGAAGAAAGTTCCAACATATCCGTCCAAACTTCTAATTGGACTTCCTCCTTTTCTTCAGTTATAAGTGTTAGCCAAACACTGTCACGATCAAAATTCCTATAGAGGAGAGCGCCTTTGCTCAAGAATACTGTATCCGCATTCAAGTTCTTTTCTAATAATTCAAAGCGTTCCTCCTTATTTTGAGGACTCAGGACATAATCTTCACTTGAATGATCCAGTTGTTCATTCTCGCCATTGTTGCATGAAGTGGTTATGAAAACGAAGGCCCAATAGATTATATTTTGACAAATTCTAATCATATAAGCTTCCCTGTTCTAATCTTTTGTAGTGAATTGTGGGCGACTTCAATATCCTGAGCAATTTGATATTTTCTTTGATGCTCAATTCTTTTGAGTCTTTTCCAAAAAAGTCAATTGACAATTGTGTGATTTTTTGCTTACCATAGTAGTAATCAAAACATTTTTCTTCCGTTGTAAATTTCTCCAGCCCATAAGCAGTTTTGAAACTTAGGTAATCTTCACCTCCAATGGCATGTTCTCTAATAATAATTCTACTCGCAAATTCACAACTACAATTTCCAGTATCAGAAATCTTTTTTGAGCCAAAAAATATTTTCCATAGAATTAAGACATTGTGTTCAGACAAGGTTTTTCTTCTTTGATTCGGATAGAGTTGATCATAAGCAGTATAAAAATTGTCTGAAAGCACTTTTGAGCCTCGTACGTCATCTGCAATCGTTTTTATCTCACTCTCTGTATAGTATGTCTTCCATCTAGTTGAAATCCAAAGATGAGACATGAGAAGTATTAAACTGGCAAGCACAATAAGCCCCAAAATTGAGCGCAGAATAATTTTGAAAATTTTCTTCATCTATCTTTCGGCTCTGAAGATAGACTAATACAAGAACACAAAAATTCTTTGGCTTATGCTCTACTTCTTTTTAGCATGCTTTTGTGATTTTAAAATCAAACGCAAAGACGTATCATTTGACAAATATGACCAAGCCCAATTCAAAAAGATGAAAAGTTTGTTTCGTGCACTTAAGATGAGCATCAGGTGTAAGAACATCCAGATCAGCCATGCAATAACTCCTTTGACATGCATAAAGGGCAAATCGACCACCGCTTTATACTTTCCGATAGTAGCCATAGAGCCCAAGTCTTTGTATTCATACTCCCTCCAAGAAGATTTCGATAAGAGATTTTTCGCCAAATTATTTGCTTGCCCATTGGCGACATTGGCAACTTGAGGATGACCATTTGGATAATTTTCAGTCTCCATATAAGCTATGTCTCCCAAAGCATAAACATCTTCATAGCCATCTAACTTATTAAAACGGTCCACAATGAATCTGTTCGCTTTAGTCATGCGCGCATTTGAGAGACCTTCAACTACATTCCCTTTTATACCTGCAGCCCAAATAACAATCTTAGATGCAATAGTAGATCCATCTGATAGGGAAACAAATTCTCCGTCATAACTCGAGACAAAAATTGAGGTGCGCACATGAACGCCCAATTGTTCTAAATATTTCTGTGAATGCAATTTCGATTTCTCAGACATTGCATTCAAAGTATGTTCGCTACCTTCTAGTAAAATGATATTAAATCTATTGGCATCTATGCCCTTATAATCCTTGGGAATTATATGTTTCTTCATCTCAGCGAAAGCCCCCGCCATTTCAACTCCAGTTGCGCCACCACCTACGACCACTATATTAAAGTAAGAATCATCTGCAGATTCACCCAATGCCATAATCTTTTCAAAGTTCAAGATGAGCTCATTTCGGATGCTGATGGACTCAAAGGTCGTTTTCATGCCTAAGGAGTGCTTTTCCGTTTCCTCATTACCGAAGAAATTCGTGTCGGCACCCGTTGCGATAATCAACTTATCATAATCGACAGTTCCTTCAGAAGTCTGCAACACTTTATTATCAGCATCTATAGATTGTGCTTCAGCAAGAAGAAAATTTACATTCTTGAAGTTTTGGAAGCCTTTTCTGAAGGGGAAGGAAATCGTAGAAGGCTCAATGCGTGCACTGGCAACTTGATAAAATAAGGGTTGAAATTGATGATGGTTTTGGCGATCGACAAGAAGGATATCTACATCTTTATTTCGCATTTTTTTGCAGAAATTAAGGCCTGCAAAACCTCCGCCCAAGAGGACAATTTTTTCTTTTTTCTTCGCCATATTTGGCTCGATTTGTGAACAAAGTTAAACCAAAACTTAAGGATAGTTGATTATTACTAGACTTTAATATTAATCAATTTAGGCGATAATAAGGGCTTTTTATGGTCATTTTGAGCTTTTTATGGTCTAAATTTGCGTTTTTCAAAGAAATTCCTATTTATGGCAAAACAACATATTGAAGACCTTTTAGGCAAAAAAGCAAAAGGACTTCTCACGCATGAATGTAAGACAATCGACAAGAGCAACTTACACAAACCATCTAAAAAAACAGTTGACCAAGTTTGGACACAGACGAATAGAAACCCTCAAGTTTTGAGAAGTATTCAGGACATTTTGAGTCATGGTCGATTGAAAAATTCAGGATATGTTTCCATACTACCTGTTGACCAAGGAATTGAACATAGTGCAGGGGCTAGTTTTGCACCCAACCCTATATATTTCAATCCAGAAAACATTGTCAAGTTAGCAATCGAAGGTGGATGTAATGCCGTTGCTTCAACTTTTGGTGTGCTCTCAAACACTGCGAGAAAGTATGCGCATAAAATTCCTTATATCGTAAAGATTAATCATAACGAATTTCTCTCTTACCCAAATTCTTACGACCAAATCATGTTTGGCTCTGTAAAAAATGCTTGGGATATGGGAGCTCGGGCTGTAGGTGCAACAATTTACTTTGGAAGTAAAGAAAGTCGACGCCAAATTCAAGAAGTGGCTGATGCATTTGAATACGCACATGAATTAGGAATGGCTACCATCTTATGGTGTTATTTAAGAAATAGTGACTTTAAAAATAAAGAAGGTGATTTCCATGCGAGCGCCGATTTAACAGCGCAAGCAAACCATCTTGGAGTAACTATTCAAGCAGATATTATTAAGCAAAAACTTCCTACGAATAATGGCGGCTATAATGCCATCAAATTCGGGAAAACGCATAAAAAAGTTTATGACGAATTGAGTAGCGACAACCCAATTGATCTTTGTAGATACCAAGTATTGAATTGCTACAATGGGCGAGTTGGCCTAATTAATTCTGGAGGTGCTAGTGCTGGCGCAAGTGATTTGGCTGAGGCGGTAGAAACGGCGGTCATCAATAAACGAGCTGGCGGTATGGGATTGATTAGTGGTCGTAAGGCATTCCAAAAGCCAATGAAAGAAGGAATTAGCCTATTGAATCACATTCAAGATGTGTATTTAGATAAGAGTATCACTCTAGCATAAATCGTATAAAATAAATTTTACAAAAAGCCTCCGCTTGCGGAGGCTTTTTGTAATTTGGGAAAATGAAAGCATCCAATAAATGGCTTTATGCATTACTAGCATTTGCTCCACTGCCCTTATTCGCCCTTTACTTTTATAAAATATTTTCTCTTATGCCCGGAATGATGAGTGGTAACATTCAATCTCTAGAGCCGGCTTCAACTGAAAGTATACTTAGCAATTATTTCCAAACAATCATCCCCATAGCAATCCTCTTGGTATTAGTGAGCATTACTGCCCTAATCGTTTTCTTGATGCATATTGTCAAGAATGAAAAGTTTGACCATCCGCATAGGTCCACTGAGAAAGTGGTTTGGATATTAGTAGTTGTGCTCACAGGCTTCTTAGGAAATCTTGTATACTTCTTTATGGAAATTATGCCGAAGAAAAGCGACGATCAAATCGTTTTACAGAGCTCCTCTTAGCGCTTCATCATTTTGCTATACTCATCTATTAATTTGAGCGTCCTCATCATTGCAGCATCTTCTCCAGCAATTAAATCTTCAATGCTCGGCTTCACAGGAATATCTGCTTCTATTCCGTGTAAATTTTCTCCATCATAATCTTTGATGATATACTGAAGACTTGGAAGATCAATTTTTATCCCAGAATTCGGGAGAGTTAGGCTTCTTGGATTACCGCTAATTACAAATTCACTTCCACCAGACTCTTCACCTATAAATGTAGCCTTGTCATACTTTTTGAGCGCCGAACAGAAAATCCCGGAATTTGAAAAGCTTCCTCCATTGATCAAGACAAAAATATTTCCTACAAAGGACTTCTTCCTATTCTTGTGCAGTCCCATTTCTGGACCATTACTTTCAACCAAAGTCCCCATTTTTTTCTTTTGATAGCCTTGCACCAAATTGAAGGGTTGCTCCAGTAAATAAGAAAGCAAAATTCTCGAATTCTTAAGATCACCACCTTGATTATCTCTTAGATCAATAATTAAATGTTGAATGCCATTTTGATTTATTTCCTCCATGGCCTTTTCTATCTCCGGCCCAAACTTTTGCTTATACCTCTTCTTTAAGATTTGACTATGCCAGTCTGAAATTTTGAGTACAGCTATTTTCTTTTCAGCATCAAGATCAAGGGAAATACCTTTCTCATGCTGGTCTTTTTGGTTAATCGCTGCAAATATTTTGGCTCGTTTAAGTCCGGCTAATTTTACTCTTTTTTGTTCTCCATCACGAACTAGAACTATATCATATTCCTCCTGGCATCCGAAAAAATAGCTGTAGTATTCAAAGAAATAATTGTTCAACACCCAAATAGGATAATTATAGTTCTTGCCATCACGCATCATTTTATCTATCATACCAAAAATCAAATCATTTGATTCCAAGCCATTGATGGATCGAATTTCATCTCCTTCAACCAACTCATTCGTTAAGTCATAATTCTTATAGACGAATAACTTCTCTCCATCCCAATAGGGTCGCATTGGAATATAGAGTCCAGATGAGTTATTCTTTTCAATGAACTCTTTGCTTGGCGTCATCAAGGTATGTCCGTCTTGGATGATTGCATTCATTCGAGAAATCAATGAATAAGCCTCCAAATCAGTATAGCTATCTTTAAGTTTAGTCTTATCGACAAACTGTTCTAAATCTTTTTGCGAATTATAAATCTCAAGATTTGGATGTAGTTCAACTAGCTTACTTTTTAAATATTCTAGATCTTCCTTGATTTCTTTCTGACTATAGCTCTTAGACTGTGCATTAGTCGCACTGCATAGAGCCAAAGCAATAAGCATACAGGCAATAGTTTTGATGTAAACTTTCATTCATTGTGTTTTTCCTCTATGCAAGATAAACATTCTCGACACCCTCATGCCTCCTTCTCAACGTGAGTTCATTGGTCGCCTATTTTTGCTGGATATAAGGCTGTTCTACGATCAAGCAGTACGCCCTTCATTTTTTCGGCCACCATTTTTAGTCCATTTAAGTGTTAGCCAAATGCCAATCAAACCTCCTAAGCCTGCGGAAATTAACATAAGCCCCATTGCGCTGAAAGCCTTTATCTGAACTATTGAACTCAAGCTGCTTCCTATTCCAATGCACAAAAATAAAATAGATCCAAATTGAATCATTCCTAAAGGCTTACTAAAAGAAATTGGATTGTCATTCCAGCTTGGCTTTTCCAAAATGGAACCAAATATTTTGGAATTTAATTTAGAAACAACAATGGTTAAGAAAGCCAACTGAAAGGAAGGCAAAAGAACGAAATAGTCTATAGCTTCTTGACCTTGGATTGGCAAGAATATATTAATGGCAAAAGCCAGAATTATAATTGCCGCTTTGATTTTCCCTGTTCTGTTCCAAAATTTACCGATCACAATTTTTCTTTAAGACTCATCTAATTCTACATTTCTTAATCCACGAGCACTTTGAACCCGCTTAAAAACTCCTCTACTTTTTCTTGATTAAAATCATAGGTTTCTTCAGTCGCTGTAAAATTAATTAGAATAAATGATGTCGGCGTCTCATAAGTAGTATAGCGACAATGGTATATACTTTTCCCATACATACACATAATCTTATATGAAATCCCATTACATCCTTGCGGCTTTTCAAGCTCTTTTTGACCCATCCATTTTGCATCTTTATTAAATTTTGGTGCATCCCCAAATTTATAGCCAGTAATAAAATGTTCGTTGAAGGCATCAAAGGATTCAAACTTCGTCTTTTTATATGCAGTTATAAAAATGGCATTTTTAATATTATCGATATCTGGCAATGACCCAGAATAAACACCCTCCAAATTGGTTTGCGTTACATTGAACCAATAAGGAATACTAATTTCATATTTGTAATTTGAATCCCCATAAGTAAATGGCTCATTCGCCTGAATGGATTCCATTTTATAGAACCATGCGGTTTTGTCAATCGGACCGCCAAAAACATCAACTCTGTTTGCCGTATTTTTTAAATATTTCAAGTCTTCCTTAATATTATTTTCATTCATAGTAGACAAACTAATACCAACAACAACTCCGTTGCTTATGAAAAAAAGATGCGAATTGTATACAGGAGATTCTACTAGCTGCTTCGCCTTCATTACATCCTCTCTAAATTTGAGAGGGACAGCAAAATTCCACATCAAAAATTGTTTCCCCTCTTTATTGAGGAAAAATTCTTTTTCAATATTAAGACCAGATTTATACACATCAGTTTCTAGATATTCTCGTTCTGATTTCATACGATTGAGGAGCAATTTCTTTAATGCCCCATTGCCATCCATGTTCGAAAAATCTTCTATTGAATAATTATAGTCTGTGATTGTAATTATTTTCCCATCAATATCTAGGAATACAGTATTTGGCACTTGAGCTAGACTGTCGCCGTAAAAATCAATGATATAATTACATTCTGCGCGACCATTAATGTAGTGCAATCCTAAACCTGATTGAATTAGTTCAATTGCTTGTTCGGATTTATTCTGACCTGCTGAGCTGAATGACAACAAAAGCAGTAAGGGCAACACCATGTTCTTCATATTTTTTATATATTTCATTTACGGCTTTACTATGACACGAATAAGAGCAACCTTTTTCGCAATTAGCTTCTGCTTCGAATTTACGACTTTAACTCTGCACTGCGGTCGAGCTAAGGAATTGCCCATATGGGTGTAGCGCGGTAAAATACTTCAATTATACATCAGAAAAAAACTCAATTCCAATTTTTAATTTAGCCTTATTCATACAAAAAGCAGGTATGCTTTAATCCGATCTCAAACAGCTCATGGCCGCATACCACAGCTCAATCATTGATTGCAAAACACAGATTTTAAATGACGAAGAAAAATCTATGGAGGAGGAGAAATAGATTATTTTTAGAGCACAAAATTTTAAACCATCATGCACAAGCTCGCGCTCACTTCTATTATATTCTTGTTTTTTGCTTCAATCGACAATGTCTCCGCACAAGGAACGATAATCCCACAAAGCAGCTATACGGTACAGTCCTTTAGTACCAACAACAACATCAATGTTGTGGCACGAGCTTTCGATACTGATACAGTCACCTTTTGGGCACTAGGAGCTAACAACCCCTTCCCTGCTTTTGTCGAAATTGATTTGGGCACCTCATATGATGTAAATGGTTTTAGTTTTCTTCCGCGCTCTGATGCTTCGAATAGACCGGGTGGTTTTGAAGTTTACCTAAGTTCTGATGGAATAAATTGGGGGACTCCAGAAATTGCTGGGAATATGCCGTGGACGAGCACCACAGACGCTTCAAGAAAAGACATATTCTTCGGTGCCATCACGGCGAGATATGTAAGAGTCGTTTATACTTATAGTCTGGCAAGCAACAACAATATTCATACCTGCGACCTTGGCATTTTCGAAAGTTCGACACCGGCAACTGGCCAAGCGAATCAGGCCATAAGCCTAAGCATTCCAAATAAAAGCACCGCTGATGCACCCTTCACAATTTCAGGTACTACAACTTCAAATTTGCCGCTCACCTATTCAATAGTCTCTGGCCCAGCAACTATTTCTGGAAATACAGTCACCCTCACTGGAACCGCAGGCACTGTTGTCGTGGAAGCTGATCAGGTGGGAGATGCCTCTTATTATCCTTCATCAAGAAATCAATCCTTTGAAGTGATTGATTTGACAATCATTGATCCTGTGATTTCTACAAGACTCACGGAAGACTTTAATATCGAGATGAATTCTTTAATGGCCTACCCCATCTATATGAATGCCTCCATAGGACAGCCTACTTTTTTAAATGTGGATTCTATTACACTTAATATTAATGGACAAAACTATAAAGCAGAAGCTGGAAATGGACACTACTATTTTTTCTGGACACCGCCTTCGTATGGATCTCATACGATAAATATGACGGCCCATGGCTCGAATGGAAATACTACCACCATCACTAGAAATATGCTCGTCTCGAATACAATCGCTACGCAAAATGTGCCCACAATTAATGGCATAGATATCATCTTTGGTGGTGCAAATAGCCGTTGGTTTTACGGCACTTATTCTATGCCGCAATCTGTTGGAGCCTATGATAATATTATGGCAAACTTGACCATCGCCTGCCCCAACATTCCGAATGCATGTGACGATTGGGATAGATTGGCCTATATCGAAGTAAAAGGCCCTGATGGAAATTGGATTCAAATTATTCGCTACATCACTCCTTATGGCGTCGCTTGTAATCACGCGATCGATTTGACCGACTATGCTTCTCTTCTACAAGGTGAGTTTGAATTCAGAATGTTCATCGATACTTGGGGCACGGGCGGCTGGAATGTGACCTTAGATTTTGACTTTCAAGCTGGAACTCCTGCCTACAACTATTCCATGGTAGAAGAAATTTGGGATGCACGCTATGATTTAGGTAACCTTGCCGATTTGCAACCAGTACCTACTATCCCCTATACCTTCCCTTCAAATGCACTTGACGCAAAATTAATTGTATCCAATTCGGGCCATGGTTGGGGAAATAATAACACCAGCAATGCAGCTGAATTTTATAATGCAACGAATTACATCTATATAAACGGAGCGAATACCTTTACTCAAAATTTGTGGAATGTCTGCAATCCTAATCCAGACAATTGCACAGGCCAACAAGGAACTTGGACTTACTCTAGAGCTGGATGGTGCCCAGGAGCGATTGCCCCTCCGAGTACATGGAGTTTGACTTCATATATTTCATCTGGCATTGACTTGCACTATAGATTTGATTCTACCTATACAGACTTTTGCCACCCAAATAATCCAGCTTGTGTGAGTGGAACTACTTGTGCAGATTGTAACGACACTTATAATCCTAGATATGAAGTGGATGGCCATATCGTCAATTACAGCAATACGCCTTTACTGTATAATCCAACGCCGACAACCATAGTCGACCATACTTTGAACTATAATTTTATGACCTACCCTAATCCAACGCAGAATCAATTTAAAATAAGTGTTGAGAATGAGGTTAAAGACATTAAGGTATTGGTTTATACGATAGAAGGAAGAGGAGTAAAAACCTATTACTTCAAGTCAAACAAAGAGTTGAATGAATATCAGTTTGATGTCTCAAATTTGAGTAATGGTACTTATTTCATCAGCATGGAAAACAATAAGGGTTCTGGGGTAAATAAACTGACGATTCAGCGATAGGGATTACACCCTCAACGACTTCAAACTTGTTCGGCATTGTTTCTGCCTTTATTTAATTTCTTCAGCCATAGTACGATACAAATGTTTCAAATGACCCACCTGTTGTTTTGATTCTATCTCGTCTATACTCAAAATGTCCACGATCCCAATTTTTGAAAATTGAAATTCTCCCAAAAAATCAAGTAGCAGTGCCTGCAAAGCATATTGAAATTGAGTATCCGACTTCGACGGTTTAACAGGAAAAAATAGAGCAAGATCAACTTCATTTTCATTTTTCTTGCAAATAAATTTGATGTCTTCTGTCGAAATTGACCTGTTATCATAAGCCAAAACATCCTGCAGGATTGAAGGAGGGGCAAAAGCAACAACTTCGTATTGACGATTCTTTGGAGACTTCTCCACTAAACTTCTTATGCTTGAAAATTTTGTTTTGTCTGCATAGGCAGTCACATAGAATTCAGACTTCATTTTTTCGTCCTCATAAGTAAAGAGCACCCCAAGCCCTAGCCCAGGAAAATAATGATTCAATTTTTCACCAATAATTTTTTGTTTATCAGCGGAATGTGCATAGTCATCTACAACACTAATTTGTGATTGGAAGAATTTCCAAAATTTTCTTTCTCGACTAAAGTCAAACAAATTAAATCCCATTCTTAAAAAACTAACAGCATCATTTTAATGTTCTAAAAACCCAATTGTTTCGTCACCGTTTTTCTATCGAAAACTTGAGTGTGGCCTGAAATTAGCTCGTCCTTGAAATGGTAAATCGTCATACCTCGAACGTTTATCTTCTTTTTTGTTGGCGGAAAATTAGCAATCATCCCCAAATTGGTACCCTTCAATATCCATGTAATGGCCACATGCTGATCTTCCTCAATAGCGGATGTGATTTCGAAATTCATATCAGGGAAAGAATTGAATGAAAAATCCAATCTAGTCTTAAACTCTTTAAGATTTAAAACTTTTCTCTCCCAAGGATCACCAGCATCAAGATGAATCTGATATTCTTCAGCAACAAACTCTCCAACCAAATCCTTTCTTTGCTCATTCCAGACCTTGGTCATGAATGCTCTTAGTATTTCTTCTTTATTCATTGCTGCCGATTTTCCAACTGCGCACCTAGTACTCACTAGATTCCAACTACAAGTTAATTATAAAAGAAAGCAATTCACTGAATAGTATAAGTGCTAAACTTATTGAGAACCCTTTAATAATTGAAATTGTACTTTCGAACACCTTTATGCCCATAAAAATGCCCGCAATCCCAACTATAAGATTTAATATAATTTTCCAAGTGGGCAGCATCACCATAAAGAGAATATTGGTAAATTCATATTGATACCATAATCTCAGGTAGAAAAATATATAGCAACAGTTCAAAAAAATCAATAAGGCTGCTGCAACTTTATTTTTAGTCATCATAGCAACTCCAATTCCCTTGCCAAATTTTTCCTAGCTTGCTTCTCATATTTAGCATAAAAATATTCCGTTTTATATATCCTGTGCATGGAGAGAAAGTCTTGGACGACTTTCTTTCTTCCTTCAATATAAATGGAATCGGGGTAGACTGCATATTCCTTTCTTATTTTTTCATAATAGCTTTTATAATCAGCTGGGGGTCGGCCTAGGATAGAAAGGTCTGCATCTGTAAAGAAGTTTGTATCACTGTCTTGACTTTCAGCATGACCTTTGGTTGCAACAATCTGGCTATAACATAGATTGATTTCATTTTCCTTCAAACCTATCTCAATCAATCTTTTCACTGCAAGTTCGGCGCTCTTTTCTTCATTGTCATTCTTTGTGGAATCATAAACGATATCGTGATAGTAGAATGTGAATAAGAGCACAGGCCAATTCTTGATTTCATCCTGCACCAGGATCAATTGTTCGAGCAAGTCTTCCAAATGATCGAGATTGTGATAGTGTCGCTTGGGGTTTGAATAGTTTGACTCTATTTCATTCCACAAAATCTCTATGTCTTCTGAAGCGAGTCCGTATTCCTCAATTAGTTCTATGTAGGTGGATTCTATCAATTTCTCTCCTTACGACTTTGTCTATTTCTCTCGTGCACTCGAGCTGCTCTCTCAAGATAGGCAATCTATATTTTAAGGATTAGGCAAATCAATGATCCCTAACATTTGATATGGAGGCTTCTGATAAATCATAGTATCATATGATACTATCAAAAATAGTGATTAATCGCTGATTTTCTATGAATTAGTACTCTATGGTTGAGTTATTGAGGCATATCGACCTAAGCCTGCATCTCTCCCTTTATTGACTTTAGTCAATGAGTTTTTTTCCGTGCGATTTGATCTTTGTCTTAAAGCAATCAATACTGCATCGCTTAAAACTTTAAAATAAAAATGTATGAAACGAAAGAACTCCAAACCTCGAATACTTCTTATACTCCTTTGGGTAGTTGTCATGTTCAATATGCTCTTTGCAGACATTTTCTCCCTAATCATCGAAATTGTTGAAGGCAATGTCATTGATATCCCCCTCGACGTAAAAACTATGATGGGAATCGCTGCTATCATCACCAACATCCCCATCTTGATGATTGTACTGACTTGGGTACTCCCTTATAAATTCAATAAATTGACAAATATTATAGCAGCGATCTTGACTATTTTGTATATCATAGGAGGTGGCGCATACCTTCCACACTATTTTATTATTGGAAGTATAGAAATTATCCTGCTCATCATTATTGTGGTAATAAGCTTTAAGTGGAGGGAGTAAGTTCCTTCATTTTAACCCAATGCGTTTCAACTTCCCAGGCTTGCGTAACGTATTATGATACCCAGCGTCTCCGACAAAGGAGGATACGCTGTGGTCATCTATTGTTATAGGTCATATTTCATCTTTACTTTACTGAATTCGCTCGAACTCCAATCTACCTATGTCTTTATTTGATTTAAATAGTTTGTCTGCAATTCCAGTGAAGGGAAGGGAAATTTTTTGTAAGAATTCAGATGTCTTATTAAGAGGTTCTCCTTCTTTTCTACTCTTTGAATTTAGTCCTTTTCTTATTGCACCGCTTACAAAGTAACTTGACCGAATATTGATAAATTTTGTGGATTTTAGTTTGAAACCAAAATCATTCATAATTGAAGCATAGGATTCAACGGGTCGTCCTAAGCATAAGTCGTCGCCCTTTATGGAATTTTCTATTCTTTCAAAAAGCAGTACTTTATCCTTTGAGACTCTTGAAAGTTCTTTCATTATTTTTTTGAGCATCTTTTCATCAGTATTATGCTGTAGAACAGTTGCGGTAAATACAATTTCAAACTCTTCATCTGCAAATGGCAATTCTGTACCATTTATCTTTTGCACCTCTATTCCATCCGGAATTTTATTTTTGGCGAGTTTCACCATTTGCTCAGATATATCTACGCCACTTAATCTTTTTGGCTTATGCTTGTAGATTTCTATTAGATTACCACCTGGGCCGTGACCGATTTCTAATACTGACTTATTTTCAAACCCATATTCGTTTAGTAGTTTTAAAAACTCTTTCCTTTTGTAGCGATAGTAGGGTTCATCATCGCCTGCAATAATATTTTTTCCATTCTCCCTTTCTTCGATTCTTTGGCCTACTTCTGACCAATATTTCTCTGGGTTATACTGTTCTTCATTCATGTTACTTGATTGTTTTGTTGTTCTTTCGTTTTTATGATCTGTAACGTGAGTCTGCGCACAAACTCCCTGTCTATCGTTTAACTTACCCATAAAAGTACATTAAAGGCTTTTTCGGGCTTGTTTTTATTAAAAGGTATTGTGTTCGAATATTCTTACAAATAGTTTGATGGGCTA